>Ga0193743_1000019_pt1 | contig 107773 bp, 123 predicted proteins | sample L2c2metaG_FD_143038 | JGI IMG/M metagenome (GOLD analysis project Ga0193743, IMG submission 143038) | Soil microbial communities from a riparian zone of the East river system, Colorado, United States - L2c2 | ecosystem: Environmental > Terrestrial > Soil > Riparian zone | place: USA: East... | reverse complement strand
TTAAGTACCCGACTGGCAAGCAGTAGGTACGACGGGGTAGTTCTAGGTGGTCCAGGGTGTGAGGGGGCCCGCAACACGAGGCCCGTCGTGTTGCGGGCATTTTGGAGTTTGTTTTGTGTGGGTGGTATGGTGCCTGCCTGTGGACTCAGCCTGCGTTATCTGTCTTGCTGGGAATGCCAGACTTCATCCGACGCTTTGGGCAACTTGATGCTTCAGGAAAACCATTCCTCTCAAGCTCAAGGCAGTCAATTATTACCTCTCTTTTGTCTGCAGGGTTAGTCCAACCTACGCGTTATCGTTTGTATTTATCATATGTTTGGTGGCGTCATTTAGGAACTTTGTGTATGTCCAACGCAAATGTATATATGTGCAAATCTAACCCGAGGATATTTTAGGGGTGCTCTTGCGCAAGCCTTCACCACTGATCCGTTTGGTCGTCGCGGTTCGATTCTGATCTGGGCCGCTATTTTTACTGTTGGAGTCGCAGTCCAGACCGGGACCCAATTTTCTACCGCTCAAATAACCATCGGAAGGTTCATCGCAGGGCTTGGCGTCGGAGCGTTATCAGGTACGGGTTTTCCTTGTTCCTGTTTGAGCACTGTTCTTAGCTAATTGCGTTGCGTCAAGCTATCGTTCCGTAAGTACGATTTTCGGGTCCTTTCCTTTGGAAAGCTCATGTCTTGACCATCAACAAGATTGTACAGTGGAGAGACGGCTCCAAAGGCACTGAGAGGAACCTTGCTGGTTGCTTATCAGTTGCAAATTATTATTGGGTAAGAAAAGATCAATTTCTTGGACGGTTTGATAACATTTCCTGGCTTAAGAATCTTTTTGAGTTATATACTTGACCTGGCTACACATTCAATACCAGACTCTGCTTCTTGGCGTGTCCCTGTAGGGCTGCAACTTCTTTGGGGACTTATCTTGCTATCAGGCATCTTCTTTTTGCCTGAATCTCCGTATGTTCTTGTTTCTTTCCTCAAACATATTCTCATCCTATGTATACTCTTAGGCGTCACCTCATTGGGACTGGCAGACGTGAGGAAGCACGCACAGTCATTGCTGCCTTGAATGGTGTTCCAGAAGACGATGGCCTTGTTTATGAACTTGTTGGCGAGCTTGATTTTGCTATTCGGGCAGAAAACGAAGGAGGCAAAGCAACCTGGCTTGAGTGTTTCTCGACTGGGAATAATCTATGGAAACGTACAATCAACGGCATGATGTTGCAGTTTATTCAACAGTTGAACGGCCAGAATTTCTATTGTATGATAATGCTTTTGGGGTCATTATTAAGCGCTCACATTATCTTCAGACTACTATTGGAGACACCTTTTTTGAAAGTGCAGGGATGCAGTCAGCTTATGTGTGTTCGCTCTTACGTACTTTTTTCCAATCCCTTGACCAGCTTATCTCCATATGTCATCCAAGTTATCCTTGGTGCAGTTTCAGTGGTCGGCACTATCCCTGCCTTGGTATATGTCTCTCTTATCTATGTATGTTTCTGCTAACTTATGTATATGCTTTGCAGCACTTGATTGAGTCTTGGGATCGCCGTCGAGTAAGTTTTTGAACCCATATCTATGCTATAAGGAGTTCCAAAGACGTCGATGTCTAGTCCCTTCTCACTGGTGCACTGATGGAGGCCGCTTGCTCAATTATCGTAAGATTTGCTCGATTTTCTTTGGTTAGTACTGACATTGACTAGGCCGGCTTGGTTGGCCACTTCACCCTTGCCCCCACTGGAACCTCCAAAGACCTACTTACGAAACGAAACAAACAGGGAGGTGAGTATTTCCCAGATCATGGAGACAGACCCTCATTAAAATCTTGCTAGGCGGCGTGTTGATAACTTTCGCTGTCTTGCATGTCTTTTCTTTTTCGATATTCTGTGGAACCACTCCGTAAATTGAACTGATTTCTTATCTTATACCCATCTCATTAAGGTCGTTAGATGGGTGTATCTCGGTGAATCCTTCCCGCTTCGCGTGCGACCAAAAGGTATTGCGCTGGTAGCGCAACTAATTGGTACATTAGATTATATATTACTCAAACCATTTTAACACTATCAACCAGGATATGGAATTTTCTTCTTTCATTCTTTGCTCCGAGGATAGCAGCCAAGTACGTCTGAGATTCGTATTCTCTCCGACAAATACTAAAATATGATGATAGGATTGGTCCTCTCATTCTGTTGATTTTCTTCGGAATGCTCTTGTTTGGATATGTATATGTTTATCTGTCCATCCCCGAAACGAGAGGCCTCACTCTGGAAGAGGTATGTACATTTCCTCTTCGTCACCATTCGGCGGTCTCACAGATGCAGGTCGATGAAATGTATCGTGCGGGCATCAAACCTTGGAACTCCGCTGACTGGAAACCACATCTCGGTGAAGATCCACATAAAAGTGTACTCAAAGGACTTCATAGAGAAGAAGACGAGGAGAAAAAGGCCCCCGCAAGTCCTTAAATTATATATGATGACAGTAACGATTCGATGACAGTAAATCTTTCTTTCTCCATCCCCAATGATTGATATGAATGTAACTACTAGTAGATATGAAAAGAGACGATCAGAAGAGGCTTACTTTCCAGTACTTTCCCCACACCATTTACGAAAGGCACTGTGGATAGGAGTTGATCCCGAAGCCGATTCCGGCCAGGGTAGCGGTGAAAATCTTACTGAAGAAAACCATTAACCACTCGCTACACCGAATGAATCACATGTCATTATACAAAAATATACATCTTTAGCTGTATCTCCCATCGTGTTAGTGCTCTGGTTCTCTGCTTTGATCAACTGCTTTCCTTTGCGCTCTCAAACCCACCGGCCTCAAAATATCTTCGGACGATTGGAAACTGTTCAAGGAAATCAAGGACAACAGTAGGAAGGTTCTTCAAGTTTCGAAAACTCTCGCTGGGAAGAACAAGCCCACAGAAGAGGAGTAGGCCTCAAAATGAGTGAATTTTGATGTATATGATACATTTTTTACTTGCTCACTCCTGAGACGTCCATATCATGCGTGTGGTTGCTCCAGAGAGCTTTCCGAGCGAAAAAAAATAGCAATTTTTAGTGTACCAGATCCGGTGGCCGGATAGAAATTGCACCAAACCGTCTGGATAAAATTCGTGCAATTGTCGACTTTTCGGATATGGGCTTTGAGCCTTATCTGAGGGTTCTTTCGGGGGTCCTATACTAGTATTGTCCCATTTCTGTCGTGTGACCTGATAAATTTGGTCCATGATCACCAGAATAAACATCCCATTTCAGAATATCAAATGAGTGGAACGAGGGGGGTCCGAGACCACGTTGGTCAAAGTGAAAAAGTGGGTTTCATCTCTCATCACTCACGCGGAGTAGATGGAAATCTGAAGGAGGACTGGAATGCCGAAATAAGTAGCAGCGCGTTCAGTCCGCTGCCATATCCATGAATTTGGCGTTCAATGCATTGTAATTTCCCTCCGTAAATATTGTCCCTAAAAGAAAGGCATCATCTTGGTGTCAGCTTGCATCAAGAGGATCATAAACCAAAATCCCCATACCAGTATCGCCTTGCGTTACCATTGTATCCCCATGTCCGTTGAGGTGGTTGATAAGCAATTATAGCTTCAGTGGGTGAGAGCGGCGCTGACTGGTGCTGAGCGGTGTTGTAGCCAAAATATTTACCCCAACCTTCTTGGCACGTTGAATCCCATGCCATTTCCGATCCGAATCTACGAAAATTTGCCGCTTTTAAATGGCTTTGCTAGCCCTCGCTGCCCCAAAAGTAATTGGGACACCATGACTCACGGATAGCGCCTTCTCGAACCCTCATCATACTTTCAATCAATGTTGCATTAACCACCAATCCCAGCCAATCCTTCGCGTCTCAAATCATCCAGCGAATAAAGAATCAGTCTCCCACATAAGCCCATCGCCTGCAAATCCCGCATTTTCCATCTGTCATAGAAAGCACGGTGAAAACGGCGTGATTGATGTACCATTACCGGTCATGGGTTTGGACCAAGTCAGGATACAGCTACGCGATATAACGCCTTATAACGCCCAGTACGCAGCGTGCACATATAGTCTAGTCATGTTCGATCTGTTGCAAAGATGAGACTTCCAGGATCCAAAGTTAAAAATACTTGCTTGAGGTATCAAGGATTACAGTATCTGCGAATCCTTCACTGGACGGAAAATGCGGAGGTATTGAAGGAAAGAAACCCGTTAATAAGCCCTAGGATACCCGTCTGCGCTGAGATGAGTTGAAGGACGGATATCATAGCGAGTAAGAAAATAACTGTTTCCAGATAGATTCCGCTCAAAGGATAAGCGCTGCTACGAAGAAGTCCAGTGGACATTTGAGTCGATCGAAAAGGAGAATGGTCTCGTAACTTGTGGTCATACTATCATGTGAACAAGCACTTCAAATTTCAAAACTATTTCAAAGCAAGTTTCTGAAGCTGATATTGTTTTCGGAATATGCAAGACCGGACATAAAAGTGAAATCTAAAGATACTTATCTACGATAGAATTTCACATCTTCCTGCCACATATCTGGTTATCATGTTCATCAGTTCGACGCGTAAAACTTTTCAGACAGTCTCACCAAGCGCTTGGAAGTGGAGATTTGTCAATCGAAGTTCCGAACGGCCCACCGTCGGGAAAGTTAGATGTGGGATATCGTCGTATTGTTTTATCTATCCATTGAAAATTTCTTGAGCGAGGCCACTCGGAAAGTCAAGAGGAAGGGGATTTTGAATCTTCGGTCTGATGTTCCTACCTGTTTGTGCCTGACATGATTGACCTCATTAGTACCACCTTGAGTTAGACTTGGCCCTAAGCGTCTTGAAACGCCTTGAAACATTAGCTCGAGGCTAACTGTCTCATCAGCGGGCACAGTTATCACAAACCTAAGTATCTTTGGTGGAAGCGCACACTCAGTGGTGCATTATGACAAACCAAACGTCTAGATTGTACAAAGGTCTACATCTTGATCTATAACGATAACTATCAGCCAAGCAGCCCAGTTCAACCCCAAGACAAGTGCATACCTTGATTTTCCTAAGAACACCACCTCCTCGCACTCTGGAAGAGCTTAAACCACGGCCCCATTCCACCCCAATCACGCTTGATAGATTCCGGATACCAGCTATTGCTCTCCAGAGCTACGACTCGTTCAGGATGAGGCATGAGGGCCAAAACCCGACCATCTGGTGTTTGAACTCCCGTAATCCCAGCAGGACTTCCATTTGGATTGAAGGGGTAAACCTCCGTGGACTGTCCTGCTGGATCAACAAATCGTACAGCGACAAGATTCTGGCTCTCCAGTGCGTCTTTCTTGGACGAAACACCGAATGATGCACGTCCTTCACCATGTGCGATGGCCACCGGAAGCACGGATCCTGCCATGCCTGAGAGGAATACGGACTTGCGAGTCACATCATTATCCACGATTTCTACCATTGAGACGCGACCCTCGAATCGCTCACTCCTATTTGGCTTGAATTCAGGCCAGTCTTCGGTACCAGGTATAATCTCTTGCAAATGGCTCAAGAACTGACATCCATTACACACTCCTAACGTGAACGTGGTGTCTCGAGTGAAGAAATCAGAAAATTCTTGACGAGCGATGTCGTTCAGGAGAGTAGAATTTGCCCATCCTTTACCAGCACCGAGAACGTCTCCATACGAGAAACCTCCGCAGGCTGCTAGACCACGGAAGTCACGGAGGCTAACATTTCCGCTCAATATGTCCGACATATGGACGTCCACTGCGTCGAAACCAGCTTCGGTAAACGCCCAAGCCATCTCGAGTTGTCCATTCACACCCTGTTCTCGGAGGATAGCCACTTTGGGGCGTGTATCGAATACAGGAGAAGGGTCTTTGGTGAATTTGAGGTCGTAGAAGATCCCAGTATGGGATTCGTCACTGATAAGATTGAATTCCTCTTGGGCCGCGCCAGCGTTATCTCGAAGAGTTTGCATCCTGAAGGAAGTTTCTGACCATATCTTCTGTAATTCGGAGCGATAGGCGCTGTATATGGTGCTAGACCTGTGGATGAAAGAGATTGTTTGATTTTTCATGGAGGAATTGATGCGCCCAATGACGTGGATTGAGGGCGAAGGGAATCCAGCATTATTGAAAATACTGATCAGCTGGCCAAGGTCCGGCTTACGAACTTGAACAACGGCTCCCAATTCTTCATTGAACAACGTCGAGATAGGGTTCTCTGCACCATCTAATGTACCAAGGGAGATCTCCGCTCCTATCCGACCAGCAAAACACATCTCAACAATAGTCGTGAATAACCCCCCATCGGATCGATCATGATAAGCAAGAACTAGCCCAGGTGCGTTGGCTTTCACATCCTGACAACCTTGCAAGAATGCCTTGAGTACAGCGGGGTTTTCGACATCTGGTGCTTCAGTGCCAATCTCTTTGAAAACCTGGGCCAGGGCTGAGCCTCCTAATCTCTGTTTACCGTTGGCGAGATCGAAAAATACCAGACAGGTATTTTCATCTATGTCGGTACGAAGCTGAGGCGTCCATGTCGTTCGGACTTCCTTAACAGGAGCAAAAGCGGTTACGATCAAAGACAACGGCGAGCTGACCTCCTTTTGTTCTTGACCCTCCTTCCATTTCATTGACATGGACATAGAATCCTTTCCTACCGGTATCCCCACCCCCAACGCAGGACACAACTCCATCCCTACAGCCTCAACCGCCTCATACAACGCAGCTCCTTCCCCTTCCTTGGATGCAGCACACATCCAGTTGGCACTAAGTTTGGTCTTGGACAAATCACCCACAGTAGCAGCAGCGAGGTTCGTTAGGGATTCAGCAACTGCCATGCGCGCTGACGCAGCTGCATTGAGTAAGGCTATAGGGGTACGTTCACCCATTGACATGGCTTCACCGCAGATGACATCGAAACCGTAGGAAGATCGCGTAACGGCCACATCTGCGACAGGAACTTGCCAAGGCCCGACCATCTGGTCGCGAGTGACAAGGCCAGTAATCGTTCGATCTCCAATAGTGATCAAGAACGATTTAGATCCGACTGAAGGAAGGCGGAGGACACGGTCAACGGCAGATGAAAGACGTTCAGAAAGTGTTTCTATGGATGGGAGGTATCTGGCCAGCGAAGAATCGAATTCCGGCCTAATTAATTGACGGGTAACGTCCTTCCTTGACATCTTGGGCGGTTTCCCAAAGACAGTGGACATCTTCAGCCGAATAACATCCTTGTTGAATAGACGGTCCGTTACAATGAGATCTTCCTCAGCCGTCGCCACACCAACAATCGAGAACGGACACCTTTCCCTCCTCGCGATTGACATAAACTCTTCCACCTTATCCACCTCAATAGCCATCACATACCGTTCCTGACTCTCGTTGCACCAAATCTCCATAGGCGACATGGATGAATCCGCTACCAACACGTCTCGGATTTCGAAGGTCGCACCCAACTTTGAATCGTGGATCAACTCAGGCAGAGCGTTCGACAAACCACCGGCACCAACATCATGAATGCTCTGAATCGGGTTCTCCTCGTTCAAGCTCACGCAAGCATCAATCACCTGTTGACACCTCCTCTGCATCTCCGCATTGTCTCTCTGTACGGAGGCGAAATCCAATTTGGCAGAACTCGCTCCTGAAACTTGACTCGATGCTGCTCCTCCTCCCAAACCGATCAACAGACCTGGACCTCCCAAGACAACTATTTTAGCTCCGGTGCTGATAGGTGCCTTTCGCGCAAATCGAGGTCGAACATTCCCATATCCACCGGCGATCATGATAGGTTTATGATACCCTCTAACTTCTCTCAATAAACCATCCTTGGAAACAGGGACGCTCTCAGAGAACGTGCGGAAATAACCAGTCAATGCTGGCCTCCCAAACTCGTTATTGAAAGCGCTTGCGCCAAGTGGACCTTCGATCATGATTTCCAAAGCAGAAGCTATATGAGCTGGTCGGCCAAAGTCGGTTTCCCAAGGTTGTTCGTATCCTGGGATGAGAAGGTTCGAGACTGTGAATCCAACGAGACCTGCTTTCGGTTTTGAACCTCGTCCTACAGCGCCTTCGTCGCGTATTTCACCTCCAGAACCCGTGGCTGCCCCTGGATAGGGTGAAACAGCGGTGGGGTGGTTGTGAGTCTCTACTTTGATGAGAATAGGCATGTCCTCCCACAATGATTGATAGAGGTGGTTAAAATTCGGAGTATGGACAACACTGAAACGGGGTGCGGAATGGCCTTCGAGAACAGCGGCATTGTCAGAATAAGCCGATATTGTACCCGTCCCATTCAGCCTTTCTGTATTACAGATCATTTGAAAGAGAGAGAAAGGCAAGACTTTTTTGTCGATCGTCCAAGAGGCATTGAAAATTTTATGACGACAATGTTCTGAGTTGACCTGAGCAAACATGAAGAGTTCGGCGTCGTTAGGATTTCTATTCATAGCAGAGCCTCCGGTAATGTATGCATCCACAAGATAGTTAATTTCATCTGCAGCAAGAGCAAGTCCCAGCTCCGTATTGACAGAGGTCAACTTTGCTCTGGCGTCTTCGGTAACAGATAACGAAGTTTGGAGGTCGAAGATGCGCAGAGGTTTGGGTTTCTCATGCAGAAACAGCGAATCTTCCTGAGGAGGAGAAAGTTGGACGATCTGCATCATACGATCGTGGATGTGCTGCGAGAAATTTGAAATATCATCTTTCGTGATATCTTGATCATCCTTAGTGGTGAACACAAAAGCTGTACCACGTTCAATTCGTTCTATATGGTCTCCGAGCTTGCAGAGACGAGCAATATCTGTAGCCTTGCTGGACCACGGTGATACGGAGCCAGATCGTGGCAAGACATAGACGACATTCCTTTGCTTCGCAAGTGCCTCGGCAGAACCGTCAGATCTAGAATCATCTCCATATGCCAGAAGACGTTCGAGCAAAGTTTTGAAAGTCGAAGTATGATCTGAAAGTTCTTCCTCTAGCTTTGTGGACTTACAATGAATCAAGTGTATCCATACGGCGTCCACTGAAATGATTTTTGAACATGATTTTTGAATGTTGTGTAAAAGGGTCTGCCTTTTGGGTTCGGATATCGATGAGGATCCTGCAAGGGTAAGCATTTCTAAAATAAACCAGAATGAGATATCATTTTGGAGAATTGTAGGCCGTTTCTTACCAGAACCTCCTCGTTGAAAATGAGTGCCTCAAAAACTAATCTTTTCATTCTAATCGAGTCATGTGACCTTGTTACTTACAGTCACAAATTACCAGCATCAATGTGACAGATCGCGTTTTAGCTTTGGCAAGGTTGCCGAAATTTGCTGCGTCATATGTCTACCTCCCGTAAACCCATTCCTCAAAACGAAGCGAGCTGGAAACCAGCAAACGATCCATCAAGCATCGTCATTCCTGGTTTAGACACAGATGCCTCCACGATTGACCAAATCGAACAGATTGAGCAACTAATCACTATCAAACTTCAGGTGAGAGGTGGAAATCCTCCACAAACTGAGAATATAGCAAGGCTGACGAAAAATCAGAACATCGATGAAAATTTCTCCAAGATCCACAATGTTTTAGCGAACAAATTGCTTCCTGCATTAAAGCGGTACGCGGTCGGTACAGAGCCAGTAAGAGAAGCTGCGAAGGTAAATCCTATTGACCAAGACCCCTGTGTTAATATGTACTAACGCATAACCGTAGTTTTGGACATCATTCTACGAACAAGCTGCCCAGATACGCATACCAACTTTCGATGACTATTCAACCGTGAACGAAACGACATCTGAACCTGAAGAAATCCTTTCAGAGCAGGAACAAGCCGCTGACCCGCCGTCGAACGCGGTTTTTGAAACCAGCGTTCTTGATAGTGAAAGCTCATTCTTACCCAGCCAAGCCGCATTCTCCTCCACGCCTGCAACAGCTCGACATGCAACTATCCAGGACAGTTTTGCGACTCAAGACTCCGACCATCCATCTTGGACGGGTTCTATCGAATCACCTCTCAAACGTTTGAACAGGGAGATCACCAATCTCTCTGCTCATTCAGACCAGAGCATACTTGCTCCATCATCCACGCAGACGGGATCTGTACAAGACCAAAGTTCATCAACATCGTATTCAGGACATGCAGAGACAAGCAGTATATCACGATCTGAAAAAGGGAAGGGAAGGGACGCCTCAAATCCCATATTACGAAGTGTACTTCGACACAACTTGTACTCTACAGCGGACGTCTCCGCCGGTACATCGAAGGGAGTATCGCCTTTGAAGTTCAAGGGAAAGCCAAAAACTCCCATTAACAAAAATCTCAACCCTTATTTGCCGCCAGAGGCGTCTCCTGCTGAATGGAGCGGGGTGGTCGACTTGCGTGACCCTTCAGTGCTTACACCTCAGCGAACTAGGAGAATACCTTCCAAGAAAACCACGATACCTCTTGGAGTGGAAGACGACGACGATTCATTTGATGGACTACCACCAGGGATGTCTCCCCCAGTTATGATGTCACCTGCCCGTCCCCCAAGATCATCCGCTGAACTCGGACTTTTAAAGGTAGGACAGACGCCAACGAGAGAGGCTTCTGCTCGGATTAAGCGAGACCTACTCAGAGATGCTCAATTCAGAAGCGGTGGACAAATGAGCCGCTTGTATGATTTTGACGGAGGCGGCTTCGAATCTAGCATGAGCACAGTGCCGACTCCTCCTTCATTATCGCGCTACACTCGACAGTTTGACTACAGCACCAGCAGAAGCATAACCAAAGACTCAAGTCTTGAGAGCATGATTCGACATATCCGAAGTGACATGCAACCAACTCCTGGCTTATCCACAACGCCTGGTTTACGCTTGCGTCCACGAACACAAGCACCATTTACTGTGGAGCCTACCCCACGCGGTGAGGTTTCTGAACCTCCTACGCCTGTTTATGAGAACATGCCCCAAGATGTTGACTCGGATTCAGACTCTCTTGACGAGATCAATAATACCGCCCATCCCTCTGCCGCCTTCCTCATGGCTTCTCAAGGTGGCCATCCATATGATGACTCCTTTGGCTCCTCCAACCACTCTAACGACTCTTTGACGGACGAAGATGTGGGAGCCGGCCTTGTTCCTATCCATCCATTTGCAAACGCCGTCGAGGATGACGGTTTCGATGACGACGATTCGTTTGATGGGTTTGGACCTGCAGGGGGGAATTTTGAAGAAGAAACTGTGTTTGGCGTAACGCCTGGCGAGCGTGCAAAGATACATGCCGAAGGATTGAGGATGATGGGCCGAGAATTATTGGAAGATACGATCGGGATGGGGGCACAGGTTGCTACCGGAGCTGAAGACAGTCCGACACCCGCGTCGTGGGCGCGATGAAATTTCTCGACTTAAGGTTTGATAATCAATATGTGCTGTTACCATAATTGTCATACAAGGGTTAGCCCAGCGTCCAAGGAGTGAACCGAAGAAATGATTATATAAATAACATAGTCGATGTGCATGCAGAGCGATATCAGTTACTTGCGGCACCTATACATGATTGTCGGTCATGACAATCCCAAAAGTGCACGAACTCGCTGAGGTAGCGTCAACCTAGCTCCTATCCCTTGAAGGGGAATTGTGCGCGGGACATCCTTCAATAGACGGGCAGATTCGACTGTTCGACAAGACCAAGTCAGTTGTTATGGAATTGACAGTGATGTAACCAACGAAAAATAAAAAAATAGACTTGCCATAAAGGACAGGGCCCACGCCTTCACCATCTTTTGGGAAAAACACGCTCACACCGGCGTCGTGGAGGAACTGGACTCCAAGTCTGGAGGCTTCATCTGGACGTGCGATATGGAATCGAGTAGGGATATTCTGTATTGAGAGTGTTACCATAGTAGGCTTATCGTCTTGTGACAGGCTTGCTAGATGGGAAATTGAAGGAGGGTAACCAAGTGCGATGAGGGTATCTCGAGAGATTATAGAATGAGGTAGGCTAGTGTCTAGAATGAAATTGACAACAAGAGCGTTCGAAAGCGATGGTGAAGTCTGGTCCAATTGGGGATGACTTGTATTAATGGTCTGAGAGTGGGGTTTCGAGGAGACGTGTGGCTTTCTAGTCAGCATGACTGAACCTGGTCGGGACTTCTGAGAAAAATCGTCGTTAGGACTCCCTGCGCGTGATGATACCTGAGGAAAAAGTGGGAGAGAGAGCGCTGACGTGGAAGCAGAAGAATTAGATGGGATTGGGGCTGCTCTGTAGGGATGGGTATGGGACCGTAAACTCTGAACTGGAGGTACAGCATAGCTGTTCCTCCTATCGTTCCACCACCCTCGGTTTTCTTTCGTTAAGGACGCCAAACGAACTACAAGTCGCCAAGCCAAAAGTCCTGTGAGAGGTCCATAAGGGATATGTATTCCTGCGCATGGTACAGTGTCTATTTCCGTTGTATAAGGTATATTGTCTGAGCCGAGAGCAAAGGCAAGCTGGGATATAGTCGTTAGTGGGGTGATAGGGGATTGGAAGCGATGGGACACTGCAGTACAGACAGGGGTGAGCGTTAAGCTGAGAAATTAAAGAGTCACATACGAACCTGTCTGTTCAATAAGAAACTTGTCTGATAAGGGTAACGGTGGTAGATGTTTAGGCACTGTTATTGAGAAGTCGTCTTCAACTTGGATGGTGCATTCTGAGGAAGAATCATGGTGAGAGGTGGATGAAATGGAGGAAATGGAACGCCTGGCTGCTCCTGGTGAGAGAGACATGGAATCACGAAAAGAATCATCCATTTTGTCATCTGGATCTGTATTTATGTCCCAGCCTAATAGTATTCGTCCGCAGACACAGCACCTATTAGTGAAGACCCGGGTTCGGATCACTGATCTCGGTAATATAGTACAGCAGATCAACATAAATTTGGATTTAATGTAACAATTAACGACAATGTACAATATTGTATACAGACAGTGCGCACCGTGACTATACTAATGGGTGGGTGCATGGAAGAAAGTCCAAGTGATATATACGATTATTGACTAGAAAGGACTGTTATGAGCTTGCATATAAGGGCTGGCATATGTGGCAGAATACGCTCGTGAAAGAGGTCTAGACAGTGGTGAGGCAGTTGGAGGAATGTGCAACGACGGTGACCACTGTGCTGGGAGGTACGATGGGGAGTCCAATTGTGGACTAGAGTAGAGGTAAGGACTTTGGTGTGATGCAGGAGAGCCCATACTCCCAATTTGGTATTGGACGCTTGGAATCACAGGTGCAGGACGAAAATAGGCAGTATTTGGGATCAAACCCATTGCTTCCATCATGGGCTTCATGGGTATTACGGGAGTATTCCTCCAATCTCCTTCATCGCCGGATTCATCAGAATCAGACTCAAGGGCCAAAGATTGTCGATCTTGAGAATGAACACTATCTGGACGGGCTAAAGGACTGATCCAAGGTGAGTGCCGGTCGGCAGGCAACCTCCGGATAGAGGATTGTTTCTCAAATCTGTCAATGACATTTATGTCAAAGCAATTGTCAACTTGTACAAGTATTGAACTCACCCATGCCATGAAGTGGGATCTCTGTCAAGCCGGTCTCCAAGGAAAACAATCAAAAATTCGGAAGGTTCATCTTTTTCATACCCGTCTTTCTCTTTCTCTTCAGGTGAGCTGATGTGATTATCTTCTGAATGAGAACTGGATCGACTAGACACAGAGGACCTGCTAGATCTTGTATCGGAGGAACGAATGCTTGCAGATGAGTTCCTGATAGTTTCATCAGTTATCTTGTGAGAGCTGGGCAACGGGACTTCATAACGGTCAATGCATGGAACTATATATGACACTCACGATCGCTGCGCAACCGACACACTAGGAGTATTGCTTTTATCTCGGATAGGGGGTGCTTGAAAGAGAGTGGATGAGAACTGAATCCTTTATTCAAATTTGATAAACTTACCAGCCTCAACTGCGGTCGATGACAGTGGACGCGATGTATTCGTGGGTGCCATTACGAGAACGTCTTTGTACCAGGTGTCAATACTTGAAACACTTTCGTAATCGACATCGAAACACACCGATTTCGGATATACTGAGAAACGTCAGTGAGCCAAGCGTGACAAAGTTCAATGGAAGAGGAAAAGCTCACATAGACATTCTATCAGGATTTGTGACCCGCAGTGGGACTACAGGGCCATACGTCAGTTTAAGTATGATGAGTAGTTTGAGTAATGGCAAACCTCGATGGCTGAATGGTACGCCTCGGACCATGTTGAGCAAAGGAAGAGACATTACGCTGTCGGTAGCAGATCTTCTATGAAAAGTAAGCCTTGGCAAATGTAAAAGGCATAGGTAGGAATTTACACAAGGGGTTCGGGATTCGGTTGATCTACTGACATTGAGCTCAAGAAAAGAGCGAAATGAGAATGGAAATACCAAGCTTAGAATTTGCTCGTTCTGGAGTTGTCGGTAGTGAGGTATTGGAAGGAGGGCGGGATTCATGACGATGACTGAAACGCGTCCTTTTCTCCGCCTTTCGGGAGGAGGTCGAAACATTAATGTGTGTCTTCAAAGATCTGGTCGGGGTAAGGGATCATATGATAAGAGCTTACAAAAGACATACGAAATCCGTTTGTACTCCTGATCCATTGTCTTGGCTAGTCTTCTGAAGTCTGAATCTAGTCGGGCAGTTCGGTTTTCAAAGTCTATTGTCTAGATGAGCCCGAGAAAGGTGGATGAAGAAAGACCTGGCGCTTTCCTTTGCATTGTCGAGGTTTCTGGAACGTCAAGGCATATGAGTGCGATTGGGAAAAGAAGAAGAAATGAACTGACCGTCTTTCCGCGCCAAGTCATGTAATAATCGACACATTTTGTTCCCGCTTCCCAAACAGTAATTGCAAAAACAATTGGAGATGGTATGTCTTCATTATTCGTTAAATTATGGTTATCAGCTTGTAAGGCATTTTGATTGTGTTCGCTGGTAAAAGAGCGATTGGTTTACAGGTACGATTCCTCGAATGGAGAATCAACGCACACAATATAGTTCTTGAAGAAGGACCTTGCTTCTGAACCAGTAGTTATCCTGAATTTCTGGGAGGTGAATTTTTTCAAATGAGCGCCTGCGAGTTCCTCAAGAAATTCGGGTGCACAACGTGCATGTCGGACTCTGTTGCCCGCAACAAGTTGAAGAGCTTCAAGAGCGTGCTCAGCACGAGGGATGTCCCGACTGATAGTGGATTGCTTGTCGTCGTCGAGGGTTTGGGCACTGATTGTTTTCTCGAAAGGAATGTGCTCTCCCTGAGAGTTTGACCGGACGGTGCTTGAGATTCCAGAGGGATGCATAACAGTGATGATCGATTGGGTGTCTAACCAAATCGATTAGAGTGGCTAGGAGCGATGGGTCAACGTATGTGAGCTGTACAGTGGTGGCACAAGGAGAGTGGTTTTTATATATATATAACACTAATACTTGGAAAGGGTCCTCTTTTTACTCGCGCACATTACAAAACTCCGGGTTCAGGGGTCGGCTATTTTAGCGTTCTTTGCACACGAGGCAAACACAAGTTAAACCAGTTATTATATACAAAGACAGTATGTGGCGAGTCTAATCGGCGTTTCCAAAGGAACCATCTTCAAGTCAGCCACTCACAACGCAAAATCGACATGTGCTTTGTGCGGCGGAAACAATTCCATGGCATGATATTGAGGGTATCAAAGGCAAGGTATGGAGTGGTAGATACTTCAGGAATATGTAGAAGTGTCTATACCTAAATGTCATCAATCAGTGATAAACAGATCAACGCAGATCTATAAGAATATATTTACCAGACTCAATTCCAATGTCCAGACGCGTCGCGCCCATAACTTTATCGACATCGCAGATTTCTCGCCAGATGCAGGTAGCTCAACATCAAGGCCATCCCACCAACACTTTCGCTGCAGAACATGTCAGTCTCCTGTTTGTGGTATGGAAAAGGGACGCGTACAGCTGGCTTCCTCCAAAACAAGAGGAGCTTTTGAGCCGTGGTCATCTGAGTCGTATCAATCTCGACTGGCTTTTCGCCATTAGGATGGTGGACGATGCCAGTTTTCAGGAGAACTAGAGCTATCGAAGAAATACAGCAGCGGGAAGGCTCTAGTGCACGGAACCCCCATTCGTCTTCGCGATCAAAGCCACTGTAAATCGAACTATGAATCAGGATCAACCTCGGGGAAAATGACTGAAATCAAACCTCATGCAGAGCATATCAATCAGGTGTTGCTCGGCAACATTGTTTTCTTTGTTCACATTTCGTTGCAAAGCCGTGAATATGTTGCGCTTTTCAATGAGGTAGTCACCCGACCTGCGTTTGACTTCTAACAGCTGAGCATTGGCAATGCCATGCTGATCTGTTGCAGCCTGACTATCCTTAAGTGGGATAGAAAAGTATTCGAGCTCTTCCCGAAGAACAATTATAGCCTGTTTTGAAAGCAATGGATTTTGGGAGGCGGCAGGACCAAACTCTGATGAGGGCGACTCCAGAAGGTGTTGTTGTGCACTAAAAAGACCTGGGTTCGTTGTTGTCCCATAAAATTTGTCAGAAGCATTTCGAAAGAAGGTGAGTACGAATTGGAAACAGTCGGGATCAAACTAGATAGAGTATTAGTATGAATTGTCTAATGAGCATTGGTCTTTTACGAACGTCGACGCCATACACCTCTTCATCATCATCGTCACCTCCACCATCCGATAGAGCCACGCTTTGTCGACTCAGCACAAGTCCGTTAGGGAAGAGACAAAGCAAGACGGATTCCGGCAGGTTCATAATCGTTTCACGGTCAACTTCGAAACGCCTGCCACGAAGGTCCAGGAACAGCCTCGTCAATAGCTGAGGTTGCAGATTTGTGTGGGTTGGGACCTGAGAGACTTGGGTTATTGGAGAATTGGGTATATTCGCCATTGTTGATACAAGCAGAGCGTGAACCGGTGAACTCAGAAACGTGTGGTGTCATCAATCCAAATAAGGCCAAGACTCGCCGCAGGCATTTCTTTTACTACCGAATTGTTGAGATACGATGCATGATGGATGTATATGTAGCTGCAATTTTTTTAAAACCTCGAAATAACTACTTGAATGGAGGGTGTGATTGTTTAAGGATATATAGATGAGATAAAAGACTAGGAGCATTCATTACACGCATATTTCTGTTCTCACCGTTGCAACAAAAAAAGATGGGAAATATATGATCCATTAGCTCGGAAGGTAGAAAAATAAAGGCACAACGGAGTCCGATAGAAATGTCATCTGAAACTGAAAAGGAGCTGATAATGGAAGTGGGTCCAGTCCATGCGAATATGAATGTGAATGTGAAATGTAATTTGAAATATGCCATCCGTCATTGAGTGCCGCCTAAGTTGGGTTGAGGAGGTGCTGCGCCTGGAGGTAGATTCAACATAGTAGAGTTACGCGAGTAGCGATTCTGTGAAGGAGTCTGGGAGGTAGGCCTCCTCCCCGTAGGTCTCGAAACTCTCCGAACCCCTTCTGGTCCGGGAACTGGTCCGCTGTCCATCAAGCGCACACCTCGGCCACCTCCACCTCGAGCACTCGGTTCATCATAGTCCGGGGTAAACATAGTATGATCCTCATAGCTTGTAGGAGAGGTCGTTGAGGAGCGGAAAGGATTCTGAGATTCAGTCATTGATGGGGGTTGGGGACCAGGATTTTGTCTGCCAAAGCTTTGAGAGTTATATGGAGAAGGAGAAAGGAGCCGAGTTGAAGTTGGATCTGGAGAGTCTCCGTATTGTTCTGCGGTTGGAGGGCTAGAAATCAGACGTAAATTGGACCCAGATCCGTTGTCTGAATTGTAATGTTCCTCGCTGGAGCGGGACATGCCGACGGACGAGGTCGAAGATGTCATTGGCCTGTTGACGGCCAAAGGGGCTGGGAGCATCAACAATGTATTGCTGTCATGACGAGGACGTGCATTATTGTAACTTGCAGAATCCAAGGTGCTCGCATCGAACGCAGGAGGCTGATGGGTGGCATCAGAGTTGGAAGCTATCGAGTAGCGATTGCTATCGGCCCTAATTAATGTAACATAGTGAATAGAGCCTCAAACTCATTTAGATTATAACTTACTTTTTGTCATAGACGGTCGAATCTCTTGACTGGGTTCCACTCTTCCATCGTCGATCTCGCTCAAACTCTGCCCATCGTTTCATGACAATGTGGGTAGAATCAAACTCTCCTTCCTTGTCGCCGTGATCGCCGCCCTTATCGCCGAGAACCTTTCTTGTCTGACCCCAGGAGAAGTCATCGAAATGCCAGAAAGCATACGCAGGTAGAATTCCATTCCAAATAGGCAATGAAATGAGGTAGACCAACATCCATCCGACGTAAGCAATCTTACGAGACGTGACCACGATCAGAACGCCAGGGAGACCGAGGACGATAGCAAGAAGGATGAGAGGAATGGTAGTGTTGGGCCCTCCAGGAATGATAGAGACGACGATGAGATAGACCGTGAATACAATAGCTGCAGGCAAGACCAACGTTCCAGCCAACTCCATTCCCACAACAAACTGCATTGAGAAACAGAAAGTGCCACATAAATCGCGGACCAACAGCAACTCAGCTAGATTGTGAATGGTGGAATTAATCCAACGGCGACGCTGAGATAGCAGGATTCGGAAAGTGTCAGGGACAACTGTCTTGCAAACGGCTTGAGGGCAAAACATGTTCTTGCGCTTTGGAAAAGTCTTCAACATGAGTGTCGTCAGATAACGATCCTCTCCAAGTAATAGAAGATTCTTTTTGTGAAGTGTGTCGACAACATTTTCCGAATAGTGTTCCACGATGTCCGGGTTGGCGAGGATGGGTACCCAGTATCCAGTATCGCCTTTGGGAGCCTTGATACGATACATACTGAAGCAACCGGGCAAACAGGTAACACCACCAAACATAGACTCGAACGCCTTTGTCATGTGGTGCGAGATGTAGTACTCAAAAACTAGCAATCGTGAATGGGAAAGAGCGTGCAGGATATAGGTTATAAACTTACCTTGCATCATAGTAACAAACGTCTCAGCCTTGTTCGCAATCTTCGTTTCTCCACAAAGACCCATGATCTCCTCATCATGCACCATGCAACTAGCCATTCGCGTCAAGGAATCCGGGAACACCTTTGTATCGGCATCCACACAAAGGACAAGCTCGTATCGATCTGGACTAACGCCGGTGACACGCCAGACGGAGTTGAAGAACTCGTATTCAAAAGTGGTCATCCTCTCGTCAAACATCACTTTTTGTAGAAATGCCATGAGCACAATTTGACTGTCTCGTTTACCACGGTTTCCAGGTTTAGCATCATTGATCTCATGTGGATTGCCACATTTCGCTACGAGGACGATGGGCACACGTTGTTGTTTCGACCGTTCTGTGGTGGCATCATCGTAGTCGTAGAAACCTGCATATACCTTGGCCATGTTGTGTCGCTTGTGGCCATCAGCGATAGCGACGTACGAGTGGGCTTCGACCTCATGCGGAGCAATGACGAATTCCTTCATCATGGACAAACAAATTTCTGGAGTTGTCATTTCGTTGCCGGCACCCTTGACCATTCCATCCGCGATAACAAGGATGACTTTGTGGCTATTGGGATAGTCGGTAGTGGCCAAAGAGTCCAATGTCGTTCGGAGACCCTCAATCGATTCAGAATAAGCGGTGACCAAACAAATAGTGTGTGCCAACGGGAAATTGAAAGGCTCATAATCGACGGGAGGCTGAGGAACGACGTTGTTCAATGGAAAAGGGCAAGGATTTTCTTCAAAATTTCTGCGTTGATAACCGCCATCGGCAAGTGACATTGTGCTTCTTGATTGTCTGTAGCTTGGGGAATCAGGCGGCGTACTCTTGCCGGCTTTACCCGAATACATAGTCGATCGTTTCCAATTGGTCGTTGACGATGAGTCCAGCATCCCGTAGGCTGTGGCGGGACGTCCGCCTACATTCTTCAGTACAGCTTCGGAAGGCGTGAACCGCGAATGGCTAGGTAAAAAGGTTTTTTTGTTGTTTTTTCCCGGTCTTAGACCATTCTTGTTGACATTAGGTCGAAGATCACTAGGCGCAGCACGATAGATGTCATTGGACCAGTTCTCGATTTCTGCCGAGCGCTGCATCCTTTGTTCGTAAGTTTCACGAGGGAAGTTGCCAAGCTTCCATGAAAAGAACCATTGGAACATGACAGCCATGACGAAACGAATGAAAACGACACCGATAATGAAGATAAGAGAAAGATAGAGAACGACGGAGGATGCAACACATCCGATGGTGTTGGTATCGATGAAACCCACAGTGACAAGGTCTTGGAGACAGGCGCCAAGCTGTTTCTGTTTCGTACGGGTGAAAAACATCGTAAGGTCTTTGGAATTGAAGGTGCCATTGGCTTTCTTCATGTCGTCGAAAATGGAAGGATAATTTACCTGGGCTCGACTAAGCCACTGCAGCAAGTTGAGGTCAAGCACAGATCTGAGAATTGATGATCATTTGTTTGGGGCGTTCTCTCTGATCAAGGTAGTGGGCACTCACGATTGATACACGGCCAAATTGCGTGCCGATTTCTTAACATCATCCCAAGTATAGTAAACTTGCCCGAGGACTTGCACCGATTTCAAAAGGTTTCTAGCGTTCGAAGTAATATGACAATTGGTCGAGGTCTCATAACCCGTAAGATTAGCCCCCACTGTTCCGGTCTGGCTGTAGATATTGCAAGGGTAGTACCAGTTAAGGAAATTGCCGCTTCCGGTTATACTTGAACTTGAGGCTCTCGTTATCATGCCAAAACAGTTCTGGTTGGTTTTCTGAAAGAGGAATGAGGCATCATTGCCACCCAGATTCCATCCACCCGTCAACAACGGGTTTGTTGAGCCATTGAAGGTGGTGCCCGCTTGGGGATGACGGAAGTTTGTGAAGTTGTAGTCGAAACCGTGGATGACGACTGAACCGTTGCCAATGAATCCGGGACCAATGGCGCCACCATGGAACCGATTTGGAGGTTTCCCACACACACTAATGGTGAAGCCAAAGGTGAGAAAGCCGACGCCAGCCATTAGCATCGCTATGATGCTCAGGAGTCCCATCTTCTCCCGCCAAGCACGCTGTTGCTCCGGAGTGCGGATTCCTGGATAAATGAATCATAAGAATGAGATAATCGCATTAATAAAAAAAGAATTCATTCGACAACTCACCGCAAGATTTGAGCAGGAAAGACGGTACCCAAAATGTGAGGATCAAGCAATAAATCATCCAAGGCCCGCTGGGGCCAGGCCCAGTCCAACAGCCTCGTTTCTTCTTGACATCGGGAGTGGTAGGGGTTGGTGTGGCTGCCAAGGATGGCTGACGTTTTCGTCGTAATGTTTGACGTTTGAAAAGAGCCAAGCCAGATTCGTGAACATCCTCCTCTCGGGCCAGGAGGGAACGTCCTCTCCTGACTGGGTAGTTTCCGGTGGCTGAGTGGAAAAAAAAAAAGAGAAAAGTGGGTCAATGAGCATTCAGGTAAACGGGTAGACGTACTGGACGGTAGAACACCCACGCGGGTATTTCCTTCCTCCTCGAGTTGAGCGACATGACTTCGGTAGTGCCATTGTCGATGACCTGGGTCTATTTTTTCTCGGTCTGGTCTTACGAGAGATTTCCTCCGGGCGACTCGTGAGGGATCGAATTGATCTGAGTGCTCGGGGTCTGTGGGTTGAGGGTGATGATATGCAGAGGGCAATGTGCGCTGTCGGTGTGGATCAAGATGGTCACGTCTGTCACCCTTTTCTACGGTTTGGAAGGAGACAATCGCTCTTGAGCTTTCTGAAGGGGGCATTGGGGGTCTTGAGTAGGCAGTGGAGTCTGGGTAGGCTGGAGCGGGAGAAGTTGGTTGATAGGAGTTGCGTTGTCCAGGGCGAGTGGAACGAGGTGGCCGTTGGTCGCCCCTATAATCCATTGAGGAGAATGATAGTAGGAAGAAAAGAGGGACAAGGCTGGACAAGGCCTGATGGAGACGGGGAGGATGACCACAACAGCTGAGTGGGAAACACACAAAGCTGAATCATATACTATAGTCACGTGTTAGTGGGGAACAAGTACTTAGACGAACATGCATCATCACACGAAATTATTGGCCTGCCTTGCTTAATGGCTTCCACCAACAAAATCCTCACTACGGTCGCTCCTGGTATTATAATAAAGCCTATACACTATTACACACAAGAGCAGAAGGACCAAATAGCTGACCTTCGACAGGCAAGTCCCCGCTTCAAGTATTGACTTTCTTTTTCTCATTTGTACCGCCACTCTAAAAGTATGCAGACACTCTTCTGCTACCCCCAACAGACGCTTATTATCCATGGGAATTGCGATGGCTAAATAAACCAGATACCATCCCACGCTACATGCGTGCATCAAAATGGAACCCACTAGACGCAGAGAAACGTTTGAAGGCGACATTGGAATGGCGTAGAGAATACAAGCCTGACTTGATTCCTCCAGACGAAGTTAAGATAGAAAGTGAAACCGGGAAAATGTACGCGTTTACACAACACCTTATGTGCTACAAGCTCATCTTGATTTCCTAGAATTATAAATGGTTTCGATATTGATGGTAGACCAATAATTTATATGCGCCCTGGGCGCGAAAATACAGAGTCTGGTCCACGACAGCTCAGACATCTGGTGTGGTGTTTGTACGTATTACAATTACAGTCAGATCGAATTCTAACTACGTTTACTTTCTCAGGGAACGTGCCAAAGATCTCATGCCTCCTGGTCAAGAGTCCCTTGTTATATTAGTGGATTACAAATCAACAACTATACGTACAAATCCTTCGATATCTATTGCAAGCAAGGTCTTGAGCATCCTTCAACAACACTATGTCGAGACGCTCGGTCGTGCCATCATTGTCAATCTACCAATGCTTCTGAGTTTTTTCTATAAAGGCATTTCACCTTTCCTAGACCCTGTGACACGGGACAAGGTATGTTGACTAGTACCAATGAATTAGCCGGACTCAAATCCTGGCCCATACGCTTTCAACAGATGCGGTTCAACCCTGATCTTTTCGAACTCATTCCAAGAGCTCAGCTAGACGGCGACTTTGGCGGAGAGTATACTTTCGTTTTTGATCCAGAAAGTTACTGGGACCAAATTGTGGCGTAAGTTCTCTTGGATATCCTATGATCATCAGATTTCCGACGTTCCCTTTCTCTTCTACTTCAGAGCTTGCGGAATCGCGGTAGATGGTACTCGCGTAGATTTTCCTCCTAAATCAAATTCCGAACAGGATGATGCTCTCGACGCCGAGAAAGTTTCTGAGGTGGTGTTACTGGGAGAGGAGCTCAGACCCCTCTTCCCAGATGAAAAGGCACCAATAGACGTTTCAGCAGTGGTATCTGTTGAATCAGACAATACCAATAACCTTTAAGTTGTCTCATCACTATTGGCTTCTCCAAGGCTCTAAGTCTAATGAGACGTGTATCATTTGTATAGGCTAATACGAAATAAGACCAACTTCTGATCAATTAAAACGAGAGAAGGTCCCTAAGCAAACCATCAAGTTTACTCTAAGTAGGTAGGTATATTGAGAACCGGACAGAGTCCAGAAAAGAGTTTTGGGTTGTGCAGGTAGTAATACAGGTACAAGTTCATGAATTATGAGCGGATGATGATGATGTGCTGAAACTAGATGTCCAAATGTTGCATATGTATGTGTAAAAAAATTTAGAGAAAAGGATAGAATAACGTGCCAGTTGGGAAGCAAACCTCACGAGATTTATTTGCATTGGACACACGAGAAAGAAGGAACGGACGGTGGAATAGAAACCCGGTCGAAGGCGGCTCACATCCCTACTTTCCAGCTCGAGGGAGGCGGCGCTTTGCGTCCGAACGTGCTGCGCATTGGACTTGCAGGTTGACTCTCTGTCCTTGGTCTCAGTGTGACATCTGGGCTTCCTCTGTCGCTTTGAAATTGCGAAGCGGGTATGAGAGGCACAGATGGAAGATGTATCGAGTCCCGTTGACCATTGCCGGAACGTATAGGACCTCTACCACTCTGAGGTTGTGCGGCTGGCATGACTGGCATACGCGAGGAAGATATCGAATCGCGTTGAGCGTGGTACTTTCGTCCATACTGATCAAGAGAAGGCCCAAACGATTCTCCATAGGAGCTTCTAGAGGAGGGCCAGTTGTTAGGGCCTCTGACGCCGCCATATTCACTGCGTGAATTACTAATCAACCCACTGCCACCGCCATTCACTGGACCACCATACATAGACTGGGAAGAACTAGGCAAGTATGCGGATGACGGGCTGGACCATCCATAACCTTGCCCCATAGGCATCATCCCAAAGTGCGGGCTCATCATAGCAGGACTCGGAGAAGCGCCAATGATGCGACTTCCCCCATAACCACCAACGGTCGAACCACGTTCCCATTCATCTCCAGCGGCGGCTATTGCTTGCTGAGCAACAGCCATCTGGTAAGCTTGTTTAGCGTACATCATGGCATGTTGGTGGGCAGCAAGAAAATTTGGATCTGCAGGGGCTGGCATCAAGTACGGAGAAGGTGAATGCATAGGCGACCCGAAACCCATTTGCATAGGCATAGACATCGGCAGTCCCATTCCCATCATAGGGTTCAAGGTCGACATTCGAGGGCTGATATTGTGATTAATTGACATATCGTCTTCATCGTCCACGATTGGAGCCGGCCCATTGACTACATTTCCAAGCTACTCTCCAGAGTTAGTAAGGAAATTGAGACTACCAGAAAGCAAACAGACCTCAATAGCAGCTTTCGCTTCACCTCTTCTACGCTCCTTCCTCCGCGCCTCCCGATCTTGATCGTTAATAGCTGCATTGCTATTTGCGTGCTCCTTGGCTTTTGAATGAGTGACGCCCGATGGTTTCAAATCGAGATGGTCCTCCTCGAAGCTCACACTCCGGCGCTTAAGATGCCGATGTTTCACACCGAAACCACTTGCACCTCCACTCCATTCATCCCGCTTTCTGTCCTGAATACCAATCTCACTACCGTCACGAGGTGTCAAAGGTGCTCTACCGCTACTGGAATCCCCAGTAGAGCTCGCGGGACTATTTCGGCGAACTGCGAAAGGCCGTTCAGGAACATGGAATGCTTTGGAGGTTTGCACGCTCAAAGGCACCCCTGTGACCATGGTAGAGCTTCGCTGCCTTACGTTAGAATGCTTGAGGTCATCATTCTTAAGCTTGGGTGGAGCAATGTTACTCGCAGCCTTCGACGGGACACTCGTTGGAATAGATGGACTAACGTCATTTATGGAGAATTTGTTGAAGGAAGTAGATGAGGTTGACGAAGGTGTAAGAGTGATACTTCGTGGTCTCGGCGCGACGATACTTGAAGCGGCATCGGTCTGGACAGTAGACATTCTATCACGACTTGGGAATGGCGGTCGAGAAGTGACACTGAATGAAGGTGCAGGCGGGCGTTGCTTGATTGGAATGGGAGCAATCCTATTTCCTGTAGAGGCTGCTTCGTCTCTTTTGAGCTCTTCATAGGAATCTTCCTCTTCTTCACCTTCACTCTCACTTGATTGAGTCGGTATCTCGTCATTACGTAACATGAATTTGATGCCCGCCGTACCAAGCAGCTGAGCCAAATCTTCGTCAGGTGGACTGTGGTCTACCTTTGGAACAAGGTTCTCTGCAGCTGGTTGACGCCGAGCTTCCACGATCGAAGGGAAGTGAATGACCTTTTTCTCTGAATGACGGGAACTGCCTGATGTATCTCCTACACTCATGTTCGGACTCTCGGGCTGATTTGGAACGGAAATTTTGGCTCCTGATACGTTTGGTCCAACAGTATTGGAAGAACTTGAAATGAACCTCGGGTTTACAGCCCTTGATAAGCGGTCCGTAAGGGCATCCCTGGGTTGCTCAGGGCTGGCAGATTTCTCTAAAGGGAAAGTAATCGAGTCACTTCTGGTTGTGCTATCGGCTTCATCGACGATACTAGGTGTGAGCTGCCTCACTTCTTTTGCAGGGGAAGACGGAGGCGATATAAATTTCACTGGCGGTGCTTTACGTGTCAAAGGTTGACTGAGAACGGAAGGATTTGGAGACATTGAGCGCTTGGCTCCCGATAACAATGTGGGACCAGGAGTAAAACCTTCTGCATTTTTTTCAGGGGATGTTGTGGACGACCGCTTGGGGCCCGTAAGCTCGCTGATATCGATAAGGGGTTTTGCAGGACCAAGCGTGATCGAGCGGGTGGAACGAGTAGTGACATTCCCAGTAGACCGGGCGTGAAGACTGGAGTATGACGACATAGCACTTCCAGGTCTCCGCGGAACCACCAATGTCGCTAGAGGCGCGTCATCCTCGGAATCAGACTCGGAGTCGGACGCCGGCTTATATTCTCGAGGTACGTTGTTCATGCTTTGAGTTGTATCCTGAGAAATCAAATGGGTCGAAAGTGGATGTTCTCGAGACGTCTTTACAGCACCCGCTGGAAGGAAAAAGATGAGTAACGACCAAATCATAGCTTCTACAGTAATACTTACTGATATCCGAATTTGGAGTTAGAGCAACCCGCGTTCCTGCCAGTTTCACTGTTGTAGTTGGAGACGATGCTGCAGTCGAAACACTTGATTGCAATCTCGGCGCAGGAGTAGAATGGCCTAGATTTGACTGAGAACGTGGAGAAAAATCGGGCCCATTTCCACTGGTTGTTTGACCTGACAGCCGAGAATGCCCCGAATGAGACTTGGGCCCACGTTGTGGAGTCGCCGAATCAGATGCAAAACGATCATCTTCTACACGCTTATGTCCCATCTCTGATTTCGCTTTCCCTTTGTCCTTCCTTTCATAATGGCTAAGCCCAGAATATGATACGCCAGGGCGTCGTTTTATTGTTTCATCTTCAGTCCCATCTTCGGAAGAAGTCGAAGAATCAGAGTCAGATGTGTATAAAACCATGCTTGAATGTCGTCCACGTGGCTCGATTTTATTTTCAAGTTGGACTTGTGGCGGCGAATAGGTACCTCGGCCACGAGCCGCTTCGGAGGTTGAAGTAGAAGTCTGAAGGGGCAACGCTGGGACAGGACTTGGAGCGCGGAAGGATGGAGACGGAGAGCCAGCAAGACTACGCTTTGCTTGGGCTTCACGAAAGGCACCAACCGATATTCGTTGCGAGGACTCAGAAGTTATGCTCTCACCACGGGGTCGCGGACGAGTCACAGGGGTAGTGGGAGAAACATTAGACGCGTTAGAGCGTGTTGGAGAAGGCACTCGAACGTGGCGGAAAGACTTTAAATTGAATGAATTTGTCGAGTCCGGACTTGTAGGCGGTATGGGAACCGGGAATGACTTGGTGTGCAAAACAGGGTCACCCAAAGGTGAACTAGGGGAAGATTTGGTAGTAGAGGCTCTTGCCCATGTGAAAAGGGATGTCCTTTTGCTTGATTGAGGGGATGGAGACGGCGAGGGGAAAGACAGAGACGAGACAACAGAAGAATTATCTTGTAAAGAATGTGTGGAAGGATTGTTGGTCGATTCGCCATATGCCGCAAATATAGCTGACCTCGATGGTGGTGGGCGAAGGCGGCGTAAATCTTCTGAATCTGCTCTGGATACTGGTGCACTTGTACTTACACGACCTGTGTTAACCGATTGCGGAGAAGTATGAAAATTGGGTGAATTGACATTCGGAGAACTTCCAATTGATAAGTCTGATCTCGGCAGAGCATTTTTTTTGCGAGTGAATGGCAGGCGCAGTTTCTTGCCAGCAGAAGGAGGTATAGACATTGAGGTCATGGAGGGATAAACGTTGCTTGGAGGCAGTTCATGAGCCAAATCTGGACTGAGGAGATTCCTTGCATTTGGGTAGCTGGGTATCGACTTGTCAGGCGTAACGTATGACGTGGTAGGAGATGAGAGTGCGGAATCGAGCTCGGGAGTGTGTCTACTAGAGGTGGCGGTGTGGTCATCTCGCTGTGAGCGGGGCGAGGATCTATTCTTCCTCGAGAACAAGCCACCCAAGAGCGGCATTGGGTGGAGAACAAGGGTAGTCGCCTCTCTGAGATATGACACTTTAACGTGTGGAGCCTAAACCACGACGGCTGTCAAGGTGTACCACGCCACAGGGAACGAGGGTTATGATAATTGGAAGACAAGACGCGCTGCCTTTGCCCGTCGCCGAAGGAGTCTAGGGACAGTGAGTTAGGTTACAAAAACGCCTAGGTTGATTAGGAGAAGAAGAGAAGTGCTGGCTTGAATTTTTTGAATTTCAGGACCTTGCGACCGTGTGTTGTTTGCTTATGTTGGCCCATCTTCCGAGTCTGAGTGCCTTTGTCCATATCACCGGAGCGACTACCCTGACGTATGTATGCTATTTCATCATTCAAGATGCCCTTATTACAAACACACATCGACACGTTTCCCTCCTATTTTTCTCTCGGGTTTGATCATGAGTTTTCTGGATATGTGGGACTTATAATCTAACCCAACAAACATTAGACTGCCACCCACGACTGTCAACGTCAGTGAAGTCTGCTGAGATTGCAAATCTACCTGTAGGAGAGCTTCCATCACCGGGTACCGCGGCCGCACAATACTCATCTATGTGATAGGCATTTTATTACCCCCCACACATTTGCTAAGATTTGAAAACTCATTTCATACAGTGTGGAACTAGATTTGATTCCAAACTTCGACTTGGAGAACCATGAGGATCTTTGATAGGAGGAAAGGTAACCTCTGGTGTTCCCCGTTCTCCGACTCCTATTTCAAGTGACTGCTTTGCTGGGAGCAAATCTTCTTTGGCTAAACTCGCCCATCGAAATGCATTACCTCTGCCAATCTCCGCTTCTCTTTGAATCACTACATGGTTAGTATGCTCCTCGGATGGTCGTTCCGTCATTTATGAACCATCCAAATCAGCCAGCCAACACACTCGTTCTGGATATTTTACTGCGTAAATTTATGAAGTGCCCCAAATTATAACTAGATTCAGGTCGACGAAGTCAACACTTTCTAGTACATACCTGACTATGACCAAATTACAATTTGAATGTTGCACAGTCACTCAGTGCGCCGAATCATAAGGTAATTGACCCGTCACCCATAATTAGTAATTGGTAATAAAAATGCGCAACAAAGAACAACAGTACGTGTTCAATGTTCAACGTGCAACGTGCAACGTGCAACCGTTCCACCCGAACCACAATTTCTAATATTCAATGACTATCACACACATTACTTCAGTTTCTCAACTCAATGGAATTCTATCCAAGGACAAGAACAAACTTTCTGTAAAGTTCTCTCACAACTGGCATTGAAATTGTACTCAGTGCTGTGAGTCTCTCAGGTTATCGACTTCCATGCTACATGGTACGGCAGCTCCATTTATCGGGTCAGATCCTATCCTTGACACCAAACTAGGTGTGGGCCTTGCCATGCCATTGCACCAGCATTTGAGGCATTTTCCAAGAAATACTCGAGCGTGAATTTTCTCAAATGCGACGTTGATGCTGCAACTGAGGTTGCACGACTTTATTCTGTTTCTGCTATGTTCGTGCCTTATCCTGCTCTGGTATTCAATTTCATCTGATCGATTACCTCGCAGGCCCACTTTTATCTTCTTGAAAGGCAGTTCAAAAGTAGACCAATTGAAAGGGGGCGATAAAACGTGTGTTATGCCATTTCTCCCTGTAAACTGACTGATACAAACTCCCTTGATACCCATAGCGTGCTGGAAAGCATCATCCAGAAACACGCCGTAAGCTCGACTTCTACAGCATTCTCTGGAAAGGGACATACTCTGGGAGGGAACCCAGCAGCGCCAGATGTTGTAGACGACGTTAAACAGACACTGGACAAGGCCTCCGCCGGGTTCACGCAAATTGACCCGCAACTTCAAGTGTTTCTTGGCCTTATAGGACTATACCTACTCTTCTGGTACTTCGGTTAAATTTTAAGACTCAAGGTTATTTGTGTGCATATCATATTCATATTGAAACTCGGGCCTATTTACAGTTTCACATGGCATTTCTAGTGTTCATCAGGAAGGCATAGTGATACAACAAAGAGATGTGTAAAATAAAATGATGCACCTAATTGTATCAACAGCATCTGGAATAACGCAAGATCGGCGATGGCAAAGGGAACTAGCATGTCATCAATTGACTAAGAAGGTCCCCATCTCATCGCCGCCCATGCCTGTCTAGCTGCTTCCTCCTTGGCGATTTTCTGGCTCTTTCCGATGCCTCGGCCGCGTTCTTGTCCATTCACTTCGGTGATAATCAATATCATTTAGGGAACACAACTGGAAGACGGCAACTTACAAAAACATCTAACGGTCCAAGTGGGTTGGTGTGGCGGTCCAATCTGATCTGCCGGGTAAGTCACTGTAAGGCCCTTTTGAGCAGCGGTTTGGTTCACGAGAGCCAGCGTTACCAGGCTCATCGAAGAGGACGGCATAGCGGGGGGTGGGCTACTAGGTAAGGGAGGTGGAGGACCCAGAGGAGGTGCTGGAGAGAAATAACCCATCTGTTGACTATGGTTTTGTTGACCATAGTTTTGTTGACCGTAATAACTAGGGGTAGAAGATGGGGCGTAGGTATCTGGCTGCGAAGGAGCTGCATCTGGATCAATCAGCCGAGACATCCAATCTTGAATGGTTGGTAATCCGTTGCGAATGTACAAAGCGCCAAGGTAACTATTGAAATATTTTCGCATTTCCTAGATAGCTAGGTTGGGAAGCCACACCAAGATGACGATTCAAGAAAAGCCCTTACTTCAGGTTTATCCAAGAGATCAGTTTCAGTGGGCGCGACACGAAGCTTCTCCTTGAGTCCGTATGCCTTGAGCCAATTGTCGAGGTTCGCATCCGAAATCAGTATACTCCTCTTGTTCTATCGAATCCATATAGCATTGGCAATTACGCTAAAACGACGGATAACTGAAAGACTTACTTGTATATCCTTGCTATCTAAGAAAGGCCGCCGCAAGTAGAGCTGATTGGTGACTGTAAGTTCAAGCACTTTAGCGCCCAGCTCCGCAAGTCGTTCAATATCACCATAATCCTCAATCATCGTTGCACTGCCAAAGCGTAGCGAACTATGCGTAAAGACTTCGAGCATGAGGTCTACATCACCCTCAATCTTTGGCAGAGGGGGAAGGTTGGACATGGTGGTAAGTATGAGTAAAGCTATGGTGGGAGAGTGGCTGCGCAAAGGGTTTTCTTTATATGAGCTACTGGCATAGCGTGACATGGAACGACAGGTGTTAAATTTATCACCGACGATGTAATCGATAAGCATAGACGCCCAGTATCTACGACTTTGTATGACATTTAATGACTACTGGTGGCATTGAATGGACTCAAGATTATCGTACGTAGGTAGATCCAGAAGTCACACCATTAAATCTTGATTAAATAAGTAGTCCATTGACTTGCAGGACTTCACAGGATTATTTATGGAAGCAGGGTTTTAGACTCCGATTCGTTGGTTGATTAGATAATTTGGAACAAGGAGTTCGATCACGTGCCCAGCAAGTCCAACGCACTTGGAAGTGCTTTGAAGTGCTTGTGGCAAACTATATACCTATCTCGCGACTCGCACTTGGACGTTCACCCTCTCTTCCTTTTCTTTTTCTTGGCTGATTGCGCGTCTTTTTTTTACCAGGAGTCAAAATTGGGAGCCGCTTGAATTATGGCTAGTTCAACAGCTGTACCCAAGTCTCAAAGTTCACCTTCCTCCAATCCATTGATACCCGAAAAATATCTCGATGTACCCTCACAAAGACTATATTATCTTAGTCTTGGTCTGCTCTGTCAGGTCAGTTCCATTCTTGTACGGTCAGACTATGTTACTTGATGTGGCTTCCACTAGTCAATTAAGATTCTGGATTTCTTTTGGACACTTGCAGCAGGGCAAGATAGCCTTGCAACATGTCGAAAATGGTTGTTATTTGACTTCTTGTATTGTGTTCTGCTTTCGCAGCTGCGAATACCGAGGCTTAATTACAGCAAAGCAAGCGTTTTGCTACAAATATTATTCCTATGGCTTTTGGACGGTATTATGTTTGGCGGCATCAGCGTGAATCTGCCTGCATTGCTTGGGCTTGGCTTCGGAACTGCACCAGGCTTTTCGGGTGCGTAGGGCATATAAGCTCTTCGTTCCTTTCTAGCTTCACGATTCTCAATATCATCTAGATACACCATCAACGCTCGAGGCGTTCCGTACTTGGGACATCCTTGCTCCCCTGAGTTTTGGCCTGCTTTCGTCGTCGCCTTCAAATGCTAGAGACACACACCTTCTCGGCCAACATACCGTTCGCATGTCCCCAATCAGCACAGCTCATCTAAATCCTCAAGGTCTTAATTTCTGCTTGTCACCTACCAATAATCTCGTCCTCCTTCCTGTCCTTTTGAACAACACGAACCTCGCGGGTTTGAAATATACATTTACGCCACTCCCTCGCATCGACGATCGTTCTCGCGGAAGGGTCGAAACGCACGAATTGAGTGCAAAGGATCTGAAACAAGTGGAACAAACCTATCATGAAAGGCTGCAGCTGGTCATGACCGGTCAACCAGCACATACCAAGGATGAATATGATGAATACGACGACGACGACGACGGCGGATCGAACCCTCCAAGTGCCCAGTCCACCCTCCAGCAAACGCAAACGCTTGTCCATATTCTTCTCGCTCGGCCTGGTATTGTCCAGCTGGAACGAGTTTACGACTCTTCCAACGCGGATGCTCGTTTAATCATCTCGGAGGCTGTCGTCGTTCCCTGTCCCCGAGTAGAGTTTGCAGATGACGATACTAGCGCGGCTCAAAAGTCGATTCGATGCGCCGGTCAAGATGTGGATTTACAATTAAAGATTAATGTCCGTGGCGTTCCTCCGTTAAGTCTGCGATGGTTGAAGATTACCAATGGCAATCAAGAGCAATCTTTGGTGGAAGGCATCGAAGCTGATCATAAAGATAAACACCTCCAAGTGGACAGCTCCCTGACAGATACTCCATCCTCCCTCGCAACCACCCGACGGCACATAGTTCAGGATGTCAACATTCCGCTGACTATTTCTTTGGACAAGGCAGGAACATATCTTTATGCCCTCGAAGAAATCACAGACGGTGTCGGAAACGTTGTTCGTGTCGGGAGTGATCTCACCTCTCCAGAAACCGATTCCATAACTCAGACAAAAACAACAAGGTCTTTCATGGTTCTCAAGAAACCTGTGGTATCATTTGCTCATTGCAGCTCTGAGATGCCCACTTCTCTGTTGATTGGGTCAGAAGCTACGCTTACCATCAAATACATTGAATCTGACAATTTCGACGCGCCATGGGACATATCTTTGTATTATCAAACTCCAGCAGATGCCAAAAGTAGTAAACAGCTGAAGCCCTGGAAGAAAACGCTGAAAGCTCAGGGTAAAAGTCTGACTTTCCGGACAAGCACCCCAGGAGATTACAAAATACTCGACGTCACCGGTAAAGTAAGTGTTGCTATTTCTCTTCAGTTTCAAAGTCTGATTCGTCATTAGTACTGTGCAGGAACCGTCTTTGCACCTGACTCATGCAAAGTTGTTGAGAAACCTTATCCATCTGCTGAAATTGAATGGAAACGAATTCACGAATGGTGAGCGATTGTTATATGCTAATCTCATATTTACTGACTCTTCATGAAGTTCAGGAGATACGGGCGTTTCTGCGTCTCTTATCTTGCGTGGCACGCCTCCATTTCAACTATATTATCGCATGCAGCGCGACAATGAAGCTGCTCGTGAAATCGCCAAGACGTTCACTTCCTCGCGAGCTGAATTGACTCTTCAACCAGAACGCAGTGGCCATTATGTCTTCGCCTTTTCTTCCATAAGCGATGCCAACTATAGAAAAGTGGAATTGCAAGGCCCGAGCATCGACCAGATAATTCATCCTCTTGCTTCTGCCGATTTCTCTGAATCACACGGTCCAGGTCGAAGTAAGAGGATAATCAGTACCTGTTCTGGCGATACAGTGGATATCCATGTGGACCTCAGAGTAAGTTCAATCAGTATACATGATTTACTTGAGCAAAGCTTATTTGTCTTGATCAGGGGACTGGCCCTTGGAACTTGGATGTTCAAGTCATCGGGCCTCAGAACGTCGAAGTACTGCAAATCAAAGGCATCGACACCCCGAAAAAGGCTATCAAAATCCCGATTCCAAAGGAAGTGGAGAAGAATGGAGGGAGCTTTGAAATTGACCTTGGTAGGCATTGACTTTTTGCGTGTTTTCGTATGCTAATCGTTCACAGTGAGCGTTGAGGATGCTTCCAAGTGCAAAAGACCCATATCGGTTCCAGGAGTGTTAGTCAACGTGAAGAGGGTTGTTGTAAGTGATAAACCAATTTTTATAATAATCGACTCAACTATAATTCTGGCATAATAGCCAACTGTCCAATTTTATGGCAAGACCGAAGAACGACATGTTATTGTGACCGAACATGAAGCAACGAATCTTCCTCTTCGCTTAACGGGTGAAGGAGTATGTGAAATTGATAGTGAGCGTGTTTCAGTTGATGATAATCTGAGCAATTGTAGCCATGGCGCATCAAGTATCGTCAAGAAGGATTAGACAGAGTAATGACGACGACTCTTCATTCTCCAAATGACCATCTGCGAGTCACAAATAAGGGCATGTACAAAATTATTGAGGTGTGTGATAAATGTCCTTTGATCCCAGACGACACTGATATCTTGGCAGGTCGCTGACTCGCAGTGCCCTGGTGTAGTCCTTGCCGATGGGTCTACGTACCAAGTCAATTGGATTCCTAGGCCATCAGCCAAGCTTTCTCCAGTAACAGAGGCTACTTACGCGGCCCATAATGGTTCTCATATTTTGCAGCCTCTCTGTGAAGGCATGAATGGCCACGTCGATCTCGATTTGACTGGTATGTACCATATTCTGCATAAATATTTTGGCTACTGAAATCGAAATAACCCTAGGTCGGCCGCCTTTCCAAATCATGTACAACATTGCGAAGGATAGTGAATTGGGAGGCACAGAGATTACGGGACAACCTACCTTCAACAGCATACAAGCCCGGACAAGGTTCCAGCTCCATACTTCGACACCAGGCCGCATGTACTATGAGGTCAAGCAAATTGGCGATACAGCGTATCCTTTGTCCAAAAATAAAGATACGGTCATTCCTCGTTCACACAGGCTCTTGTTCGAACAGCAAGTGTCCGTTCGTCCTTCAGCACACTTCAGAAATCGTAATAGAATGATTTACTGCCTGAACGATGCACTGGTTCCTTTGGACACAACATCTTCCGATGGTTTTGTTGTTCTAGAGGGTACTCCTCCCTTCACCTTACTTCTCTCGATCAAAAATTTGGCCGCAAGTCATGTTGATACCAAAACCATTCAAGTACCAACGAATGTCTGGAGACTCGACCTTCCTTCGTATACTTTTACGTCGATTGGCCCACATCTGATTAGCATCGAAACAGTCACGGATTCGTCAAACTGCGAACAAGCAGCTTTGGACCCGCTACTGCGTTCCATCTGGATAGATGTTGCGGAGACAGCGGCCATCATTCCTTTCGAACGACGTGAAGATATCTGCGTCGGAGAGGTGACGCAATTTCAACTTGAAGGCATACCCCCTTGGACAATCGGGTTGGTTTTTATTTTCTTCTCTTCCCCGTTCCAATGACGGCTGTTCTCATGAAATATTTTAGTTATAACATTAATGGCAAATCTTACACTCAAGAGGCCAAAGTTTCACCTTTCTCTCTTGCTCAACAACAATCGGGACTTTTTACTGTTACCAGTATCGCTCATCAACAAAAGATGTGCAAGGCTGCTGTGACGGATCTCAGGTTTAAAGTACATGATCTTCCTTCTGCCCAGGTCGGACACGGGAAAAAGATACTGCAGGACATCCATGAAGGTGAATGGCATTGATTTACATTCCTGAAACACAATGTTGATCGGTATCTTGTTTAGGCGATCAAGCTGAAATCATATTCACCCTCATAGGCGAACCCCCGTTCACGTTCACTTATCAAAGATCCGAGCTGGCGCCCAAGAAAGGAGGTCCGGCAAAAGTATTGGAGACGCATACAGTTTCGCGCGTTATGACACATGAATACTCAATATTTTCAGCTCTAGAAGGTTGGTTCTTTAAACGTTCCTCATGTTCTATCACCTCACAGTTTGGCACCCAGGAACATGGACTATAACGTCCATATCCGACCGTTACTGTCGCTACCCACAAGCACAAGCAGATCTTGACGTAGAAAAGCATAGATCTTGACATAAGCACTGAATTGGCTGATGCTATCTGTATATTACCCGCATTTTCAAAACATATAGTCAAAACTTGTGATTTGGGTTCTACATGCCCAGGTTCAATCTACGTATGATAGACAATGCGAAGTTCTCCTGGCTCTACCAGTTTTTTGTGCACTCTTTCGTTTACACCTGAGCTGACGAGATGTAAAACCATTTGGAAACTGTAAATGTAGGGTCAGTAACAAGAACGACAAGTTCTTTATTGGATGCCTTACCAGAGGGATCAATGGGAGCAGGAACCTTCCTGGAATCAGGTGGAAGGTTGGTGTACACTGGATCGTCTCTCCTAACAAAGCCAGGGGAGCTTTGCACAGTAAGGTTGTGGCTGTGATTGGAAATCAGGAAATTATCAGCTACAGATGGTTCACTGTTGACATACATGGACAGATCGTAGCTTGGCGTCGCCGCAGGGCTTTCGCCCGTGATCAAACGCCGCCAGGCTTCATGGCACTCATGGATGATCTCCATTGCATACTTCTTGTTTTTGGCTTCTCCAGAGAAGGCAAAGGTATTTTCCTGCTTGCCATCAGGGATCTTGTAGATCCTAAGAAGAAGAAACGTATTAATAAGATTGAATGCTCCCCTGTGTCATTAGAGAAAGACTGACCTGAACCATTCATTAGTGGCTCTGATGAGGCCAGGCAAATGTCTCTCGACATCTTCGATGTCATTCAACTTGGATGCAAGAGGATCCTGAACATCAACGACTATGATCTTCCAGTCTGTTTCTCCTTCGTCGAGAAGGGCCATGATACCGAGGACTTTGACCTGCTTGACCTGCCCGACGTAACCGACCTGTTCGCCTATTTCACAAACATCGAGGGGGTCATTGTCACCTTTGGCCTTTGTCTCAGCGTGTGATAGATTGGGATCTTCCCAGGTCTGCGGCGATAAGACTTGGGTTAGGGGAATTAAAAAAAAAATGAAATGGATATACCTGGGGGAAAGCACCGTAGTTCCAGATGTACCCGTGGTGGGGGAAGCAATTCCTGACGTAGCGCAATCTACCCTTCTTGATGTCCTGCTTGATAGGATTGAATATTTCCTCTTTGGAAATTTCCATCTTGGCGTTGGTCCAGCGGGGAACCTCGACTATCATGTTGAGGATACCTTGGTTTCGATCAGCGAAGAGGGAGATATCGTGGAATGGTGATATGACTGATCCATTTTGCTCGACGTAAACACGATGCTCTGAAAAAATAAAAAGATCAAACCAGATCATGTTAAATAGATAAAACAAAGGTGGAGGGGTGCGTACCAAGGGTATTGGCAGCGCCTATGAGACGTGGAGTATATTCTGTGGGATTCGTTGAGTATAAAAATTGTTTTAGTATAAAAGGAGACATACGGGATGACATTGTTGGAGTCTGAGAAGAAAGTAATCTGCGTTGTTGGTCAAGCCGGTGTACTGCTATGTTTGGACCCAAGGTCATAGAACGTCGGAGAAACTTTGGGGAGGGGGCATGAGTTAGAATCAGAAATTCATTTCGATTGCCTTTTCTGAACCAACCTGTTGATTTCTGAAAGCTGATCTCCGAAGCAGTTCCTGTCCACGATACATAAAAATTACGGACGTAAACAAACAAAGGAAGAGATCACAACCCTCCTTCTGCAAGAATATCAGTCTCCTCTTTCCTAGGCTTCGAAAGTTCCCCATTAAAATCAAGCCTCAATAGCAACCGTTCAACCTGTCTTCGACTGTTATCTCTCTCATTATCAATCCCTCTCGCCGTTCTTGAGAAATTGTGTGTCGGTTGATTCATCATGCTAGTACCCATAAACGTTGACTTTGAAGTATCCATCGTCGTCGAGAATGGTTGATGCGACATTGAGACAGTTAACTGTTCATAAAATGACTCTATCAAAGCACCCAATGTCTACACGAGCACTCACTCAGCAACGCTCTCGATGAGTTTGCAAGCACGAACCTCGTCAATCTCAGCAACGACAGACCATCGCTCTTTCACCATCGCTCCTACCTCTTCCTCACCTCCACTTCTTAAACTTCCTTCAAATAGCAGAGCGGGTAACACATCACCACCCCATCGTTCAACATTGGCCACCAAACGTTCGCAATTGTCCAAAATCGATCGCAGAATCGATGTTAGCGTGGGATTAGTAAGTAAACAACCATCCAGCAGGCGGCCAAGGTAATGAGTATGGATAGTGCGAAGCGTTGTGAAATCTAAATGTGATATCGAACCCGGTTGGGACTTTGAATTTTGCAATAATCCTTTCACTGCAGACCCCACTGTGCTTTGTCTGTCCAGCATCTCTTTCAGTTTTCTAAACTCCACGTCCACCACGTCCATCATGACATAACCGAGTACCGTGTCCAAGAACCAATTCATATCTCTTACAACACCCCATCCACACCTGAGCATTCGTGCTCTGACCTCGAGGTCCTCTACAGTGCCACCTTCTCCGAACCCAGTCCAACGTCGACGGGCGCGTTGGGCATTCGACAATGAAGTCCAGCATGTGTGAACTCTCGTGTGTGTCTTTCGAAGTGCAGAAAGGAATGAAAATATTGTTGAATAAATCGAAAGATCCGCACGATCAAGGAAGAGATCTAAAGGCCAAGTCAAGTTATAGGACAAAGAAAGTGTTGTGCCCAAAAGCTGTGTATCAAATAAAGACGTTCCGGAAGGTGTCATCGTTGAGGGTGATGTCGAAATTGGGGCATCATTGGTAAGTGATGGAAGTAAAGGTCGTAGAGGACCTGCCGGAAGTATGAAACGAAAACGAGAGAGGTATGGATCATGCTGCGCCGTTGTGCCAAGTGACGCGCGAAGGAGAGCAAGGTTAAGGTCTTGCTCACGAATCATGGATGTAGTTCCCGGACGAGATGTCAAGCGCGACAACTTGAGGCGCTCAATTTCGCGAATCAGCGATAAAACGAACTCTCCGTTTCTAATCAGAAAATAGTTTGCTCTACCAAGGAGTTATCAATAGTAGCCGATAGATAATGTCACATTACTGGCTTACAGCGCATCGATAGCATCATCTACGTCCTTCTTCGTCAAGACGTTGAGCCAGAGCCATTCCCCGACATTTGTTCGAATTTGCGATATGACGAGGTCAAATGCATGTTGATCTTCAGGCATAACATTTTCTAGCATGATAGTGTGCTCTTTTGCCAAATCTCTTGATGGTTGTTTTTGCCCCTTGGCGCCTTTGACTATAGCAATCGCGCGGCCAATGTATGCGATGGATTCACGAGATTGTACCGAAACACATGAAGGTATAGAGCCCTTCGAAAGAGTGAAATCCGCGTCGGAAAGTGGATCTACCGAAGAAAGTGATCCGTGTACGAGGAAAGCAGTCAACTGTGTTCGCCAAACAATCTGTACTGCAGTGGAAATTCTCGAGATTATGTCTGCAACGCGGTGGACTCCTGTCCTTGAACGCACCAAAAGCAAATCAATCAGCGGTCCGGGACTCCAGTGTTTCTCCGCTTCCAATTCATCAACAAGAGCCGCAAGGGCCGCCAAAGGTGCATCCCACTCCGAAAAAATGCTGCGTATTGAGGATAATGGGACGAAAGCTCCTCTCGCGACGAGTGATGAATCGCGTTTTAGAACCTTAGCTTCTGTCTCAATAACAAGTGACTCGTAGTCATCTTTCAGAATATGGTTCAAGGTAGCACATAGAGCGCAGATATAACGCGACGGTGAGCGCGATAGATTTAGGCATGATGATTTGATCTTTCTGTATCGAAAGGCGATTAAAGCAAGAGCTTCAAGACTTTGTTGTTCGCCTGGATGTAGTAGCGGTGATATAGCTGAATTAAGGGTATATCCTGTTGGAAATAAGGAAGATGAATGGCCTGCCAGGACGAGGAGAAGCTCTGCAATCATGTTGAAGATAGGAGGATGTGTGACCTCGGAGTGGCGCATCATCGGGTCACAAGCGACGGCAACTCAGGCTACTAGTTACTATCCATGACCTCCAAACCGCCCTCTCTTCCCATTCCAAATTTTGATGATGACGATGCCTTCGATACTGATGATCACCCGTCTCATTCGCCGTATATCTTTTCCCCAGACGAAATCCGAGAAGACATGGCTAGATATATGTCAGATCCTGAAACTAGCAGAGAAGGCGACAGTGCTACATCTACTGGCAGCTTCTCTATGTCTATGTCTACTCCAAATAGCCCCAGTACTCGCGCAAATGAGAGCCCGACATTCCCTCCCAGCTTGCAGTCATTAGAATTATCTCTTTCCCACTTTTCGCGCATCTCTCTCTCCACGCCAGATGAAGAACATCCGCCAGAAGATTCCATGGACCATCAACAACCCTCACCCTTAATGGATGGAAATGGATATCTACATACAGATGAGGTCCATTCACCACGGTCTGACCAGCAAGAAATTATTATCCCATCGCCGCCAGAGTCTCCGAATGAAATCCATACACCACATCTAACCCCTTCTGCATCATCAACACCAGTAACCGAAGGTTCAGAGGCTGCCCCTTCTTCCTCTCTACCCTCAGCACCAGCAGTTCACTCGTCTGCAATTGCATCAAAAAACGACCGCCCAGGTTCAAATGACCTCATTGAAAAACCTAGATCACACCGACCGCATCGCTCCATGGGCCCAAGCGCCTTTGAAAAAGTTAGAAGCAAAACAAGACCTGTTTTTCTTCCCCCTAAACCGAAAGACGAGGACAACAAACATATGGCTGACTGGCAACAGATGATGAGGCTTAGTCGTCTAGCAGGTGAGAGCCTGTATTCAATCAGATACCTCAATAAACTCAATTGTTATTCATTGAAAAGTCGACAAGCGTCGCAAAGCTCTCCAGGAACGCCGCCTAGCCCGTGAAAAGATCATTGATGATTCTTTACATATCTGGGAGAGAGATATTCTCCCTAACTGGAGAGTGGTGTATAAAAATGCCCAACTCAGAAAGTTATGGTGGCGTGGCATTCCAAGCAAACTTCGTGCGCCTCTCTGGGGGAATGTCGTTGGTAACGAGCTAGCCCTGAGCAAAGGTAGTCTTCAATTGACAGACGATCGCGTCCTTCCGCTCATTGTTGAATTTATCTCTTCTTCCGCTACATGATGTTAACAATTTGGTGTTAAGATCATTATCGCTCTTGCTTGTCCCGAGCCAAGCGTGCACTTGCATCTGGTGTTTTCCCTCAAGTGACATTGGATATGATTGACAAAGACATGTCAACAACGCTTCCTGCGCTCAAGATCTTTCTCAAAGAGACCGGACCATTATATGGTGAACTGAAAGAGATGCTATGTGCATGGGTTGTTTCACGCAGCGATGAGGGATTGGAGTACACCTTTGGTGCTGCTAGAATCGCAGCCATGTTGTTACTCAACATGCCAAGCCAACAAGGTTTCATCGTTATGCGCAATCTCCTGGAGCGGCATTGTCTACGTAGCTTTTTTGGAGGCGAACGTACCAAAGACGATGTTAGTATTGTGTTGGGCTTTGTATTGAAAAGTACAGTACTCACGTCTTTTTCCTCCTCTTATCAGGTAGATGCATATTGCAGGTGAACATGATTCTTGTAACAAGTCTCGTGCATGATTGTTGACCATTTCTCAAGAATCTTCGACACCATGCTGGCCGACGGCATGCCAAAAAGTGAAAAACTTTCTACTTTTGTCTCACCATCACTGGTAACTGATGACCCAGCTCATTATAGTCTACTTCAATTTCAAACAGCATCAAATATCGCCGAGTGCATATTTGCCTGACTGGATAACACCTTTGTTCATGGACCATCTACCTTTCGAGGCTTGTGCGCGGATATGGGACGTATTACTCCTTGAAGGCGACTCGTTTCTATATCGAGCTTCTCTTGGGATCCTTGCCGTTCTTGAGCCACGTCTTTTTTTTCCAGAGAGGAAGGAACTATTAGAACTTCTCAAGTAAGAACCTATAAATATTTCCCCACAAATACCGTCTTACTGAAGATTCCATCTTCCAGGGGTGAAAATAAGGCTGCTATTGAAGTAGGAAAGCGGGAAGGTCGGTCGCTTGATGATGGGAAATATGAGATTTACGGAGTTGACGAAGAGACATTGTGGGATCGTATCGATGCTATGGACGATTGGTGGAAAGATAACACCTGGACACGCTTGATACAACGGGAACTTCCCGATCTGTAAGCCCTTTTGGGTGAGTAACAATTTGGAGATGTAGCTTCAAAACAATGATTATGTTGAATTTGTACCACCTTGAAGTCTGCATCCCGAGTCATTAATTTGAATCACTGTTCTACTAGGGGTGAAAATTTTCTCCCGTTTCTCGGCGCTTCTGCACATGCGTGATATACTCACTACTCTGGAATTCTCCCTTCAATAAGCCTTGCAGCCATAATGAAAATGATTATTCCATGTAACATAGTAAACATCCAAAAATTTCCGAGTCCGATAAGGTCCGATATCCTACCACTTGTCTAAGTAAGAAGAAATTCGTCAACAGCTTCTGTTACTCGTGTCCAAAACGTGTTCACTACGTCCTCTTGGAAACCATTTTTATCATATCCGAAACTGACCCAAAGTTTTTCAACAAAGGTATATCCAAATAACAACATGCCACCTGGACGTTGGCGAGATCCCGTGGTCAGAGTATGAAGTTGTATCTCTGGAAAGGTTGCATGTTGGTAAGTTGCATCAAGGTTTCCCAGCAATGATAATCCCATCAGAGCACTCGAAGGAACTGTTTCCTTGACTTGATTATCGACGGCAACTACTGTGGGTCTCTTGAAAGTTCCAACCTGTTTATGATCGTCTTCTTGAGCCCAAACACGCGCTCGAGCTCCTCGTTCACGGGCCATTTCACGACAACGTGAAATAGCCATGGGAGTTTTCACTGCTTTGATGCTCTGCAATTTGGCCGATCGAGCACGGTGCCAAAATGTGCTGGTGATCTCGCTTGACCGAGGCAGGAATGTTGGAAGGATGACATTGAAGTATCCGATTGCGATGAACCAGTAAGAGTCGTTCAGACGTTTGTCTGCCATTAGATAAGGGCGCATATTGAGAGCAGAATACATCATCCTAGTCAAGTGGAATCAATAACGTTTTTCAGTAGGATAGATATCGAAGGGCGCTTACATGGGTAATATCCAGTTTTGTGTGCACCTGGCCCATGCAATGTTACATATTGCGAAAAGAGCACTGGAAATGGAGACTCCGTGTGCTTTGCAGTTTTTCAAGATAGCCTTTGTTTTTTCACAGTCAAAGCTAATAGTTGGCACGATGGTCTTGCGAGGTGACTTCGACTGACGTAGAAAGGTGTGCCCCCCCTTGGTGTATAGATATAAACTTACTCTCTAGAATTATTAGGGCAGCCCACTCACGATGATTTTTCGTTGATTAACATTGAAATCAACAAGAGAAGCTATCTGGTTAAATTTTCCAGCTGGGGAAGGTGGTAACCTATCTTCCATGGCAGATGGCAACGTCGGGAGCTATCGACAAAATATGTATTATTATTTTTTGAGAGCAAACAAAAGTTATAGCGTTACCTTGGCAAAGGCGTCGGTGCACTTTTCTGACCACTCAGTGGTTAGCCTCTCCAAGAGCGCCCCTTCATCCACGTGGCTTACAAGAAGTACGAAGAAATCATTAGCAAATTGATGGAGGGCCATACCATCTCCTAAGAAATGTGTTGCACATATCATCAAGTCGTAATTCTTCACGGAGTCCTCAGGGATATGATCTGTAGACATGTTTTTACTCGCACAGTCGGAACCGATGATCAGGAATGACAGTCGGTCGTTTGATAGCGTGCGAGCACCATTTAAATACGCATCAATAAGTGCTACAATTTCGTTGTGAATATTTCGATCACAAGTACTAAGGGAGTCGAAATGCTTACCATCTTTTGACTGCGAGCAGTACTCGATATTTCTACGGGCTTCAAGCCAGGCGGCTTCTGGAGAAAGTGGTACATCGTAGCTATAAGCATTCCGCGTAAGTAATTCATACGTCTCGGAGTTTATGGCAAACTTACACGAATCGAACGTCATCATAGTCATTCATTTTAACTTTGGATGCAAGCAACGGGTGTCTCACGCGCATAATGGCCCAAACAAGCGATACACGACTAGGCTCAATGAGATGGCTTGGTGCACGAAACCCGAGGTGAAGGTACCTGCAGCAAGTCGAATGAAGGTTCACCTTGAAATTTTTCACTATGAACGTACATGTCATTCACTCCGCTCTCTCTCGATGGTAAGAAGTATGAGAGTTCGCTATCGCCAAGATTGCGCTCAACATGTGAAGAGGTACACAGGGGTGTTGACAAGGGTTGAGAAGAAAGAATATTTGTCGTCGTCGACTGCAACGGCGAATTTCTCATTGAAATCAGATGGTGGCTCACTGTGGAAAAGATGCAGCGAATTTAAAGGGTTGAACATTGATAAATGCAAGACATTTTCAATGTCGCAAACCCCTAATCCGCTGCGTTCTTTGACAAAAATAACCATCTTGAACCAGCTCAGTTGCCGATCCATACCGATCATGATCACCTCATTACATCCGCAGAACTCCCAAATAGGAAGGAGTGGGCATGAGGATCTGACACACAGAAGGGTATGCAGTGTCACAGAAGCCGCACTCTCTTGCACAATGCTTAAGAGAACTCAAAGAACCAGCGTTGACGGGAAATCCACGGCAGGATTTGACGCTTGCCGGTTCTGGGTTTGAATGTTGCCGCGAACCCTTTCTCTCGGCCGTCATCCACCAAGCGTCTATGTATCTTCAATATTGTATGGTATCATTCTAGGTATGATTTACCATCTGGCATGCGAATATTCCATTTTCATGTTCCTATTGTGTTCCTCCTCATTCCTTCTATATTTCTTCGGGTTTCTATTACACCTTATAATCTACATAAATAAAAGGCCCTTTTTCACCTCGGCTCTTCATCTCCCAGTTCAATTTCCATCATGCACATCGCTCTGCACACCTGTATCATTTTGCGCCATACTACTATGTAAATTTTTTCTCGTTTTTCCGAATTCCGTCTCCTCAGAAGCCATATAATAAGTATTACAAGATTGCACACCTCAACATTTTCTATGCTTCTGTTGCTTTTTCTACGCATGCTCACTCTTCTGTCTTCATCCTAATTGCTACAACCACGAATACCGCCCTTTCAGCACGTCGGCTGCGTTGAAGTATCTCAAAAATGCAAATATGATGCTCAGTTAGTCCTTATGAACCTCATCACTTTTCCTGTCCTCCTTGACGCGCAATGTGTGAGTTACCGGGCCTGCCGGAGACGCAGTTTGGTACCGAGCCATGCGCGGGAAATCGGAGACCAACAGTGAAATGGAATTCCTACCGTGTGAGTTCCCAACCTTCCTGCTGGGGCGGGCCCTATTTCTCGACTGGGAACTCGCCTCGAGCACCGCGAATACTGGCACTCATTAACCTCAGAATCACAATATTTTCGTCTTTGCCCTATCAGCGCGTCTGGAAGACTTCCCAGTAGTTAGTAATGATGCGAACCCGACCATATGTGTGCACTGGGATTACGAGCTAGATTAGAGGTGGGTGTTGGACATTCCAGCATGTAGATCATGGAAATATCCATTACTTGCCCCCTACGCACACTGGCAGCAGCCCAGACTCGCATGAGCAGTCATCCGGGGCTACTCAGCACTATTCCAAAGTAAATACAACATATATGTAATACTTTACATCATGTGTGTCCTTACATCTGTCCGATATCAGGCCCGTTTCGAAGTCCATCAACAATCAATGCGTAGATAATCATTTCATGACATCTTTTTCATTAGTCACCTGCTCGACCTGCTCTGACATGGTGCGGCCTTTATTTGCCCCATGTCCGAGTTCGACATCTGAGTTGCGTTGGGATGGGGGTGAAGGATTTTCCACAGATTTCGCCCAGGTGTAAAACCTGGTCATATTGTCAGTTCAACAAGTTTCGAGAAAAGATACATCTACTTGCATCGTTCCTGCTAGGATGGTCCCTATAGATGCTGCCCTGTTGCTAGAGAATGGACAGTGTTCGAAAAGTAACTTGGAATGGACATGAAATTGCATACACAGTAAGGACATCACCAAAGAACCGAATGCCAAGCCCCGTTTGAAGAACGGATCGTGCCGCCTGCGCAGACGAATTTGCGTGAATCAAAGGGGGTGGTATCGTGGAACAGAAAAACTTACACTGGAGAACATGTGAGTGACAGGACTTGTGACTTTGATACTCAGTAATCCAGCGATGCAAAGCAAGAATCCAAATACGCCAGTGCCAAGGCTTCCCCAGAAAAAGACACCCCAGTTCCATGTATCAGTTTGGGCCAACTCGAACAGTTTTAACGGTTCCTGCCGAAGAAGGACGAAGGGTATGATCATGACCGCCGATCCAACATTAGTCCACCAAGCCAATTCAATGGTAGAATTGTTGCAGTAGGGAAGAGAGGTCTTAATAAGAACCGCATGGAAGGCAATGAAAAGGGACGATAAAACCCCATAGAAAAGGGATAAGGTTGAGGGAATAGATGTGACGGGAAGTGAATCGGATGATGGTGCAACGCCCCACATGAATCCCAAAGTAACAATTCCAGCCGCAATCATCACTTTTCCAGACGGAGTAGATCTATTAAACGCAGAAGAGACTACTATGGTGAGAGGTAGCACGAGGCCACGAGCAATCTGTCAAATTGAACAAGTTAATCGTAAGGTAGCATACAGTTGATTGATCTGACATTACCTGGAAGAACGAGGCTTCCACGTCACGTAGGCAAAGAGTATTAAATACAAGGCCAATGATATTGACAGAGACAACGGGCATGAGGCTCTTGGCAACTTTGAGATCGAGCTTAGGTATCTGAATCTTTTTAGAAATGGCAGCTGAGATATGGAGAAGGAGAACAGCAATGAGAAGCTGAAATAAAAGGAATATCATCGGGAGATCTGGTGAGCTGTTCAGTACCGCCTTGTTACTGGATAGAATGAAATGTTGGATTATGAATTGTAGACTGAAAAAGGAGATCGGACGCACACGAAGACCATCTACGAGAAGAGGAGATGATAGTCAGACAGTGGTGAATATTAAAAATAGGATAGAGACTGACAATGAGAGCAGAGGCCATGTAAAAGGTGACAACAGCAGCGACTTGCAACCTCTCATGATGAAGGACGGCCATGGTGTGCAGATGGTAAGGAACAGACCCGCCTTGATGTATTTATAGGACGGGGGTGCTACATCTCGATCAAGTGAGCCAAAGTGAACCAGTTATTCTTGGGACTCAGGTGATCTACATCTCGATCAAGTGAACCAAAGTGAACTAGTTATTCTTGGGACTCAGGTGCCCTCGCCTTTTCATTCACAACTACATACTACTGGGGGGACCATGTCTTTCGAGACTAAACCCAGGCACAGAAATATCTACACGGCCTGTGTATGCATAGCTGCAGTCTCTATTTTCGGTCTTCTGGCAACAACTCTGCGGACCCTCAAGTCTCCTCTTTACCCGCTCGTAGATGAGGAAAGGGAATCTGGACGTACCTCTCAGATGTGTCTACAAACCGCTAACCATTTAGACCCAATAAATTACTTGAATGGTCCACCAACAGATCGATTCAGAGGTTCGCTGTCTTCAATGGATCTGAAAGCCCCTATTGAAGACCTTTGTTTAACAGACAACTTACGACCCGAGACGAAATACATCACTTCTTGGATATCCGCTGGATGGAGTACGTATAGATTAACTGTTATTTTCTGCATCTCCGAACTCATACCATCTTATCAGCAAACGATGTTATGACATATGTAAGCGGATTGAAGGCCTTTCCATTGTCAATCACCAATACAGTCTTGCCCTCTAGATGAACCTGATATATATGGGCCTGCTCACCAATCGTGTTCCAATTGTCGCCACCTTCACTCCGTCTCATATTGGAGGACATATTCCTCCCATTGATTTTGGCAAAGTCTTTGATCTTGCACGGCTTCAGGAGAGTTTGCAAAAACCTGTATTGGAATGGCATCAAGTCAAAAATCGCAACAGCTCGTCCTTAGAGGAAATCGGATGTTGGAATACTTGGGAAGCAGTCCAAGATCGCGAAGCATTCCCGCGTCGTAGCTCAGTTCCTGGTCATCTCAAATTAGGTAAGTCATAAGAAATTTTGAATCAGCAACGCCTCAATACTTGTTGGAAGATATCTCATATACAAAAGCACCGACGTGGATCAAGATAATTCCAAGATACGAACATGATCAACATAGCTCTTTTTCCTCATTAGCCACGTTGTCATTCCCAGAAATTCGAGCAGAGAATGCTGTCGAACCTAGAGAATCTGAGCAGAAGCATGTCAAATTACCGCCTGATGAGCATCTGCTTTGTTACGACTACCTATATTACGTCTGTTCCCACCAGGCAAGTCATTCATTGCGACTTCTGAAAGATTTGAAACCAGAAAGTGGTACAGCCGTTTGAATTTGAATTCGACTACAGTCCAGTATGGTTACATGTCGGACAATACATGCGCTGGTCCCCCCGACTGGAGGATCTGGCCCATCAATATGTCAGAAAATCCTTGGGCGTTGAAGACAGTCACAAGACACCTCCCGTACGTGATGTCGCCCATGTTGCCGGTATTTAAAGTTAATGACAATCTAGTGGATTGCTATTCATGTTCGTCATGGTGATTTTGCCAATTGGTGTGGCAATGTACCCCTGACCGACTGCTTCGCACCTATTTCCGTTATCGCCCGACGCGTCGAGGAAGTGAAGCAGGACTTGTTAGAGCGAAAGGCCTTGGTCGTCAATCACGTTATTATGACAAGTGACGAAAAAAACGCGACATGGTGGAAAGACGTAGTGGCCCAAGGGTGGTTTCGAGTTGACCACTCGAAGACGATCGAGATTTACGGCGCTTGGTGGGCCAATTCACATTTCTAACGACATATTATTGACAATTGGCAGGTATCCGGTTTTAATCGATGCGGTCATCCAGTCTAGTGGTGTCGGATTTGTAGGGACTGATCGCTCGACTATGTCTGTTTTAGCCCGCCGGCGAGTGCAATCCTGGAAAAATGGCCCAGTGAGGACAGTGAAATGGGGACGACCGAGTTCAGACGACCACTAGTTCCTTCTGTAGCGGACACGGAAAATCATCAGTATGTAATTCACGGACACGCACTCGGCTTTTCTTCCTCGTTGATTATATTACGATATTTTGTTGATTCGGGTTGTACTACAGGACTCGCACCAGTAATGCAGGATTATTGAAACTGATGCACCTGTAAGACCGAGCTGAAAATGCCATGTTGGTCTGCGGCCAATTGGATCTTCATCGGTACGGCAAGAGAAGTCATTGGTTTGAGACCAATGTCTCAAACAAAGGTACGTATATAGCACGCCGCGGACATCGTGTGTTTTGCATCGGATATCGTCTTGTAATTCTTGTGATAATCTGCTCGGTCCGAGGTATAGATTTAAGACTTTTACCTTCACGCAGTTTCCTTGCAGAAGCAAGTGAAAAGTGTGGGATGAAAAGTATCGCGGTTCTCACAATGATGGGTCTTCAAAACAAGTCAATTATTTTATCTGCCAGGACACACAATGGAATCGCTGGACCGTGGCCTATCTTTGAGGCCCGGCCTTTTCTCTCAAGCGCTTCAGCATTTTGCCTAGGAATTGACAACGATGGTAACACATCGATAGCCTGTGTCAAATTGGAAGGCGCAGCCCTCAACTTGAACGAGAACATACGGATACGAAACGCGACCTGAAAATGAGAGCCGAAGTGATATTGCCTGAGCCCCTGCCACAAAAAGTCATCGCCCATGGATGCTGTTTCCGCAACCTGACGTGCATTGCCTGCCACATGGTTGACCAAGGATGTATAATTGCCATCGTGCTGGTCGCGTTCCTGAGGCAAGATAAAAACGCGAAACTAAGATGAATGTCCTATCAAAGCAGATCCACTAGGTTATTTGACAATTCGAGGAGGATTCAAAATACAGCACAGCACCAGTACCTGGACTGTTAGCGTAGATAGAATCTAATCCAGAAATCAATGTCAAATGGCAGGACACAGATCGTCAGGTTGAGCGGTTTCACTGCTTTCAAGAAAGAAAGAAACTGGTGAAAACTGACCTCACATACAAAAAATCTACTTCGTATTGACTCTCCCAGATCAGACAGATTCTACAGCATTTGATCCAAAGGAATATGATACCTCATCTTAACAAGGTCGCAAAGTACTGTGTTAACAGGCGTCCGTACTCCAAGCTCCCGACCAAGATTTATCAAATATCCGTTAATATAGTCAATTTCGGTAATTTTTCCTCGCCGAACATCTTGTAGCATCGACGATACGTTGTTTTTCGTCAGCTGTGCAACTCGAACCACCTCATCTTCTAGGCATTCAGTGGTTAAGGATTTAGGCAGCGAAGGTAGCGTCACGTCCTTTGAATCGACTCCTCGAGATTGCATATCTTCCAACCAGAGTGTACTCTCACGCCTCATCTCCGCAGCGTAAACCAATGAAGCCTCCCAGCAAATCATGTGCATGGTCCGCGAGGCAAAAGGCAACCGCGTTAGCTCCCCATTCCGGCATCCCATTAAGGCAGTGAGAGGATTTATTACTGCGTTTACAGCAAGTTTTCGTCGCATTATTAGCCGAAGTTCCGCATACGTCTTCCAAGAAGTACTAAGGGGTTCCAAAAGTAGCAGGGCCGCCACGGTATCCCTTAGACTTGTATATCTGGCAGATCCTACATCAGTTGGCGAAGTAATATCTGAAAGACGCGGTCGGCGTTGCGAATGCGGTATATTTTCGTCGTAAAAGCCTGCCTCAAAGTCACGCCCTTGGGAGTCAGGTGCAATTCCGAAATCGATAGAGCCTATCCCGGCGTGAACAACGTGGAAGGGTCGAGTTGTGAAAGCACCGTGGGTGTTACAAGCGAGGATGAAATGAGGCCGTTGGCTGGGGTTGCGGAAGACATCGCGAATTAATTGTTCGTAAAGTCCCATACCGTTTTGCATCAAAACGATAGTCGAGTTGGCGGAGAGACGATATGTGAGCGACTTTAAAGCGTTAACTGTATGTTGCGCCTTTAAAGCAACGAAAAGAGATTGAATGTGCTTCAAATCCTGTGCTCGGTCTCCTTCTTGTTGCTGCAAGCTTTGGTTCGTATTTTCAAATGTTTCGGAGAGAAATCCGCCAGAAGTGGTTACCGCCCCATAGGTATCAACTTGGATGGAGCCTTTCTCCAGCAAAGCGAGTTCGTTTAGGCGTGTTTTATGGATCAGGCTGATGCCATGTGTAGACGGAAGGACGCGTCGCAGGTTGTGTGCTAAAAGACAGCCCACTGGACCTAAACCGAGGACATGGTAATGCATCGCGTATCCTTTATGTACTGTAGCATTTCATTCAATTCGGGAGTCACAGGTCACATGTTGAAATGTCACAGTTGTGCCAATACCTAACCTCATCAGCAACCAACTTGTTCGTGACCAATAAGTACAACAACTTCTCCTTTCTCTTAGCCCCTATTGATCCCGAGCCTGTGCGCCATTTTCCGCCTGAATCTGGCCTCACTGCCTGAGTCTGCCGCCTGAATCTGCCTCACCCATTTTGCGATCGCCGTCTCCGCGATTCTCCTATTTTTCGTTTCATAAAGCATAAGGCGAAAAGCCGAAAGTGGGCAAGCTGCCGGTAGGACATTATTTATATTTAGGCCCTTTAGCACGACTGGACTCTGCTCAGTGCATCGTGTACGCTCTACCATTTTTGTTTCTGCGTCACACTAGGAGCGCTTTTTTGCCAGCCATGCCTCGACCTAAACACACTCCTCGAGTTCCTGAATCCCAAATCGCCTATAAGTACTCAATCACAAAATCTAAACATCGCTCCCTCTCTCCCACCTTGGTCGGAATCCACATCGTTATCATCCAGTCAGAACTTGGACTGCTTCATCCTCGCTACAATGTCACGAGCCTATGGTTAACGACAAGAGACTCGCCGGGGTGCTTTCAAGGCTCCAGCAACCACTTCGTCTGTTCACAAACGAAAAGTTTTTACCGGAGGAAGAATCAATTCAGTACATATATCCTCCAACTACTACTTCAATTACTAAAAGTGAATTATTCGTTGTTTCGGTGGTCTCTCACCTTGGGAATACCTGACGGCGCTACTACGGCATATAGCAGATCTTTTCAACCAGTTACATCTATCAAAGACGCCTACGGAGTGTATAAACGTCGCTTTTGGTGAATGTGAGTCCACCTCACGCTTTTTTTCTCTCCAGAACTTCCATTCGGTAGCCATTTATGGGGCGACCTTCATAGCTGATAGCTCCAGTCTAACTGTTCCATTAGTTCTGCGTCTGGTGAGAGAGGCTTTGTCGTTCTTAGCATTCCGAACATCCACACTACGCTCTAATAGCCCAACGATTTATTCAATTCCAAGGGAAACGTCTCCTCTCGTATTGACTCTCCAAAGCTCTAGAATACAAACCATCAACCCAGTCCCTCATTGTAACAAACTTCAAGGACATCGTTGTCTTTTCCCTCCCATACGGAGTCGTCCTGAATTCACTTTTGAAAGTGTATCGATGATCTTTGGCTCTACGAGTTATTTCCACCACGTATCTCCGCGACTCGCTCCCTACTAGACTTAAGCTCAACGTTCCTAATCCCCATATCGACGAGGACATCCACAAAATTCGAATCAACCTTTGCTTGCAGATGTGCACGTATTCGCAACACATCACCATCATTCCTACTTTGACCTTGCGACATTGGTTCGAGATGGTGCAAGAGCGCTCCAGTTTTTCTATTGGCATGAATACATATAACCAAAATATTCCAAAATCGTCGCCCATCCCACTGACATGCTTACTGCTGTGGCGAATGAAGTCAGGCAGATCCTTCCAAATAGTAGCCGCATCTACCCATTTGACGCTTCCGAAATTCCAACAGACCCGCTGCACATCTTAAGACAGTGCGGCGCGAATCACCCCTCGTGACTGCTGGTATCGCTGAATCTTTCAGGCGGAACAAATCCTTCATGCTCAAGATCCTGTCTTGGCGATAGGCTCGGAGCACGGCATATGCGCAGTATATCGTTGTGAGATCACGTCAATTGATGATAGTCCCGTGTCATCTCCATCTTGTCTCAAGCTATGACCGATTCCAGCCAATGCAAAGTCCCATTGAAGACGACAAGACGTACCTCAGTGACTTGATGCAGTTGTAATTGCTGAAATGTACGCCTTCAACGGAGCGTTCGTTTACGGCAAACGTCGTCCGGTACAAGGGTCGGTCGTTCTTTCTATGGTACTCACCAGATGAAAAACAGTTGCTTCGGCATCTCAAACAGACTTTACCTACTCTCCTTCGATAGTTTACGCTACCTGATGGAATGATTCTCTATGGTCTTCTCATGGAGTACATCGAAGGATGGGAGCTCGACCCCGATTTCGCACGGGAGTTGAGCCTTGGCAGGCAAATATATCTCAGATGGCATGGCTACCACACTATCACTGCGAGAAGCAACTAACCAAGCGAAATCTCTTTCAGATACAGAGCCGTCGCCACACCATCCCGCGTTCTCGATGTCGCCGACGTCAGCCGACACGATTGGCATAACTCCTCTACACCAATCCAACAACAAGGCTCGACCATGCTGTCCTAATCGACTTTGCTTCAACGGCTCGAATATGCGAACCACAAGAACTGAACTTACCTTGGCAGCCTTCGTGATGTTGGGTTTGATCCAGAGCTCATCTGGAAACATTATGGAGAGCCTGATGATTGGGATTCTGTGATGGCTTGCATTCAAGGGATAAGCTATAGACATGGTCCCATATATCTCGTCTTCTTATAGCTTGTTTTTAATCGTCACTTATCACTTATGGGATCTCAAAAAGCTCTAAATTATTTTAATTCTATCACTGTCTTTGATGGTAAAGCCAGAAAGTGAGATACTCTGGTTGCAATTTATGCAGCTGCGTTGTTGGTCATTCCAAGGACATCGTCACTCGAGTTGAGTCATATTCAAGACTTGCTCCAAAGCACAGTTGCGCAGCGCGGAGTTTAAACTTTAGATATAAGTAGGCGCCCACTCCACCTTCAACCCACATCTTCTCATGCCTCCCACTTACTTCAAATTCACTACTCCCGAAGGTCCCAACCGCCGTCTCACTTTCTCAGAACCGCCTACTTGGCCTCTTCTTGCGTCCAAGTTGCATGTTCTCTACGGCATCTCTCTCGACAATCTTGGGGTGTCTTATGTCGACAATGACAACGACGAGATAACTGTCAGTTCAGACGAAGAATTACAGGATTTTTACAAAGTATCTCACCAATCGGGTCAAGTAATCAAGTTTTCGGTTGTGGATCTACGCTCCTCCCAAAACAGTGCTGGAAAGCCTCTCGAATTCCCTTCTCTCAGTCGAAATCCATTTGATGGAGATGCTTTCGAGTTCGTTGGGGACTGGGAAAGGTTTCCGCCCATTCTCGTGACAGAGGAAGACAGATCCAAGTCGGGTCCTCATGCCTTTGTGGAAGTCCTCAGCAGCAACCACAGCGCAGCCCACGATCATGCTCACGAGATGGACACTGACACTGACATGGAAGACGATCATTCCACGGCACAACCTCCGTTATTGAATAAAGGGAAAGGTCGCGCTCATTCTTTTGGAGCTGCGTCGATTACTTCGGTTTTGGGAGAGGAAATGTCGCACAAGCATCCCATCCATGTCTATGACCTCAACTCTCGCAAAGACGACAAAGGCAAAGACAATAGCTTTGACGTTTCTCCCGTCCAAATCCATGTCGCAGCTCAGAGTACCCCAAAGGTTCAGGTTAAGAACGTCGACGATAACAGAGAGATGGAGGAAACACCTGCACCTGACTCAAAAACTGTCGAAGTGGAGGACCCACCTTTACCGTCCCTCGATGAGTCTCCAGCCCCCGCCACTTCCGCATCACTGTTTCATGATCTTGCCTCATTGGTACATGACGTAACCCAGGTAGTTTCGTCACACCCCGAATTATCAGAAGGTCTTCGTAACATTGGACGCAATATCAACAGTGGGACTTATTGGGCCACCCATCCTGAAGCGTCATCGAACGCTGCAAATGGAAACTCGAATCCTCCCTTGACCGAAAATCGTGGCCGGGCCGAAGACGAAGCTGCCGCCAGAAGGCTTACTGATGTGGTTGGCAACTTTTTTAGAACGTTGTCTCAGGTACCTGTGGGCACAGAAGATGTTCGCGCCCCGAATATCAACGAGAACCGTACAGACCAGTCTCAGGGTGAGAGTTTGGCTCATGTTTCCTCACCCTGGCATCCGATGAATAATGCCTTTGGGTGGGCGTTCCAAGGGATGCGTTCTCATGGCCCTTTTGGACCTATACCTGGGCCACCTCTTCGTGGTTCTCGTCATCATGGTCCTTTCCCTCCTTATGGTCCTTTCCCTGATGGACCGCACGTGCCTGGATCTCGACCTCATCCGCCCCGGCCTCCAGTCTATGGCCCTCATGTTCATGTCCCTCATGGTTCGCCGCACGATGGTCGCCCGATACCCCCCAGGCCATCGCCTTTTCCTTTCCATCATGCTCCCCGTTCGGTGCCACCACCACCACCCCATGCTCCTCCTGTCCCCCCGCCTTCTTATCACCCCTCACCCCCTACCCATGGTCATCCTTCTCCCGCACCGCCACCTCCCGAAATGGCTCGTCCTTCTATTCCACCTGTTGTGCAAGGACACATTACTCCTCCACCTCCAAGCGTACAGCCTACTAATGGAAATCCTGCACCCATGCCTGGGATGCGTTCCTCAGAGTTGCAATCGCATGGACCCTCAGTTAATGATCGTCGTCAAAGCTACCAAGGCCCTTTCCCTCCATTCTTATCCGTTTCCGGCGCTCAATCTCAATCTCGCACTCAGTCAGTCAAGCCGAATGCTCAAGATCTGCGCGCGCAAGTTGAAGCTGCCAAACGTATATACAAGGCTGAGAAAGAGCGCTATCGCCAAGAACGCGAGCAAAGGAGGCATGGGAGGCTAGCTCGTAAACCCATTGGGCAGCATGATGCGAGGTACGTTCAAGATTTCTTTAATTACTTTTGCGCACAGGCTTATAAGGATGGCAGTTCTCCTGTGGCACAAGCTGAAAACTCAGTGGGGGAGCATGAAACATTATCAATTCAGTTCCAGAACACAAATCCTGGTGTTGAGAGGGTTGGTGTTCCAAGGCGTAATAACACGCATTTAGGACACGGACCATTTCGACACCATGATAAGAAACCAGAAGATTTGACAACTCGCGCAATGATCCGCATTGCTAAGAAGCTTTCTGACGTGGGTTATGCTTTTTGATAAATTGTTAATGCTCTGACTAAATGATTTTGTAGATGGGATTCTCGGAAAATGCATATCCTGCATTACCGGAGAAGATAAAGGCTCAGATGCCTCTGAACGGTGCTAACATTAGCAAGGAAGCAGAAGACGATGTTGTCACCACCCTGCTTGAAGAACTCTTGGTCACTGGATCACCCAGGCCAAACGTTGCCTCGGGCTCTGGACAAAGAGATATCGACATGGCGGAAGCGTGGCATTGATTGAATGAGAGTGATATCAAAATGCTTGTATTATAATTAGCCAGATCTTATGTGTTTGTACTAAAAATATGTAGTCATATGCCTCAATCTCAAGGCAAACGCCGATACGCTGATGACGGATTAAGCCTTGCGGTAACTAAAAAACTTAAATAGGTGACAATTACCGAAGTCAAAGATCCGGGGCCAACGGATGTGATTATGTGAAGAAAACAAGGGTGTATAGGATATGTGAGCCTCGTGTTCCAGGCAAAATCCGAATGGTCCAACAACCTCCTTCTTATATTCTTTGGTTTATATGTATGGGCAATCTCTCCTGAATCTTCAAATAACATCGGTTTGTGTTTATCGCATTTTAACCACTCAATATACAGAAAATTACAAAATCCGTCATCAAAAAAAATGTGATAGCGGCCTATATCCTTGCTTTGTGTCTAAATTAGTCCGCCCACCTCGAAAAAAATAATAATGTTCTTTCCCATTGTTGTTGACAGGGAAGCGAGCCTTTCGGAATTGCCCGTGGTCAGGAAAGCCGAAACCGCTTTCATAGTCATGATTCCTGATTCCTTCAATAATGGCCACGGAACGATTCGCAGAGCCCGGAAATTTGGGGCTCATTCTTTCCGACGACGTTTGTTTCTTCTTGGTTAGAACGGTATCCAAATCCTTTAAATACCTCCCCCGCGGGCACGGAAGTCAGTCTTCACTCTCCTACCCCAGAAGCCACTTGCTTGTTTTCACCTCCATATATATATACCGCAACATCCATCTGGAAACACCACCCAGACTGCTGCAGGTACCGTCTCTTGATTACCGTATAACCTTCACTTGTGAGTCCAGCCTTAAAGATGGGCGTTTATATATGGTAAATGACACGCTTTGACACCCGGAACAGGACCGTGGTGAGCCTAATCGATAGCGACACCATCCGGCGTGTTTCTAGCTCAGCTCCCCATTGTTCCTCCATCGTTTTCCCTCCCTCTCCATATTCCCGTCGCTTGTCCCTCGTTCTGAACAGCCCGAGGTAAGAACATGCTACCAACTAATCCAACTTGCTGATGTCTTTATGGTTAATAGATGACCTCCCGCAGTTCCAATGACGAAATTGCTGATCAAGGCGCTCGGGCCCTGTCAGTGACTCTCCAACTAGCAATGGATCGATTGACATTGAATCACCTTACTGACTCTGGTCCGTCACGGTCTCGAGAGACGGCCAACGCGTCGCTTCCGAGTCGGTCAAATCTTGCGGGACCATCGACATCCGGATCGGGCATTCCATCCTCGTCTACTTCTCTCCCTGCGCCTACGATCCATCCTATCGCTCACTCAACAGCTGATCAAAAGCAGACACAAACCCGGGAAGAGGCTTTACTTACATCTCACAGGGTCGCCACTCGGCCTCTCTTCAATGCCCACCGAAGCGTCCAATCAATCGTGGCGCTCGTAGAAAATTTTACGAGTCTTCTCATAAAAGAATGGGAACCCCATGTCCTATCGCCCATTGAGGTTCAACGCTATCGAGAAGATACCCACCGTCGGATACGGAAGATCCGTGACTTGGAGCTCGAGCAACGCCAGATGATCCCGTCAAGGTCACCACCGCTTGAACAAGCATTGTTCATGGCGCGTCTAGACTACAGAGTTCGCTTCAGTCGCATCTTCAGAATCAATAATTTGCCCCCAGAGGTTTTGACCAACATCTTCCGATATGTCATCTGGTCAGCGACGAGCCCAGATTATGGTGTCCGATGGCGTCTGTGGTTGACATGGGTTTGTCGACATTGGCGAGCAATGGCCTTAGCGGATCCTATGCTATGGAATGCCATCTGGTTCAAGGACCTACCCAACCTTGAAAGGTCTTTGACCTGGCTTGAAAGAAGTGCCGACGCTCCTCTAGACATTCGAATCAATGATACGAAGGAATTACTCATATCACTTCCGACATTGCACAACCTGCTCGAAAGGCTTTTTGATAAAATATCCAATATCCGTATCTTCATTATAATTCTTCAGGAGTGGGATCCTATTTTGGTCGTCCTCGATGCCTTCCGTGTTGTGCAAGAGAAAAGCCCCCCTATGATATTGGAACGATTCGAAATGCACCGCTCTGGATCGCCATATATACAGATAGGAGCTGGCTACGAACCAAGTCACTTTCGCAAACCAATTCCTCTCTTCGGTGGTGCTACGGTGCCTTCCTTTAATTATTTATCTTTGAGTGGCGCACACATCGATTGGACGACTTCGGTTCTTATGAACCTCACTACCCTTGACATACGGCGAATACCTCTAGATAGAGCGCCTACTCTCAGTCAATTTCGTGCGCTTCTCAGTGGCTCGCCAGCCTTACGAAAATTATTTTTGGATGGAGCTGGTCCTGGATGGTCAGATACAACAGCCCGGGGGTTGAAGCCTGTTCACATTCCCTCACTCAGAGTCCTCGTCTTGGGAGATTTCAGTCTGCACTACGCTACATATGTTTGTGCCCAGATATTCGCCCCGAACGTTTTGGACCTCACCCTGATGAACTTTGTTGGAGAAGACTATTCGAGGCTTTATGATCTCCTGAGGTCAAACATGCCTCTAATCAGAATCCTAACTCTCTACAACATTGACTTTGTCCCTGGTCCACGAGCGTCGATTAGCATTATCAAATGGTTACAGTCTATGCCCCTTCTCACATATTTCCGTATCGGAAACATCAGAACTCAATTTCTCGAACTCTTTCTTTATAACTTTAAGACCATGAGGTCACTTGCCCAAGCACAGGGACCCTCAGGATATATCCCTTGTCCAAAATTGGCTTTTCTTGAATTCGAAGCCGTTCAGACAGATGTTATCGCCAGGTGGGCACGCATTAGGAGACAGCTTGGATCTCCCCTCCGAAAAATCTATCTTTCAATCCCCGTAGCCGGTCAGGTCATGGAGGAACAATACCAACAACTCGCAGCAGCTTTGGACGGCGTAGGCGTGATTCAAGTTTTGCCCCCCGGTAGCAGGCCTGTGGAGGAAGCGAACTTGAGTAAGGCAGTAATTCGTTAGACAACACTAATTTCCTTGGAATATTAGCAATATTTTAATGTAAAACCTCGGTCGACTTAAAAGATATCCAGTTCGGGAGAGAAGGACAACTCGAAAAGAAACATGCAAATTAGTGAGTGCAATGAGTGCGGAACCGACAAAGGCTAGCTATTATGTGGATATAAATCAATCATTACTAACCACCTCTTCAACAGATATTTTTTTCCGCTTTTTGCCTTTAAAAATCGGTGTAGGTGAAACAGAAGGCTCTGGAGGAGTTGGTACTTCATGTGGTTTGTTAACATCATCGGACGGTAGCCTTTGTTTAGGTTTAGAAACAGTAGTCCCAATGGAATGCCACGAAATTCCATTAGGCTTGAGACTGTGTATACCATTCGTTTTGCCATTGACCTTCGAAGGAACCGAAAGGTTTGCTAAAGTAATAAAAAAAATTAGTACAACCAGAAGTATTGGGGCAAAGAATAGGTACTTGTTGTAGAGGTCATCCTGAACAGTTGGGTAAATAGTTCCATTTGTCCTTGATTCGGTATTCCCGTTGGACGGGTGGCAAAAATTGGCTGTTTGACCGTGTCATCTATCATTGTAACATCCTCGTCTTCTTCATCCGCTGCCGAAATTTTGGGGTCAACATCAGAGATCCTACTATTCAATAACGATGTCACGAGTGGATCGAACAGAGTGTCAATGGCAGGCAATAGATATGCTGGCTTGTCAAACAATTCATGATGTCGATTGCCTGCTAGTTTTCGAACTTGTGACGACTTGGAGAAGAAAATTGACTCAGAGTCGTCGTTAGAGAAAGCGGAACTGCCAAAAATGTCCTCAAACAACGTTCGCTTCTCAGAACGATGGGCGATATCGAGACCTTGGGTAGGAGGACTATCGTCTCTGAAAGGAAGCCGCGTATCGCCAAGCACCACTACCCTCCAATCGTGAGTAATCCCAACTAGGCTATATCCCGCACCCTTTCCAATCGAATTCCAAATCACATGTTGAAGGCCAAACGGAACCGAGAATGTAGCAACGGGCAGACATGAAGGGACACGGAAGATAGGCACTTTAGTGCGTCTTTCCTGGTTGACAGCGGCGGAACAATGGAATACGGCGAAAGAATCTTCTCTCGGGTGCGCGATGATTCTATCGATCTCTAGCGAGGTGGTGGTTTGCCATAGAACTTTTGAAAGTTAGCCAAGATGGAAATTTTGGGTATGATGGAATATACCTTGGCTTTTGATGAGGTCCCAAAGGATGATGGTTTTTACTCCTGCAGCCACGAGATGACGACCGCGTGCACCAATAAAGTGGGCATGTTCAGTCGCTTGACACACTGGAGACGTCAACGTTTGACGAAGGCAGCTTGCGATCGGGTCATATACCGCAACGTGAGGTCCAACAGCGACAGCGAAAATGGAGGCATCAGGCGACCATGAAAGCGACCTCGGCTTCTCTGAGCGAAAGGCGAAGGTCGAAGAGGATACCCAGACATCTGAAGAAAGATGAAAGTAAGACGAAGCAAAACTTTCAGGAGCCACCACTGAACATACTGCTCTCAGAGTCCGATCCCCTCTGATGTCGTCTCCATACTTTAATAAAGCCATCTTCTCCAGTCGTGACTAGATACATACGGTCGTCTGCATCAGAGAGCGGGCTAAAACTGCAATATGTCACTTTTTGTGTTCCGTGAGGCCGGTCAACACGCGTGTTCAAGACCCAATTGCGTTCCTTACTAGACCAGGACCAAAATTTCAGGTAAACTTCTGCGCGAAACCCAGCATCACCATTTCGGCTGTCTATCGTCGCCATCCATTTGCCCGAGGCAGAAACAACCGCCTGTTCGACACGCGATGGTACGATTGGTTTTTCGTCTCTTCGGGAGACTCTATTAGAGGGCGAGATCTCCAATTCGCAGATGAATGTTGCAGAAAGGGGCGAGTACATTTGGAGGGAAGATGGATGGGATGAAGGTAGAATAAGTGTCGACACAAGGGGTTGAACAGCCAGAGGGACGGATGGACATTTGAGATTCAACGTCCATTCCTGCGGCGTTGCCGGATCTATGGTAAATTGAGCTTCAAGTTGTCTCCTGAACCATGACGACACGTACCGATTTTGATTCGCGAGTGACTTCTTGTGATTTTAAGGCTGGCTGAGCTAATAAATGTATAGGTTGAATCTGCAAGACCCAGTAGGTACTCTTCCTCACTGATTCTAGATCTAGAGATGGATACTGTGCTGATTGGGGCACCTACTCGTGGAACGAACTCCTTCTTTCCTGTGTGTAATTGCCATATTACGAGAACAGCCTCCTCACCACCGCTCAAAAGATAGGCGCCATTTGGGGTAAAAGTGACAGACGATACTGCATGAGCATGCCAATGGAAAGACGCTGTCTGAGTACGCTTCTCGACGCCCCGAGCACTAACAGCAAGATTATCGTTTAGGCAATACCATAGCCGAATGCTGCCTTTGTCATCTCCGGTAGCAAAATACTCTTCAAAAGGATGAAATGCCAGACATGTCAATCGTTCTGGAGAAACGTATTTGGTGAAACCTGTCGAAAGTGATGAAGTTTTTGCGATATGAACTTTGTGTCCAGCAGTGGCTACGAGCCAAGCGCCATTTGGAGAAACAGCCAGACCAGTCACAGAACGAGTCTTCCCGACTGGCTGTATTCGGGTAGGTTGGCTTGTGTGGTCATCCTTCAGAAACACCTGTAAGATAACGGCATTGTCGTCTTCAAAAGTTATGAAATTTTGAGACTCTCACGACTGGCGAGCGACGATCTCACTCACCATTGCCACTTTGCGGTCGCGAAGCTGCTACAAATACAGATCCGTTAAACTGTTCGTGTGCACACATATGATGAATTGGTTGTCCAATGTGAACAGTTTGTAGAAGGATTGCATTGACAAAGTCCCAGATCATCACTCTCCCATCTAATGACGCTGTAAGCAACTGAAAGGCATTGTGTGGGTTGATGATGACAGAAGTCAGTATATCTTTTCCATTTGTTGGTGAGGGAGGGGTCAACGTTGAAACAACCAGTCCGGTGGTTGTGGAATGTATTTTAATGGAGGAACCCGCAGCAGAGAAAAAATGACTAGAAGAATCTTGAGCCTGATTCATAAATTCAAAACTCTGCTATATACCCACCTTCCATCTTTTGTGAAAACTGGTGGAACCCGACCAGAACATGGATCAGTAAGAGATGTCCAGTTCCATGGTGTAGCGTCTTCCCAGTCACTACCCTGAGGTGTGGGGAGAGGTTTTGCTTTGGCCTTTCCTTTCTGCTTTGAGTCTTGATTAGTCTGACGGGCAGACTGAGGACAATTGGAAGTGGACGCGGCCATCTGGACGACGCTCACGCTTTCAACTTTTCATGAGGATTCGAAAAAAAAGATGGCCCAAACAGAGTACAAACAAATGCTTGACCAAAAATAGTTCATGGCTAGAGAGGTACATATATCACATCTTATAACCAAGAACCACCCTTACAGAACGGCAAGGGATTTGCAGTTCCTCAACCGTTGCATGTTTACGAGCCTCAATCATGTCTTCGCGAATCCGATTTTCTTCTATGAGTTCCGCCTTTGTCAAAGGTTCTCGACAAGGCAAAGGCCATCCAAGGTTTTCAAGCGAACACCAATGCGAGACACGGGCTTTCATGTCTCTAAGCGTGGGCGTTAGTGCATAAACTACAAACAAAGCACAAGCAAGATGCACTAACGATCGGTAGCGGTTCACCAGTCGCTCAAACTTCTTTCTGCTCTCAAGTTCCTCTAATTCTTCATCATCGTCCCAACCAAACGGTAAAAGCTCATTTTTCCGATTTCGTATTCGGTCCTTCAATTCTTCCCACATCGCTTCTTCGCAGGCCAACACAGACTGGTACGATCGATAGAGATGCATGGCAAGTGATCGTTCACTCAGAGACGCAAGTCGTTCCACAGGAATTAAGGATTGAGGAGGCGCATTATCGTCGCTTTCAGTTGCCGATTTATCCAGTATGAAAAGCTCCCGAGATTGCGTCGTACGGTCGGTCAAGGAGGTTCCAGCTAGAGGTAGCTTCTCACAAGTTGAGAATTTATTTTCTCCATTATAAGAAAGGGGAGCGGAGGTAGTACGAGGCCGAGAACCAACTGTAGATGCCTTGAAGTTGGTGGTCCAATTCGTCGCTGATGACATGGAGGACGAGAATGACAACGAGGACGGTCGATGGGCCGGCTGGTACAGAAATTGAATCGTCGATGAGTGTGCATCTTTCCTTTCGGAGCCTGGTTCCACGACGTAAGTAGTGATTTGCGGAGGTAAGGGTTGCAAGGGAGGAAGTGGTGGCATAGGAAAGTTCACCACAGGACTCAAAATGACATGTCTGAAATACGTTGTCAGATAACTAGGTAAGACAGCTACAGCAGATTTTTCAATATGCAAATTTATACTAATATCATTTTTTTACCTGAGGGTTTTAAATTGATGAAGCGTTGTTCGAACACAGATTTAAAAAGCGACTCCATTAGAGCATGGTCATGAGGGGGTGTATCCAACGAGGACGGCGCCAACTGTGGATCGTTTTGTGTTCTTGATCCACCGGGAAAATAAACAGCCTGAGCTCTTGAAGGGGGAGAACGAAGGGCAGTGGTAAACCAGCGAGGAAGATAGGGAAAGACGGCATCTGCGACAAGTAAGATCGGCAATGAAATAAAACACCCTGAAGAATCATGTACCATCTTCTATTACTTCAACAGAACCTCCAGGTCGTAGAACTCTGCTGACCTCCTATCGAAATGATCTAAGTCGCGTGCAGAAGGAAAGAAAACTGACTAGCTCACTTCAAACAAAACGCCCCACTATTACAAACTAAGTGAGAAGAGCAGGACATTCAAAAATGGGGTCAACCTTGTTTTCTGGTACACCTTTTGCAATTGCTTGAATGTGGACATGATCAAATTCGTCGTCATCAAAGGGAAGTCTGGTCGTCAAGCTGGAATTCCTAAGTCAACAAAATAACTTTTGAAACGACGAGGACCTATCGCACAAATTCCCGTGCCGCCATTCAATTCTATGTGCTATTGACGGGGGTAAGAACTCCTGGGATATCTGGATGTCCACCAGATCAAAGCCGACCTAAGCATGCAATCAGTGTCAATACTTATGAGGGTTGAAAATACGCTCACTAGCTCGCAGTCCGTCCATTCCTTAGCAGCGTCAATCACCCAGATGCCAGTCTTAACACCTAATTCGTGAATACATCCCCAAACTGAGTGTAACATTGATCACACACCCCACACCCTAGATCCAATGCACGTTTTGGCCGTTCTTCAAAAGCGACAAAGGATACTGAACCTCGCAAGTACTGGGCTAATCGGTTGTCCAACGATTCGCTATCCTTTGAAATGAGACAAGTACCTTTGTGTGAAAGCAAGAGATAAGACTGACATTTCCAGGACATGTTTATTATAGCTAAGGGGATAAGGTGCCTTGTCGTTGTCGTAAGGGTGTAGTCGCTGTCCATGCTTGTATTGAAATTCTTTGCGCCTGTTAAAGAATCTCTTCCCGGGGTCATTCATGGCAAAAGCAGTCGAAGCTACAGCCAAACTGATGAAAACTGGATGCGGGGCACAGCTACAGATTATTGAGGCACCTTGCAGTGCTCGCTTATTCTGGCCGAGATGCCGGTTACGAAACATATGACGCGTGCGTTCGACGACTTATTAGAATTCTCATGCCTCGTCGTAAGCCAACATCTACCCGACAAAAAAAAGCTGATCAACAGCTCAAGCGTGCAATCAAGCGTGGTGATGTTCCTCCTCCAGAACCAAAGGAGAATCCACATCATCGCAAACCAAAGAAAGGTCCAACGGGGAACCAGATTGGTTCCTCAGACAATGCAACAGTAATCGAATCAGCTAGGAAACTTCAGTCGGCATTCATCAAGTTGCCACCAAAATATTTGGAAGAGACAAAATTGCTTGCATCAACTCTTGCGTTATGTCGCCCAATTCCTATTGAAAAAGCCATTTTTAAATCCTTTTATATCACATCCGATCTTCAGACCGCGGTCTTGACATGTCCCAAGAGGCCGAAATGGAGGTTTGACATGTCCAAACTTGAAGTAGAACGAAACGAGGAAGGTGTTTTCAAAAAGTGGCTTGCCCAAACCGACCAGCTCCTTGAAGAGTGGCAAAATAGAGTTGAGCAGAATCCATGCGACAACACCACCACTGCTGCCCAACTTCGCTCACCATCATACTTTGAACGCAACTTGGAAGTCTGGCGACAATTGTATGTTCGGAGAAACATTCCCATGGCAATGTTTTCTCTAAAAGCATTCCTATCCACAGATGGCGAGTTACTGAGATCTCACAGATCATCTTGTTACTGCTGGATTCTCGATGCCCGATTCTTCATTATCCACCATCGCTCGCTGCTTATTTGGCCGATCGTAAAGTTATTCTTGTTTTAACCAAAGTTGACATCTCAGGATCAGCTCGTGTCGAGGCTTGGACGCGCTATATCCACGAAAATCACCCAAATACACATGTAGTTCAGGTCGAATCTTACATTGAGAAAGAAGAGGGCACGGATAAACAGGGACATAAGCAATACGAACCCAACATCCCAGAGCATTTCAAAGCAAAACTAGTGCAGACTATCAAGGAGGTTCATTCTGAGCTCTTGGAACCCCCACAGAATGTGAAGAACAACTCTAACAGAGTGAAACCCTGGATCCCTCCAGTCAAACGCGACATCGACTGGGAAGGTGTTTTGAAGGCTGGAGGATCAAAACTGGGGACTATCGTAGGGGGCGCAGCTGTACCTCGACCGAAAACTTGCGAACCATCCAATGGCCAAGGCCCCGATGAGCGGTCTGACAGTTCTGAGCATCAACACCAGGAACCTGAATACCTCACAATTGGCTTGATAGGTATGCAGAACGCTGCTTGTCCATTATTTGGAGTCTAACGAGTCAAAGGACAACCAAATGTGGGGAAATCATCTCTTTTGAACGCCCTTTTTGGTGCTCGGAAGGTTCGAGCTTCGAAGACTCCCGGAAAGGTATTCTTCTAACTCAACTATAATTTATCACACAACTAAGTTTTCTACAGACGAAGCATTTTCAAACCCTATATTGGACGCCGGATGTTCGTCTTGTCGATTGTCCTGGACTAGTCATGCCCAACTATGTGCCTATGGAAATGCAGGTCAGAGAAAAGTAGACATCCGAGTTCCCTTTTCATCCCGCTCAATGACATCACCACGTAGGTTCTATCAGGAATCTTGCCAATTTCTCGTGTCTCCGCCGTCCCTTCATGTGTATACTTTGCTGCTCAATTTCTACCCCTGGAACGTATTTTCAAACTTGTACATCCAGCGACGAAAGAGCCTCTTGCTGAAGATAAGCGGACGTGGCGCGACGGCATGAAACAGGAGGAGCCCGTCAAACATGCTGACCGATTGAATTGGACTGCCATGGACATACTTACGGCGCATGCGGATGCCAAGGGATGGGTCACTGCTAAGGCGGGAAGAGCGGATGTTCATCGAGCTGGAAATTCTAGTAAGCTAATAAGTCGAACTTGAAAAAGACACTAATGACGACTCTTCCATAGTCCTTCGTGCTCTTGCTGAAGGTAGAATAGGCTGGACATTTTGGCCTCCGAACTCTACACTTGATGAAGTTGCTTCTATTGCCAATGGGGAAGGAATGGGTATTTGGATTCCGCGTAGTGATATGGATGATGGTTCAGAGGAAGAGAGCGAGGAGGAAGTTGATGACGATGACGATGGAAACGAAGACAACACTGGAAGTGAAGACAGTGGGCTTGATGGTGAAGAGGAATTAGATTTAAATGCTAAGGGTAGTGGTGTAGGCAGGTTTGGTGCCCTTTCTATCAATGAATCGGAAAGCGACGACTAATTGAAATCTGTTGTTTGTTGATGTTTGTGACATGAATTGAGTGCTAAACGATGAAGAGTTCGTGGTTTGGAAGCAAAGCTGAGGGCGCCGTTGTCGTCGCTTCTCCTAGAAACTCGCTCGACAAACCTCAAAAACGTGCTCTCCCTACTGCTTATTCAACCCCGCACGATGCCATCCTTGCAGATCTTCATTCATCCCCCGACCGTGTCGCTTCCCCAGAAGCCTCCCATACCGACCTCAACGTATTGAGTGTATCCACCACACCAAGTCAACATCCGTATCAACCATCCAGACTACCCTCTCCAGACATCCTCCTCGACCCATTTGATGGTACTTCTCTCGGTACCCTCGTACCACATTCTCAAGACCCAGAAGTCCAGCCAGACCATCTTCCACCCTCTCAAATCAATCTGTCTTCGCCCGAAGTCGGTCCTAGCCAAAGTGTAAATCCGGCAGTCCCACCTGAACTCGTATGGTCCCATCTTACCAATATTTTGGACTTGCAGAGCCAGATCTCCCAAATGCACATTGAAATGGAAGGCATTGGGTCTGGTAAAGCTGCTGATGTGAAGAGCAAGAAGCATGTATTTTCTCATAAAGCAACCCTTTCAAATGTATCTACGACTGGTGTTGGTAGTGGCAGCAAACGAGCTAGACCTGATGATCCGTCTGTTCCTCCAGGATTAAACGGGGGCTTCACTACGGCCCCATCCTCGGGTGGTGAACCTGAAGGCGATGAAGAGAATGTGGACGTGCCCAGCGAGGAAGCAGAGAAGAACAAAGCTAGAGAAGAAGAGTTCGCATCCCTGGCACATCAATTTGAAGGCAGGAAGCAAGCAATCAGTGACATCATGGGCAAGGTACCTATTTATCACTTTCCTGATATTTTATTCGAAATTATAATCCCCCAGCTTGACGACTTGTTCAACGTACTGACTGAATTCAATTCACTCCAAGCACCGAGCCTTGATTTACCAACTTCCCGCCAAAGCTCCTCGGCGGTCACACCGGCGGTCAACAACCTCTCTCCACCTGTTGTAGCAGACAACGACATAAAAACCAAAATGTCATCCACCCAAGCTTCAACAAGTACTCGTCCTCAACCACAGCGTGCTTCAAGCTCATCAGCTCTATCTCCCCCAGCAATATCTCGCACTCAAAGCGATAGCGAACCCGTACCTCGAAAAATGGTAAAGAAGCCGTTGCCACCTATACTGCTGGTCAATTCGATGGATACAGCGTTGGAAGGCAACACTCAGAATAGCGCGCCATCGACACCCGGGAGTTTGAGACTGGAAGATTGACGATGGCCCCCTGCTGCTCGAGATTATGGCTGGGATCATGGACGCTGGCGCCGCGTTCTATACTTTGTTCATGTCGGAAATGTGTTTGAAATGTCGTAAAAGCTCCTGTCCAACTCCAGCCTCACGTTAATCTGGACAATTGAGCTCAAAGCATAACAATTGGATGTACACTCGAGGTGGAAGGTCTGCGCATGCATATAGCATTATTTGCCAGTATCAAGTGCATCTTTCAGCACGTTAGGACAATCTAATCGTCTACTCACATGCGCCGTAATCAAGGTTTAATTATGCTTGTGATCCAAATGTCAACAACGCGTAAACGTCTTTGGGAATTTGTGTAATGGTATCCAGGAGGTGGCGAGGGTGAGTGGCCTGCTGTATACACATCGTTATGTATGGTTGAAGGGCTCGATATTCCGCAATCTCTTCATAATCGACCAAAGCCGAACTTCGAAGAGTAATGACAACAAAATGAGGCTATAATTAGCTTAAGCCTGAGTACAGTTCAAAAGTAGCTTGATTCGACAGTAAAGAAAAAAGGGACAGTGGTCTGAAAAAAGCAACAGTGGTGTTCGGTAAAGGCCCAGCCAGAATCACCATCCATAATGTCATTAGACGCGTTGCTTCTTTATAAGTAGCGCCTGCACGATCTCTAAAGAGGTTGCAAACAGAATCCAAGGTGTAGACATTTACCAGGAGAGCCGTTATTCAGCTGGCGAGAACTGCACTAAATATTGTCAAGGGGGCATTGCTGGTTGATTCTCAAGGTCGTGGATGCACGTTTAAAGGCTTTTGAGAATCATTTAAAGTTGAAGATGCCGGGCACTACGGCATACTACATCAAGGCAAGGTGACATCTATCTACAAAATTATCAGCTACCACACATCCAACTACTGCGAATTTCGCACCTATTGCTTATAGCAATATGATACCATGGTATAGTGACTTCTCTAACGCAGCTTGGAGAAGAGTTTTGGTGCGGCACATGCCTGTATCCATTGATCAGTTAAAGAACGTCACAAGGAAATTGCTTTGGAAGTACGAACATCGACGCAGTGCATCATGCTGAGAGGTAAAATGAGTTTCGTCAGTCAATTAAACAACCATGTTGCAAAAAATTGGGGACTTACTGGACTGAAATGGAGATTCGATGAGGAAGGTCAGTAGTCAAATACAGCGACAGCAGGAGAAATACGTACATCTATAAAGGGGTAGTGAGAATAACTTCAGATAAGAGACGTGAAGATACGAACAGTTCCTCTACACAATCCTCGCCCTTGAAACCCTGACCTGACTCGACTTTCTCCTGACAATGTTCAAAATGTTTTGTCAGAGCAGCGCATTTCGCCGACGCCTTACATTCATCGCGAATGATAGGTTGGACCTGTAGTGCGAATGTTTCATGAAAGAGTTGACTTGAATAAGGGAGACACGTACATCCTCTGGCTCGGGTTCCTCCTCGGCAGCGGCCTCTACCACTTCGTTCGCCTCTTCAGCAGGCTTATCTGCGTCTGCGTGGACTGTTGATACGAACGAGGAGAAGAATGAAGCAATGGTTGAGCTCATCGTATATGACGATGTGGACGGCAAATTTTGAACGGATACTTTCGGAAAGAAGAGAGTGATGGCCGATTGATGGGAATCATGGCTGACCTTCTCGCTAACCTCCCACCTGTCCCTCCCTCCCTCAAATCAATTGCACCATACCTGCAACGATCAGAGGAACTTAGAACCCAAGATCCTATCATTGCATACTGGTGCAAGTGCAGCTATCTTAGAAATATACTACCGTCATTCTTACTCTATTTTCTGAAGGTGCATATTATGCTGCGCAAATTGGTATAAGCCTCAAAACTCGCGATGCTGCCTCGCGCGACCTCCTCTTAGCTCTTTTGGCTGCACTAGAACAGACAAAGAATGAGATCGGACCTAACGATGCGATTCACAATGAATCGGCTAGCTCTGCATATGTAGAAAACTTTGCTCTCAAAGTCTTTGCAAATGCCGACAACGAAGATCGCAGCGGTCATGCCACTAGGTATGCTGCTATCTCATAATTGTGAGATTTATCTCTTACCAATAACTCATACAGATCTACTGCGAAAAAGTTCTTGGCTGGGGCCAACTTCCTTGAAGTCCTTAAAACGTTCCCCAAATCAGATATCTCAGAATCGGTGCGTTTCTCTTCTATGAGTGAAAAAATCTTTTTTGATCTCATTTACGTGTAGAATCAAGAAAAGATTCGCTATGCCAAGTGGAAAGCTGCAGATATTTCCAAAGCCTTTCGCGAAGGGCGTAAACCTGCTCCAGGTCCACCGGGATGGGCAGAAGAGCAAGAGGAGTTGGAGAGGTTGCAACAAGAACAACAAATTCCGTCGGCCCCTACACTTCCTCCGAGCGACTCTGAGTTCCCTCCGGCATCTCAACCAACTATCGCTGCAGCTACTCTATCTTCTTACCATGAAGTACCACAGGATGAACCTTCGTCTCTGTCATCGAATATTGACTTCTCACATCCACCTACTTCCTCCGAACGATCACCGAACGATCCACTCCATCCTTATCCCGGATGGGCGGAGACTTCTCAGACATGGAGTACCGTAGCTACCTCTGGTATCTCAGAACCGCCCAATAGAGATGTTCTTCTGGACAGACCCGATGGAAATCTTGGTCTCACCAGCGCATCATCAGCCTGGGGCATATCATCTAGCAGTTGGTCGGATAATGCAACCGAATCGGTCAGGGATGAAGAAAATATAACTAGAGCTCGCAGCGGAAGCGGTAGCAGTTCAGGCACTGTTGACTTGAGTAGAGCAGAACGACCTTTTCGACGGGCCGCTCAGGTGAACCAAGAAGTGGAAGGGCATTATAGCCCCATTTCTTCTTCGATACAGGCTTTAGCAGAGCCCGACAACAAGCTGAAGTTTTCTCCATCTGCCATCGGTCCTCAACCGCCCCAACCTCTATCCCATCCGTATTTTTCATCTGCTACAGAATCCCATGACTCCGTGAGCACGGTGTTTCCTCCTTCACCTTCGCATATACACAACGCCTTTGCACAACAATCTCCATCTGCCATTGGTCCTCAACCGCCTCAGCCTCTATCCCATCCGTATTTTTCATCTGCTACAGAATCTTATGACTCCGTGAGCACGGTGTTTCCTCCTTCGCCTTCGCATATACACAATGCCTTTGCACAACAATCTCCCTCGGTTGTATATTCACGCCCCAGGGCACCACCACCACCACCACCTGTCCCTGTCCAGGAAGATCCTGGCGAGTTAACCCCTGCCATCATCTCAAAAGTTCAGAAACACTGTCGTTTCGCAGTCAGCGCATTGAATTATGAGGATGCTGAGCAAGCGAAGAAGGAGCTCAGAGCTGCGCTGGCTCTCCTCGGAGGCTAATTGGCAGTCCTTTTCTTTCGCGTCTTCTGCTGCTTTCATAAATCCACAATTAATCTTATAAATGCTTCGACTGTAGTTGTACTTGTCTATGTAGTCCTTACTTAAGTCCCGTACTGTAATCACAATCACAATCCTTGAGCCACTAAGTACGAGGTCCAGGCGTTCACGTATTGGTGTTGGCCATCTCCACCCGCTGTTCGAGTTCCCTGATCTTGTCTTTGACTGATCGAGATCGTGAAGCGGTACTAGTTGAGGTGCCGCCAGGACCGTACACTATGGAAGTGTTGTATACGTTACTAAGGGCTGGATTCTGCGCTTCGGCGTGGATGTAAGGATTGTCAGAGAACTGAGGAGATCTAGGTCCAAGTTGAGAAGTAGGAGGAACGCGTGTGGCTATCTTTGAGGATGCTGTAGCCGAAGCTACATGATGACTACAGGAAGCGCAAGTAGGATATGGACGACCTGACGTTCGAGGTTCGGAGGAACTGGGTCGATGAGAGTAGGGAACCTGGTGACCTCCGTGAATGGTATCCAGTTCATTGATAAACAGAGCTGCCTCGATCCCGCTCTGTCCAGTATAACTCTCTTGGGCCTGACCGTCACGCTCAGACTGGCGCCTCAGAGTCTTCTCATGCACGCGAGAAGCGAAATTATTGCCCAGTCCTCTTGTCCCATCCGACTTGGAGATTTGCAAGACAGAATTATCCAACGCGCCCCGAGCGTATTGTTCTGCGGCGCGGTCGAGATTCTCCTGCAAAGATGAATAGTACAAATCTGCAAATCGAGGAGCGTTCTCAGCATAGTCAACGTCAATGCTGGCAGATGCCACAGCATATTGTACGACCTCGTCCGTATCGTCGTGCAAAGATAGATTGGCTAGGTCATGCCCATATTTAGCTGGGTCTTCAGACTCGTTTTGAATATCATCAGAGTAAGAACTGTCTTCATCATCCATAGGTTCCTCGACGAGATCCACCTCAGACCTCTCTGAAACTGTGCCAATGGGTCGGCTGATAACCGGCGACGTTTTGACATCAGACGGGTTCAAGTTCGAGTTCAACTTTGTCGATGGGATTTGAGGCGAGCTGACAGGAGGGTCAACGGATAAGAAATTGACGATGTGAAGTGGTAACGTTGCGTGGACGTCTGTTGGCAGGAGACTGGCAGGGCTTATAGCCACACGTAAAACATACAGCACTTCAAGCAATTTTCCTCTTGGGATCGACAAGGCATCTTGCTATAATTGGGTGTCAGAGTAGGAATGACATCAGAATAGGAATAATTCACTGGGATTGAAATGAAGTGAGAGAAAGTCATCGATTTTCCAGGGCCAACTCCTGTCCACCATCCTTTCGCGCTCGCATGTCCTCGTGTTCCTCGTTCGCCTACCACAAGGGTAGATTCTACGACTTGTTTTTTAGTTTCTGAAGTCTGCCAGGCATCTGGATCGGCGCTGGTGGATCTGTTTTCAGGCAGGGTTTCTAAAGGGACCCTCGGTTTGAAAATGATTGTAGATCGATATATTCCAAGAGTCAGGTTTTTGATATTTTTTTGAGAATTGTTGATGATTGTAATATGAACTTGACACGCCTGGCCTGCGATCCAGTTTAAACGATACAAAGATGCAGTTAGTTGGATGCCATTGTTACCGCCCATAGACAAGCTTCCGGAGACGGTCACTTGAAGGGGGCGCGGTAGTGGGGCAAGGATGACAGAAGGATTCAGGCGCGGCCAAATACTGCAGTCTCGATAGAAGTGGGCAATGGACTTCCTGCCAGATATTGCATCTTTGACCCTGAGAGAGCTGAAATTGACCGTTCAATAGTCGCAAAATCACGAAGTTGTGAAAGTACAAACACCATAGCGATATACCGGACAGAGACGCCAGATTGAGAATGCATAACGCCTTTAGGAGTTCCGTATTCAGAAGATAATGGGAGATGTAATGAAAAAGGGAATGAATAGTTTCCATCTATGGCTCTGCAGAAGCCCTCTCCATCAGGTTCAAAGACATAGAGACTGCCTAAGCCAGAGGCTATCTCCGAAAGCGGCGCAGAAACTTGATAAAAGGCCAGCCGTTCATTGTCGTTCATGATGCACTCGAAGCCAATCACTCTAACTTTGCCACCAGATACAAGGACAGGGTGGTCTTTCTTCGAATGCTTCCGGATACGGATCTTTATGTGCCCTTTAAGATACCCATCTTGAACGCATACATTACTCTCCAGTGCGATGTCAAGTTTCACTCGTGCTCGAGGTTTGGCCTGCTCCAGTATTGTGGTATTTTCTTCATCAGTATCTCCGCCAAGGATAGGTACCAAGAAGGCCCCAGACTTCAGACGTGAGTTGGCATTTCCGAGAATTGTCTTAAGTTCCGCTGAGCTTCGTCCTATACCTGCGCTAGCAGTGAGGAGAGTTTCGTTGCGCGTAAGAGCAAGTTCTTTAGATAAGTCAGGAGCCAATGCTCCAGTGTGGATGCCAAGAATATTACCCACGTAGTCCTTGGAGCAGGGGAAGTGCATTCCAGCTTCATTAGCGTCAGGAGGCCGTAGTTCATGACTGTCGCTTGAATGTAATATCGACAGAGTAGGAGGGCTACCTGCAGATGCGATCATTGAACCAAAGCGAGAGTTATCGGTAGTCAGCACATCTGATGGATATAAGTCAATCCCCAATCCCGAAAATTCGCCGGTAGATGTTTTTGTATTTTGCATAAAGCGTTTAGAGAATGAAATATAGTATCTGGCAGAAGAGACAGCGAACTGAAATTGAGAAAAATGTATTCAAGGAAACAGTTCCAAGCAAGGTACGCGGACGTCCAGACTCCGCTGGTGCCATCAGGTGCATTTAAGTACTACAGTTTCGTTTGCTTCCACCACCCAATTTCCAATGTCTGAGAAAACCGCCCGGGTCCTCTCTCAGCCTTCAAACCGCTCGAAACCTAGAGATGGTAAAGAGAAAAAAGTTGTATTCAAAGGAGTACTGGACAGCCCATTTCGTGTCCAATGGTATTTGAGGATCTTCATTACCCTTGGTACTGTTTATCTTAATTGCTATGACAGGCCTTCCGTTCCCGTAAATCTACAAAACGCTGTTCTGGCTTATATTCTTCAAATTCTAGAGGGAGTATCGGAGTATCACGATAACCGTTCAGCCTTATCGCGGAAACGGAAAAGGGCTGGCAAGTCTTCGTGCGACGCATTGTCTAAGAACAAAAAGCAGAATTTACAAGAACAACGAAGCTCCACCGACGCAAGATCAGGCTTGGTTGAACAATCTTCAAAGCCTTCAAACGATAACGATGGTTTCAATGTCGACAATATAATTGTTAACTCTCCCTCAATCCTCCGTCATATTGTGTATGGTATCAATGCAGTTACAAAGAGGCTTGAACTTCAGTCTCACAATTTGCGTCGTCCAACCACTGTTATCCCAATACCTTCTGTCGAAACTCAATCATGTCGTCCCCTCAAATACCTTTTTGTTTGTCGACAGGATGTGGATCCTGCTATACTCATTGACCATCTGCCTCACCTTGTTGCATCTTGTAACTCTGCCCAAGCAAGTAGTCATGTGAAACTAGTTCCGCTACCAAAGGGATCTGAGCTTGTCCTTGCGCAAACACTGGGAATCAGAAGAGTAACGGTTCTAGGAATGGATGTGAGTCCTTTAAAAGTTCTGAACATCAGATAAAGTCGATTTTTTTGTCAATTACTCTTGATATAGATTGATCTTGCCGACGATCGTCTACACACTATGCTGGAGCCCATCCCCGTTCTGGCAGCATCCTGGCTTTTAGATGCAAAGCCTTTGCCGACGCTTATCCCTACTCATATAAAGCATCTTCGCACATCTGCACCCAAAGACATGAAAGCAGCCAAGGAAGCAAGGATTCGAGAAAAAGCAGAGGTTAAAAAGGCAAAGAAGTAAATCGATATTCAACGCCTCAATTATTGAGTGCTTGGGACTGTCACGCGTAACAAGTCATGTGTTTGTGTCTCGTCGTGTTAAATTTGTCACACGGTTACCAGTTTTATTACTTCGTAGCTGTACAGATCAGATAGCTTATACCGACCTAGATGTTCGTGGCCATAATCGGGACGCGTTTTTCTGGAAAAGCGAGCATTGAGAACTATCTCATTGCGACCAAAGGATTCAAGTCTATTCGAATTGTTCAGTCCAATTCCGATCAGAAATTTGAGGTAGGCAATCCATCCAGCATCAAAAGGAGATCTCTCGGATTCACTCTCCAAAATCAGGTCACAAATTCACGGACCTCTTTTGCTCTCGATTCCTCATCTCGCACAGATCTCAGTTTGCCTACTAAACATCTTTCCTTTCTCTCTATAAGTCCTCTTCTCTCACCTGCACAGGATACCTTATGTTTCTCAACTTCTGGCGAGCTTTTGAAATACGTGACTGAAAATTGGCGAAATAACTACGTAACAGTTGATCTGTATACCAGAGAACTCATTGAACCTTTTATTCGACGACCCTTTTTCATACTTCTTCGCTGCGATGCTCCTTTAATAGAGCGCTTCAACCGATCAAAGAGGTACGAGGTTCTATCTGATCCATTTTATCGATATTCATGCACAAGTAGTTTTGTGGATGTATCCCTCGAAGACTTTGTGCAAGAGGATGATCGAATTGTGTTCGGCTCTCTGCTTTCGCCCGACTTATCGAAAGCAAACTGTCTACAAAACTTGGCCGATCTTGTGACTATTCATGTCAATAACTCCTTCCTCAATCTCGAAGCTCTCCATCGATATCTTGATACCCTCGATCTGCTGCATCCTGAACATTTGCGGCCTAGTTGGGATACCTACTTCATGGTTCGTCGAGTGTGCTTGCACTGCAGAAGTTGCAGGAGTCACAATTTATAAGGTAGACTTTGGCATCTCTTGCATCTCGCCGATCCAATTGCATGAAACGCAGGGTAGGAGCTGTGCTGGTTCGTGACAATCGTGTGGTTGCTACAGGGTAAGCATGATGGGTCCCTACTTTATATTACACCCAAACGTCTATTCCAGCTATAACGGAACCCCACGAGGACTAAAAAATTGTAATGAAGGAGGTTGCCCACACTGCAATGCGACCGCCGTTCCTTCAACTTTAGGGAATGCATGTGTCTGCTTACATGCCGAGGAAAATGCTCTTCTTGAGGCCGGAATTGATAGAATGGGCAAAGATTGTGTTCTTTATTGCAACACGTATGTGAGTTCGTGTCTTTCAGGTAATGGTTACTAATAGTCCGTTAGATGTCCTTGTCTAACATGTACTATCAAAATAATACAAACGGGCGTTAAGGCAGTAGTGTATAATTTGACATATAAAGTGTCAGTACAATTACCCCCTTGTGTACTAGCACCTGTGTCTAATTGTTCCACAGTGATGATGCTTCTGCCACTCTTTTCAAGCAGGCCGGTGTACAGCTGCGTCGTTTCGATCCAAACCTGAGATTTCGAGTTCCGCTTCCACTACAGGATAAAAAGATTCCCCCCGCAAAATCTGGTTTTGAGATTAATCATCAAACTATTACATGAGATATATGTTGGACTACTTGGCAATTGGTTTGTGGAAGATACATTACCCTAGAGCTTGTAAAATGATATCTGCATTGTGATCAATGTCCCAATGACGTTGGTTCATGAACTGTAGAAGAGGATCTGTCTCAACCGTCGTTGACCTCAGAACCAACCATACAACGTCTGGGTTGACCTGCCCTGCTTGTATGTAGAAATTCAGTGCACATTGTTGCAATTCCTCCTGGGCCTGAGTTCGTAAAAACCGCCGAAATGCGACTATGACCTGCCAAAAACAGGTTTCATGTGGATGAACTCCCTTCAAAGCAGCTGCCATGGTTTTCAAAAGAGATCGATATAGCCGATGAGAATGAGTGTAGGCCGAATCAGGCCTTACCCCTGCTTTGCTATGTCGTGTAAGAGCATTATTGGCTTCCCCAGCCTCCAGGCCTTGAAGTAGAGAAAAGAATTTTGGCCAAACATCGTCCCAAATTCTTCTAAACATGAAATCTCCAACATGAATCGCTAGCCCTTCAACCAACCCAGCCGCAGCACTAACCACGAAAGTCTCAGGGTCTCCCAAACGGTTCAAGACAAATGGCCAAGCTGAATGAATGGCTGGGAGAAGCGCAGATCCAGGTAACACAGGGACGGAGAGGGCCAGTAGATTCAATATTTTGGCGCGAATGACAGGCGAATCGTGAGTCAAAAAGTACATCGACCGTGAAACAATTTGCTTGGTCAAGAGCTGAACTGGTGTGGATGATGGCTCATCGGCGGGATCGGTTTGAGATATCTCAGGTTCATTATCGACCACTTCTTCCTCGGGATCTTGACCCCCCCATGGCTTTCGTGGTGCAGGACCGAAGTCAGTGTCATCAAGCTCCTGCAGAGGAGTCTCGGCTCGGTGTGGTAAAAAAGCAAAAAAGTCGTCGAGATCGGGTTGTCGAAATGTTGAAGATGGAGGTGCCGTACGCTTAGGATAGGTTTGGGGATCTGTTCTGGTATCCATTTCGATTACTTTAATGACCTCAGTTAGCACTTCAATAAGGCCATCGACAATTATTCCATAGCCATGAAATTCATCAAGACGATCAAAACATTCCTCCACAACATCTCCAGCTCTGTCCACAACATCCCCACCGACCAGGCGAATCATGACACCAAGGACTTTGGTCGCATCGATGTCCAACCATCGCTGAGTCAACCGTCTGGAGACGGAATCCAGCACGTAATCAAAGTTGGACAACAAGAGATTGGCGGGAGATGCGTATGATGTGAAAATCGTGATGAAGTGCAATGTGGCCACCGCGGTAGAAGAAAGGAAAGACAAAGGAGAAACGAGAGAGTGAAGTATTGGGTACAGTGTGTGGATGAACAAGGGCGCGAAACGAGATTGTGTGACGCCAGCTGCAATTGCAATAATTTGTAGGCAGAGAGCCCTATGGATCATTGGTTGGAGAGAAGTCGACGCAAGTTTGGGGCGTGATTCGTGTATCTTAAGAGTGTCATGAATGGGGACAAGGCCTTTGCTGTGTTGCACAAAGAAAGCTGGATCGCCGTCACTATAATTCGGTTTTGTGCTCGGTGTGGATTCAAAGTCGGACTTATCCCATAACTCTGCGATGCTCTTTGCTAACGCACGAACTTGTTTTTCCAGCCGTCTGCTTGGAGGATCATCAGATACTGCAGCGGTCCGGCGTTCGGAAAGACTGATTTTAGCCACTCCTTCCAGAAGCCTACATGCGCACCATAGGGCAGCGACGGACATTGAAGCGGTTCCCAAACGACCCACATTAACAAACCATTCCACAGCAAAGAGACAACCGTCTCCACCTGCAGAACCCAAAGCGAGAAACATGTTTTCCAAGCTTTGTCGCGTATTGTGAGAAGATATATTTTTGAAGATTAACTCGGGAAAAGAGAGCCACTCTGGTACACCTCCATCGGTTTCAATGGCCATTTGTGTCACGGAGGGGTTTGCTATCACGATCGGGGGCTCCACAAATTCCAAGACAGAGAGTAAACTCCATCCCCACTTTTCAATGCCACCAGTGGGACCAAGGAGCTTACCAACCCCTTTAACGATGGGGTCGGATGGTGTTTGGCGATCTGCGACGTGTGCTAAACGACACACGGCTTCTACCAAAGCCGCAGTATGGGAGATTCTGGCATCAGACTGAGTAGACAGCAATCGAGGAAGAGCCGAGAGATTGTCGCCGAGATTAACCATCAGTGTATGTTGAAGCGAGATTTGCGCATCGGATTGACGGGTTAACAACTCCAGTAGGGAACTACGGCTTTCCGATGAGACTAAAGGATAATCGGATAGAGATAGAGATAAAAGGAACGAAAGCAGCAGAGATTGTGTCAGGGGAAGGGTCAGCGAAGTCGCAGCAAGAATCGAGGCAGAGACTTTTGTAAGTGCATGGAGTGCCGGTGGAGTGGGATGAGAAACCAAAGGAGTGAGGCTATTAAGCGCTATGTGTAGCTGCGTCGCCGTCCCACGTACCCAGGATTGCGTTCTCCGGGTACCATACGTGCCTGTGAAATTCTGTTGAAGTTCTGGTTCTTCAAGTACGTCCTCTAGGTCATTAAAGCGCCGCACTACCCCCTCCTTTATGCAGACTTCATCTCCAATTGACTTGATCACAACAGTCTGCAAAACATTCAGACCCCGAGCTACGACCTCGCCGTTTGCCCATCCTTTAGATCCAGGAACACCAAGGCAAACTTTTGTCATTTTGCTGACGACGCCGGGGAGAACGGAAGGAATTATATGATCTGGAAGATACAGGTCGATTAACAAATACAGGACCTCTAAAGAGCGGCGCTGTAAGGGCATATGTAACGATTCGGCAGACATCAAAACGGAGTCAAGAGTTTGACCGACGATAGCCACAAAGCTTTCATTCTGAGCGTGTCCCTGGAGTTCATTGAATCGATCCTTTGCTTGGTCGGAGGACAAATATCGCTTTTGTGCTTCTTCAGTTGTTCGAGGACGTAGAAGTGTGAAAAGGCAACCCATAGCTGCCTCCTTTGTCTCGTCATCACGAGATTTAGCTTTGCTGGCTATTTTTCCATCGATTCCTCCGACTATTGCGCTGCAGATCAAGAACATCTGGTCCCAGACCCTAAGGTCGCAAGTCCACCACCAACTTTCTGCAAGATGGTAGAAAGCCACAAGAACTTTTTCCAAAACTTGGTCGGGTATCTCCGCAGATGAATTCCGCTGCAAAATGGTTGACAGTGGGAGGAATATATATGAAATCAAGTTTGACGTCAAATTCTCCGGTGGAATCTCATTCAAGAGCTTGATAATCTCTGATAGTAGAGCGGTTGTCGAGGAGATGGAAGAGGTCGATAATCGAGATGCACCAAGCAGTGGGACGCAGACAGACCGGAACTATATAGATATTATTTTAGAGAACTCAAAACTAAGGTAGAAGCTACCTTTTTAAAGTTGGTTTGGTCTGCATCCGACATTTTGAATGAGGCTAAGGTCTCTCTTCAACAAATGTGCCCAGGGCCGAGTTTAATCCAACTGAGTTGAAAGTCTGGGGATGGGTATGAATAATGACATTGATTGTACGGTCTTTTTCACTCGCCTAAACATCGTCGATGGAGTACATTGTACTATGTAGAGGCGTTCGGAATCGGGTTCAGCCGTGCGACGGTCCGGGCCACATCGAAGCCTTATGTTACTTATGTTTGCAATACTTGTTTTACCTTCAGAATCAGAGTCTCTGGACGACTTATGAAGTGGCCACGCGGTCCAGCATGCCTGTGTTCTCGATATGGGCATGTGCACTTGCTTGTCGAATATTTTTTTTCTTTTTTCTGCCGTATGAAAGATTAAATACATCTTCCGATCTTGCTTCAAACCGATATCTTAATCGCGTGTATACTTCGGAGACTCCCCTTCAAGTTCAACTTCGTCCAGATCCATATAATTTATCCAAAGCATATGAGCAAGACACAAAGCTATTAGCTGTTCGGCAAACGTGAACGGACATAAACATCGAGGACATGGAGTATCCAAAGTTGCTGCTTATTGATTCTTATGATTCTTTTACCCACAAGTATGTCGCACCCTTTGATCGCACCCGGATTCATCTTTCCAAGTTTTTTTTCTTTCTTTTTCCATATAGTCTCGCATCTCTCTGCCAACGAGCAATACCCAATTCCTTGGTGTTCATCATCAAAAACGACCAGTTCAATCTTCAAAATCTGCTTCCTTATCTCCCCTACTTTTCCGCAGTCATTGTTGGGCCAGGACCAGGCTCACCGGATGTGACGGAGGATATTGGCTTGGTTAAGGACTTGTGGAAGCTGAGAGAACATCATATTATACCCATATTCGGTGTATGCCTAGGCCTCCAGAGCTTAGCTCTAGAGTTTGGTGCATTATTGAAGAGGTTAGATGCCGTCAAACATGGTCAGATCTCCCACATTTACCACCAAGGGATTGATTTGTTCGACAACGTTGGAACTGTTCGAGCTGTGCGATATCACTCACTTCATGTCGTACTTCTACAAGATGGTGATGTCGAAGAGCTGGCTTGGGCCGATGACTTGGAAAACGGAAAAGTGACCATGGCTGTACGTCATAAATGTCGACCATTCTGGGCAGTTCAGTATCATCCAGAGTCCATCTGCACAGAAGGTGGCGGGATTCAGGTGATTCGTAATTTTTGGAGATTGGCTCAACTGTGGGCCAAAATCACTAGCAGAAGGACACTCCCTTGGAACGCAAATCTTGGGGCCGTCTTTGGTCATCACTGGCCTTATTTTCCTGCTCCATCGCCTCCTTGCTCATCAGACACATCCCTCACAGTCATCACCTCGGCTGTAAAAAGGCTTGACCTTTCAGTCACTGATGTTTGCGAATCGATGGGTGCCCTCGAAGAGTCTTCTTCTTTCGTACTCCTTGATTCAGCCTCCCATCCAGGCCGTTTCTCCATTATAGGATGCTTGTCCTCATCCTCCTTGCGGATTACTTACCGAGTTGGTGATCGCTTCGTATCTCTAGCTAGAGACGGAAAGACAGTTAGCGACGAATTGGGCACCCAAGACGTATGGTCTTGGCTTGCGGCCTTGATGCACTCAAAGAAAGCCATAGGGGGAAATGCTGGACTTCCATTCTGGGGTGGCCTTGTTGGATATCTGAGCTATGAGTTGGGTGTCAGCTCGTTAAAAGTTTCTAGAAAGAATGAATGCATCGCAGAAAACCAGCATCCTGATGTTAATCTTGTCTTCGTCGAAAGAAGCGTCATCCTGGATACCGAAACAGGTCAAACATTCGTCCAATCGATTCTGCCAGGCGACGAAGATTGGCTTGCGAAGACGGCTGCTAAATTAGAAGCATTATCTCCGAGTTTCTCTGCCGTAGATTTTCTCCACTCCTCAACGGACACGAACATTACCCTGCCCGACAAGGCTCACTATGTCTCACGCATCAAAGAATGCCAAGAACATTTATTTGCAGGAGATTCCTATGAATTATGCTTGACTGCACAAACGCGCATATCTATCTCAGATGTGCCTTCCAGCGCGACTTCGATCTCATGGCTGCACTACAAGCGCTTGCGTAAAAGCAACCCAGCGCCCCACTCCGCATACTTGCGACTTCACCCATCGACACTCCTTTCATCATCCCCGGAGCGTTTTCTTTCTTTTTCTCGACCTCCCGGAACTGTATGTCAATTAAGGCCAATAAAAGGAACGGTACGGAAAGCACCAAGCATCACCCGTGCTATCGCAGAACAGTCTCTGGTGGGAAGTCCAAAGGAGGTTGCAGAAAATCTTATGATTGTTGATCTCATCCGTCATGATTTGCACGGCGTTGTTGGCGATGATGTTATGGTTCAACAATTTTGTGTTGTTGAGGAATATGAGACTGTATGGCAGTTGGTCAGTGTCATTGAGGGAAAACTGAACACCAATGCGGGTTTGCCGGCCGATGCGGAAGATCAGCTGGGCTGGCAGGTACTTAAACAAAGTCTTCCTCCCGGTGAGCTAACCCCGTCCCTGGTAGTTGTTCAACTTTAAACATGTGATTTTCTTAGGTAGCATGACAGGAGCCCCAAAGAAACGTAGCGTCGAGATCTTGCAATCCCTTGAGAGCGAGAGGCGAAACCTTTATTCCGGTGTCTTCGGGTATTGGTGTGTAGGGGGGAGCGGCGACTGGTCAGTGACCATCCGCAGTTGTTACAAGTACGATGAGAACATGGGATCTCAATCGAATGAATCTGAAGAGTGGATGATTGGCGCGGGTGGTGCCATTACAGCACTCTCAGATCCTGAAAGTGAATGGGATGAGATGATGATCAAGTTGCACAGCGTCTTGAGGGCCTTTGGAGCATTATCACCAGGCGCAGCATGAGGCGATGCGTTTAGACTTTTTAGAACAACTGAATTATTTTTACGTAAGTAATAGATGGCCATTTTTGACTTGAGAGAAAGCGACCTGGCACAGCCCGCATCTTTCATATAAACCCTGTCAATTTGCACACACGAGTCAATACATTTCCCGAGATGTTTAGTACCTCAACCAGCTACTGAAATGATTTTACTACCTGAAGAGTTACGTCTTACCCACACTGAACAGCATGAACACGAGTCTAGCGAAAGTTCAAAGCAATCTTGGCTACTCTCGGAACATGATGGATCCGAGCAGGGGTCTTCAAACGCCTCGGCAAGTCTTCTTATCTCGAGTCCTCTTGTCTCCAACTCTTTTGTTACACCTCCTCCGGGGTATGTATGATATCTTGATACAATTTAACGTTCTGTAATTTGCTTTGCTGCAGATATCTAGAAACACGTCGGCCAAACACCCATATCACCTACACTTTCTTTCCTCAGACCATTCCAGCAAGTAGTATGATCATGCAACCTCCCAGTTATGTCAACAATCTACATCCATCATACTACATATCAGTCAACCTGAATTGCTTTACCCCATCATCATATATCACAACAATACGGAGAGATGGGTGGGAAGGCGACGTGATCGGTGAATTTGAGTATGACTCATGGCACTAGTAGTTTGCATGAGGTACTGATAACCTTTCCACAGAATGGGTATCTCAGCCTTTCGCAAACCTAATACTATCTACTTTCGAGGACACGAACGCCCTCTAACCGAGATGCTTGAATCTAGTTCCAAGAAAATGTTCCGTGGTGCGGCGAGTGGTCTTTAAGATAGATGGTATGAACAGTTTTTTCTGACCCTTGTCGGTTTTCAATAGTCATATTTGTGGAAACGTCATTCTGAAGAAAATCCACTGGATCTATACTGGGAAGAATCATTCTTTGCTGGAGCATCCATATTATCGGCAAGTCCAAAGAAAACTTGGAAAAGAGAACCATCTTTTTATTGTTTCGGCAGTGCTTTTTTGGAAAAGAGAAGATGACCACAAATTGTGTCGCGAAATTTATGCCAGCGAGCCTTGCACGCCGACCGGGCCGCCACAATAAATCAGATTTGGCGAGGCTGGAGGTGGCCCCCCAAGGTCATGATTTCTTGGATGATATTGTCATATCAGTCCTAATTATTGAACGCATACGAACTTCTCCATCCGGATTGAAAGACTTGTTTTGATTATCGCTTGCAAAAAATAGAGCTAATAACATTCCCAAATCACGATAGCCCACGAACAATTTGTAATATCAAGCCATTAAAGCAATGTGCTTTAATTCACTTTAGTTGAATAATGAGTGTTCGAATGCACAAAAAAAAAGCGCGTGAGACTCACTTGCGAACTTGTTGTCCAACTTTCATCGGTTCATAACCTACTACATCTCCCTCAATCATTCCCGCCTGAATATTCTGAGAACGCAGTAAACGTGCTTTCTCTTTCAACGCGGGGATGGGAAACAGATCATAATCAGATGACAAGTGCCAGAAAAAGGTTGATGAAATTCGGATGAGGGGTCGATCCCGGAATTGCGCCTGCCGCTTTATTATAACCTGGTCAAGACCGTGAGATGAGTGCACAGAGGTAGCAAACCGAATTGGGAACACTGACGGCACGAGTTTGACTGTTCACAACGACTTCATGAAAGCCAGCCTTGATCAGTCCACCGGAGATGTGTTCAAGTTGCTTTCCAGCTTGCACAAGTAAGTTACGTCCTGGAGGGATTTGGACCCCGATCCGTTGGCCGGTATTCCTGGCCCAGATGTGCAGACCTGGATAACGCGAACGACCATGGATAGTCAGAAAGTTGAGGTCTGAGTGAAATCCTGCTAAAATTGTATTCTCTCTGCCATACTTCGCGAGGTTAGACGACGTGGGAGCTAATAGATGTGGACTATCAAGACGTCGTCAGACATACATAAGTAAGTGGCAATAGAGAATACAAACCCGTATCGTCCTGCTTCTCTGAAGGTTCCAGCAGGTAAATCAAGACCTATCGCAATCATATCAGCAAGATCCGCAACGCTAGAAAGTTGAATCTAAACATTTGGGATACAGAATTTTGGAGTGTAGGGCGTACGCATTTTTCATAGATTGTCCCCACTGGTTCATGGTCCCGGTCCACCGCTCTCTCAAGAAATCAGCTATGGGAACGACATTATCCGAATTTAGTGCTGGAAACTGGGTCTCGTATGGCGCTTTCTCGCTCATGCTCCAGAAAAACCTGCACTTTGGATCGGGTGAATGTGCACTAATGTCCAGGGGTCTTTCTGATGGTTTCAGAGCTTCGATAATTTTGAGGCATGGCTCATCTACCGCGCATTTAGGTCGCTCCGTGTGTTCGAGTGTAACGCCCACTTGGTAGCCTAGCTCGGGGCGTTCATCTTTCCGTAAATCATCCTGTGACTGATTGAAATAATCTTCCATTAAATCAAGGAAGGTCGTGTTGTCCTCCTCCGATACGCGCGAGTCGTGAAGAACCAGAGCACCATAAACGATAAGAGCTTCAGCAGCCTAAAGAGTAGGCTCGCGGTGCCATCGTGATCAATTAATCTTGTAAAGACGCACTTTTTTGCATTCTTGAATCACGGCCTCTGAATTGTGCGGACCAGCAATGAAAACATCCAGGTCAATAATAGGAAGGTCCATTGACATTATGATAGTGGTGGGAGTTAATCTTATCAGTTCTTAAAGATGTACTATCATTGACACAGCCGCAAGGACTCCGCGTGACTGTTTGGACATGCTTTATATTCCTTTTGCGTACCGGCAACCATCTTCCTTGACCCACCACACGACACCTCCACCACCATGATCAAGGCATGTACTAAGATCAATTCTTTCCTCACAACTCTTACCCCATTTTTAGATTTGGAGTATGAAGAAGAACGAGGATGCAGCGGCAAAGAAGAAGCCAAAGACGAGTGCTGCTCAGATTCGTGTGCAAAAAGGTTATGTTTTATGGCGTTTAATCGAAATTGCCTACTGAACAATTTATAACCTTCCACAGACTTAACGGAGCTGGATTTGCCGTCGACAATGAAGACTCATTTCGCCGATCCCGCCGATCTGCTCAACTTCACTCTCACCATCACACCTGACGAAGGTACTTTTCCTTTTATTCGAGGGATCTCCTATTCATCACTAATCTCCTTTGAAGGCATGTACAAGGGTGGCGCTTTCACTTTCTCGTTTGCAATCAACACAAACTACCCACACGACCCTCCAAAGGTCAAGTGCATACCAAAGGTAAGAGTGATTAACGCTGGGAGAGCGTGCAGGTTCTCACGCATCTTCTCATCAGATCTACCATCCAAATGTTGACCTCGAGGGCAACGTTTGTCTTAACATCCTTAGAGAAGACTGGAAACCCGTGCTCAACCTGAATTCTGTGATGGTTGGGTTGCAATACCTCTTCCTCGAGCCAAATGCCGATGATCCTTTGAACAAGGGTAAATTCGATCCAATCCTTTGAAGCTTTAACTAAACCTTTGTTTTACAGAAGCGGCACATGAGATGAGCAAGAATCGCGAACAATTCTTGTACAATGTCAAGCAGTCTATGCGAGGGGGACATATTAAAGGTGTCCAGTATGATAGCGTACTCGCGCAATGAGTTTCTCTTTCTCACCTTTTTTGTCCATTTTTTTCTTTCCTCATTGCTATCCTCCATCACTATCATCTGATCTTCTGATCTTGCACTGCTATTTTTTCACGCCTCAGACTTTCCATGGGTAGATTCACATAGAATGTCCAGACGTATTATCCGGCATTATTTGTGTTTGAGTAGATACATACATACTGTACATATACATTCTCTGCTTAATTCACACATCTGTTGTTACGCTTTTCTTTTCCAGTTTGGCGATGTGCTCAGCTACCTCTGTAGGTGGTGAAGGCATAGGGACTGATTAACAGTGGGATATGATAGTGGTCTTCCGGGTTTTCGATGAGGAAGGTGATCTACGTGAGGAGCCTTCATTGAGTAGCTTCTCTCAGTTAAAAGGTGGATACTAACCTCGACCCAAGGGTAAAAAGATTTACGATTTGTATGTTCAAAATATTCCTTAGTCTTGAATACGATCTTGTATGTTTGATCGGCAACTAGATCGCTTTTCTCTTTCATAGCCTCTTCTGATCCTCGACTAGGAAGAAGGTCGAGGCATCTGCCATCCGAGTTTGTTATCCTAGGATAATTCAGAATTTATTGGAATTTCTTGAGGTGCGCAACACAAATGTTAATATACCCTTTCGCAAGTGGATGGAAAGTATCAGGACCACCACTCTGAGATAACTCGAGGTGAATCGCGACACCTTGAGCGGGTTTTCCAGTAGAAGAATCGAGAACTTTGGCGTCGTAGAAGTTGGTGACTTAAAGTGCAGTAAAACGAGGGCTTACCATGACAAGTGATAGGTGATTTACTGGGCATTACAAAGCAGTGCAGAACGCCCATCAAAAAGTTTTTTTAATTCCTCAGGCGATGACTTCAACAACGACACCTCCCTTAGGAAAATACCTTGCATCTACTGGTGTGTAAGAGCAAATTTTACATGTGAATATTGTCGATGAGCTGATATTCAAAAAGACAAGAAGACACGCGACAAGGCCATACACAATTTATCAATCTTTCTATCCGATGACCAGCATGACATCGCAAAACCAGATATGGACAAATTGTGGAAAGGAATTTTCTACTGTGCGCTATCCTTGGCTAATTGTAGTAGTACCTGACGTTTCTCGCAAAGGCTTTTGGATGTCAGATAAACCGCTCGTGCAACAAGCACTAGCATCTGAATTAGCTGAATTGATCTTGACAATATCTTCAGCTGCCGCCTCTCTCGCGTTCATTCGTGGTTTTTGGGAAACGACTGTTCGAGAATGGAATGGAATCGATCGACTGCGGTATGTTTTTGTCCAAGTACACGCGTTTTCTAATAATCTTTTCATAGAATTGACAAATATTATATGCTTATACGCCGCTTCACTAACGCAACCTTTCGCCTTCTCATCCGAGTGAGATGGGACAAGGATGCCTGCCATGAATATAACCGCATTTTATCTAATGACGGGGGACCCTTGTGGCGAGTTATGTTCTTTTTATGGAGTCCATCTTTGAAGACTCATTTTTTTTAGCCCCAGTGACATTCGGGTTCCCGCAAGTCTTGCGTACCATATTGCTGATATTTATATCGAGGAACTTGACAAAGCTCTTGGAACAGCAACGTCACCACAGCCTGTTCCCCTAGCTACCATCCTCGAGCCTTTCTTTTATTTGGCCGCGCGAACCCCAACGAGCACAACATATAAACGCATACAATCAGCCTTAGTCGAACCACTTCTCAGTGCACTGGCTTCCGAGACAGATCCCGAGGATGACCCACCAAAAGCAAAGCGTATTCGCACGAGTTCTGATACGCGAGCAGTTTTAAAAAGAAATGCATGCTTTGAGGATCCCGAGCTTGATGGCCACATGGAAGGAGCAATTTTGAAGAAAAAACTCCTTCGGAGGATGTTTGAGATTGCGAGTCAACCAGAAACGAGGGATTCGAATCGAAGAAAAATGTACGCGCTATGGAAGGAAGGCGCTGAAGATGATGGTGCCGACGATGATCGATGACCTCGTATCTGTAATGCCAGATGTGTTTTAACGTCACCGCTGCATTATGTGAATGCTAAAAGTTAGTATCATCTGTCCTTTATATTCCTCCACATTGGGTATCGGATACTCTTTCCAAAATCAGGCTCTGCTGGTGGGATTGAAAATAAATGAATCTTTCTCTCTACCTTGTAAATTCCAGGGGCATAGTAGATTGCTCAATATATATATGTATTCTGATGAGACAAGAAACTTGCTTGTAAAAGCACTAAAATGTCTCTTCCATCTATTTTACAGGTTCATGAATTTGTGATCATTTCACCTGATCAATGCTTCTGGTTTTTTTTTGAAGCGCGCTTCACAACCAGTGAATTTTGAATGCACCAGTTCCATCCCAATACAAGCCAAATTTAAGCCTGAGTTGATGTCTCAAAACTCAGTTTCAGTTTAGCATACTTAAATCATGCTTTCAGAAAAAGATTCAAATCTGTAGTCATATGGCCATATCGAGTCCTAGGGCCGTTCATTAATGATAATATTCTGTCATTTGTGTTGAACAACCAGTGAATTAATTATTTAACCGGAGACATAAGGACTACGCCCAGTATGGTACTACATTGGTTGGCAAAAACCTATGGGTGTTGCCTACGGTATAGGTTATGGGTTATTGCGGACCTATGGGTTATGGTATGCAATTCCCTGCAAACCAAGTCGGTATATGGCTCGAGCTATGGGATATGAAGGGTCATGAGTTATATAAGGCCTGGTATGGGTTAAGAGGGGTCCGATTGTACTTGAGTATGTAGTGGAACGCCACCGCTTTACCAAAAACACTTGTTTGTTACCAAATACGCGCGACTTGACGAAGATTCCAGCATTTTGCCGTTAGCTGTCATCAATTCACCTTTTTTCTATATACTAAACGCACAGTCGAGACCGAAAAAAGTGTCGTTTGAGTTCCTTCCGCCCTTTGTCCTATGATGGCTTCAGTCGACTACTCTAAACCTTTGGCCATCCTCATAAGAGAGAGTACTATCGAAATTCACGACACTGTCGCGACAAGTGTGGGCGCTAAGCTGCTCTTGAGTGGTAGTCTGTCAAGAGAAGAGTATGCAAGGTACATGATGATACTTTGGCATATATACGAGTCAGTATGATTTTTTAAAATTGGCTCATTAATATTTTTTCTTCGACTGCTCATTCTCCTCAAGTGCTCTGGAGAGGGCACTTGGCCGACACGCGTCCCACTCTGTACTGGAGCCGACATATAATCCAACATTGCTGGCAAGGGCGTCTTCCTGCTCCATGTTAACGAGTCTTCATGGAAATCCCATCCCATTCATATAGACTTGATGGCTGCTTATACACCACCTCTATCCGAATAGGTCCAGCGAAATTGAAGAATTATCCAATTCCAACAATCCCTGTGCCCTCCTGGCTCACTCTTATGTAAGATACCTAGGTGAACTCAGTGGTGGTCAACTTCTACGCCACACACTTGCCAAAGCGTACAATCTAGATGGGTTTGGTATCTCCTTCTACCGCTTCAAAGAGCTCCGATCAAAGACCGCTCAAGGGGAAATGAAGAGAATTAAAACCTGACTTCGGGAGGGTATGAATGTCGCCGGGGAGAGAAATGTTGAAGTCAAAGGGATGGATCTAGATGATTGCTCAATTTGGTGTTTGATCACATGGTTTTTGATAGCGGCCATTTTAAGGGAGTCGAACAGGGCGGAACTTCCGGAATTCCTTCTCAACCGCAACCTTTTTGCTATGATTGAACAAGGAGACTGTAAGGAAGCATACAAGTCAGAGCAAGGGATGTTCAGTGCGGATTTTATCATAAATCCTTGGTGTGGTCGGGGCAGGCAAGTCTACTTATACCCCAGCACTCAGGTTATCCTGTTATATATGGTCTAGAACATAGTGTAGTTTCCTTTAGAGTAGTTAGTGATAAGTACAGCATATAACCCTCATCGAAACACATTTGCAGCAGCCAGATTGTCATTGTGCTGTTGCTGTATCGGAGTCTCAAACGACACTATGATTTATGTGACCAGTTTGAGACTCTCCACGCAGGAACTACTCCAGCACCATTTTTTCTAAAATAAAATAGAGAATCCAATTGGACACATACTAGCCTGTCCATGCAAAAAAGAAATTCAGAGGTATCGAAGAGAATCTGATAGAACTCGGTACGACTTTCAAAAAAGTTTGCAACTCTCTACCAGTGATAGTATCTGTACTCGGTTGTGTCAACGTCTGAATGTACATGTCAGATTCTATATTGTTCACCTAATGCGCGGAGGACAGTGTTTTTATGATGAGTACATTTCTTCCTTCAGCAACAGCCCTGTAATAAGCACCCAGTCAACCGCGAAGTGTGGAAATTAATGAACATCAAACATACCTAGTTCCTCCCTCAGAGGCTTCAACTCGTCCACATAAGCCTGGTATTGCGACTTGTTCTCTACTTTCTCCTTGATACCCTCAAACACGCGAACAGCGGTAGCATAGTCATTGACACGTCTTGCGGCACGAATAGCAGCCTCAACTACGGCAGTGGAGGGAACAAGGTCGTGTGCGAAGCAGTTATTGAGTCCACGCTGCACCTCGAACAGGTCTTCTGCATTTTGAAAAAATTTGACGTATCGCTCTGAGAAAGACTCGAAGGACTCTTGAGCGTGGCCAGAGGCTGAGCGAAGGAAGATGGGACTAGTCCGTGCGCTCCTGGCGACGATAGAAGGCCGAGCTGCAGCGCGTAGAACGTTGGAAAGCACCTGAGAGCGCATAATTATGAGGAAAGATGTGGGTGGGAATGGAATTAGCAGGGGCGAATTCGGGTGGTCAAAAATAAATAAATAATCAATACGTTACTTAACAAGTAAGGTCGCGTGACCGTGACTCGATGCGACGCGTCACGCACATTTCCAACTTTTCCGAGTACCATCTATAGAATGACAACCTTTATTAACCGAACTGTTACGACCCCATCTAACCATTATCGACCAGCGTACGCTCAACCCACTAGGCCGGATGTAAGGGACGATTATGAACGTGCGTCCTATGTTTCTCTAGCAACCATCCAAAATTTAAAGCATGCTACACAAATAGGATGGTACACAGAAACCGTTCCAAACAATAGGATGTCGCTATCTCTTCGTTCTGGTATTCATTCAGAAATTAGCTGGGCTCTCGATCGTCTGTGTCGGTTAGCTCATAACGAACAATTTGTTTTCAAATCCTTTCCTGGCGTACTCGACGGCCTCTTTGATTGGCCAGAATGGTACATCAATGAAGGTTACAAACACGCATCAGACGCAGACATCTTATTTTCCGTGCCTCCGGAACAAGCTCGTCAACGTCGTTATGCTCTCGAATCCCTTTTCGTCCTTCGCAATGCTGCGTTGCATGAACCGAATGTCCAAGAGCTTGCATCGCATTTGCATACCATACCTTTGATCATGAATGCTCTGATCAACCTTGACCATACCAGGGATGAAAATACCGAAGCACTCTTACACATTATCGACATTTTTCATATTATTGCCCCAATTCTCACCGTTGGCGCTTCAGCTCCGCCGACATCCAATCCCATCCTACCATTGCTACGCATAGCATCTCAATCATCTAACCGCACCATGATCATTGCCTCGTTGACAATAATTACCGCACTCTTCTCAAATCCCGCAAATGGCGCGCATCTCTTCTCCGATTCGCCAGCAATGTTGGCGTCAATTCGCTACCTTCCTTTGTTCATGGACAAACCATTGATCGACGCTTGTCTCAATTACCTTTATGTTCATGTTTCTCATCCTCCCATGGCACGTGCATTTCTATTGCAACCAGAAATGCCAAGTGTTGTAAAAGTTCTTGCCAGCCTCTTGCTTCATGAGCAGCTCGAAGATAAGGTCACTCTCGACGTGACAGGCACTATTCACACTGTGCCTTCAACATCACAAGCAACGCGAGACCATGAACTTAGCAAGGAAGAGTTGGATGATCTTCTCGAGAAACCGGAGCCACAACGGTGTTATGAATGGTGAGTTACTTATAAGTATATACAGGGTCTCGTTGCCTGACAGAACCGGGCAGGATGAGAATCATGTTTGTTTCGAAGAGTGATGGCGAATTGACCCAAGTTGACTTCTGGAACCTTTACAAAGATATTTTCTCTCCCTTTGCAGACAAGTACCCACTTCTGGTTGCATCAGACGTCATTAAAAATGTCACCAATATCTTTCCTCAAGCACAAGCCATGGTGTTGCAAGGACCAGTTCAACGGTTTGTCGTGCGAGGTGTGGACAGGCGCAAGGAACCTTGTGTTACTGAACGGTTCAGATGTCAATGGGATCATTCACAGTGCTCTGTACCTGCGTTCATGGCTCCAGGAGAATTATTCGATCATGTTTTGCAGCATCTCGCATCTATTGATGCAGCCGAGGTCCCTTGTTTGTGGTCGTCATGTCCTCAACAATCTCTTCCAAAGCACGCATTGAGCTCGCACATCCTGACTCACCTTTCGAGCACCCAACCCTTACAGAAACATCCATCACAAAGCGACACCATCACCTTACCTTCTGAAGGTTCACCATATCCAATAAGCAATCCTACTAGTCGACCGCCCCCACCTCCCCGAAGTACTGTAATAACTTATGAAAGACCGACTGCCGACCCACCATCGACCTCGTTGACAGCACTGCTTATACTTCGTATCTTGTTTCGCACCTCTTTCGCCTCGGCCGACGCAGCCCCTCGAGTTGATGCAGACCATTTCGGGTTCCCAGGTATCATCGAGGACACAGATGATCCGGAGGGTACGGATTCTGTCGATGGAGAGGTGAACGGCGATGAAAAAGAAGGTGAAAGACGAGGCAGGAAAGCGTTTGTTGGGGTCAGGAAGCAGCTGGAAGGTGTCCACATGCGTGATGAGGCACTAATGGGCTGGATAACGGAGATGGTGGATGCTGGCACCTCCGGTACCAATAGCTAGAGATGGCTCCGACTCATCTACAGCCCCGACAGCTCAAAAATGCGAAGATATTTTTTTTTTCAACACATTACATTTGCTAGATCAGGCGTTGGGCACCAGTTCTGGTACTACTTGACATCACACGGGAAAGACGCCCTGTTCTAGCCATCGTAAAGCAACGGTCTCATCATCAGGATAAGCATAGCGAGCTTGTGGACTCATGTGTAGCCTACCCCTTGCACTGACACAACAAACGTCTTTGTTGGACTCACTGGGCAAGTCCACACCTCCATCAAAGTAGACAGAAAATTCATCAAATTTACGGAAGACCGTCTGCACATGCTTCCTCGTGAACGCAGTTGGCAGAATATTTTCTTCGGCGACATCTTGGAAGGACGGGACCAGATGATAAGCATATTTTGGCAGACAAGTAATGAAATCATATTTACATCTCTTCGATCCATCGTCGGAAAAGACGTTATAGAACGGTTGATTGCGCCCTCGAGGCAGAGCGTCGATCGTCATATCTCTCATCCAGTCCTCGCTGGCATCGCAGTTAACCTTAGAACATTTGTCAATAGCTGGGCATAACAAAAAGAGTGAGGAGAACTTACGTCCCAGCCATAGATAAATCCAACATAGTTGTATCTAGCATGCACAAAAGCCATTCCGACAAAATATTTTACAGATTTCCCGGTGCGGCTGTATATGTTGAGCTCTGCTACTGCTTCTGCGTCCAGAACGGCTTGGCAACGGGATCTGACCATAGTCCGACATCTTTCCGTCAATGACGGAGCTAGGCAGTCGAGCAGCAAAATACAATCTAAGGCCTGTAGGTATATGTTGGATAACAGTCTATCCAAAGTATCATCGTTGGCTTGAAAGAGAAGATGTACACATATCGAGAGAAGCAAGGATGGATGGAGCACATATGGAGGAACATCGGGAATTGACATTAATGCAGAGAGGATGTTGCGTGAAGCACGCAGAAGCATGAGCAAACCGGTACAAGGCTGAAGAGATTGAGCAGTTGCGTTGAGAGCCAGTGCGAGACCTGACAAGTGTGTTACCATATGGAGACCTTCAGGGGAATTCTGTGAATTGAGGATGGAGTTCGTAGGATGGGCAACAGAAGTGTTCACGATTACTGGTTCGGCACCTTCGTGACAAGGAAGTACATATGCTAAAACAGTGCCCGGAAAGTTTATAGGAGATGCATTGAGGCCCAGACGTGTAGCAATTGCCGTGAATATGTGAACAAGGCAGATAGGAAGGGTTTGTTTGTTGGTGGTAAGATAGGCATGGGGAAAGTTGTTCAATACATTGCTATCCCAAGGGCCTAACACGGAAATATGGGGATTTCCTTTCATTACAAAACACAGGTGACTCACCTCGAAACGTAGAAAAACCCTGGCTCTGCATAAATGTGCAGATACCTATGCATATTGCTGGAACATCGTTATTATATTCTTGAGATTCAAGCCGTACTCTCTTTTGAATTAACTGTTCCGAGCACCTCGTTGCGAGGTCGTCAAACTGTGCAGTGATCTCCAAGAGCAAATTCAGTGAGGCGGTTAGTGGCCATGTCGTAAACATACCCGTTTTTCCGACTGTCCAAAGAAGCACGACAGGGATGACATAGTTAATTCAAATGACGGCGTCTCGGAAGGTGAAGGTACGATCCAGAAGGTCCGCCACATATTAATTGCATGCCCCCGTGATATCGCATCAAGCATCGACTTCGCCCAGTGACGTCGAGTTATCGCACGATACGGGACCGTTAATCCTATGAATTTATCTGCTCTTTCTGCAAATAATTCAGGTACTGGGCACTGAGACTCGAGTTCAAGAACATCCCACACATCCATAGATAGCCGGAAGAGAGCCCTAGTGTTTTTCTGACGGCCAACCCTCTCCACTACTATGTTATCCAGATACTGCAAAGCCAAGCAGTCTAATTGACGCCTTTGAAGGTACAGTTTCCGCCAATTGTTGCCTGCCGCTTCTCTCCGTGCTACCTCCCTGCCTTCGTCGCAGTGCTCATACCGCATTTCGTAATGAGGTTTCCAAATTGAGGGCACAAAAGCAGCTTCTCGTAGAGGATTGCTGGATTGAAGGAAATGTGCCAGTGTAAGAGAGCCATCGTCGAACCTGGCCCTGGTAGCTGGTAGAAAGCTAAGAATCTTTATCAAGACGTCCAGGGGTAACTGGGGAATCATAGTACAATGACAGTGATCTAGAATACTTGCATCTGCAAAGTGCAGTGAATTAGGTCGAGAAAGAAATACCCGTCTCAGCGACGTCCAAGTCCTGAGATCTGAGATCATCTATGTACCCATCACGTGGCGTCGAAGTTATGGCGGTTGCCTGTGGGGAAGGCCCGCTATGCGCCATCCTAGTTGGTGGGCATAAAAACTTGCATAATACAATAGAACACACTCAAATACATTCATACAGAAGATTTGGAAACCGCACGTTCCGTATCTCTGTCGGTCCAATTTCAAAGACTCCTATTTTGCGGAAGGCATTTGGCTTTATTTGTACACCTGATCAGCCCGCTTCGTTCACAGTAAGATAAAAAAACGCACCCGCATCGCGCTGGGAGGTCGATAGATTAGAATTGTATACTCACAATCTATAAAATGACATGTTAAGTGTGTGGATTAGTAGGAGTTGTCATGCGCCACTGCACCCACTAATAAAATAAAATAACCTACTCAACCGTGAATGTCAGGTCAGAACCTGAGATCTGAGGTTGGTAGTTAAGCAAATCGTAAAGACTTGAGGAGACTTTGGGGATGTGCTAACTGCAGTAGATAAAATTTGATGGCGGCGAGGATGATCAGGTGTGTAGTTTGTTTTCAGCCTGCCCCAGACTGTAGTTGAGTATATAAGTAGGGACTTTTCTGTTGCACCTACTCATCCGTTTGTTTGTCTGCCTCATCCCAACTGACAACCTTTCACATCCATAACATATATGTTTTTACTCGACCGAAGTTGCGCTCCCCATTGAGAAGTTTGAAGTGGTGCTCGTAAACAGGTCGATCAAGAGCCTATGTCTGGATGGCTTACTCAGTTGAATCTCAGGATTTCGTTTGAGAAAGTATTCCGGACGGTTGCCGCATATGTCCTCGGCTTTCTGGCGAAGAATGCGCTCGTTGATGGAATGTGCGATATCGGAGCGCCAGATGGCCCAGTTAACTCCTGTTGTTCATTGGTGTACCATTCTGGCAAATCAAAGAGACCCTCGATGTATGATAACCCAAGAAATGATTTGAAAAACAAATTGTTCGTTGAACCAAGCAACACAGATCAAGGGCCTCATTTAAATTCTGAATAAATTCCAGAAGCAATTCCATCCTATTGTTTGGAACGGTTTCTGTGTACCATTCTATCCATGTGCCAGTGGAGTATGAGGCACTTTTGAAAATTTGGATGGTTGATAGAGACATAATCGTCCCTTGCATCTGGCCTAGTGGGTTGAGCGTATGATAATGGTTAGCAGGGGTCGTAACAGTTTGGTTTACAAAGTCATTGTGTAAATTCAGAAAAGTTGTCGTTCATGCATGTGACCTCTTGCTATGAAAACCGGTTACTCCGGTAGAGTTTCTTCAGTACAGACTACGATTCCTGGTCTAGAGTTAACCTCAGCATGAATTTCAAGCGAGCTTCAGTGTCATCTCATGGATCCCAGCTCACATCCAAATTCGTTGATACTTATAGCAAGCTTTTTCAAGGAAATTCACCCCAGCAAATCGCTCCTCAGCAAGACTCTGACCGTTTCTTCTCTGATCTTCTGGACCTCAAAGTAGACCGTCCCTACCTTGAAGGGGAGCTCAATCGGATTTCCAAGGACATTTGTCTTGGCAGGCTCAAGGTACGCTTGATTTGACATGTAGATGCTCGTGCACTGATCCTTGCTTGGACTTGTACATATTTTAGTAGCCATTCCTGAGTACACTCTTTCAAACCTGTCTGAAGCACACCCGTTCGGCAAAATATGGAGATGTCAAGACGTCCCAGTCAATTGAGACTCTTTCAATAATTATCTCTCGTGTTCTGGCCAAAAATCTGACCGGATGGGAGATCATGGAAATTCTAGCTGGATCTGTCGCTCAGAGTGACCCTGTATTCTCAGTATGTGATGCCGCACTATTCTTCGAGGTGCCTTATTGAATCAAAATCCTCTACGTTAGGAGTTTACAGAGGTTCTTGATGTTATAATGGGTGACACGGAAGCTCCTGGTCAGTACGCATCATGTTCTTTTAGTTGTCAACCACTGACAACTCTACAGCCAGTATACGACATCAAGTTCTACAACTTGCACTGGCATACATATGTGGTGTTTCTCAGTTAAGCACGGGAGCTTATTTTTTGAGACGGGACTTCTTCCCCTCAATCATCTCAGTACGTCGACATCGATTTGTATCATCAACAAGGAGTTGAGACTTTCTTCACCCTCAAGTTAGTCAAGTCTCCCGAAATGGAGCAATATACCTTTGAAGCCATTTTATTCCTTGCCATTTTGGCAAATTACCACAAGTCGGATGCTGCCAAATTAAACCCATACCTTAAACGAATAAGAGAAACAACGGATACCGATTTCATGGGCAAACTCTGCTGGGCATCTAACTTTGCACTAGGAACTTCTATCAAGTACGGACTCTCATATTTCTACGTTAAATATACCATTGAACGTCTCTCCAGAGCTTATCAGTCTAACTCAGATACTGCTATGCCCCCCACATTGTCCTTTGGCTCTATGATTACACGTTTACGACCTGACCGTGCCCTTGCGCTAATACCTATGAGTATTCCTCGAGATAAATTCAAGGATCTGTGAGAAATTTATGACCTAGCAGTGTATACTAACTCATTCTGTCTGTACAGGCCCATTGAAGCAAGCGTAGTCCTTCTCCCCATCTATGAATTTTTACTTCCGAATCAAATATTCTCTTCCGTCCTTAGAGAGGAGCTTACTTCACCGTCACTTGAAGATACCTGTCCTCTTCCTTGCACTATCATATCCTTCGCGTCCTATCTTTGTACTCATGCATCCTCAACTGACACTCAGAGGTCAATTGCGTACGCCAGCCTGTCGCTCAATGTACTTCTGGCTTTTGTTGAAGATGACCCGATGATGGACATTCTGTGTCGCAAAAACTCTCCTGCAATCCGGTTGTGTCGCCAGGTGAGTTACTATTCTGACATATGTTTCTTATCCGTGGCTTAATATCATATCCAAGAGACTTCCAGCTCTCCCTCTGCCTCCTCAGGAACAGCCCCTTGTTTGCTCGATTTTGGATTGCTGTATACTATGGTTGCGCCACAACCTTCAAAAGCGACTGGAAGTCACGTCACATACGTGTGTAGACTGAATGGTTGTTTCTTGTGACCTGCTTTGACGATGTTCTGTTGCAGCAATTGTATTTGGATATGTTACCGAGTTGTATGGTTTTTACAAGATCGGCATGTCCGCCTAGGTGTGTTGATAAAGACATTTTGATGATGGGGTTCCACTAAGATAGCAGTGTGAAGATTATCATTGGACAGAACTGTGGAATGCCATCACTGGGTTGTTACAATTTCTATCATCTAAGCTTGAAACATTGCATACAACAGGAGGAGTCGAAATGCTCGCATCTGAGGTGAGTTTTTGCCTACATACAAGGGTTGTGACAGTATAAAGCTCTGCCGCATTGACAGACAATAAGGCTACTGGAGCTATCTCTCTGTACTTCAGAGGCATACTTGCCCTCACCGCGCGCGTTGCATGAGCTAATCGTACGATATCTTCCTCTTTCTTTGTTCAATGATTCTGATTCGTTTTCGTAAAGTATGAGCTCGTACGATCATCAACCGTTCTAAGAAAACAAGATGCGCTCCTCAGATCTCTTGCACTTCCCTATCCATCAGGCGTTAGGTCTTCCTTTGGCAATGATCCCATAGAGCATACATTAGCCCACATTTTAAAAGTTATCGACTTTTATGAGGAGAAGATCAAACAAATTGGTGCCCGAATCGGGGATCCCAAGGTTGTGATGAAGGTGGTTGCAGACGACATTGAAGCGAATGGTTTGCATGAAGCACAAGAATTGCGAGAGATAACACCTCAGTAAGTTTGACTTTTTATGAGTCGCGATTAATGGAGACACATCTGCTATTTTTACAGAACGCGTTCGGAAGATGTACTCGACTTTGCGCGGTTCGCATGTGCTGATGTTCTGGCGTTGATGCCATAAAAGGCAAGTTGTTGCGGCGTTCCGTTGCTCCGAGTCAGCGAAAAAAGTTTTTGTCTCCTCCATTCGTATGGCGCGGCAAGTTACCTTTTCAGCCTTATACTATTCTGTAAAAAAACATACCAATTCACCCCAATATCATCCCTTATTTTATACCCAACATCTGGCCCTGAAAAATGCTGCAAACTTCATTATTGTATACATGTCGCTTATCAGCCAATTATGTGAGGCCATAAGATTTGACTCGGTGAACGGCTCGGTGGACTATACACGACTCTTGGCGAAATTTTATCTGCGTTCCTTCACCCCTCAGTCCTAACTAATGGCGGCCTTGCGCTATGCCCCAGCTTTGGGGCGTTTGGCCAGTTCTCAGTTCTACTTTGCTCACATACGAGGGCTTGCTAGTCTTAAACCACCTCCTTCGCTGTTTGCCCCACTAGACACTTTCCCTGAACGTCACATAGGTCCTGATGACGCTGAAGCTTCTAAGATGCTCTCTCAGCTTGGATACGATTCCATGCACACATTTGTTGCAGACACGGTGCCTCCAAAAATCAGGGTGTCAACAACGTTGATCGACAATACCTCCATTCCGTCATTCAGCGAGTCTCAACTTCATGATAGGGCAAAAAAATTGGCTGGCGAGAACAAACCTTTCAAAAGTTACATTGGCATGGGATATCACTGTGCAGTCGTTCCTTCTGTAATTCTGCGAAATGTAAAGTCTTGTGCTTCCTTCTGTGTGTCGATCCTCATAATCTCTAGGTCATGGAAAATCCGGCTTGGTATACCCCTTATACTCCTTATCAACCCGAAATTGCGCAAGGTAGACGGTCTTTGTTTTTTTCCTCGGAACAGAGAGCTGAACTGGACAACAGGTCGTTTGGAATCGCTCATTAACTATCAAACCATGGTCATGTCTCTGACATCCATGGATATTGCTAATGCGTCGTTGCTAGATGAAGCCACTGCTGCAGCTGAGGGAATGGTCATGGCTTTCGTGTCTGCACCCAAAAAATGGACATTCCTCGTGGACACCGGAGTTACCCCTCAAACCATCGCTGTCCTTCGCACGCGTGCCAAAGGGTTCGGTATTAAAGTCGTTGTCGGTGATGTGGCCACTTTAATGAAAGATCAAGATATCGGCGTAGATGTCTGCGGTGTCCTCGTCCAATATCCAGATGTAGATGGCAATATTAAAGACTTCAGCGCTCTTGCAGAGGCTACGCATTCCTTGGGTGGCTTGGTTATATGCGCCACAGACCTGCTAGCTCTGACGAAGATCAAGCCGCCGGGTGAGTGGGGTGCCGATGTTGTCGTTGGAAATTCTGGTCGATTTGGTGTGCCTGCTGGTTATGGTGGCCCCCATGCTGCATTTTTTGCCGTTACGGACAAGCTGAAGCGAAAGATGCCTGGAAGGCTTATTGGGCGAAGTCGTGATGCACAAGGCAACCCGGCTTATAGATTGTCGCTCCAGAGTAAGTGTCTATATCAGCAGGGCATTCCAGAAACATTAAATGCGCTTACATATTAGCACGCGAACAACACATTCGTCGAGAAAAGGCCACTAGTAATATTTGCACAAGTCAAGCTCTTCTTGCCAACATGGCTGCCATGTACGCGGTTTATCATGGTGCTGCTGGACTACAACGCATTGCTACCAAAGTCCATCAATTTACTCAAGTCTTCAAGTCTGCTGTTGAGTCTATGGGCTACAAGTCAATCCACTCTTCATTCTTCGATACTGTTACTCTCGATGTTTCCGTGGCAGGCAATGCAGATGCCGTCCATGCCCGTGCAACGGCAGCACAGATTAACCTTCGATTTATAGATGAGAAGCGTGTTGGGGTAACTTTCGATGAAAGCATCTCTCCAATTGATCTGGTCAACCTATTGAATGTTTTCTCGTCCGTTGCATCGACCAAGCCTTATACACTTTCCGACCTCGCTGAACCGGCAGCCCCCTCCATCCCCTTGGCCTTGCAGCGTACATCAGAGTATCTGCCTCACCCCGTCTTCAATAAACATCACTCGGAAACTGAGATACTTCGCTATATTCATCATCTCGCTTCCAAAGATATGAGTCTCGTACATAGCATGATCCCTCTCGGAAGTTGCACCATGAAACTCAATAGCACAAGCAGCATGGTTCCTCTCACGTGGCCAGAGTTCAGTGCTGTCCATCCATTCGCGCCATATGACCAGGTCAAGGGTTATCATCAAGTTCTTAAAGTTTGTGGGCTTATTAGTTGACTCCAAAATTGATTCTAATTACCCCCTGTAGGAGCTGGAAGGTGATCTCTGCAAGATTACTGGATTCTATGCCACCTCACTGCAACCCAATTCTGGGGCTGCCGGAGAATATGCTGGTCTTTGCGTCATCCGTGCATACCACGAGTCTCACGGTGAAGCTCACCGTGATATTTGCCTAATCCCTCTGAGCGCACATGGTACTAATCCTGCTGTAAGATGATCAAACCTCTGCGTTTGCGGAATCTCTATTAAACATCGTTTAGTCTGCTGCTATGGCTGGCCTGAAAGTCGTTGCGGTCAAAGTGCATTCCGATGGTAATCTTGATTTGGACGATCTGCGGGCCAAGGCCGAGAAACACAAAGATAATCTTGCAGCGTTCATGGTGGTTGGTTTACTACGGCCTTTGAAAGCAGCTAATGCTCGCTTTGACAGATCACTTATCCTTCTACCTTCGGAGTCTTTGAATCTGGTGTGCAGGATGTACGTTTATCTATTTCTGCCCTGTCCCATGGTTGACGTGTAGAAAGGCCTGCAAAATCATTCACGACTATGGCGGCCAGGTCTACTTAGATGGTGAGTCGTGTATCTCATCCTATCTTTCGTTTTTTGACGCTAGTGCATAAGGTGCCAATCTCAACGCACAAATCGGCCTTACAAATCCTGCTACGTGTGGAGGGGACGTATGCCATATGAACCTTCACAAAACCTTTGCTATGTGAGTATATTTACGATACTGGGCTTCGACATTACTTACTTTTGATCATTTTAGTCCTCACGGAGGAGGTGGACCTGGTGTAGGGTATGAACCATTGCCGACTTGCTTCAGAATCAGCGCTGACCTGGAACTTTTAGACCTATCTGCGTCGCGGAGCATCTGGCCCCTTTCCTACCCAGTCATCCAGCGATGCCAGAACTAGGTAGACAGGCCATCGACGCTGTTTCAGCAGCACCATTCGGCAGCGCTTCGATAAATCTTATTTCTTGGGCATACATCAAGATGCTCGGAGGACAGGGCCTTATGGACTCTTCGAAAATCGCGCTTCTGAATGCCAATTATATGGCAAGCCGTCTGCAAGGCCATTACAACCTGCGCTACAAAAATGAAAACGGTCGAGTAGCTCATGAGCTTCTCATTGACTTGGCGGAGTTTGACAAAGTCGCCGGCCTTAAAGTTACAGACTTTGCAAAACGTTTACAGGTTCGACTGCAGTCCCTTTATGATTTTTGTTTTTCAGAGTTGTTTTGGTCTAGGATTATGGTTTTCATCCACCGACATGTTCTTGGCCCATTCAAACTTGTATGCTGATTGAACCCACTGAATCAGAATCACTGGAAGAACTTGACAGGTGAGATCGTAAGTTGCAGACACATACTTCCAATGTTGATGCGTAGTTTCAAGATTCTGTGATGCGATGATTGAGATCCGTAAGGAGGCAGAGGAAATTATTTCGGGGAAGCAACCGAAAGACAACAATCTCCTAAAAAACGCCCCGCACCCCATTTCTGTCATCGCATCTTCTGAGGAGGACTGGAAACGGTTCGTACCTTTTCTTCCCGCTACCAAACAGAGTCGTCAGCCTCAACCAATCATCCAGACCTTATACTCGCGAACGAGCGGCATATCCTTTACCATGGTTACGTGAAAAGAAGTTCTGGCCATCGGTATCACGAATTGACGATGGTAAGGATTTGCGACATACTTAAAGAACTAGCGTTCAACTGACCTATATAATGAATAGCCTACGGAGATCTTAACTTAATTGTACGACATTTCCCCACTCCTGCTGGTGCTAATCTTATTAACTTTTGTGTCTCTAGTGCGACTGTCCCTCCGTTGAGGAGTTTGTTTCATAGCTTGGTTAGAGTTTGATTCATAGATTGATTAGAGGAGTTTGATTCATTAGAGATATTTTTAAGCTAGATTCCTTGCATGGGCTTCCTATTCCTCTAGACGGCTCGCCCAGCCTTCCTTCGCGGTGCTCAACCACGTGCATTCAATATCCAATCTCATTATGATTTTGACCGAGTTTCAATGGATCCAGGCGGTTTTTCATTGGCAACCTTGCTGGCAATGGCACCTCTATGGTACTTATCTTTGTTTTGCATTAGCTTATGTCGTTGCACAAAATTATATCATGAATTTCGTATTTCTGCTGGAAGTTGCTGCCACAAATTAGCTGGTAAAAGATTCTGTAAACGAGAAAGAAGCTCCTTGGAGCGTTCTGCCCGCCTGGCGAACTTGACGAGGATCCTCACACTCTCCACGTCTGGCTTCATCCCGCTATTCCCCATCTCGGAGCACACAACATTGACAGCATCCTCAATCTTGCCGAGTCGACATAAGCATTCCACCCAAGTGTTCCAGTTTCGCAAGTCGAATGAGAATCCTGCCTTGTCAAGTTTCTTACGGATTGAATTGGCAATTCGTATATCACCGGCATAACCGCAAGCATCGAGCATGATGCTTACGCTTATCTGGTCATATCGGCCAGTCAAGTACATCATCTCCCATACCCTATAAGCATCCCCAAAGCAGCCAAGACGCGAGTAAGTATTCATGAGTTGATTCCATAGGGCTGCGTCTGGAGAGATCGAAGCGTCCAGAGTAAGAAAGTCATGAACCCGACGGATCGTGGCGACCAAACGCTCGAGGACTTGTCTTGCAGCGTTATACTGAGGATAATCCTGTCGGATACTCTTCACCATACTCCCAATTTGATGCAATATGATGGTGTAGACTTTAGGTGTAATGGGTACTCTTTGCAGTCGCATGTCGTTAACGATGCTGAAATACTGAGTGATCAATGGAACCTGAAGGTCACCCCTGAAAGATAATCGACAATACGCCTGCAAGACTGCTGCATAGCCATGTTCGTCGAGATTAGATCGATGTTCACGGTAGAATTCGAAGACATCTGAAAATGTCCTGGCTCGTCGCATTTCGATGATGATTTTTGATGCGGTAATGGCACTTGAATTAGTAGGTAGATGACGATCCTCCATCTCTTTCAAGAGAGAGTCTGCGAGTGGTAGATATTTGGTCCCGCTTTTTGATGACAAGAGCATGCGGAGGAGGGTGTTATAGATGCCTATATCTGGACCAGTGGAATGGTCGTTTAGGTTTTTCGGTTTTGATGATGGGGGGTGCATTGAGGGAGGGACTGTACTTGCGAGATCGCGATAAATAGCAAGTGCTCTATTGATAGATTCGTCTGAAGGGCCTTTCATGTCTAATCGGGCCAGCGCTCTCAACAATGGAGCAATCAAGGCAGCGTCAGGGGTTATCCCAGCTTTCTTCGATTGATCGTATATTTCGAATGCTTGCATAAAGTTTCCTGATCTAAGACAGTTGTTGATAATGATGGACCAATGCACCACCGTGCATTTGATGCCGAATTTTCGTTCCAGTTGTAGAATATCTGCATGATCTCTAGAGTCACGGAGGATAGTACGAGAAATGTCGGACGTGTCGCGGGCACTGGATGTTTCGCCCTGGCTCGCGTCCCTGGCGTCAAGATTTTCATCTATGTCCGACGAAATTGATTCATACAGTGACAAAATCTCCTTGGCTTCAGAAATGTGCCCAATGTCAGCATAGTATTGGTAGAGAATGTCCGCAATGATGGGTTCAAATGTTAACCCCTGTCGAGTTGACTCTTGTATTACTGAAGCAAGTTCATTGATGGTAGGGATGTCATCGTCGCGCTTCGCGATATGCCAACGTAAACGGAAAAGGATGGCAAATGTCTCGTTTGTGGGACGTTGACCCATTCTTCGCATATTCACAACAATGTTTCGCAGGAGTTGAAAGTTGGAATGCTGACTACAAGCGGCCAGAACCGCATGCAACTGATCTAGGGTTGGTGTAAAGTGGCCGGGAAGTTGGGGCATCTTGAGCAGAAATTTTAGCACTTGGTCATCGTGGCCGCCATTCGCGAGACCAAGAAGGATTGACGTGTAGATCCCACTAGTCGGTTTCATCCCTAGAATTGGATAAAAATCACGGAGAATTTGCTCTATTCGGCGCATGTCCTCCGGTCGAGCCGATACAGCCAATGTTTGCAGAATAGACAAGAGACGAACGTCGCCAATGTTATTGGGACGAGATTGGGTGGAAATGTCTGAAGTGTCATCAAATTCAGCAGCCAACGCTGAGCAAGAGCGGTGGATGGAAGATACAT
>Ga0193743_1000018_pt1 | contig 108469 bp, 100 predicted proteins | sample L2c2metaG_FD_143038 | JGI IMG/M metagenome (GOLD analysis project Ga0193743, IMG submission 143038) | Soil microbial communities from a riparian zone of the East river system, Colorado, United States - L2c2 | ecosystem: Environmental > Terrestrial > Soil > Riparian zone | place: USA: East... | reverse complement strand
CGCATGCAGCCGGTCGAGTTGGGTCTGCGAAGAGTCGGAGAACAGTGGGGCTGCGCTGTCGACTGTGAGGAAGGCGCTGCCCTGCGCCACCCCGGTGGCCGCCGAGGGCGCCCCAACCCGGGCGCCGCTGACGAACGTCCCCGTCGGTGCCGTCACCGCCGAAACATCTGGGACGCGGGACAACTCAGAGGCGTAGTTCTCCAGATCGACCGGTGTCAGGCCGTGAGCGTCGGGGATCACCGCGGTGACCGCGGTGGCCGAGTTGTCGACGAAGTCGCTGCGCAGCTGGTCGCCGACCTGATGCGCCGACACCGACGTCGGCAGCACCCGGTCATCGGGGAATCCCCACTTCACGCCGAGGAAAGGCGCGCCGAGTACCAACAGCAGCGCGATAACGGCCAGGCCGAGCGGCAGGGCACGGCGCATGACGAACGTCGTTGACCGGTACCAGAACTGCGCCTCGATCGGTCCTCGGACCGGGTCAAGCCGGTGGCGTCCGCGCCGCGCCAGCCGTCGGACATCCAGGGCGTTCAGCCGGTCACCCAGCAGCACGATGGCCGCCGGCGTGACGACAACCGCCGCCAGCGCGGCGAAGGCGACGGTGGCGACGCCGGCGTAGGCGAATGACTTCAAGACGTGCATCGGGAACAGGAACAGCGCCGCCATCGACAGCGCCACCGTCGTCGCCGAGACCAGCACCGTGCGCCCCGCCGTTGTCATCGTGCGGACAAGGGCGGTGTTCGGCTCGGCGCCATCGGCCAGTTCGTCGCGATAGCGGCTGATGATCAGCAACGTGTAATCGATGGCCAGGGCGAGGCCCATCGCGGTGCTGAGGTTGGGTGCGAGGTTCGACACATCGGTACTGAAGGCGATGAAGCGCAGGGCCGCCATCGAGCCAAGGATCGCCATCAGCCCGACCGCAACGGGCAGCGCGGCCGCCACCAGACCACCGAACACCCAGACCAGCACGACGAAGCTAAGCGGCACGGCGATCGACTCCATCAGCAGCAGATCATGCTGCAACAGGGAGTTGATCTGCGCGTTCACCATGGCGTCCCCGCCCGTCCGGACGACGATGCCAGTCGCACCGACCGGATGTTCGCGTGCCACCTCATCGGACAGCGTCTGGGCCGTTGTCTGCGCAACACTCTCTCCGCCGCCGATGCCCGCGACGACCAGTCCGGCCTTGCCGTCCTTGCTGACCAGACGTTTCGCCGCCTCCGGTGGCGCGGTCCACGCCGACGTCACGCTGGTGACGTTCGGCGATTGCCTCATCTGATCGGCGATGGCTAAACCCACCGCGCGGGCGGCCGGGCCGGCGGCGTTGTCTGGAGCGGTGACGGTGATCAGAATCTGCATGTCGCCCTGGTCGAACTTGTCGGTCAGCAGTTGCGTCGCCCTGGCCGACTCCGAGGTCGGGTCCTGGAATCCGCTCGAGGACAGGCTCTTGGCGACTGGGACGCCGAAGATCCCCGCTGCCAGCATCACCAACAACGCCACGGCGATGACCCACCGCGGCGCTGCGATCGCCAGCAATGCGATTCGTTGCAGCACGTCGCGTCCTCCCATGTACCCGCGGACGCAAGATCAGCGGCAACTTGTTCACTGCCAGTCAACAATGACTACGAACTGCGCCCCCGGTGGGTTCATCAGCTGGCGCCCGCGCGCGGGGCTGAAACACGTCGTGCTGATCGACCAAATCGCCGTGTGGCAAGTAGGTTTCGGCCGATCAGGAGATGTGCTATTGCACCGCGGCCTGTGACATCCGCCACTTCCAGTGAACAGAAGCTACTCACCTTGCAGCCCGCACCTTGGCGCAGAACGGTGGCTCTCTCCGCTCGACTACCCGATGCCGATCTAGATGTGTTTGTCCTCTACGTCCCGCTGCGGCGTGTCTCTCAATGGCGCTGGTGCGCTGTGGGATTCCGGGCCGCCGAGCTCGGTGACGGTGTTGCCGGTCAATGAGTCGTACCAGACGGTCGCCGGGTCACCGCGCCGCGGGACCTCCAGCCGCGGCACCACCTGGATCTTTTCCACCTCAGCCGTTGTGCCATCCCGCCGGGTGTAGCGGACCGTGATTGCGGCCTCCGGATTGTCGCCGATGGTGGTGCCGGTATCGCGCAGCGCGGTGACCGTGGCCGCGACCATGGTGGCCTGCTGCTTGAACCGCGTGTCCTCGGCGATCCGCTCCTCGACGGCCCGCCGCTTGCCGGCGGCACCCCGAACAGCGGCCCACCCGATGACAGTCCCAATGGCGAGTATCCCGAAACACACTCCCGCGGTGATGAATTCCCCGGTCTGCAGGTTGCTGGGAACTGTCTGCGAGTACACCAGCGCAGCGACGCCGGCGGTCACCAGGGCGATGGACACACCCACACCCAAGGTCATGATCGCCCCGACCACGATGGCCAGCACCGCCCCGGCCATCAGAAAGAAGTCGTTTTCGATGCCCACCGGACATGGCAGGTCATAGCCGTTGCCGCAGTCGCCGATGCGCTCCATCGCCGTCATCGCGGTGACCAGGGCGACCCCGCCGCCCGCGGCGAGAATCCCTCCGAGGATCCGTACGGGCTTCACCAAGCCACGATAACCACACACGGTGACGTCAGTGTGGCTGGCTCCAGCGTGGTTGGTGAATATGGCGGTGAACCCCGCAGGGCTGGCGTGCCGAGCATTGCGGGGTTCACCGGTTTCGTGTGCCAAGGGTTTGGTGCTCGTCGTGTTCGGGGCGCACCGACACCGTTATTCAGGTCGTCCGAGTAATCGCACGGCTGTAGTTGCTGATGTGGTTGGGCCGGCTTCGGCACTTTGCAGAACGGAACACTCCTTGAGACGTGCGACCGACGCGAGGTCCGCCACGTGACGCACTACGGCTAATGATTTTTCACATGGATTAGCATCCCTAATGTGGTACTCGATGGTCAGCAGCTGGCTGCCTTCGCAGCGGTGATCGAACTCGGCAGCTTCGACGCTGCTGCGCAACGGTTGCACGTCACGCCGTCGGCGATCAGTCAGCGCATCAAGGCGTTGGAGCAGCGGACCGGACAGGTGCTGGTTGTGCGCGGCAAGCCTTGTACGGCGACGGCGGCCGGCATCCCGCTGCTGCGACTGGCGGCGCAGACGGCGCTGCTCGAGTCGGAGGCGTTGGACGAGGTCGGCGGTGGCACGGCGCAGGCGACCCGCATCGCGGTCGCGGTCAATGCCGATTCGATGTCGACGTGGTTCACCGCGGTCTTCGGACAATTACCGGACGTGCTGTTCGACATCCGGATCGAGGATCAGGATCATTCGGCGCGGTTGCTGCGCGAGGGCGTGGTGATGGGTGCGGTGACGACGGAGCGCACGCCGGTGCCGGGTTGCCGGGTGCAGTCGTTGGGTGTGATGCGGTACATCCCGGTGGCCAGCAAGGCGTACATCGAGCGGTATCTGCCCGACGCGTTCACCGCACGTGCAGTGGCCGAGGCGCCGTCGCTGGCGTGGAATCGCGACGATGCGCTCCAGGATGAATTCGTGCGCAAGGTATTTCGCCGCGACGTGACGCGACCGCAGCACTTCGTTCCTACCGCCGAGGGATTCGGGGCCGCGGTACGGTCGGGTTTGGGTTGGGGCATGTTCCCGGACAGCCTGGCCGCGCCGCACTTGGCCGACGGCACCTTCGTCCGGATCTCCGATGCGTATCTCGACGTGCCGCTGTTTTGGCAGTGCTGGAAGTTGGACAGTCCATTGATCACTCGCATCACCGAGACGGTGCGGTCAACGGCTGCCGATCTGCGCCGGCGCCCGAACAAATCGTCGAAGCCGGATCCGTGCTCGAGCTGATCCGGCGCTTCGCCTCGTATCGAAGGCCAGCCCTGCGCTGGTGACGAGGCGCACGTCTTCAATCTCGATACCCACCCACCGCGAGGCTTAGCCGTTCTCACGGCCAGCCGACGCCAGGGACCTCGACACGTACGCAGTAGAGGCACCCGTGCGAGTCGTGTTCCAGGGCACGCGCCGGGTCGGTGTCAGCGGCAAGCAGGTAGAGGGTGCGGCGGTCCGGTCCGCCCAACATTGGCGCGAGGGCCCAATACGGTGTGGGCACCCGCACCCGGTGCGTTACGGTTCCGCCGTCGCCAATGCGCAAGAACTCACTGGCGAACAGGCTGCCTATCCATACCGCACCCGCGTCGTCGAGGCAGAGTCCGTCCGGTAGTTGCAGATCGCTTGCGAAGGTTCTCTTGTCGGAGAGTCCGCCGTCCTCATCGATGGAGAATGACGTGACGTGTCCATTGTGGGTCTCGGACATGACGATGGTCTGACCGTCGGGCGTGACGGCAATCCCGTTTGGGTGGAAGAGTTCTGAGGCGACTACGCGCGACGATCCATCCGCCTCGACCTGCAAAGTTCGTCCATGCCGATTCCTCCTCCGCGATAGAGGTTCAGATAGGACCGGCCGCTGGGCAGAGTGACCATGTCGTTGAAGGACGTGTTGGTCTCATCGAGCGCCAAAAAGGTCTGCACACGGTCCTTGTCGACTCGAGACAGGACAGCGGGCCCTCGGTAGTTCATGCCGTCTTCCCGAGCCAAAATCGCGACCAACAACGATCCGTCGGGCAGCCAACCGAGACCAGAGGGACGCTCCAGCCGCGCCTCGATGGTCAGGCCCGTGTCTTCGTGGAAGCTGTAGATCTTCTCGTCGAAGATGTCGGAGAACCACAATTTGCCCCCGCGCCACCTGGGGCCTTCGCCCATGCGAAATCCGTCGGCAACGAGTGTTGGTTCGAGATCCTTCATATCGCACCTCACTAGGGAAGCCTGCAGAGTCATTCGAGAAACGGCAGCCTCCAAGCCGCGCTCAGGCGATTCATGAGGTACCTCAGTTACAGTACCTCACTGAGGTACCTCATCAAATATCGTTTCGTCGAGCGTCACGCGGTCATGCCCGCAGTCGCTATCCGTGCGGGTCTAAGCGTCAAGCACGAGCCGATGGCCTTTGGACCGCGAAACACACACGTACATCGTGTCATTCGCGTGACGTTCCTCCGGAGTCAACAGGGTGTCGCGGTGATCGACTTCGCCCTCGAGCACCGTCATCTCACATGTTCCACATGTGCCGCTCTCGCAGGAGTACTGCACGTCGACACCGGCCGCCAGCAGGGTCCCCAGGAGTGAGGTGTCCCCCGGCACTGTTAGGCGCAACCCGCTGCGAGCCAGCTCGACCTCGAACGGTAGCGGGGGGCCTTCCCCTAGGTCGGTCGGCCGGAACCGCTCCAAATGCAGGCGGGACAACGACACCGCACCGGCAGCCGCCTGCACGGCGTCGAGCAGCGCGGCGGGCCCGCAGCAGTACAGATGGATCCGTCGGTCGTCCCCGACGAGGCGCTCGAGGTTGATCAAGCCCACCTCGTCCTGGGGGTAGAGATGGATACGCGAGCTCGGCCATTGCGCTAAGGCATCCAGGAACGCCATCGACCGTCGATGACGGCCGCCGTAGTGCAGGTGCCAGTCGGCCCCGGCCGCGTCGGCCGCCGACAACATGGGCAAGATGGGGGTTATCCCGATGCCCCCGGCGATGAATGTGTACTTCTCGGAGCGGACTAAGCCGAAGTGATTGCGGGGGCCTCGAACGCGAACCTCGTCGCCTGCGCGAAGCTCATCATGGATGAATCGAGACCCCCCTCGGCCGTTCTCGTCGCGTAACACCGCGATCGTGTACGCGTCCTTATCGCGGGAGTCTCCGCACAGCGAGTACTGCCGTATCAGGCCGCCGGGCAGAAGCAGATCGATGTGGGCGCCAGGTTGCCAACTGGGCAGTGGCGCGCCGGTGGGGGATCGCAGTTCGAGCACGACGACCCCGTCGGCGTCGGCGAGGCGACTTGTCACGGTCAAGGTGATCCCGGACCCCCCAGGCACCTCTGACATGAGCAAACTTTCCCTTGAGTAAAGGACGGGACCCGCCACTACCGCGGATCTGCGCCGTGAGTCACTACTGTTGACAGTAGACAATCAATTCCGGCGATTCTATGGCAATCGGGCTGAGTGACGGTTGTCACCATCGCGTCGGAAGCCGTATGCTTGCTGCCAGCAATCAGCAGTGATCTGTTGACAATCTACCCGACAATGAATGTGCGAGCGCCAGGAGGCAGTGAATGCAAGTAACCGCTGATCAACAGCTTTGTGTGGCTGCCGGGATCTGTGCGGCCATGGCTCCCGAGGTCTTCGATCAACGCGATTCGGATGGCAAAGTCTTAGTTCTGGACGCGCATCCGGCTCCACGCCTCCACAAACCGGCCCAGGAGGCGGCCGACTATTGTCCCGCCTTCGCCATTGCCGTCACGCCTGATGACCCAAACGGCTGGACTTCAGATGACAGCTGACTGTTGACAATCAAGGGACGCGAGAGTTGACTACCCCGAAGCCGCGACGGGATTGCCGCAGGGAGGAGGAGCTTTGAGCAAAGTCGAATCGTCGGTCGGTGGCATAGCGATCACCGGAGGCGGCAGCGGGATCGGTCGACAGGCAGCGCTCGTCATGGCGCGCACCGGCCGCGAGGTCATCGTCGGGGATCGTGACGCCGACGCGCTGGTTCGTCTGCGTTCGGACGCCGAGACGGAGCACGTTTGCATTCGCACTAGCGAATTGGAGCTCAGAAGCGAGACGAGTATCCGCGAGTTCGTACAGAAGGCCGCAGCACAGGCCAACGGTCTTACCGGTCTCGTCTGTTCCGGCGGCGTCAGCCCAGCCGTGCCGGTGCTCGAAATGACCAAGGACCGTTGGGATCTCGTTCTGGACATCAACCTCACCGGTACCTTCATCGCCGCCCAAGAGGCCGCGCGGATCATGGTCGACCAGGGAAACGGCGGCTCGATCGTCACAGTGTCGTCAACCATGGGAGCCAGTGGAGGTAGGCCCGGATTCGCCCACTACGCGGCTTCCAAAGCCGGTGTCATCGGCCTGACGAAAACGCTTGCCATCGAACTCGGCGCCAACGGGATCCGGGTGAACTGTGTCGCACCAGGTGCCGTCGACACTCCGCTCTTTCGCGAAACCGTCGGCGCGACAGTCGCGAAGACATGGTCCAAGTCGCCGTTGGGCCGCGTAGGAGAGCCGCAGGACATCGCAGAAGCCATTGAGTTCTTGCTCACCGAACGCAGCTCGTGGATCACCGGTCAGGTAATCCATGTCAACGGAGGGGTGTACATGTGATGCGCGCAAAACCCTCCGTTCGGCGTCGGTTCCTGCCCGGTTCAAGTGCCGGCACTAGCCTGCCCAACCGTTTACCCGAAGGTGAAAGAGCATGACCGATACCAATGCCGAACGTCGTTGCCCTGTCGGCGATCTCGCCGTCGAGTACAACCCCTTCGGGGAACCGCAGCTGAGCGCGCCCTTCGCCATTTGGGAGCAGGCCCGACAACAATGCCCGGTGTTCTACAGCGAGCAACTCGGCGCCTGGGTCGTCACCCGCTACGAGGATGTCGTCGAGGTTCTCGGGGACTTTCAGACGTTCTCCAGCGTCGGCGCAAGTCGCGGGTTCAGCGAGTTGACGCCGGAAGCACAGGCAGTGCTGGCGACCGTACCGTCGCCATCGCAGACCGACGTGGTCCCCACCGACCCGCCCCGCCACACCAAAATGCGGCGGTTCATTCAATTGTCATTTGTGCCCAAGCGCATCGCCGATCTGGAGCCGCGGATCCGCACGATCGCCAACGAGCTCATCGACACAATCGAGCCGCGGGGCCATTGCGACATCTACCGCGACTTCGCATACCTGTACACGTTGTCGGTCGTGATGAGCCTGGTCGGGATGCCAGAGGAGGATCTCCCCAGAATCAAGCACTGGGTGGAGTGCAGCCTCTCGTTGAAGTGGGGTCGGCTCGATCCTGCGGCGCAGCTGGCAGCGGCTGAAGGACGCAAAGAGTACTTCGAGTATTTGGCCCAGTTCGTCCAGGCCCGACGCGACGACGGCGACAGTTTCGTCGCCGCGCTGGTCGCGCACAGCGAGCAAAGCGACGATCCGTTGACGGAAACGGAACTGATCGGCCAGATCTCGACGTTGATGTCGGCTGGGCACGAAACAACCGCCAACTTCTTGACCCTGTCGATGGACGCGTTCCTCACCGACCGCGCGATCTGGGAAGCCATCCTGGTCGACCCTTCCACGATTCCCGCTGTCATCGAGGAGTCGTTGCGCCTCAACGGCCCCGTGCAATCGCTGTGGCGAGCGACGACGAAGGAAAGCGCCTTGGCCGGTGTCGATATTCCGGCAGGCGCCCGCATATCGGCGCTAACCGCATCGGGTAACCGCGATGAAACCATGTTCGACGATGCTGCGGCATTTGACTTGGATCGCGCCAACACCAGAAAACACATCGCGTTCGGGCGCGGCATTCATAGTTGCGCCGGCTCCAACTTGGCCAGGATGGAAGTACGCATTGCACTGGAAGTGCTGTCGCAGCGTCTCCCGTCGCTGAGACGTGCGCAGAGTGGTCCGCTCCAATTCGAGCCGAGCGCCTTGCAACGCGCGCCGAAGGAACTTCAATTGGCATGGGACTGAGTCAGATTGACGCTGCGCTCGATTGCCCAATGCCGAAGACGCTTACCGACGAGGTTGTGAGGACACATGAGCAGGCCCGCCGACAATGAAGCCGGAGCGCGATGTTTACAGCGACCTCTGTAGGTAAGCCAGTACGTGCGCTAGGCGATTTCTTCCTGGTCGCCATTGAGACAGTGCTGTTGATGTTCAGGCCCCCGTTTGCCTGGCGTGAGTTCCTGCTGCAAACATGGTTTGTCGCGCGTGTTTCCATCTTGCCGACGCTGATGCTTTCGGTTCCGTTCACCGTGCTCACGGTCTTCATATTCAACATCCTCTTGGTCGAATTCGGGGCCGCAGACTTCTCGGGAAGTGCGACCGCGCTGGGTACCGTCACCCAAATCGGACCCATTGTGACGGTGCTGGTCATCGCCGGGGCTGGGGCCACCGCAATGTGCGCCGACTTGGGCGCCCGCACCATCCGCGAGGAACTGGACGCCCTGCGGGTAATGGGCATCAACCCCATCCAAGCATTGGTGGTTCCCCGAGTCCTCGCCGCAACCGTGGTCGCGCTACTCCTATCCTCATTCGTCACCATCGTGGGTTTGGTCGGCGGGTTCTTCTTCTCCGTGTTCGTCCAGAACGTGACACCCGGAGCCTTCGTCGGCGGGCTACCGCTGCTGACGGGGCTGCCCGAGATTCTGATCGCCCTCATCAAGGCGTCCCTGTTTGGGTTCACTGCAGGGCTGATCGCTTGCTATAAAGGCACTTCCGTTGGCGGTGGACCGGCGGGCGTCGGCAATGCCGTCAACGAGACGGTCGTGTTCTCGTTCATGGCGCTGTTCGTCATCAACGTGATCGCTACCGCGGTCGGTGTGAAGGCCACGCTGTGAGCGCCGGTGTCGCGCGGGGAGTATTCCCGCGCTCTCAACGACTGATCGTCGGCTGGACCGACGGGATGGCCAAAATCGGAAACCAGACGCAGTTCTACTGGCAGACGGTGCGCGGAACATGGGACGCCCTCATTCACTACAAGGGAGAGGTTCTGCGGCTTATCGCCCAGATGAGTCTCGGCGCGGGGGCACTAGCGCTCATTGGCGGCACGATGGTCGTCGTCGGTTTCCTCACGTTGTCAACCGGTGCCCTGATCGCGGTTCAGGGTTACAACTCCCTGTCGAACATCGGCGTGGAGGCACTGACCGGGTTTACCTCGGCCTACCTCAATGTGCGGCTGTTCGCACCGTTGACCGCAGGGATCGGGCTGGCGGCCACTATCGGCGCCGGTGCCACAGCACAAATAGGTGCGATGCGAATCAATGAAGAGATTGACGCGTTGGAAGTCATGGGCATCCGATCGATCGCGTATCTGTCTTCGTCTCGGGTGGTCGCGGGGGTCATCGTTGTGATCCCGTTGTACTGCATCGCCGTCCTGATGTCGTTCTTGGCGGCGCGTTCTGGCACTACCTACATCTACGGCCAGTCCACGGGCGTCTACGACCACTACTTCCGCACGTTCCTGAACCCGACCGACATCATCTGGTCATTCGGTCAAGCCGTCGTCATGGCGATAGCGGTGATGCTCGTCCATACCTATTACGGATTCACCGCCACCGGCGGACCCGCCGGCGTCGGTGAAGCGGTCGGACGCGCTGTTCGCGCGTCTCTGATCGCGATGACCTTCGTGACGACGGTGGTCACACTGTCGATCTACGGCCAATCCGGCAATTTCAACCTCTCGGGCTAGCGCAATGGAGACGAGCCGGGACGACAGCCTGCACCCGCTGCGCTGGGCCATGGCCCTGTTCGCCGTGATCATCGGCATTGTCCTACTCACCGTGGTGCTCTTCCGAGGGACCTTCACCAGTTACGTCCCGGTGACATTGACCTCGGATCGGTCCGGGTTGGTGATGGACCCCGGTGGCAAGGTCAAGCTGCGCGGTGTGCAGGTCGGACGGGTCAGCGCCGTCGAAGGCGGAAATGAACCAGTCAGGCTACAGCTGGCCATCTTTCCCGATCAAGTCAAGTACATCCCGGCCAACGTGTCGGCGCAGATTCGCGCTACCACGACGTTCGGTGCGAAGTACGTCGATCTCATCTATCCCAGCGACCCAAGTGCCAAACGGCTGGCGGCAGGCACGGTGATCAACTCACGGAACGTCAGCTCCGAAGTCAATACGGTGTTTCAGAATCTGACCGACGTTCTCCAGCAGATCGATCCAGCGAAACTCAACGCGGTGCTGGGGGCGTTCGCCGACGGATTGCGCGGTCAGGGCCAGCGCATCGGTGAGGCCACCACCGACGCCAACGAGGTGCTGCTGGCGCTCAACCCGCGCGCCGACACGATCCGGCGGGACTGGAAGTCGCTGAAGGGATTCAGCGACACCTACAGCGCCGCAGCCCAGAACATCGTGACCGTCTTGGACGCTGCGAGCACGGTCGGCTCCACCGTCACCAATCACGCTCGTGACCTGGATGCGTTGTTGGTCAATGTGATTGGCTTGTCCAACGCCGGCATCGATCTGATCGGACCCAACACGACCAACCTGGCGACCGCGATCAACGCGCTGGAACCGACGACGCGGCTGCTGATGAAGTACAACCCGGAGCTGACCTGCACGCTGTTCGGTGGAAAGTGGTATCTCGACAACGCCGGCTACGCCGTCAACGGCGGAAATGGCCGCACCGCCTTACTCGACAGCGCCGTGCTTCTCGGCGACGACCCATACAAGTATCCGGACAACCTTCCCGTCGTCGGCGCCAAGGGCGGCCCGGGCGGCCAACCGGGCTGCGGTTCGCTGCCGATCGTTGACCACAACTGGCCGGTGCGGCAGTTGATCACCAACACCGGGTGGGGCACTGGGCTAGACCTCCGTCCGAACCCCGGCATCGGGTTCCCCGGCTACGCCGACTATTTCCCGGTAACCCGGGGCGTGCCCAAGCCGCCCAGCATCCGCAATCCGGGTGGACCGGCGCCGGGACCGATCCCCTATCCGGGCGCACCACCGTACGGCGCCCCCCAGTACGCGCCGGACGGGACGCCGCTGTATCCGGGGTTGCCGCCGGCCCCTCCGCCGGGAACGCCACCAGACCCGGGCCCGGCGCCTGCGGGCACGGAGCCGTTCAATCCGCCGCTGCCCGCGGCGGTGCAGCCGACCCCTCTACCTCCGCCACCTCCTCTCCCCGACCAGCCACCGTCGGCGCCATGACTTCACCTCACCTTCTCAACACCGACCACGGAAGGCCGCTGCCATGAGAGGAAACCTCCGGGCCGTCATCTGGCGCCTGAGCGTCTTCGTGGCTGTCTGCCTCCTCGGCATGTTCGCACTGTTTGCGGTCTTCGCCCAGCTGCGATTCCAACAGGAGAGGCTGTACCGGGCGGTGTTCAGCAACGTCAGTGGCCTCGAGAACGGACAGTTCGTTCGCATTGCCGGTGTCGAGGTCGGCAAGGTGAAGGACATATCCATCCAGCCCGACGCCACCGTCGTCGTGCAGTTCAGCGCCGACGACTCGGTGGTGTTGACCGAAGGCACCCGCGGGGTCATCCGCTACGCCGATCTCATCGGTGGTCGCTATCTGGCACTCGAAGATGGCGCCGGTGGCACGAAGAAGCTACAAGCCGGCGCGACCATTCCGTTGGCCCAGACCTCGCCGGCGTTGGACCTCGACGCCCTCATCGGCGGCTTCCGACCGCTGTTTCGGGCGCTGGACCCCGACCAGGTCAACGCCCTGTCAGGCCAACTAATCGCCGCCTTCCAAGGCCAAGGCGCCACCGTCAACTCCTTCTTCAATCAGGCGGCGGCCCTGACGAACTCGCTGGCTGATCGTGACCAGCTGATCGGACAACTGATCGTCAACCTCAACACGGTCCTGGGGTCGCTGGGAGACCAAAGCACCCAATTCGCCAAGGGCGTCGATTCGCTCTCCCAGTTGATGCAGACATTGGCAGAGCGCAAGGAAGACATCAGCAATTCGGTCGCCTACGCCAACGCTGCGTCGGGATCGATCGCCGACTTGCTCCGCCAAGCACGCCCACCGGCGCAGAAGGTCGTGCACGAAACCGACCGGACCGCATCGATAGTGGTCGCCGACCACGACTACATGGACAACCTGCTCAACACACTGCCCGACGCCTACCAGGCGCTGAACCGGCAGGGACTGTACGGCGATTTCTTCAGCTTCTACTTCTGCGACATCGTGCTCAAACTCAACGGCAAAGGCGGCCAACCGGTTTACGTGAAGGTGGCCGGTCAGCCCAGCGGAAGGTGTGCACCGCGATGAGAACCCTGGGACGCCATCCCTTGCTTGTCGGCCTCATCGGCGCCGGCTTGATCGCACTTCTGGCCATCGGATCGCTGAACTACGACAAGCTGCCCTTCTTCAACCAAGACAAGTTCTACTCGGCGTACTTCGCCGAGGCGGGCGGACTGGCTACCGGTGCCCCCGTGCAGGTTTCGGGATTCCGAGTGGGTGAGGTCACCAGCGTCGAGTTGGACGGTGCGCGCGTGCTGGTCAAATTCGGCGTCAACAGGGCGGTCCGACTAGGAGACCGCAGCGAAGCCGCGGCCAAGACGAAGACGGTCCTGGGCGCAAAGATCCTCGAGATCACGCCACGCGGTGACGCTCAGCTTGCCGGCCCCATTCCAGTCGATCGGACCCGGTCGGCGTATCAGCTACCCGATGCGCTCGGTGATCTCGCCTCGACCATCAGCGGGCTCAACACCGATCAGCTGTCCGACTCACTTTCGGTGCTCGCCACCACCTTTCAAGACAGCGCGCCGGATCTGCGCCTCGCCGTGCAAGGTGTGGCCCGGTATTCCAAGGTGCTCAACTCGCGTGACGCACAGTTGCGCAATCTGCTGGCCAATGCCAACAAGGTGACAGGCGTCCTGGCACAGCGCAGCGATCGTGTCGTCAGCCTGATCGCCGACGCGAACGCGTTGCTTCTGCAACTGCAAAGCCAAAACAGCGCCCTCGACGAAATTTCGGCCAACATTTCGGCGGTGAGCCGACAGATCCAAGGCTTCATCGCCGACAACCGCCAGACGCTGAAGCCCGCGCTGGACAAGCTCGATGGCGTCCTTGCGATCGTGGACAGCCGCAAAGAGCAGGTGCAGAAGTCCATCAAGTTACTCAACAGCTACAGCATGTCGCTCGGCGAATCGGTGTCCTCGGGCCCGTTCTTCAAGGCCTACGTGACGAATCTGCTGCCCGGCCAGTTCCTCCAGCCGTTCATCGATGCCGCGTTCTCCGATCTCGGTGTCGACCCCAACGTCCTTGCGCCGACACAGCTCAACGATCCGCAGATCGGCCAGCAGGGCACCCCGGCCCTGCCCGTGCCCTACCCGCGCACCGGTCGAGGAGGCGAGCCGAACCTGAACCTGCCCGACGCCATCACCGGCAAGCCAGGCGACCCGCGGTATCCCTACCGCGAGCCACCCCCGGCCGCACCGCCGGGCGGTCCACCGCCGGGGCCTCCAGCACCCGGGCCGCCCCAACCATCCCTACCGGAGCCCGCGCTCGGCGAACCTCCGCCGCCGCCGGCGGAAGGCGCGCAATGACCATCGCCAGTCGTAACACCCGGATGGCCGTCGTCGTCCTGCTCGTCTTGGTTCTCATCGGCGGTGTCGTGGCCGTGCTGCGGACCAGTATTTCGATCAACCGCACACATCTGGTCGCGTACTTCGCCAACACCAACGGTGTGTTCGTCGGGGACGAAGTGCGCATCCTGGGCGTGCCGGTCGGCAAGATCGAGTCGATCGAACCGGGACCCGAACACGTCAAAGTCTCCTTCTGGTACGACAGCAAGTACTCAGTGCCTGCCGATGCAAAGGCGGTCATCCTGTCGCCGTCCTTGGTGACGGCTCGCGCGATTCAGTTGACACCGGCCTTCACCGGCGGTCCGGTTCTGCAGAACCACGCGGTAATCGGCCAAGACCGCACGGCGGTGCCGGTCGAATGGGATGACTTTCGCCAGCAACTCCAAAAGCTCACCGAGACATTGCAACCCACCCAACCGGGCGGAGTAAGCACTCTGGGCGCATTCATCAACACTTCTGCGGACAACCTGCGCGGTCAGGGGGCCAACATCCGGGACACGTTGACCAACCTGTCCCAAGCGTTCTCTGCCCTAGGTGACCACAGCACCGACATCTTCGGCACCTTCAAGAACGTGTCGGTGCTTGTGACTGCGCTGCAGGACAGCACAGATCTGATGCGTCAACTCAACCAGAGCCTTGCCACGGTGACCGGTCTGCTCACCAACAGCCCGAACGAGATCGGTGACGCTGTCGCCGACATCAACGCCACGATCGGCGACGTGCAACGCTTCGTCGCCGAAAACCGCGACACGCTCGGCGTTACCTCGGAGAAGTTGGCGTCGGTGACCACCGCGCTCAACCAAAGCCTGGATGACGTCAAACAGACCCTGCACATCACACCCACGGTGTTCCAGAACTTCATCAACATCTATCAACCGGCGCAGGGCACACTCAGCGGCGCGCTGGTGGTCAACAACTTCGCGAACCCGATCTCCTTTCTCTGCGGGGCAGTGCAAGCCGCCTCCCGACTCGGCGCCGAGCAATCAGCAAAACTGTGTGCGCAGTACTTGGCGCCCATCGTCAAGAACCGCCAGTACAACTTTCCTCCGCTGGGGGAGAACCTCTTCGTCGGCGCAACCGCGCGGCCCAACGAGGTGACCTACAGCGAGGAATGGATGCGGCCGAACTATGTGCCCCCGCAGCCAGCTCTGGCCGCGCCCGCGACTGGTGCCGCATCTGACCAACGTCTCCTGCCGGCCGAAGCGGCTGCGCCGCAGGCCACGTCGACCAACCCGGCCGACGGATTGACCGGGCTCATGGTCCCGTCGGGGCAGGGATCATGACCGGCAGACGGTGCTGGCGAGTCGTCGCCGCAGTCGGCCTCACGGCGCTGACGGCGCTCGGCGGTTCGGGCTGCGGCTGGCAGGGGGCGAACTCGCTGCCACTACCCGGCACCGAGGGCAACCGAAACAACCCGTTCACCATCCAGGCGCAGCTTCCCGATGTCGACCACATCGAGCGCAACTCCCGAGTAAGGGTCGGCGACGTAACGGTCGGCAACGTCAGCAAGATCGAGCGGCAGGGGTGGCATGCGCTGGTGACGATGACCATCGACGGCGACGTCGACCTGCCCGCCAACGCGGCCGCGGCCGTCGGGCAGACCAGTCTGCTTGGCTCACTCCACATCGAGTTGGCGCCGCCCAAGGATGTCCCTCCCGAAGGCAGGCTGAAACAGGGATCGCTGATTCCGCTGTCGTCGGGCTCGATGTACCCGAGCACGGAGCAGACCCTGGCGGCGGTGTCGCTGCTGCTCAACAATGGCGGCGTCGGCCAGATCCAGGACATCACCGAAGCCCTCAGCACCGCCTTCCTCGGCCGCGAAGGCGACCTCCGCAGCCTCATCGAACAGCTCGACACGTTCGTCGGCTACGTCAACGACCAAACAGATGACATCATCGCCGCCACCGAGGGCCTCAACGATCTGGCCGCTCAATTCGGCGACCAGAAACCGGTCTTCGACAACGCCCTCAAGGTCTTGCCCGACGCCTTGGCCGTACTCGCCGATCAACGCACGAACCTCACTGAAGCGCTGGCGAAGTTCGGACAGTTCAGCGCGTTGGCCACCGACTCGGTGAACCAGACCAAGGAGAACCTGGTCAAGGAACTCAAAGATGTTGGGCCGGTGCTGGAATCGCTGGCCAACGCCGGTCCCGCGCTAACCCGCTCGTTGAGCTTCTTCACCACGTTCCCCTGGCCAAAGGAGACGATCACCAACTGGTTTCGCGGCGACTCGGCGAACCTGACCGCTGTCATCGATCTGACACTGAGCCGGCTCGACGCCGGCCTTTTCACCGGCACCCGGTTCGAAGGCAACTTGACCGAACTGGAGATGCAGTGGGGACGCACCATCGGCCAGATGCCCAGCCCCTACACCGCGGGCAACCCGCTCGTCGTTCCCTACCACTGGGAGCAGGGGCCCTAGCATGCACCTAACCAGGCGGATCACCATTCAGCTAGTGATCTTCACCGTCGTCTCACTGACCGCAGCGACGATCATGATGTTCGCCTTCATCGGTGTGCCCAATCTGCTGTTCGGGATCGGCCACTACCGGATCACCATCGAGCTGCCCGAGGCCGGCGGTCTGTACAAGACCGGGAACGTCACGTATCGGGGTACCGAAGTGGGTCGCGTCGAGAGCGTCCAGCTGACCGACTCGGGAGTCGATGCAGTGCTGTCGTTGCAATCCGGCATTGACATCCCGTCGAACGTGCAGGCACAAGTGCACAGCGTGTCGGCAGTGGGGGAGCAATACGTTGCGTTGCTTCCCATCGGTGAGGCTGCCCCGCCCATGAAGGAGGGAGATGTCATCCCCCGAAGCCGCACCAGCGTCCCGCCCGACATCAACTCCTTGTTGGACGCCACCAACCGAGGTCTCAATGCGATTCCGCGCGACAACCTCAAGACCGTCATCGACGAGTCCTACACCGCGTTCGCGGGCCTCGGCCCAGAGATCGCCCGATTCGTCAAAGGCTCGACCACACTCGCCATCGACGCGAAAACGAACCTAGGCGCGCTGACGAACGTCGTCGACAACGTCGGGCCCATTCTCGACACTCAAACCGACACTTCGGCTTCCGTGCAAGCGTGGGCCGCGCACCTGGCTGACATCACTCGACAATTCCAACGCAATGACGGCGCCGTGCAGGGAGTGCTGCGCAGCGGGCCGGGCGCAGCGTCAGAGGTACGTCAACTACTCGAGCGGTGGAAGCCGACACTGCCGGTCCTGCTGGCCAACCTGGCCAGCATCAATCCCGTACTGGTCACCTACCGCGACAACCTCGAACAACTGTTGGTTCTGCTCCCCCAGGGAACCGCAATGGAGCAGGCCATCGGGGTGGCCAACCGCAACAGCAAACAGGACTACAAGGGCGCGTACCTCAGCTTCAACCTCAACCTCAACCTGCCGCCCCCCTGCACGACCGGCTTCCTGCCGGCCCAGCAGTGGCGGGCGCCCGCAGCCGTGGACTACCCGGACCGACCCGACGGTGATCTCTATTGCCGCGTTCCCCAGGACGCGATGTTCAACGTCCGCGGCGCACGCAATCTGCCCTGCGAGACCAGACCTGGCAAGCGCGCGCCGACGGTGAAGATGTGCGAAAGCGATGAGAATTACGTGCCCCTGAACGATGGCTACAACTGGAAGGGCGACCCCAACGCGACGCTGTCGGGGCAAGCAATACCGCAGTTGCCCCCCGGCGCGGCCCCACCGCAAAGTGCAGCGGCGCTGCCTCCGATTGCAGCGGCCGAGTACGACCCTGCCACTGGCACCTACGTCGGCCCGGACGGGCAGATCTACACACAAGGCAATCTCGCCCACCGCGGGACGGAGGAGCACACATGGCAGGACATGCTGCTGCCGCCACACAGCAATTGACGTTGGCCGATGACGAGGGCGAGGGCGCCGCGGCGGTGCTCGAGTATCCCGCCGACGCCGGGTCGACTGCCCCAGATCCAGCCACCGCGTCGGATGGGCCGCGGGCTACGTCGCGCCGTACCAACATGTCGCCGTTGCGGGCGGCGACGGTGTTCGGCGTCACGCTGCTCATCGCCCTCGGGGCACTAGCCGGCTGGTTGGGGCACAAGGCGCATCAGTTCCATCAAGCCGACCAGCGACGCGCACAGTTTCTACAGGTCGCCCGGCAGGGGGCGCTCAATCTGACGACGATCGATTGGCAGCACGCCGATTCCGACGTCCAACGAGTACTGAGCTCGGCAACCGGGGCGTTCCACGACGACTTCGCCAACCGCTCGCAGCCGTTCATCGACGTGGTCGAACAGGCTCAATCGACATCCGTCGGCGCAGTCACCGAGGCCGGATTGGAGTCTCAAAACGGCGAAGAGGCCCAGGTACTCGTCGCCGTCTCGGTGAAGGTCACTGCCGGCGGTGTCGAGCAGGCTCCGCGCGCCTGGCGGATGCGGATCTCGGTCCAGAAGGTGGGCGACGACGCCAAGGTGTCCCACGTCCTGTTCGTTCCATGATTGGACGCCGCCACCCAAACGTGATGAGCCCCACCGGCATCCGCGATGTTCCACGGAAGGAGGCCGCCATCATGGCGGTGCACACCGCTACCGAGTCGAGCGATGCAACCTCGACCGACACCGACACCGACGCCGGTGACGATTCAGCCGAGACCGAACCGGCCACCACCTCGCGTCGACGCCCCAATTGGCCACGAATAGTGGCCTTCGGAATACTGCCCGCACTTGCACTGACGCTGGCCATCGGGGACGGCGCGCTGAGGTATCTGGATGGCTCAGCGAGCCAGGACCAGCTCGCAGCGATCGAATCAGTTCAAGCCGCGAAGGACAGCACCGCGGCGATGTTGTCCTACCGTCCGGACGCCGTCGATCAGCAACTCCAGAATGCGCGCAACCTGCTGACGGGTACCTTCCGAGACTCTTACACCTCATTGATCAACGACGTCGTGATCCCCGGCGCAAAACAGAAACAGATCTCGGCGACTGCCACCGTTCCCGCCGCAGCCTCGGTGACGGCTGATGCCCGCCACGCCGTGGTTCTGGTGTTCGTCAACCAAACCGTGGTCGTCGGCAGCGACGCCCCCGCCGACACCACCTCGGCTGTCCGGGTGACGCTGGACAAAACCGGTGGCCGCTGGCTGGTTTCGCAATTCGATCCGATCTGAGCATGCGCTTGCTTCCGGGTGCGATCAGCCTGGACGGGGGCCCAGCGGACTCGGCGTACGACAGTTCGTCAGCAGTAAAATGTTGACAGTTATCTGATGGCGATCAATAATTGCAGGTGGCCGACGACACATGACCGACGAGCCTCGAGCGCTTGTCTGGAGGGTGTCCTCGGCCCGATTCAAGAGGGAGACGCCGCGTGACAGAATCCGTGAAGGCCGAGGACACCCTGCTCGACAGGTCTCTGGGCTGGATGGCCGACCTCGAAGAGGCGCTGAAACGCCAAGACCCTGCGCTCTTTGATGAGTTATTCCTGGCCGACTCCTACTGGCGCGACCTTGTCGCGTTCACCTGGGATACCCAGCAGTTCTGGGGCCGCGAAACGCTGCGAGACGAGTGGTTCGAAACGGCGCGCGCGATGGCGCCGAGGGATTTCCAACCGCAGACGAACCGGTCGCGTCCGCGGTTCGTCACGACGCCGTCGCCGCGCATCGAGATCTACTTCGTGTTCGAAACGAGCGTCGGTACCGGCAGCGCTTTCGTCGTGCTCATTCCCGAAGAAACGGCCAAATGGGGCATGCGAGCACGATTGGCTGCGACCTCGTTGACGGGCCTGCACTGCAATCCACCGGCGCCGATCACCCGAAAGGGTTACGACCCGGCGCATCCGGGGGAGAGTTGGATCGAACACCGCCGGCGGGTCCGCAGCCTCGACGGACGCGACCCCGAAGTGCTGATCGTTGGTGCCGGCCAATCAGGCCTGAGCATCGCCGCCCACCTGGAACGGCTCGGGGTTTCCTACGTCGCGGTCGACAGCAATGCGAACCCGGGCGACAGCTGGCGCAAACGCTACGACGCACTGGCCCTGCACACCCCCACATGGGCCAACAATCTTCCGTTTAGCCTGCAGCCGTCCACCTATCCGGCCTTCATGTCGAAGGACCAGTGGGCCAATTGGGTCGATGCCTACGCCATGACAATGGACCTGAACGTCTGGACCGAGACCGAATTCGTCACTGGCAGCTTCGATCCCGATGCCATGATGTGGAATGTCCGCCTTCGTCGTCCCGGCGGAGCGGTGCAGCACATGCACCCCAAACATGTGATCATGGCCCTCGGCTTCACCGGCATCGAGCCCGTCATTCCTGAGTTCGCCGGCCTGGACACGTTCAGCGGGGAAGTGAAACACTCCTCGGCGTTCAGCTCGGCAGAACCCTACCGCGGCAAGAAAGTCCTCGTCATCGGGACAGCCACTAGCGGACACGACATCGCGTTGGATCTGTACAACCACGGCGCGGAGGTGTCTCTGGGACAGCGTGGGCCCGCCTGCATCGTCCCAATCCTGGAGGCCGAACGCTACAACGCCGAGTACCTCGAACCGGGGTTGTCGGTGGAGGAGATCGATCAGCGCCGAAACTCCAACTTCGTCTATCCACTCATCGTCGAAAAGCTCCAGCAAGAGACCGAACGCACCGAGGCCGAGTACGCCGAGATGTTCGACGGCCTACGTAGAGCGGGCATGACATTGACGATCGGAGAAGACCGCACCGGATGGCTCATGAAGCTGCACAAGACGTTCAGCGGGTACTACCTTGACGTCGGGGCCTCACAGGTCATCATCGACGGCGGGATCAAGATGCTGCCACTGAGCGACGTTACCGGTTTCGATGCCGACGGTGCCCGACTTGCCGACGGCTCCACCCGGTCATTCGACGCTGTCATACTCTCGACCGGGTACAAGAACATGCGCAGCGTCATCGAGAAACTGCTGGGCGATGATGTGGCCGACCGGGTCGGACTCATCGGCGGCATCGGCGCTGACGGCGAGCCCCGAAACATGTGCCGACCCACCGGACAGCCGCACCTGTGGATGGTCTACGGCGGCATCATGGACGCCCGCAAGACGAGCGAACTTCTGGCCCTGCAACTGGTGGCCAACCTACGCGGCCTGGTGCCGTCCTTCGTCCGCAAAGCAGCGGGCCGAATCGAGCCCTGCGACGATGCCGGCTCGCTGGTGGAGTCCATGGCCATTGAGTCCCGGCTGGAGGCCGTCTGATGCTTGCGGCGTTCTACGACGGCGCGACCGACGGTGTCACGGTCGCCGACGTCGACCTAGTGATCGACAGCCTCGGTCCCCGCGACGTACGTGTTGACGTCGGCGCCACCGGTGTGTGTCACAGTGACCTCTCGGCACTGCACGGCACGTTCGGGCCACTGCACAACCCGACGGTCATGGGGCATGAAGGCGCTGGAACGGTTGTCGAAACCGGCAGTGCCGTAACGCGTGTGCGCGTCGGCGACCGCGTGATAACGACCTTCATCCCGGCGTGCGGTGAGTGCTTCCACTGCGTAAGGGACCAGTCGAATCTTTGCGAACTCGGCGCCACGCTGCGCGCTCAAGACATCGGCCGGTTTCTCACCAAGAACGGCACGGCGCGGGCCTTCGCCAACCTGGGTACCTTTGCCGAGCAGATCATCGTGCACGAGGCCAGTGTGGTGGCGGTTCGCACAGACCTGCCCGACGAACAGCTGGCGCTCATCGGTTGTGGGGTGACTACCGGCGTCTGCGCGGCACTCAACACTGCGTCGGTGAAGGCCGGCAGCACCGTGGCGGTGTTTGGCTGTGGGGGCGTCGGCATCGCGACCATTCAGGGAGCTGCCATCGCGGGGGCCGCGCGCATTCTTGCCGTGGACCCCGTTGACTTCAAGCGCCGATCAGCGCTGCAAGTCGGTGCCACCGACGCCATCGATCCCTCCACCGGGGATGTCGTCGATCAGATTCACGACCTGACCGACGGCCGCGGAGTCGATTACGCGTTCGAGGTGGTCGGTCAACCATCGACAGTCCTGCAGGCAACCGCAGCGACGCGGCTGGGCGGGACCACGGTGCTCATCGGTGCCGGAAAGCCCGGCGATACCGTCACCTTCGATCTGTTCTCACTCCATCGCGAGAAACGCCTCCTCGGTTGCGGGTACGGCTCCGCGCAGGTGCGGCGGGATATCCCGAGGCTCGTCGCGCTGGCCGAGTCCGGGCAGCTGGATCTTGCCGCGATGGTCTCCAAGACCTTGACGATCGCCGACGTCAACACCGCGTTCGACCTGATGATCAGCGGTGAGGTGATCAGATCGGTTCTCCGCACGTCAGGGCTATCCGCCAACGCCAAACCGTAGGGATGAGAGATGAGCAACGTGGCACTTCACGTCATCACCGAGACACGCACGAACGCTGAGAAATTCGCTCAAGGCCAACACGACAACTTCATCAACGGAGAGTGGGTGGCCGCGGCGGGCGGCGCAACGCTACCGGTAGTCGATCCCGGTCGTGGTACCGAACTCGGTACGGTGGCCGCGAGCGATGTAGCCGACGTGGACCACGCCGTCTCCGCTGCCAGGGCTAGCTTCGACAGCGGCGTCTGGTCGCATGCAGCGCCCTCGAATCGCTCGCAGACCCTGTGGGCGATCGCCGACGGCATCGCTGCGCGCGCTGAGGAATTCGCCGAAGTCGAGGCGCTGGACAACGGTATGCCGGTAACCGCTGCGGCAATGCACGTCAGCAACGCTGTGCAATGCTTCCGCTACTTCGCCGGCCTCGCCGACAAGATCTTCGGACACACCAGCCAAATACAGGCGCAGGGACAGGAATTCCTGGGCTACACCGTCAAGGAACCAATCGGGGTCGCCGCCCTGATCGTCCCCTGGAACGCGCCGTTACGGCAGACGGTGTACAAGGTCGCGCCGGCGCTGGCGGCCGGATGCTCGGTGATCCTCAAACCCGCCGAGGAAACGTCGTTGTCCGCACTCAAGCTTGCCGACGTGATCGCGGCGGCCGGGGTGCCGGCCGGTGTGTTCAATGTCGTGACGGGCGAAGGCGTTCCGGTCGGATCGGCGCTGTGCGCCCACCCCGATGTCGACAAGGTGTCCTTCACCGGATCGACGGAGGTCGGCCGCCTGATCGTGGCGGCCTCGGCGGGCAACATGAAGAAGCTCACCCTGGAGCTGGGCGGAAAGTCACCGCTGATCCTGTTCGGCGACGCGGATCTGCCGCGCGCCATTCCCTCGGCGGCGATGTCGATCTTCGGAAATTCCGGGCAGGTGTGCAGCGCCGCGTCTCGACTGCTGGTCCACCGATCGGTGCACGACCGTGTCGTTGAGGGAATCTCGGCAGTCGGCTCTCGGCTACGGCTTGGATACCGCACTGACGATGTTGACCTCGGGCCGTTGATTTCCCGGACTCAGCTCGACAAGGTCAGCTCCTACGTGGAAGGCGCTCGTGTCGATGGGGCAGACGTCGTAGCCGGCGATCAGCCTCTCCCGTCGGAGGGCTTCTTCTACCGCCCTACCGTTCTCGCCGGAGTCCGCTCCACGATGGCGGTCAACCGCGAAGAGATCTTCGGACCTGTACTGAGCGTGCTTCCCTTCGACGAACCCGACGAGGCGATCGCGATGGCCAACGACACCACCTATGGGCTGGCCGCCAGCGTCTTCACGCGAGACGTCGGGCTGGCGCACTGGGTCGCTGGGCGACTGCGCGCCGGACGGGTTGGGATCAACGTCCATGCGATCACCGACTTTTCGATGCCCGGTGGCGGCTACAAACAGTCCGGCTGGGGACGGGAGAACGGACCGTCCGCGATCGACCCCTACCTGGAAGTCAAAGCGGTGTTCACGTCGTTGGCCCACTGAGGGTCTGGCGCAGCCCGTCTCGACCGCAATTCGGGCTACCCGACACCACAGGCGGACACCGGGGGAGTCGGCTCGCCTTGCAGCCGCGCGAGGGAGCATCGCAAATGTCGTGCCATCGCCTCGCCAGCGGCAACCTCATTGCGCGCGGCGATGCTGGACAGTATCGCCCGATGTTCGTCGAGCGCCTCTCGTGCGCGCGCAGGCGAGCTGCCGGATCGAAGCCGCGCGATACGCAGTTGGACATGAAGGTCATTGCCTGCGCGTTCCAGATAGGAATTGTGTGCAAGTTCCAAGATGCGCAGGTGAAAATCCGAGTCAGCGGGATAGGCCGTTCCGGGATTGAGGCGAAGGAACGTGTCGACACCGTCGATCTGCGTACTGAGTTCGGCGATCTGGTCCTCGGTCGCCCATCGTGCTGCGCGCCGCGCCGCCATGCCTTCGATGATTGTTCGAGCCTCGTACATGACTTGAATGTCCTCAAGTGCAATCTCGCGGACGAAGGCACCCCGGTTACGTCGGAATTCGATCAGACCTTCGGCGCCCAGGCGCTGAATGGCCTCTCGCAGCGGACCGCGGCTGATGCCAAGGGTCGCCGCCAGCTCCGCTTCGTTGATTCGCTCGCCGCCGGCCATCGCACCGCTGACGATCATCGTGCGTAACGCGTGCACCGCCTGATCGCGCAGGGACATTCGGGATAGCTTGTGTGCTCCGTTGGGCCCCGGAGTTGAGGTCGAACCGTTCTCCGCCATGCCGTCCCTTTCAATGGCGAACAGTCTACTGCCATTTGTCGACAGTCTGAAGTAGTTTATCAAGTCCATCCCGACCGGCCCGCGTCGTCACGAGTGTTCGGCAGCGCGGACCTTCCAGCCGGTGTCGCCCTTACGCGCCATGGACCACATTTGCACCCCGCGCTCCAATTCGACCGCGGCCGCCCACGACACCGCATTCGGCCCCAACTCCAAGACCGCGCTGCGTTTGATCCGGCGCGCGAGTACGGGATCGGCCGCTGCTCCCTCGACGAGCGCGAGCGCCTCGTGTGCGAGGGCCGGCTTCGGCAGCGCCTTCCACGCGGTGCCCAGGCGCACCGCTTCGGTGCCGGTGACCGCGTGTCCGAGCACCCCAATGACCATGGCTTGCTGTCGATTCAAAACCCGACCCAGCAATGTGAAATGGCCGCCCCCGGGATGGATGTGCCGGTTGACGAAACCAGACTCCAGCGTGGCGTCGGGTGTCACCAACACCACGTCAGCCGCCAACGCGAGGTTGAGGCCGGCACCCACTGCCCCGCCGACAACCACCGAAACCGTTGGCACCGGCAGTGATCCGAAATCCACGAACGCGTCGTACACCGCCGACACACGCGCTACCGCCTCGGTCGAGGCGGGCGCAGCCGACGCGGCGGCGAGATCTCGAGTGTCCGCGCCACTGCAAAAGTAGTCACCAACCGAATCGATTATCGCCGCACCGATCGACTCGTCAGCCACGACGTGAGCGCAGAATGCCGCGATCTGCTCGGCCATCGACGAGGTGATTGCATTCTTGCGGGAAGGATTGTTCAGCGTGAGCCGGCCAATACCGCTGGAGAAATCGGTGATGACTTGGCCGGCGGGGCTGCCCGAAATCTCGGTCATCGCGGTATGGACGCGCTGACCAGCGCCGACCTGGTGTCTGTGAGCACGGACCAAACCTCACCCGAAGCGTCGGCGATGCAATCCGCCAGTCGATGCTGCCAAATCTGTTCGTTGCCGAATTCCTCGCGCCAGGACCACAAGCGGCGTGTACACGCGCCCAGTGCGTGTTCGTTGCTGAACCCGATCGCGCCGTGAAGCTGATGGCTGATCGCGGCAATACGGCGGACCAACGACGATGCTTCGGCCTTCGCCGCCGCTATCGTGGCATCGGCATTTGCCGGCCGATCGCGCATGGCGATCGCGGCGGCGTCGGCGGACATCTGAACGGTCGCGACATCAGCGGCCAGACTTGCCAGCATCTGCTGGACTGCCTGAAACTTGATCAACGGCCGTCCGAATTGCACCCGCTCTGCGACGTGACGGGCGGTCAGGAGCAGCGCCTGCCGAGACGCACCAGCCATCTGACTGGTACGGCAAACCGCTCCGAGCTGAGTGACGCGCATCGCGTCCCAACCGCCGGGGAGGGTGACAACAACACAGGGCCGAACGCCGTTGAGCACCAAGTCGTCTCGGGGTTCCCCCGCGACGTTGGAGCCGGCCTTCAGCGACACTCCTGCGCAATCCGTGCCGACGCTGGCGACCGCTGGTCGGCCGTCCTGGTTGACGAGCAGAACCACCCGGTCCGCGCCGCGCAACCACGGGACACGCGGGACCCGCCCGGACAATCGGTGCTCGGCGCCGGGGTCGACGGTCACCCCTGGAGCGATCGACGCGGTGACCACGGTGGCCGGCCACTGCAGACCGGCGGCGCTGAGTAGCGGACCCGCCAGTAGCAGGGCTTCTCCGAGCGGGATATTGGCCAGCGCTGCGGCGCCGAGTGCGGCAGCCGCATCGCAGATGTCTCCGTCGCTTCCGCCTAGGTCGGCGGGCACCGTCAAGGTGGTAAAGCCCAGTTCATCGAGCGCGCGCCATACCGCCAGGTCGACGACACCGTCCTGAACGTCACCGCCACCCACCCGCGCCATGACGTCCTGGACAGCCGACCGGACCGCGTCCAGATGACCGGTCATGCCCCCACGGCCTTCGCCACCACGGAGCGCAGCACCTCATTGGTTCCGCCGCGCAACGTGAACGCCGGTGTGTGAAGGACCGCGTTGGCCAGCAACCGGTCGAACTGGTCGCCGTTGACGTCGGGTTCGACGTGCGCGAAGGCGCGGACGGTCTCGACGACTTCGCTCTCGAAGACGGTGCCCAAATCCTTGACCATCGCCGCTGTGACCGAAGGGTCCTCCCCACGAGACAACTGCAGAGCGATGCCCATCGACATCTGCCGCAGCATCGCCAGCCGGGCTGCCAGTCGGCCCAATGCCAAGCGCGAGGCGGGATCGGTCAACGTGTCGGTCCGCGACGCCCACGCACGAAGCAGGGGCAGGGTGCTGAGGATCCGCTCAGGTCCTGACCGCTCGTTCGCCAGTTCGCCAACGACTTGCCTCCAGCCCTCCCCACGCCCACCGAGCAGCGCTGCGGCCGGCAGGAACGCGTCATCGAGGACAACTTCGTTGAAGTGATGACCCCCGTCGATCGTGATGATCGGTAACACCTGAACCTGCGGATGGGGAAGGTCGACGACGAATTGCGACAGTCCGCTGTGGCGTTCCTCGGTGTCTTCCGTGCGGGCCAACACGACGAGATTCGTTGCGACGTGGGCACTGCTCGTCCACAGCTTTGTTCCCGTGAGCACCCAGCCATCGGCGACCTCGCGTGCTCGGGTCCGCACCGACGCCAGGTCTGATCCGGAGTCGGGTTCACTCATTCCGATCCCGAAGAATCGCCGTCCTTCGACGATCCCGGGGAGGTACTTGCGGCGCTGTTGGTCGCTGCCGTTGCGAAGGATGCCCGGCACCATCTGGCGATCGGCGATCCAGTGAGCAGCAACCGGCGCACCCGCGGCCAGCAGCTCCTCGGTGACGACGAAACGCTCCAGGTCGGAACGACCGGGCCCCCCGTATTCCGTTGGTACCGTCATGCCGATCCAGCCGCGTTGAGCTAGACGGCGGCTAAACGAAGGATCGATTCCCGACAGCCATGCGTCGGCTTGCGGAACGAACCCACCCCCGTCGATCTCCGACTCCAAGTATCGGCGTACCTCCAGGCGCAGTTCGGTGAGCGTCTCCATCTGGTCACCAACGGCTGCAATCGTCAGTTCCATCGGACCGAGCCCCGGATCCCGCGGCTTGGTTCGTCCCGCCGCGGCGTGCTCATCCGCTCGATGTTTCGGCCAGAACGGTCGGCGAGTACCGATCGCCGAGCTCATCGAAGAACGGTTTGCGCACGGCGGCTTGTCGGTCCTGCCAACTCACCGACGGTGGCGTCCCCTCGTAATCGCCCGAGCGTAGAGCCTCGAGCAGCTCTCGGACAGCGTGCATGCTGACGACCAGGGGAAGGTTGGCATACAGCGCGATCGCGAATCCGAGTTCGGCGATCCGGTCCGGGTGGAGCTGGGGTGTGCGGCCACCTGCCACGATGTTGAGGACCTTGGGCCCGGGTACTTCGGCGGCGATGACGGCGATCTCTTCCTCAGACTGGGGGGCCTCAACGAAGGTGACGTCGGCCCCGGCATCGCGATAGGCGCGAGCACGCCGGCAGGCCTCGGCCAGACCCAGCTCTGCGCGCGCGTCGGTGCGCGCGACGATGAGCAGGTCGGGATCGGTGCGAGCATCAACAGCCGCACGCACCTTCTGGACCATCTCCTCGCTGGGGACCGTCGACTTGCCTGCGAAGTGCCCGCAGCGCTTCGGAAAGGTTTGGTCCTCGATCTGCACGGCACTGGCGCCGGCACGCTCCAGGAGACGGACGGTGTGCCACGTGTTGACGGCGTTGCCGAACCCGGTATCGGCATCGACGATCAACGGGGTATTCACGACGTTGCGCATCGCGCCGACGTGCGCGCCCAACTCGGTCAGGGATAGCAGGCCGATGTCGGGCATACCGAGATATGTGTTGGCGATGCCGGCGCCCGTCACGTACGTCGCGGGGTAGCCGGCCTCCTCAATGAGCCGAGCGACCAACGCGTTGGAGGCACCCGGTACCACCAGGGTTGTGCCGGATTCAACGAGTCGCCGGAAGGCGCTCCGGGCGTCGGAGTCAGACATGAGCATTCGCCAGGGGGACAGCGTCATTCGGCCACTTTTCCCAGCCAGGCAGCCAGCTGTTGAACTCAATCTGATTGCCGCTGGGATCATCGATGTACACCGACGTCATCAGCGCCCCCGCTTCGGGTGCGACGTATTCGTCAAAGCTGTTGACCGCGCGCATGACGCCGGGCCGTTCAGGATCGAGGTACCGCACCGAATGACGGAAGGGGATCGCCAAATCCTTGAGTCGCTGGCAGTACTCCTCGATGCGGTCAGCATCGACTCGCAGGTTGAGATGCAGCATGGAACCGACCGGTGCCGCACGACGATTCGCCGGCTTTGCGGTCGGTTGCACGACCTCGTCGGGCAGGTCCTGATATCCGTCTTTCCACCAAAACATCGCCAGGTGCGCATCAGGATTGATCGGATCGCCGACACCGAAGAACCAATGCTGACCCTCGATTTCGCCGTTGTCGTCGAAGTACTCGAGGGTGTGCAGAACGGGCATTCCCAGTTTGTGGTGATAGAAGTCGACGGTCTCGGCCATATCGCGGACGATCAGCGCCACGTGGTCAAGGCCTTTGAACTCGAACGGCGTTTCTGTTGCCACTATCTCTCTCCAATCATCGGGTTTTCAGGAGCGTCCGGGGTAGGCGTCGGCAACCGGGTCGCCCCGGTCATCGAGCTCGAGTCGCAGGGCGCGGCAGAGGGTGGCCGAGGAAACGTACGTGCACACCATGAACGTCAACTCGAGAATCTGGACGTCGGTGAAATGTGCACGCACAGCGGCGAACGTCGCATCGTCGACACGTCCCCGAGCACTGGCGAGGCCGTCGGTGTAGGCGAGGACGGCTCGTTCGATCTCCGTCCAGCAGGACTGACTCGCCCACGACGGAATCGCGGCAATCTTGTCCTCGCGGGTGCCGAGGCGCTGCAACAACTTGCAGTGCTGGGCGAATACGAACGATGACTCCGCGACCCACCCCGTCCGGGCGAGCGCAAGTTCGCGAAGCGCGGCCGGCAATTTGCGCTCGCTGCTGAATTGCCAGTCGTGGCGGTCCAGCATGTGCTCGAACAGCGCTTCGTCGAGTGCGAACACCGTCCACCAACTGCCCGTCGCGCCGCTAGTCGTTGCCTGCTGCTCGACCGGGTCGCGGTCACCGAAACGTTGGCGATAGGTGTCCATCACGCGGCGCGAAACGAGTTCTGACTGCGCGACCTGCCGGAGTCTTGGCACCTCAGATCCTCTCGCGGTCCGATGCGCACCCACCCGATCGTTGGACTGTGCGCGCTTCGCCTGCCGACCGCGGCGCTCGCTCATTGAGGTCGGCTGGATGAAACTAAACTGTAGACAGACAGCAATCTGCTGTCAACGATCAACAATTGATTGCGTTGCCAACCGGTCAACCTGTAGCGTCGGGTAACAGTGAACTGTTGACAATTGGAGGCGTGGTGTGACGGACGCTGCTGTGGTTGTTGTCGGTGCCGGGCCGGTAGGTCTGTCGATGGCACTCGAACTCGGCCTACGTGGGCACGAGGTGGTGGTCTTCGAAAGCGGCGATGGCCGGGTAGACCACCCTCGCGCGGGTGGCCTATCGATCAGGACCATGGAGTTCTGCCGCCGGTGGGGCGTCCTCGACGAAGTCCGCAATTGCGGGTTTCCCTTGGACTATCCGCTCGACATCGTCTTTTCCACCGGGCTCGACGGCTATGAGCTGATCCGCGAACCCTATCCGTCGCTGGGGGAGATGCCAGTACCCGAGGAGAGCCCGGAACGACGGCAACGCTGTCCGCAGATGTGGTTCGACCCGATCCTCATGCGCGCTGCCACGCGACTCCCCAACGTGCGTCTACACCTGAACACTCGAGTGGATCGTGTCGAGGAACATCCCGACGACACCGTGATCGTGCACACCACCGACTTGCAAAGCCAGAACACCGCCGTGTGCGCCGCCCGATTCGTCGTCGCGTGTGACGGCGCGACGAGCCCCGTGCGCACCGCACTGGGCATCGCGATGTCCGGTATCCCACTCCTGAACTACTCCATCGGAGTGTTCTTCCGATCACCAGGGCTGCTCGAAGCAGCGGGCCAAGGGCCGGCAGCGCGATTCATCTTCGTTTCCCCGACCGGCCCAATCGGCAATCTCACCGTGGTGGACGGGCGCGAGCTGTGGCGGTTTACCTTTATTGCCGGCCAACAGCGGATCGACCTGGATGCCGACGACGTCGAAGACATCATGAGACGCGTCCTGGGCAAGAACGCCAAGTTCGACATCCTGTCCATCGCCCCATGGCGGCGATCGCAGTTGGTCGCCGACCGCTATCGCCAGGGACGAATCTTCCTCGTCGGCGACTCCGCTCATACCATGTCGCCCACCGGAGGATTCGGTTCCAACACCGGTATTGGGGAGGCCGTCGACCTGGGCTGGAAGCTTGACGCGGTGTTGCGAGGCTGGGGCGGCGAGCGGTTGTTGGATTCCTACGAGGCCGAGCGTCGGCCGATAGCGATCCGCAACAGCACGGCGGCCACGCGAAACTTCAACGGCTGGTACAGCAAGTCCGACCTGTCGGGCCTTCTGGATTCAGGCCATGAGGCCGATCGGTTCCGCCAGCACGTCGGGGAGGAACTCGTCGCGGGTACGCGCGCGGAGTGGGAGTCCAAGGGCGTCATCTTGGGCTACCGCTACGAGAACTCACCCATCTGCGTTCAGGACGGCTCTCCCGCACCGACTGACGACTACCGCGTCTACCAACCGACGAACCGGGCCGGCCACCGCGCGCCTCACGGCTGGCTTGCAGAGACCAAGTCCACGCTGGACCTCTTCGGAGACGGTTTCGTGATGCTCGAACGTGGTACCGAGACCAACGGCCACATCGGCCTGTTCGCGGCGGCCAAGAACGGCGGAGTCCCCATGAAGAAGGAATGGCTACCCGATTCCGTCGCGCACCTGTACCCGACGCGTTTCACCCTGGTCCGCCCCGACGGGCACGTGGCATGGAGAGGCAATGCGCTCCCCACCGACTGCGACGACTTCGTCGGCGTCATAAGCGGTCGCTGAGCACGCAGGACCAGGTACGCCGGCGGCGCACTGTCGGATGAACGGTGATGACGACCAATGACAACGACGACGACAAGGATTCAACCGATGACCACCATTGCGGACCCCACGACAACCGCGCTTCTGATCATGGACTATCAACCGGCGACACTGGGATTCCTTGCCGATTCGGATGCCTTCGTGGCCGCGGCCCAATCCGCCGCCGATGCGCTACGGGCGGCTGGCGGAAAGGTCGTCTTCGTGCGAGTCGCGTTCACCGACGCCGACTACACGCAGTTTCCGCCGCGCAGCCCAATGGGGCAGCGGGTGACGCGGAACCGACCCGGACTCGACGCCGATTCCCCCACCGCAACCCTTCATGGCGGACTGGTCGTCGCCGATGGTGATCTCGTCGTGCGAAAGACCAGGGTGGGATCCTTCTCGACGACGAAGTTGGACGTGGCCCTGAAGGACTCGGGAATCGACACCGTGGTGTTGGCCGGGGTGCATACCAGCGGAGCAGTGCTGACCACGGTGCGCGAAGCGCACGATCTCGATTACGACGTAACGGTGCTGGCGGACGCATGCGCCGATCCCGAGGACAACGTGCATGCGTTCTTGGTCGATCAGATCTTTCCCCGCCAGGCGCGTGTCATTCGAACGGATGAGCTGCTCGCATCGCTCGGCGCGAGAGCGACGGGCCAATAACCATCGCACCGAGGAACCGCCGTCCCCGCGCGCTGCACTAGTCGCGGAGAGTCGGTCGGCGTGCTGTGCGCCGACGACGGCCACGTAATCGACGCCGACCCTTGCGAGTGGCTGGCGACGTCAGCCGGACGAGTACTCGACCAAAAGTTTACAGGTGACAAGCCAGTTGCACACAGTTGACAATCTTGTGGGTGTAGGAAAGACTGTGCTGTACCTAACACTGACTAACCCGGCGCCGTAGCTCGCCTACTTCACGGCACAGATTGCGCCCGTGAGAACGATGCGGTGAGTCCACCCAGTTGCATTGGAGAGGTGTCGATGAAGTACGTACTCGGTATCGACGTGGGCGGCACGTTCACCGACTGTGTGGCGGCCGACGCCGAAGGAAGCATCTTCTCGGGCAAGAGCCCTTCGACACCGCCCAACTTCGCCGAAGGCGTGCTCGCCTCGATCGAGGTGGTGGCATCGCACATGAACATGGACGCCCGCGAACTGCTCGCCGAAACCGCCTACATCGCGCACGGCACCACCTCGACCCTGAACGCGGTGGTCACCGGCGCCGTGGCGCCCACCGGGTTCATCACCACGAAGGGGCATCGGGACTCCATCTTCATCATGAACCTGGAAGGCCGGTACGCGGGCGTGGGTGCCGAACAGATCCAGGCGATCAAACACACCCGGAAGCCGGCGCCTCTGGTGTCCAAACGCAGAGTCAAGGAAGCCATCGAACGCATCGACTACAAGGGGTCGGTGGTCGTAGCCCTCGACGAGGAGGCGATGCGCGCCGATATCCGAGAGCTGCTCGACCAGGGCGTCGAATCGATCGCAGTCTCTCTGCTGTGGTCGTTCCGAAACCCTGTGCACGAGCATCGGATTCGCGAACTAATCCGCGAACTCTCACCCGACACCTTCATCGTGCTCTCCTCTGAGATCAGCCCGCGGATCCGTGAATACCCACGCAACGTCACCACGTTGATGAACGCACAAGTGGGGCCAACCCTTCGCGACTACCTCGCTCCACTCACCGCTGAGCTCACCGGTCGCGGGTTCGAGGGACCGCTGCTCGTCATGCAGGGGTCCGGCGGCACCGAGGCTGCCAAGGAAGCACCGCAGCGCGCGATCACCACCATCGGCGGTGTGCTGACCGGAGGCGTCACGGGTGCGCGCAACTTGGGCGAACAACTCGGGCACGACAACATCATCTCGACCGACGTCGGCGGAACCACGTTCCTGGTCGGCATGGTGGTCGACGGTCGACCGGTCATGGAATCCACCACGGTCATCAACCAATACCGCCTCAGCACTCCGATGGCCAAAGTCGCCACCATTGGCAGCGGCGGCGGTGCGATCGCCTGGCTCGACGAGGCAAACAACCTACGGGTCGGTCCCCGAAGTGCGGGCGCCAGACCGGGACCCGCCTGCTTCGCCCTTGGCGGAACGGAACCGACCGTGACCGATGCGAATCTCGTCTTGGGGATTCTCAACCCCGACTATTTCCTGGCGGGCACCAAGAAGCTCGACGTCGAACTGGCGCGCGAAGCACTGGCCGCACACATCGGCAATCCGCTGGGCTTGTCGGTCGAAGATGCAGCCGCAGCCGTGTATGAAATCCAGAACGCGCAGACTGCCGACCTAGTGCGCAACGAGGTAGTGGGTGCCGGCTTTGATCCCCGCGACTTCATGATGTACGCGTTCGGTGGCGCAGGGCCGATTCACTGCGCGGCCTACGGCAAGGATCTTCACGTCCAGGGAATCCTGGTTCCGCTCGGGTCGACCAGCGCGACCTTCTCTGCGTTCGGATTGGCAGCCGCCGACGTCACACTCTCCGCCGAACTATCGGACCCGACCCCTCTACCGGTGTCGCCGATGATCATCGAGAAGAACTTCGCAGCGCTCGAGCAAGAAATGCGCGATCGACTAGGGCAACAGGGACTCTCCTACCGGGACACTCGCCTAGTCCGTGAGATCGACGTCCGATACACCATGCAGATGTTCGAGGTCTCGACCCCCGTCCCGCCCGGACCAATCGACCAGGACGTCGTCGAGGGAGTGATGACGGCATTCGAGGACCGCTATGCCGCGCTCTACGGCAAGGGAACGGGCTTTCGCGAGGCCGGGCTGCAAGCCATCACCTACCGTGTCTACGGGCTCGGCGAATTGCCGTTCAAGCCCGTGCTTCCCGCGGTCGCGCAAGCGACAACGCCGAATCCGCCGATTCAGAACCGGCGTCGCGCCCTGCTGGACGTCCGCGCGGGGTGGCAGGACGTAGCCATCTACAACTATGCCGTGCTGGCAGCCGGGCACAACTTCGAAGGCCCCGCGATCGTGGAAGCTCCCACCACCACCGTGGTAGTCCCGCAAGGCGCGAAAGCGACCGTGGACCGGTTGGGCAACCTCGTCTTGAACTACACCTAGGAGTTCTGTCATGGCATTCTTCCCGGTACCCGGCTCAGAGGTGTTCGCTTCCAAAGGACTAACGCCCAGAGCCGAGGTCGTCTCGGCACTACCCACCGAACTGGCCCTGCACGAACTGCGGCAGAACGCCGCCGACGACCTGGATCCGTTGACCTATGAGGTGATTCGCCACCGGTTGTGGGCCACCACCGAGCGTATGGGTCAAGCACTCAACCGGATGTCTGGGTCGCTCGTGGTCACCGACTGCAACGACATCGGCGTCGCGATCACCGACGAGGTCGGTGACATCGTCCAGATCGGGCCCTACGCGTTGACGCTGGCCACCTCCGTCGACCTGGCGATCAAATGGATTCTCACACACCGCAACGAGATTCGTGCCGGCGACATGTTTCTATGCAACGATCCGTGGGTCGGCGGGGCCGCGCACCAGAATGATGTCGCCATCATCGCGCCGATCTTCCATGACGGACGGCTCTTCGCATGGACTGCCGCAATGGCGCACCAGATCGACCTTGGTGGTGCTTCACCGGGTAGCTGGAGCCCGCAGGCACAAGACGTCTTCATGGAATCGCTTCCGACGCCTCCGGTTCGCATCGTCCGGAACTTTCAAATCCAAGACGACGTCGCCGATCTGTACTTGCGGCGTTCCAGGGTGCCCAAGATCGTCGCACTGGATCTACGGGCCAAGATCGGCGCCAACAAGGTTGGTCACGAGCGCCTTGAGGAACTGTTGGCCAAGTACGGTGCCGAGTCGGTGAAAGCCGCAATGTATCGGCAGATGGATGACGCCGAATCGAAGCTGCGTGCGAAATTGGAGCGTGTCGCAGACGGAAGGTGGACGGGTCGGTGCCACCAGGAGCAGTCACATACCGGTGACCGGGGCATACACACCATCACGGTGGCCCTGACCAAGACGGGTAGCGACCTGCACTTCGACTTCACCGGGACCTCGCCGCAGGCGGGCATGATCAACTGTCCGTACTCCGGGCTGCACGGCGGTCTCATCGCCGGCATCATCCTGAATCTCTGTGCCGACATCCCTTGGGCCACAGGAGGTTTGTGGCGGTGCATCTCGGTGACGAGTGAACCCGGTACCTTGAACAACGCCGACTTCCCCTCGGCTGTGGGCAAGGCGTCGGTTGCCTCCGGCTTCAGCACCATCAACGCGGTCGAACAGTGTCTATCCCAAATGGCCGACAGCTCAGATGCGCTCGAGGACCACACGTACGCAAACGGTTGCGGAACGTGGGATCTGTGTGTGCTTTCCGGACTCGATCAACACGGCAACCCCTTCACGACAATGCTCACCGACGCGATGGGCGCTGGATGCGGAGCCGCGATGAACCGCGACGGGGTCGATACTGGCGGAATCCTCGGGATGCCGATGGGCCGCATGCCCGATGTCGAGATGACCGAATTCAGTGCTCCGCTTCTCTACTTGTGGCGCCGGGAGGAGCCCGACTCCGGGGGGCCCGGCAAGTTCCGGGGCGGTGTGACCGCCTCACTGGCCCTGATCCCACATGACACCGAAGTGCCGATGGCCCAGGTGATTTCCGGTGCGGGCAAAGCGGTCTCGCAGAACATCGGCGCCGTCGGCGGGTATCCGGGCAACAGCCAACTCGACGTGGCGGTTCGCAATGCCGACGTACGTCGATTGCTAGCGGCCGGCACGATCCCTTCGTCGATCGAGGAAATGGGGGGCGTACAGGAGATACTCAGCTGCGAAGAAGAGGCCGTGTTGGGGCCCAACGACGTTCACATCATGTTCTGGCAGGGTGGCGGAGGCTACGGTGACCCACTATTGCGCAGCCCCGACAAAGTCGCGACGGACGTCATCGAGATGCGCGTAACCGAATCCAGCGCCCGCGACATCTACGGCGTCGTGCTGCGAGATCTCGCCGTTGACGAACCCGCTACCGACGCGCAACGCGCCGGGATCCGGTCCAGCCGGCGCGAACTGGCCAGCAATCAGGAGGTCAACTAATGTCGCCGCCTTCAGTGCGCGTGAATGCCAACATCCGTCAGCGCCCAGACGGCATCCTCGTCTGCGCTCATTGCCTCACCGAACTACCCGGAACGGCGTTGACGGTGCTGGAGCAGCTTCCCCGTCGTGAAGCTGCACCGTCGGCGGCCGGTCCGCACATCTGCGCCAATCCCGAAGCGTACGTCGACGCCGACGTCGTGTTCCGGCAGTACTACTGCCCCGGGTGCTGGACCGCCTTCCAAAGCGAGGTCGTCCCGCGCTTGCCCCATGGCAGGTGAACTCAATTCCATTGCGGGCTAGTCCAACACCATGCGTAGAGACGGGAGAATCGGATGCGGATAGCTTCCTTCAATCCACGAACGGGCCAAGAGGTCACGAGTGCGTCGGAGACATCGTCAAGCGACGTTGCGTCAATCTGCGCTCGGGCGGCGGAGGCCGCGGCGGCTCTGCGGGACACCTCCCCAGCCGAACGGCGAGTTTGGTTGAATGCCCTCGCTGATGTCCTGGAAGAGGACCGCGCCAACCTCGTCGCCATTGCCGACGACGAGACCGCTCTGGGACTTGCGCGACTCGAGGGCGAATTGACGAAGACCATCGCCCAAACCCGCTTCTACGGCGAGGTTGCCGCCGAGGGCTCCTACTTGGGTATGGCGGTCGATGATGCGACGGAGACCACACCGGCGATGGTGCGAATGTGCCAGCCGATCGGGACAGTGGCCGTTTTCGGTGCCAGCAACTTTCCCTTCGTTCTCGGCGCACTCGGCCACGACACCGCTGCCGCCATCGCCGCAGGCTGCCCCGTCATCGCCAAAGCGCATCGCGCACACCTCGGATTGAGCCTGCGACTCGCGGAGTTGGCGCGTTCGGCCATGAGTGATGGCGGCGCACCCAAGGGCGTGTTCGACATGGTTCTCGGGCATGACGCTGGCGTCGAGCTCGTTCGCGCCCCTGAAGTGGCCGCGGTCGCGTTCACCGGGTCCCAATCTGGTGGACTCGCGTTGTGGACGATCGCCAATGAGCGACCCATACCCATCCCCGTGTACGCAGAAATGGGCACCATCAATCCGGTCATCGTGACCCCGGGTGGCGTAGCAGCGATGGATGAAGTCGCGCGCGGCTTCGTCGCGACATTCACGTCGAGCGCAGGACAATACTGCACCAAACCGGGCCTCCTGTTGGCCCCCGAGGGATCAGAGGCACTCGACCGGGTAGCGGAGGCCTTCCGCGCGGCGTCCCCATCGCCGATGATGCTGACCGACTCGATCGCGCGATCGGTGCGCACCGGAATCTCCGAAATGCAAAAGGCGGGTGCGACTTTGGTCGAGGAAAGCACCTACGCAGACGTCGGGTATGGGGCCCCCGCCGCTGTCCTTGAGGCCTCCCTCAGCGACATAGCGCCGGGCAGCCGGTTGCTGGAGGAGTGTTTCGGTGCGGTGGCCGTGGTGTGCACATACCGCACCGTCGAGGAGGTGTGCAAGGCACTACGGACACTTCAAGCGTCACTCGTTGCGGCGATCTTCACGGGCGCCGGTGAGAGCGATCCCGACGTTGCCCCCATAGTGGATGTCCTGGAAGACAAGGTCGGCCGCGTGGTCTTCAACGGCTGGACCACCGGGGCCCCACATGGATGGGCACAAAATCACGGTGGGCCCTGGCCCGCAACCTCCAACGCCAGCGGAACCTCGATCGGCGCGGCTGCGCTTGATCGCTTTGTCCGCCCCATCGCCTTTCAATCTGCGGCCGATCAATGGCTTCCCCGCGCCGCTCAAGAGAGCAATCCGTGGAACGTGACCAAGCGGGTGAACGGAATCCTGCACCAGGCCACCACCTGACACGATGCGGCTGCACCGTCCCGCGTCGTCGGCCGCCGACCAATGGACTAAATAGAGCCACAACGGAAATGGGCAATGACTGATCTCCAACACGACACCGCGAGCGTCGCGGTGGACGCGCTCCTTTCCCCGCGGACGGTGGCAATAATCGGCGCAAGCGATTCCAGCGGCTTCTCCCGACGCCTGGTGAACAACCTCGAGCGGCACCAGTACACCGGGGAGGTGTTTCTGGTCAATCCACGCCGATCGACGGTTGCCGGTAGGACGTGTTACTCGACGATCGCGGCGGTGCCCGGTCGCATCGACCTGGCGATCGTCATGGTCGCATCGGAGCACGTGGTGACGGCGTTGCGTGAGTGCGCGGCGGCCGGCGTGACGGTGGCCTCAGTGGCAGCATCCGGTTTCGCCGAAGCCGGAGAGCAGGGACGCACGCGGCAGGACGAAATCGCGGCGATCGCGCACGAAACCGGGATGCGCATCGTCGGGCCGAACTGCATGGGCGTCGTGATGCAGAACATCGGGCTGGTCGCGACATTCACCCAAGCCGTCGACGCCGACCTCCTTCCTGGCAGCGGCGTGGCGTACGTCGGACAAAGCGGCGCGATCGGCGGCGCCGTCCTTGGGTTGTGCCGCGAACGCGGAATTGGTTTGTCGGCCTGGTGCACCGCCGGCAATGAAGTGGATCTGACCAGTGTCGACATTGCGCGTGGAATGGTGCAGCGCCCCGACATCGAGACCGTTGCGCTTTACCTCGAATCCGTTCCCGACGGACGTCGTTGGCTTGAGCTAGTGGAATCGGCCAACCTGCACGACAAGCGCATCGTGCTGCTTCGCAGCGGGCGATCGCAGGCGGGACAGCGCGCCGCAGCATCGCACACCGGTGCCATGGTGCGCGGCGATGTCGCCTTCGACCTCATCAACCGCCAACTTGGCGTCATCACGGTCGACGATGTTGCGGCGTTGATCGACGTGCTTGAAGCACTCGACTTCCGGCGTGCGCGCCCGGGCACACGCGTCGGGGTCGTTACCAGTTCGGGCGGGCTGGGCACCATGATGGCCGATGCCTTGGAACAGGCCGGCCTGCCGCTGGCCGAGTTGTCCGAGGCAACGCGAGCCGACATTTCGGCTTTCATCCCCGATTACGGTTCGACGCAGAATCCCGTCGACGTCACCGCACAACTCTTCAACGGCGACGGCAGAGGATTCGAACACGTCTGCGCCAGCATCATGTCGGACCCCAACGTCGACTCATTGGCGATCCTGTTGACCACAATCGTGGGTGACGCCGCAACGCAACTGGCATCCTCGATAGCGCACGTCGTCGGTGCGCAATCCAAACATGCCTTCGTGGTCTGGGTCGCTCCGGAGGATCAGACGCAGCATGCGCGAAAAGTATTGCGCGGCGCAGGAATATCGACCGGATCGGCCATCCGCCCTCAGCTTGAACTGCTCAAGAACCTCGACGCCGGCTTCCATCGTCTCCGCAGGCCCCCGGCCTCATCGCCATCTGCACTGGTAACGCAAGCACTGACGATTGTCGCGGGCCGCACCGGCACGATGACCGAGGCGGACGGCGGCGCCTTGTTGGACGCGCTCACCATCGGTCGACCACGCGGTGCGCTGGTTTCGTCGCCCGACGATGCCGCCACCGTCGCGGCGCAGCTCGGCGACAAGGTCGTCATGAAGATCCAATCGCCGCAGATCTTGCACAAAAGTGACATCGGTGGCGTCGCGGTCGGCGTGCCGCTCGACCAGGTCATGGACACCTATGCGGCGATCCTGGAATCGGGAAAGGTAGCCGATGCGATCGAGGGAGTCCTCGTTCAGGAGATGGCATCGCCGGGCCTCGAGCTCATCCTGTCGGTGACCGGTAGTCGTGACGGCTACCCACCGATCGTTACTGTCGGCTTTGGCGGTGTCACCGCCGAATTGACCCGCGATTTCGTTTCTGATCTAGCACCACTGCATCGCGACACCGCGCTTGACATGCTGAAGCGACTGCGCGGCTGGCCTCTTCTCAACGGATTCAGGGGCGGCGCCGCTGCCGACCTTGCCGGCCTCGTCGATGCGATGTGCATCCTGTCCGAATTTGCGGCCGGTGCCGCCGACGGCTTGATCGAAGTAGAGATCAACCCCCTCAGAGTGAGTCCGGACGCGGTCACCGCGTTGGATCTGCTTGTCGAACTGAACGGCCATGACCGCCAATCGGTTACGGCACCCAAGTCGAATCCGTCGTTCGGTAGTCCGAACTGACGATCAGAGGAAGGAGGGCACATGCAGCAGGCAGTCAATCGCCTCGACCACATCGGGATACTGGTCCACCGGCGGAATATAGGCAGATACGTTGAGCAGCTCAGCGGGATTCTCAACATCGAGTTCGGCGAGCCGGTAGAGATTGTGCACGCGGGAGCGATCGCGGTCCATTCGTGGGACGCAGGTTTGGAGTTCCTTGCTCCGCTAATGGATGACGGCCCATTCTGGGATCGTTTGCAGGAGAAGGGCGAGGGCACCGTGGTCGTGATCTTCGGCGTCCGCGACATCGACGAATCGCAGGCGGTGGCTGCGCAGCACGGCGCACCAGCCGAGTATGAACTGCCGTTGACCGGAACCGAGCCATGGCTGAGTCATTTCAAGACGTTTCGTGAGATCAAATTGACGAACGTCTTCGGCGACGACTTCGGCGCCTGGTTTGCGCTGTCGCAAATCGAGCCGGCTGCGTCAGCTGCTGAATCCATCCTCGGCTCGGATTGACGGTCGCACGACGCGCACGACGTCGACGGGTGCGCCCACCGAGCAGCGCGGGCGCTGAACTCGAGTAACCCTGGGGCGGGCCAGGTTTCCCTAGCGAGCAACCGCGGCCAGGGTCCGGCCAGCCGTGCTCGTGTAGCTCTGGCTGAGCAGTCCGACCGCGTTGAGTCCCAGGACGTTGTTCTCGCCGTCCTCGATCAGCGATGCTTGGCAGTCGCGCAGCAGTTTCTCGATCGGGTACTCGGGCGTCAAACCATTGCCGCCGAAGAGCCGCATCGCCTCTTGCGCCAGTTCGTATGCGGTTTCGGTCGAGTGCACCTTGGCGGTGATTCCGCCGACCGGATTGGGGCCGTACGGCCCAAAGTGGTAGGCCAAAGCGCGTTGCACCAGGCCGCGCGACGCCTCGAGTTTCCGCCACATCTGGAAGATGCGCGCACGCACGGCCTGGTGGCGGATCAGGGGCACGCCGCCCTGCTCGCGATCGTGTACATATGCGAAGGCGTGATCGAAGGCGGCACGGCCCACGCCGACGAACGCAGTGGCGACGATCGATTTGGCGTACGTGAGCGCGCCGGCGAGTTCATGGTGGGCCTGGTCGAGTTTCGCGACGACGAAGGATTCGGGAAGGCGGACCGAGTCGAAATACACCGCGCCCTGGGGCAGTGACCGTTGACCGAGCTTGTCTAGCGGGCGCCCCTTGGCGACGCCAGGCTCGTCGAAGGGGATGACCAGACCGATGTAGTTCAATCGGCCGTCGTCTCCATAGAAGCCGTCGCCGTCGTCACAGGCGGCATAGGCGATCGCGCAGCTGGCAATCGGTGAACCGGAAATCCACTCCGACGATTGCCCGTGCACGATGTAGTCCGAGCCGCTGCGCCGCACCGTGAGATTGCCGATCGGCGGGCGAACCCCGGGAAACGCGTCGAGTCCGAGATGGTCGATCGCATCGCTGCCCCGGTCGGGTTGAGTGCAGACGAAGCAGCCGAACCCGTCTCCGACCCGTTGAATCACCTCCGGGCTCTGTGTGGTGTATGCGGCGAACTTCGCGAAGTCGCGCGCCATCGACAACATCGCCAGTCCAGCGTCGCCCCAGCCCAACTCCTCCATGATGACGGGCATCATCACTGCTTGAGCGCTCGGCTCGAGTTGTGCCAGGTCCCCCATGTCGACGAGCCCGGCCTTCTTCACTTCGGCGAAGAAGTCGTAAATGGGTGAACCCTGTCGAACGACGTCAGCTGCCGACATCTTGTCCAGTTCGGCGGCCAACGGCCGCATTACGTCTCGCGCGAAGCGGCGAGCTTCACGCTGGACGTCGGAGACTTCAGACGACACTTCACCGTCGAGACCCGTGGGGCCGAGGTTTGGATAGTGGCTGGCAGATGTATCCATTGCTCTCCTCCGAGGTGCCCGACACGGTGGTCCAGGTCACTTCGAGCCTATAAACGCGATTGCTGGCTGTCAACAGTCATCTGAAATCTGTCTTCAGTTAGGTCGGCGATCCCGTCGTCGCGAGGCGCGCCGCCGAAGAGTTGGTGTGTCGACGCAGCTCAGGAGGTCGTACTTGATAGACTGCTGACAGATGACAATCAACCGCGGCCCCCAGCGGCAGAGCGATGCCAGCCACACAGGGATTTGGAGAACCGGATGACCTCAGCAGTCGCTGGTGGCGGACCGAGGAAGCTAGCGCGAACATCCTTGCGGGATCAGGCGGTAGAAGCCCTGCGTGAGATGGTGATAAGTGGCGCTCTCCCGGCGGGCGCTCGTATCAATGAGGCTGAGCTGGCAGAGCAGCTGGGTATCAGTCGAGGCCCGCTCCGGGAGGCCATTCAACGGGTCGGCGCGGAAGGCTTGGTCGAGCTTAGGGGTAACCGCGGCGCGTTCGTTCGTGAGATCGCGATGGAAGACGTTCAGCTGATCTACGAGGTCCGTGGAGCTCTGGAAAGCGCCGCCGCTCAGCGCGCCGCTCGAGTTGCGTCCGCCGCCGAGATCGCCGATCTTGAACGGCAGGTCGCGCAAGTGGACGAGATCATCCAGTCTGGCGACGCACAGAACGGGGATTCCAATAGTCGCGTGTTGGAATTGACCAACGACTTTCACATCACGATCCTCGAAATCTGCCAGAACCCTTATCTGCAAAGGTATGGCAACGATCTGCATGTCCAGCTTCGTGTCGCACGCCTGCACTCGGAGCACTCACCGGAACGGGCGAAGCAGGTGCTGGAGGAGCATCGTTCGATTGTCGCCGCAATCTCCAAGCGCGACGGTGCCGCAGCGAGCGCGGCCATGAGTGAGCATTTGATGAACTCGCTGGCGCGCTTCGAAGCGCAACCGCCCGACGGCAACGAGTAGCCGGTCCTCGCCACGGCCACCGTTGGTGGTCGAGTCGATCCGCGGTGAAGCTGCCGGCGTACCTGGTATGTCACCTGCGGGGATCAGACGGTGCATTGCGCATGGTTGCCGGGCTCCAGCGCCGCGACGGCTGCCCGGTGCCTGCGCCGGGCACGACGAAAGTGGCCCCCGCTAGCGGTTGGGCCTGCTGCTGGGCCGGCGTCAATCGATGCGAGGAGGTTGTGACATAGAGATCGGCGAGATCGGCACCGCCGAAGCACACGTTGGTGACTCGATCAACCGGGAACTCCAGCACTTCAACCAACGCGCCATCTTCGCCGTAGTGGTGCACAGCGGCGCCGGCATAAAGTGCGACCCAAACGTCACCAACTGCATCGACCGCCAGTCCGTCGGGAAACCCTTGTGACTCAGACAATCTGAGCCATACCCGAGGCTCCGAGACGGAGCCGGAGTCCACGTCGTAGTCGAATACCTCGACCGTTCGCTGTTGGCTGTCGGCGAAGTACATCGTCGCGCCGTCTGGACTCCAGGCGATGCCATTGGCAAGTCCTCGAGAGGTGAGGACGGTATCGGGAACCCCGTCGCTGAATCGCAGCAGACTCGACCGGCCGCGACCGAAGTTGGCGTCGATCGTGCCAGCCCACAATCGGCCCGCCGGGTCACACGCTGCGTCATTGAGCTGGATCGTTGCATCAGCTGGGTCGATGGCGGCGATGAGCGCCGTCGTGCCGTGGTCCCAGTCGTGCCAGTACACGCCGTTTGCCCGGGTCACGATCAACGCGCCGTCGTCTGCGGGAATCGCGGCGCTGAGCGGAGAGCCCACCAACTGGCCGGCGGTCTCGCCCGTCGCCGGGTCGAGGCGGTGCAGCACACCGCCGGTGATGTCGACGAACCACAGGCATTGCAGCATGTCGTCCCAAAATGGGGCCTCGCCGAGACGACCTGTCTGTCCTTGAACTGCCACATCCCATGTCCGCATCGCAGATCACCATCCTCAGTCATCAGTTATTTGTTGACAGTAGTCTGATGGCAGCCAATAATCAGCTTTGCGTCGACGGACCACAGTTGTCCGGGCCCGTGCGGCCAGCGCCGATCACGCCCAACCGTGGCATCGCGGCTGTAAGAGGAGGAATGACCATGACGCGGCGTCTGGACGGCAAGGTCGCGTTGATCTCCGGAACGGGCGGCGGGATAGGACAAGCGGCTGCGCTTCTGTTCGCAGGGGAGGGAGCGACAGTCGTTGGAACCGATATCAACCCCGAAGCCGCCACGAGCACCCAGAAGCTGGTGGAAGACAGTGGCTACGCAATGCTGTCCGTCGCTCCGCTCGACGTCTCCACTCCCGAAGCTGCCCGTGCCTGGGTGAACGAGGCGGTCGAGGCATACGGCGGCTTCGACATCCTCTACAACAACGCGGGTGACACTCGATTTGCCCCATTTGCCGACATGACGGTCGCCGACTACGAGCACACCATCCGCAATGAACTTGGGGTCACCTGGCACTGCACCCAGGCAGCGTGGCCCCACCTCATCGCCCGTGGTGGGGGCGTCGTTCTCAATTGCGGCTCCATTGCGGGCATCAACGGATCGCGTGATCTGCCACAGAGCGCACACGTGGCCGCCAAGGGGGCCATCATGGCGCTCACCCGCCAGCTGGCAGCCGAGGGCGCCGCGGTCGGTATCCGGGTCAACGCCGTCTGTCCCGGCCTCATCGAATCACCCGCCGTCACAGCCATTCTGGCCGACGCGCCGCAGCTCGTGATGTCGATGGTTGACCGCACCTGCGAGCGACGTCCCGGCCTGCCCAACGAAGTCGCACAGGCCGCACTATTCCTGGTTTCCGAGGAGGCCAGCTACGTCAGCGGCAGCGCGTTGGTGGTCGACGGTGGCACCACCAGCCTGATATGAGCGCCATATCGTGCCGGTGGTCTGCGAGCTGGACGGCAACGATCCGGCGTTGCTCCGGCTGCTGGCTATCCGGCGGCCACCTCTGTTCGCGCGGGCAACGCGGACGCGGCGCGGGATGCGAGCACGCGCAACACATCTCGGCTGCTACTCCCGATGGGCGCCGTCATGATCAACACGATCTGGCGATCCTCGCCGGCCGGGCGCAGCACCTGCCAATCCAGTGGGTACTGTCCGACCGCGGGGTCGTTCAGCGTCTTGGTCCCGAAGCTCTGGTAGTTCACCGTTTGCGCGGCCCACCAGGTGCGAAAGTCACGATCGCGCAGCGAAAGGTCGCCGATCAGCTCCAGCAGGCGCGGCTCATCGGTGCCCTCGGCGACGGCCGCACGGAAGTAGCCCACGCAGGTGCGTGCCATCGGCGCCCAGTCGACGTAACGCCCGCGGACCTGGGGATCCAGGAACAGCATGCGCAGGAAGTTGCGCTCGCGACGCGGAACCGCACTGAAGTCCCGAAACACCGCCGTTGCCAGGGTATTCCACGCCAGAACGTCGAGGTGGCATCCCAAGACCAAGGCCGGGCTGTCACGCAGGTTGTCGATCAGAAGTTGTGTTTGCGGCCGTACGCTTTCGGCTCGCGGATGGCGGGGCTGCTGGCTGGTCTTGCCGGCGAGTCGCAATAGGTAGGTTCGCTCGTCGTGGTCAAGCTGCAGAGCAGTCCCCAATGCGTGCAGAACCGACGCGGAGGCGCCCGCAAGCCGACCCTGCTCCAAACGGGTGTAGTAGTCCGTGCTGATCCCAGCGAGTTGGGCGACCTCCTCCCGGCGAAGACCTGACACGCGCCGTGGTTGACCATGAACGTCCAGGCCCACCTCGCGCGGATCAATGCTCGCCCTGCGGGCCCCGAGAAAGGCGCCCAGATCCTGCGGGCGCTCGCCGCGCATCTCGTGCGATCCCATACGGGCGAATACTACCTGCACACTCTGGCTCTTTTCCTAGGAAGAAAGCTACCTAGGAAAGAAGTCACCCCTGCTCAAATCAATCTCAGCGCGCGAAGCTGGGTCTGGTGATTGCAAAACAACCTAGGAATGGAGTGAATTACATGCGAGAAGACGTGACTTTCCTCAGCAACGGTCGCAAGCTCGTCGGCCACGTGTACCCACCCGAGAGCATTTCCGCCGGTGGGGGGCCGGCGGTCGTGGTCGTTGGTCCCGCGTCCAGCACCAAGGGGCAGGTTCCGGCCGTGTACTCGCAGCGGCTCGCCGAGCTTGGGTACACCGCACTAGCCTTCGACCACACGAGTTACGGCGAAAGTGAAGGCACCCCGCGCAGCGATGAAGACCCCTTCACCAAGTCGGAGGACATCAAGAACGCCGTGACGTATCTTGCTGCGCGCCAAGACGTCGACGCTGCCAGGATTGGGGCCCTCGGAGTGTGCGCCGGTGGGGGATACGCGCCCTACGCAGCCGTAGCGGACCGGCGAATCAAGGCCGTTGCCACCGTCAGCGGGTTGCCAGATCTGCGGGCAACCATCGCGGTTGGCGAGTGGCATCAAACAATGGAGGCCGCGCAAGGCGCGCGCCAGGCGTATGCCCTTGACGGCCAGGCGGTTACGGTTCCCTTCCTTCCGCCGGGCGAGCTGGACCCGTGGAGGGAGAACGGCAAGAAGTTCTACCTGACCGACCGCAACCAGGACCCCAATTGGAAGAACGAGACTCTGCTGTGGTCCTACGACAAGATGGTGCAATTCTCGGCCATTGACAGCATCGAACTGCTGGCGCCAACACCCCTGTTGGTCGTCGCGGGCACCAATGCGGAGACGGTGGGGCAAAGTCACGCCATCTACGACGCCGCTCGCGAACCCAAGGAACTGTTTCTCCTAGACGGCGGCATGCACTTCGATTTCTATGACCAGCCCCAGTACGTGGGCCCTGCCGTCTCGCAGATCGAGATCTTCTTCAACAAGCACCTGTAGGTCGTCCGGCAGTCGCACCCGCCCGCGCGCGGAAAGCAGTCCGGCACTGGGCCTGCCGGGCTCCCGCGCTGCGGGCGGGTGTGGATGTTGGTTACGCACTGACGACATCAGTTCCTGCGGCACCAGCGAACTGGCCTATCGACTAGGCACCGATGGGAGCTTCACGCTGCTACTGAACGACGAATTCAGATGATCGTGATAATTCGTCGCACGCTGACGATTCAAGGAGTCGTACACCGCCAACAACACGGCGATGAGTGCGATGCCCGCCCCAATCCCGGACAGGACCTGAGTCCCGCGGGCCTGTCCCAGCAGAACAAGACCGATACCAACCAACACAACGCTCATCTCGCCAAGAATGACCCAGTAGAAGCTTCGGACAGCTTGCACCATGTGGTTGTTCTCCTCGGCGAGGAATCGCGGCGCATCGTCGGCCAACAACTTCGAATAGTGAGCGTGGTCGCCAGCAAGACCAACGAAATACGCGCCGCTGGCCACCAAGACGACTGCACTACCAACCAATAGTGCCCAGCCGAGGCCACACCAGAAATCCTCTTTGGCCTTGGCGAGGTAGACACCGACCCCGCCGGCGAGCAGGGCGAGGCCACAGCACGCCAGAACTCCTAGGCGCCCGCCTGCGTAATAGTTTTCGACGATCGTCGACATCGAGTGCACCTCCCGATCGGTCAGCAAAATCAGTGATCGCAGTATACCGCCGATTGCAAACAGATGTCCGCCAACTGTTGACACTCAGCAGTCGGGTCATTAGCGTCTTTCCACCGAGAGCACCTCTCCGGGGAGAGGCGAATGGACGGATGGACCTGGGCCCCACCACGTGGTGCCAGTAGGACTCTGATTCCTGGCTAACGGGCTGGAAGGTGACGCGGTGCAGTAGCTGAACCGTCGCGATCAACCCTCACCGCCCCGGCCAGCAGAAAGAAGTCGTTCTCGATGCACACCGGGCACGGCGGGTCGTAGCCGTTACAGCAGTCGCCGATGCGCTCCATCGCCGTCATCGCGGTGGCCAGGGCGACCCCGCCGCCCGCGGCGAGAATCCCTCCGAGGATCCGTACGGGCTTCACCACGCCACGATCACCACGCTCGGTGAAGGGTTAACCCCTACTTCTCCAGGGTGAACTGATTGACATCGAGGTACCCGCCGCGGAACAGGTCCGCGCACCCGGTGAGGTACTTCATGTAGCGGTCGTAGACCTCCTGCGACTGGACTGCGATGGCGTCGTCTCGATGCGCCTCCAACGCGGCTGCCCAGTGATCGAGCGTCTTTGCATAGTGCGGCTGCAGCGACTGCACCCGGCTTACCTGGAACCCGGCATCGCTGGCACGCGTTTCGACCATCGACACGGTCGGCAGCCTGCCGCCCGGGAAGATCTCGGTCATGATGAACTTGACGAATCGTGCCATCCTGAGTGTGATCGGTATACCCAGTCGCGCGGCGTCGTCCTGGGTTATCCCGCAGATCGTGTGCAGCAGCATCGATCCGTCGTCGGGCAGCGCGTTGTAGGCCATGTCGAAGAAGGCGTCGTACCGCTCGTGGCCGAAGTGTTCGAGCGCGCCGATGCAGACGATCCGGTCGACCTTGCCCTCGAATTCCTCCCAGCCCTGCAACCGCACCTCGACGTTGCGGCGGGTCTGGACCTTGGCAAGCTTGGCCTCGGCATACTCGCGCTGTGATCGGCTGAGGGTCAAGCCGATGACGTTGATGTCGTGAGATTCGATCGCCCGCTGCATACCGCCGCCCCAGCCGCAGCCGATGTCGAGCAGCGTCATCCCCGGTTGGAGGTTCAGCTTGCCCAAGGCCAGATCGAACTTGGCGATTTGAGCTTCATCAAGGGTCATGTCGTCGCGTTCGAAGTATGCGCAGGTGTACCCGACAGTGGGGCCCAAGAACAGTTCGAAGAATTCGTCCGAGATGTCGTAGATCGACTGCACAGTCTCGTAATGCGGACGTAGCTCACCCATCCATGCAATGTTAGGCCGCCATTTTCCTTGGGCGGCCAACTCCACATACGTGCCCGACGAAGGCCCAAACGGGCTAGATCGCGAGCGCCGCGTTGTTCGTAGTGTCGGACGAAGTCGATACATCGGGTGACGGCGGCGTAGTCAACCCGACATGATCACTGCTATTTGCCTGAATACCTTGGGGCACGACGGGATCGGCGGTATTGCGACGGCGAGGCATTGGCCAGCTTGGACAGTGGATGTGGTGTCCGTCACAAGCCGACGTCCTCAGGTTTGGTCGGGCGCGCTAGCGGGTAAAAAATGGCGTCGTCTGCGGAGCGGGCATTGAGGCCCAGCGCCGGGTCGGGAATCAAATAGGGCGGTGGAGTCGAAATGAGCGTGATCAGTCGTTTGTTCGGTGCTGCGGTGGTGACAGCCTCGGTGCTGCTGGGCCTCGCGATCGGGATGCCTTCCGCGTCCGCCGCTCCCTGCCCCGATGTCGAGGTGCTATTCGCGCGCGGCACGTTCGAGCCACCCGGGGTCGGCGAAACCGGGCAGGCCTTCGTTGATGCGCTGCGCGCCCAACTCGGCGACAAATCGGTCGACGTGTATCCGGTGAACTATCCGGCGTCTCTCGATTTCTCCACGGCAGCCGCGGGTGTAATCGATGCGAGCAACAAGGTCCGCGACATGGCGGCAAGTTGCCCGAAGACCAAGATGGTGCTCGGCGGGTACTCCCAAGGGGCGGCCGTGATGGCATACACCACCGAAGACTCGATACCCCCCGGCTACACCCTGCCAGCCGGCATCACTGGCCCAATGGCGCCCGAGGTGGCCAGCCATGTCGCCGCGGTGGCCCTCTTCGGGAAACCATCGAGCGGGTTCTTGCAGCAGATCTACACCGGAGCGCCGCCAATCACAGTCGGCCACCTCTATTCGGGAAAGACCACTGACCTGTGCATTCCCACCGACCCGATCTGCTCGGTGGGCGGCACCGACAACGGGGCGCATACCCTCTATGCGGTGAACGGACTGACCGGCCAGGCCGCCGACTTCGCTGCGCGTCGCCTCACCTCAAGCGGGGCGGCCGCCTAGGGAGGTCGGTCCTCACTGCGCAACTTGCGCGCATGAGAATCGCAGCTACGCGTATGAGAATGAGCGCAGAGCGCGAGCAGTGAGGAGTCGACGTTTTCGCGTGGTGGGGTCGAACGGTATACCGCTACCGATCCATCGTGATCGGAGTGATGGTGGCGTTGTGCCTGGGTGGCGGCGCGTTCGGGCTGACTCTGGGCCCGCATCTCACGCAGAGCGGCTTCTACGACGACAACAGCGAGTCGGCGAGGGCGTCACGCCTCGCTGATCAGGCGTACGGTCGCGACACCTCAGGCCACATCGTGGCGATCTACACCGCCCCGGACGGCAAGACCGTGGACGACGCAGACTTCAAGCGGAAGATCCTCGAGAACCTCGCCCAAGTCGAAAAGGACCACCCTAACCAGATCCTCCGGTCGGTCGGCTACTTCAAGAACCCGGGCCTGCTGCGCAACATGGCCGACGCTTCGAAGAAGCACGCGTTCATGTCGATTCAGCTCAAGGGCAACGACGACGACACCATCCTCAACAACTACAAGGTGGTCCAGAACGACTTCGCCATCTCGGGCGCAGACGTGAAATTGGCCGGTTTGCAGCCGTTGGCCAACGAGCTGATGGGGACCATCGCCGAAGACCAGTTGCGGGCCGAAGTGCTGGCCGTGCCGCTGGTGGCGGTGGTGCTCTTCTTCGTGTTCGGCGGTGTGGTCGCGGCGTGTCTGCCGGCGATGGTCGGCGCCCTGTCCATCGCCGGCTCGCTGGGCATCATGCGGTTGGTCGCGATATCCGGGCCGGTGCACTACTTCGCGCAGCCGGTCGTGACGCTGATCGGCCTGGGCATCGCAATCGACTACGGGCTGTTCGTGGTCAGCCGCTTCCGTGAAGAGATCGCCGAGGGCTACGACACCGAAACCGCGGTACGCCGCGCGGTGACGACGGCAGGGCGAACCGTGGTGTTCTCGTCGGTGCTCATCGTGGCGTCCGCGGCCGGCTTGTTGCTGTTCCCGCAGGGATTCCTCAGGTCGCTCACCTACGCCATGATCGCCTCGGTCATGTTGTCGGCAATACTGTCGATCACCGTGCTGCCTGCCTGCCTCGGGCTCCTGGGCCGCCACGTCGACGACTTGGGTGTGTACTCATTCCTTCGGGTTCCGTTCTTCCGCAACTGGAAACCCACCAACTGGTGGCTGCACTGGCTGGGCGCACACGTACAGAAGAACCAGACCCGCGAAGAGATCGAGAACGGCTTCTGGGGCAAGCTCGCCAACCGCGTGATGAAACGGCCAATCGTATTTGCCGCCCCGATCGTCATCGTCATGATCTGGCTGATCGTCCCGCTGGGCAATCTGTCCCTGGGCGGCATCAGCGAAAAGTACCTGCCGCCAACGAACTCGGTGCGCCAGGCGCAGCAGGACTTCGACCGGATCTTCCCCAGGTTCCGCACCGAGCCGCTGACGTTGGTGATCCATGGCAACGACGACCGGCCGGTCACCGACAGCCAGGTCGCGCAGGTCCGTAGCGAGGCGATGACCATTCCGGGCTTCATCGATCCGGACAACACGCCGGCCAACATGTGGAAGGAACGCCCGTACCTCGACGGCGCATCGAAGGATCCATCGGTCCGAGTGATCCAAAACGGCCTGGTGAACCGGAATGACGCCGCCACGAAGGTCCACGAGTTGCGGTCGATCTCGCCGCCGCGCGGCCTGACCGTGTGGGTGGGCGGCACACCCGCGCTCGAACAGGACAGCATCCAGAGCATATTTGCCAACCTGCCGCTGATGACCCTCATCTTGATCGGCACGACCACGCTGCTGATGTTCTTGGCGTTCGGATCACTGGTGCTGCCGATCAAGGCCGCGATCATGAGCGCCTTGACGCTAGGTTCGACGCTGGGCGTGCTGACCTGGATATTCGTCGACGGCCACTTCTCCGATTGGCTGAATTTCACACCCACCCCGCTGACCGCCCCGGTGATCGGCCTCGTCATCGCGGTGATCTACGGCCTGTCGACCGACTACGAAGTCTTCCTCGTATCCCGGATGGTCGAGGCACGCGACTCCGGCGCGTCGACCGCGGACGCCATCCGCATCGGCACCGCGACCACCGGCCGCCTCATCACCGCGGCGGCGTTGGTCCTCGTCGTGGTGGCGGGCGCGTTCGTCTTCTCCGACCTGGTGATGATGAAGTACCTGGCGTTCGGCCTGGTCACCGCGCTCCTGCTGGACGCCACGGTGGTCCGGATGTTTCTCGTCCCGTCGGTCATGAAGCTGCTCGGCGACGAATGCTGGTGGGCGCCAACGTGGATGAAGCGGTTGCACAGGCTGATTGGGCTCGGCGAGATCGGTCTCCCAGACGAGCCCAAGCCGGGGGCGGAGGCAGAGACCGAACCGGAGTTGGAACCGGAGTCGGAAGACGCTCTCGTTGGGGAAGGCGCGCCGGTGACGCAGTGGCCGCCGCGTGACCCCACCGGTCCGACCGGCGACGGTTCGGCCCGGCGCATCGACGCGGCGCGCCGGGCGAGCGCGCCGTCGCTTGCGACGACCACGCCGATGCCGATCACCCGCATCGCTCGCGCCGACGAACCGACGGTGGCGCAGATCTCGAGGGCCAACGCCCCGGAGACCAACGGCAACGGTGAGGTGACGGCGTCGCCGCGCGCGATTCCCGCTCGGCTTCAACAGAATCCGAATGCCGGCTGACTGGCGACATCGACCGCAGGTGGCCGGTCAAATCTTGATCGCCGGTGTCAGTCTGTTGAGGTTCCAGAGTTGGTTGTGCCCGCCGCGAGCATGGCCAGCGGGGTCGGTGGGATGGGCATCCTCTGGGCGCGTCCTGCCCCCCACCAGTCTGAGCGAATCGCCTTCATCCCTGCCGTCGAGATGGACGCCGCGATCACCCACGCCGAACAGGTGCTGAATGTCACCACCCCGTAGGGCGACGGGACCGGGCTGCTGGCCGCCCTGCGTCGGACGATCGCCGACGAGTTCGGGAGATTGCCATGGACTCGGGCGCGACGTGCGTCGATCTGTGGCCAGCGCTCAGCGACGGCCGCGACGGGCTTCGGGCGGAATTCACCCCAGACAAGCTGCACCTCAACGGCCTTGGCTATTCGGCGTGGGTGGATACGCTCTCACCAATCACGCGCCGGGCGCCGCCGTGAGTGTCGCCAGGTCACTCCGATGGTTTCTCGATGAGACGCCGATGCAACTCCGTTGTTAGCAAATGGATTTGACGGGTCAATTCGGTATTGGTCTTCAGTTCCAAGTCTTGGGCTTCAAAGTCATGGTCCGCCTTGGCCTGCTGAAACGCCGACTGTCGATTCTGACCGATCATCACGAACGTCGAAAGGAAGATCGCCTCGAGCGACACGACGAGGGTCAACATGGGCCACGGGCTCTTCTCCAGGAACACCATCCAGACGGCGAACAACGCTGCATGAAGCCAGACGAAGTTCATCGACCCCGCGAAGGTAGTGATTCCGTCGGCCAGACGCAGCTGGAAATCCCGGCTTCGTCTCTCCGCCTCTTCCAGCACGACTGGATGGTGGGTCGCCTTGCCACGCACGAGTCGGCGCGGGATCAGCTGCGGGATGCGCCGGACGGTAGCGGCGCTGTGCTCGGTCGTCATGGTCATTCCTTTCGCGGCCCATCGCAAAATCAGGCCCTGCGCGCACTCTAACCGCGAATGGCCGAGCGGTCGGTGTCCGCCAGCACACCGTCGACAGCATGGAATTGTTCCGCATGACAACTACGCCGCGTATGCCTGCGAACTACCCGGTGGGCAACGGAATTCTGTTGGAGTACAACGTCAGATGCCTGCAGGTGCCGAGTAGCGCGGGGTAACCGCTACCCGGGTGTGACACGCAACAGCGTCTGCTCACCGACGTTGTCGGCAGCCACAAGACGGCGAAGGGCCCCGCGCTGCACGATTCAGGAGTTGTCCAACCGCACACGAGGAGTCCCCATGACAGACATTGACCTGAGCGCGCAGTTCGAGAAGATCTCCGATAAGGCGAAGAGCGCATCCGACAAGCTGAAGGATGCGGGCCAAAGCACCAGAGAGCGGCTCGAGACTGACGTCCACAGCGCCCGCGACCGCGCGACCGCGGCAGCAGATCGACTCAACGACAAGGCAGTTGACACCAAGGACAAGGCCTCGTCGCAGTGGCAGGAGATGCACGCGAAGTGGCAGGCGCATGTTGCGAAGGTGAAGACAAACGTCAAGGACAAGCAGGACCGTATCGACGCGGACCTCGCCGCCAGCGATGCCGACCTTGCCGAAGACCACGCATTGGCGGCGATCGACTTCGCGCAGGCCACCATCGATGAAGCAGAGTCGGCGGTGTACGACGCCATGTATTCACGTGCGTACGCGGTCGCGCTCGACACCGGTGCTCGTTGAATCGATGTCCATGTGACTGGTGCCGCAGGCGCAGAGGAACGGCGGGTTGCGAGCTTCGGTCGGCTCGACCTCGGCCTGCGGCAAGCCAGCGACTGGTACCTCTGGGGGCCCTACCTCAGTGAAAGACAGTGGGGCACAGTCCGCGAAGACTACAGCGCCGACGGCGACGCATGGACTCATCTACCGCATGATGACGCCCGCTCGCGCGCCTATCGCTGGGGCGAGGACGGGCTTGCCGGGTTCTGCGACATCGAGCAACGGCTGTGCTTGGCGCTGACGCTGTGGAACGGGCGTGACCCGATACTGAAGGAGAGGGCGTTCGGGCTCACCGGTGCCGAGGGCAATCACGGCGAGGACGTCAAGGAGTACTGGTGGTACCGCGATGCCGTCCCCAGCCATGCCTGGAACAGCTGGCGCTACCACTATCCACAGCGGGCATTTCCCTACCAGCAGCTGCTGGACGCGAACCGCCGACGCGGCAAGCGCGACCGTGAGTACGAACTGCTGGATACGGGGATCTTCGACGACGACCGCTACTGGGTCGTCGACGTGCACTACGCCAAGGCCGACCCAACCGATGTGCTGATGACGATCAGCATCACCAATGCCGGGCCCGGCACCGAAGTCCTTCATGTGCTGCCTACGCTGTGGTTTCGCGACACATGGTCGTGGGAGGCCGGACATACAATGCCGACGCTTTCGGCCGGCGCCGCAGGCACGGTGGCCGTCGCACATCCGATTCTCGGCGACCTGGAGCTGCTTGCCGGGCCTGCCCCTGACGGCGAGCAGCCGGAGCTGCTGTTCTGTGACAACGAGACGAACCTGAGTCGGCTCGACGGTATTTCGACAGGATCGCGGTGGCCGAAGGACGGCATCAACGATCACGTCCTGGACGGGGCGGGCACCGTCAATCCGGAGGGACGGGGCACGAAATGTGCTCTTTGGTACCGGGTTTCGCTGGATGCAGGTGAGACGACCGAGATACGCCTGCGGTTGCGTCCGGCCGACACGGCGCTACCCGAGCCGAACGCATTGGGGACGGACTTCACGCGGGTGAACACGCAGCGTCGGGCCGAAGCCGACGAGTTCTACTCCTCGCTTACCCCGCCGCAGGCGTCGGCCGACGAGGCCGCCGTGATGCGCCAGGCCTTCGCCGGCATGTTGTGGAACAAGCAGTTCTACTACTACGACGTGGCCAAGTGGCTCGATGGCGACTCGGCCCAACCGCCGCCTCCGACGCAGCGCAGGCACGGCCGCAACGCTCGGTGGCGGGGTTTCGGGGCCTTCGACGTGATGTCGATGCCCGACACCTGGGAATACTCGTGGTTCGCGGCCTGGGATCTCGCGTTTCACTGTGTCGCGTTGGTGCACGTTGATCCTGCGTTCGCGAAGTATCAGCTTTCGTTGCTGTGCCGCGAATGGTTCCAGCACCCCAACGGTGCGTTGCCTGCATACGAGTGGGACTTCTCCGACGTCAACCCCCCGGTTCATGCGTGGGCGGCGCTGGAAGTCTTCGCCATCGACGGCGGACGTGACTTCGACTTCCTCAGCAGAATCTTCGACAAGCTTCTGGTGAACTTCACCTGGTGGGTGAACCGCGAAGACGCGAACGGTTCGAACGTATTCGAGGGCGGCTTCATGGGCCTGGACAACATCGGCCCTCTGGATCGCTCACATCTTCCCTTCCACGGAATACTCGAGCAGTCCGACGCCACCGGTTGGATGGCCGGGTACGCGTTGTCCATGGCCACGATCGCTGCCATCCTGCATGGGTCTGGGCACCGACCCGCGCTCGACCTCGTGCAGAAATTCTTGGAGCACTTTGCCGGCATCGCGGAAGCCCTTGAAGCTGTGGGACTTTGGGACGAGCATGACGGCTTCTACTACGACCGGATCCTGTTGCCCGACGGGGGCGCCGTGCCGGTGCGGGTGCGCTCGATGGTCGCCATGATCCCGCCGCTGGCAGCAGCGGTGGTCAACGAGGAGGCCATCAACCGGACGCTCGTGACAGACAAGATGTTCGCCAACTACCTGCGACTCCATGGACTGGGAGGAACCAAGGAAATGGTCGACGCCGGGATCCTGCGGGGCAACCCCGGCACACGGCGACTCTTGATCGGGGTGACCGGCCTGGACAGGGTGCGGCGGCTCTGCCAAACACTTTTCGACCCTGCGGAATTCCTGTCGCCGCACGGGCTTCGCTCGTTGTCCGCCTACCACCGCGAACATCCGTACCAAATGGACGTGCAGGGTGTGCGGGCCGGAATCGACTACGAGCCCGCCGAGTCGACCACCCCCATGTTCGGCGGCAACTCGAACTGGCGGGGTCCGGTGTGGTTTCCGCTGAACTACCTCGTCGCGACCGCATTGGAGCGCTACCACGAGTTCTTCGGCGACGAACTGACCATCGAATACCCGACCGGATCAGGAACCAGCGTCACCCTCGACGTCGTCGCCGCCGATTTCTGGGAGCGCCTGGTGTCGATCTTCCTGGTCGGCCACGACGGAAGACGGCCGTGTTTCGGCGACACGGAGCGGATGCAGAGCGACCCGCGGTGGCGCGACAACCTGCTCTTCCACGAGTACTTCCACGGCGACAACGGTGCTGGCCTCGGTGCGTCGCACCAGACCGGCTGGACCGGGTTGGTCGCCGACGTGATCCGTCGCCGCCATCGTGCGTACCCCACGGTGTCGGAGGTCATTCAGCGACTCGTCGAAGGTGAGGAGAGCCGATGACCACGCCTTCGCCGAGTCGATCCCGAAGAGTCGCGCTCGTTGGGCGTTGTCTGCCGGCACTGCGTCGCGACGGCGATGTTGTGTCACACCACATCGCCATTGCATACGGCCAAGAGCACTGTTGAGTTGTCATCGCCGCGGAGTGTTCGGCGAGGCTGTCAATCGAATGTCGTCAATCGAATGTGTAGGAGTACCAATGAGCGAGACCCGTCGTACTGCCACCATGACACCCGCTGGGCCAGTGAGTCATTTCTTCGAAGACGCCGTGTCCAAGACCCGGTTCTGGTGGCTGCTGTTGATTACAGGCGCTGCCTGGATCGTGCTATCCGTCGTCATCCTGCGCTTCGACTACACCACCGTCGCGGCGGTGGCCGTGCTGTTCGGGGTGTACTGCCTGGTCGCCGCGGTCAATGAGGTGGTGATCGGGGCGGTGTCCTCATCCACGGGCTGGCGCATCGCGCACGGGCTGCTGGCGGCGCTGCTGGTGGTGGTGGGTGTGGTCTCCTTGATGAACCTCGGTGCCACGTTCGTCACGTTGGCTGCGATCGTGAGCTTCTACTTCATCTTCCGCGGTAGCTTCGACATCGTCATGGCCTTCGCCGGCAGCGCCGTGTCCGGGTGGTGGGTGTTGTTGATCACCGGGCTCGTTGAGCTGGGGTTGGGGTTCTGGGCCGCCGGGTCATGGAACATCTCCGTGGTGATCTTGGTGGCGTGGGTGGCGGCCGGGGCCCTGCTGCACGGCATCGGCGAAATCGCATTGGCCTTCCAGATCCACCAAGGACGCAGCGGCATCAACGCCGTGGAAGGGCTAGCTGACCGACTCGGGGTCACCAACAGCCGCCCCGCACCCGACGCAGCCGTCCCTACGCGGTGACGAGTCTGTCGCGACGAGCGAGTGGTCATGCAAAGCGTCGAATATGTGCACGGGTGGTGGGTTCTGCGCGCATGCGGCCGCAATCCGCTGGTGCGTGGCGTCGACCGCCTTGAACTGGTGATCATCGCGCTGGGATTCTTGGTCGTTCTGGCGGCCGCCGCGTGTGCGGGGGCGCTGGGCACGGCCGTGCATGATGCGCGCAGCCGCGTATACGTCGCGCAGGCTCAGACGCGGCACGCGGTGACCGCCAGAGCCACGGACGACAGCACGATCGTCTTCGGAGTGGACGACGACACGGTGACGAGGGTGAACGCCCGGTGGCAAGTCGATGGCACCGAGCACGCCGGCAGCATCAAGTGGGACCACGCCGTCAAAACTGGTAACCCGCTACAGATTTGGGTGGACCGTGATGGCAACCGCGTTGATGCGCCCACGCCGACGTCGCGGGCCGGCGTGGAGGCGGTCGGTGTCGCCTACGCGGCATGGCAAACGGTGGCCTTCGCCGTGGCCGGACTGATCTGGTGGGGCCGTTCGTCCCTTGACCGCCGGCGCGATTCCGCCTGGGAACACGACATCCGATGCCTCGTCGACGACGACGAGGGGCGGACGAGCCGTAAACCATGACCGACGGCGATAAAGAGGTCGGCGCCCGCGAATGCGCCACATCGAGTACAGACGGGTTGCAAAGATGGCGGCTCCACAAACACCAAATGCGTTTCCGGACTTCATCATCGTGTTGGTCTTGATCGGTCTCCCCGCGGGACCGATCAACCGTGCACTGAGCCGGCACGCGCTAGACAGCTCGCCCGACGGCGTAATGGTGCACGTGTTCGACGGCCTCGCCCGCCTGCCCCACTATACCGAAGCGTTGGAGACCCACGGGACGCCGGACGCGGTCGTCGCCTTGCGGACGGCCGCCAGTGAGGCTGATGCGGTGCTCGTTGTCACGAGCTACCGCGGGCGAGTTCCCCCGATGGTGCATAGCGCAATCGACTGGCTGACGCGTCGGTGGCGTCACGGTGCACTGCATGACAAGCCGCTCGCCGTGGTCGGCCGATCGACCGGGTGCTACGCCGGCGTCTGGTCGCGTCAAGTCGAGGACACCCGTGGAGGCTTGGGACCCCGGGTGATCGAGCCACTGACAGTGCCGACTCTGCGCGAAGCGGTCGAGAAGCTCGCAGATGAAGTGCGTGGAGGCACCGCTGCCGCAGCGATGTGACCGTGGTGGCGTGCGTCAAACCTTCAAGTGGGTCACCGTTTTCCGGTCTGCTGGTATCTAACGACACCGTTGTGGCAGAGATGTTGTCCTCTCACACATCGGCTCAACTGGCTTTCCGACCAACAATCGGATCAACGACATCCGAAACCTCTGATCGGGGACCTCATCGTGCTCACAACGTCTGAACCGACTTCTCCGGCTCCGGCACGGAGCGGCAGACAAACGGCTCGCTTGGCCCTCGTGGTCGGCGCACTCGGTGTCGTGTTCGGCGATGTCGGCACCAGCCCGATCTACACCGTCCAGACGATCTTCAACCCGGACGATCCCCACCCCGTGCCGATCACCACGGACAACGTCTACGGCATCGTGTCATTGATCTTCTGGACGGTGATGATCATCGTGACGTTGACGTACGTCACGCTGGTGATGCACGCCGACAACGACGGCGAGGGCGGCATCATGGCGCTCATCGCGCTCGTGCGTCGGTGGGGTGCGCGCAGAGGTCGTACTGCGGTGGTGCTTGCGACGCTGGGCGTGTTCGGTGCTGCGTTGTTCAGCGGTGACAGCATGATCACACCGGCGATCTCGGTGTTGTCCGCGGTGGAGGGCTTGAAGGTGATCGATTCGGGGTTGCAGGGCTGGGTCGTGCCGATCACCGTCATCATCATCGTTGCGCTATTCGCGGTGCAGCGCCGCGGAACAGGTGCCGTAGGACGCCTTTTCGGGCCGGTGATGATCGGGTGGTTTGTCGCAATCGGGGCCTGCGGGGTGAACGGCATCGTCGACCATCCGCAGATTCTGGCGGCGCTTTCCCCGGTATACGCGGTGAAGTTCATGGCGGGGAACTTCGGGTTGGCGTTCTTCTCGTTGGCCGGGGTCGTGCTCGCGGTCACTGGCGCGGAGGCGCTCTACGCCGATATGGGGCACTTCGGCCGCAAGGCGATCACCCGGGCCTGGCTGTTCGTGGTCCTCCCGGCGCTGGCTCTCAACTACCTCGGGCAGGGGGCGTTGTTGATTGTCGACAAGGCCACAATCAGTGCGCCGTTCTTTCTGCTCACCCCGGACTGGGCGCGGGTGCCCATGGTGCTGCTGGCGACCGCCGCGACGGTCATTGCGTCGCAGGCGGTGATCACGGGAGCTTTCTCGCTGGCGTCGCAGGCCATCGAGCTCGGCTACCTCCCTCGATTGCGGGTGGTCCACACCTCGGCGTCGACCATCGGTCAGGTCTACATGCCATGGATCAACGGCATGCTGATGGTGGCGGTCCTGATCCTCGTGTTCGCCTTCCGCAGCTCGGCGGCGCTGGCTTATGCGTACGGAATGGCGGTGACCGGAACGATCACCATCACGACGGTGCTGTTCCTCTACATCGCCCGCACGAGATGGCGGATTCCGCTGTGGCTGATCGCCATTGGCGGCAGCGCACTGCTGGGTGTCGATCTGCTGTTCGTGGCGGCGAACCTGACCAAGCTCGTCCACGGCGCCTGGCTGCCGCTGCTGATCGCGATCGCAACGTTCACCGTCATGATCACGTGGCAGCGCGGCAGCACGATCGTCACCCGCCGGCGTGAGATGGCCGAGGGACCACTGCAGGCGTTCGTCGATCGACTATCACGGCGCCGCGGGCTACTGCGTGTCCCTGGCACGGCGGTCTTTCTCAACCGCGGTGACCAGACCGCGCCGTTGGCCCTGCGCGCAAACGTCGAACACAACGACGTTCTCCACGAGCACGTCGTGATCGTGACGATCGATACGTTGCCGATCCCGCGGGTCGACGACTCCGAGCGCATCGAGATCGATCCGCTCGGCCACACTCACGACGGAATCATCCACGTGACCGTACGTTTCGGGTACATGGAAACGCCTGACGTCCGCCACGCGTTACGCCTGCTCGAGCCGACGAAGACCGAGGGAGCGATCGCGATCGATGACGCTTCGTACTTCTTGTCGAAGATCGAACTGACGAAGAGCGAGGCGCCGACCATGCCCGCATGGCGTACGAATCTCTTCATCGCCACGTCCAAGCTCAGCGCCGACGCCGCCGAGTCCTTCTGCCTGCCCCGAGACCAGACCCTGATCGTAGGGTCGCGGATCGAGGTTTGACGGTGGCACTGCGCACAACTGTTGACGGCGATCGCTGTTCCCAATCACAGCGACATCGTCGGCGGCTCGCGCAAAAATGAAATTGCATGGTGCAGAGGTGAATCGGGCACTCGGCCCGGATTCCAACGATTACTTGGAGTGAAAGCACATGGTCAGCGCACAAGAGCAGACACCGCAACGTGCCTCCGGCGACACAGCCACAGTGGGTCGCCTGTTCCTCCTTGAGCTCAGCGACGACCGAATCGTCTCGCTCAATTCGGACGGCTCCGACCGCAAGGTCATCGTCACCGGGTGCAGATTTCCCGACGGCATCGTCGTCGACGTCGTGGCAGGGCACATCTATTGGACCAATATGGGGCACCCCAAGGCGAACGACGGCTCCATCGAACGCGCCGACCTCGATGGGGGGAATCGCAAGACAATTGTTCCCCAAGGTGGGGCGTTCACTCCCAAGCAGATCCAGCTCGAGATGAAGAGCCGAAAGCTGTACTGGTGCGACCGCGAGGGCATGCGCGTAATGCGCGCCAATCTCGACGGCTCCAAGGTCGAGACCGTCGTGGACACGAGTCAGGGCGACCCGCGACCGGGACCCGACGCATCGAGGTGGTGCGTGGGCGTGGCCATCGATGTCGATGGCGGCAAGCTCTACTGGACGCAAAAGGGTCCCGACAACGCAGGCAAGGGCCGCATTTGCCGCGCCGGCATCGACGTTCCCAGAGGACAGACGGCGTCTAATCGAGCAGACATCGAAGTTCTTTACGACGGGCTTCCGGAGCCGATCGATCTGGACCTCGATTCGAACAACCGCGTGATGTATTGGACCGATCGAGGCGACCCGCCGCGCGGCAACACGGTGAATCGTGCCCCGATGGATTCGGATGCGATGGGCTGGCCCGCCCCTGAGATCGTGCTCACGCACTTGATGGAAGGAATCGGCATCGCCCTAGATCTCAAGGGCGGCCGAATGTTTATCACCGACTTCGGGGGCAACGTCCTTGTGGCCAAGCTCGACGGATCGGATGTGAAAGCCCTGCTCGTCGCTCAAGGAAACCTGACCGGCATCGCATATGCCGAAATCTCTTGAAAGGGAGACATCATCGTGTCATTCGAAAAATCAATTCGTCGTGTTGCAGTGGTCGGTACGGGCGTCATCGGCGCCAGTTGGGCGGCTCAGTACTTGGCGCGCGGGCTAGACGTCGTTGCGACTGACCCGGCTCCAAACGCTGAGGCAAATTTGCGCAACTATGTCGACGAGGCCTGGCGAGAGCTCGAAGAGATCGGCCTGTCGCCGGGCGCATCGCGCGACCGCTTGAGCTTCACCAAGGACTCGGATCAGGCGTTCGCGACGGCCGACTTCGTCCAGGAAAACGGGCCCGAGCGACCCGACTTCAAAATGAAGTTGTTCGCGCACATCGATGAAGCGACGCCCGTCGATTCGATCATCGCCTCGAGCTCGTCGGGGATAACGCCAAGCGTGATTCAATCGGCCTGCAAGAACCCGGAGCGGGTCATCGTCGGCCACCCGTTCAATCCGCCCCACATCGTCCCACTTGTCGAAGTGGTTGGCGGGACGAAGACGTCGCCCGAAGCCATCCAGCAAGCGATGCGTTTCTACGCTTCCCTCGGCAAAAAGCCCATTCATCTGCGCAAGGAACTGCCCGGACACGTGGCCAACCGGCTACAGGCAGCGCTTTATCGGGAGATGCTTCATCTCATTGAACAAGACGTGCTGAGCGTCGAGGAAGCCGACACCGCTGTTAGCTACGGACCCGGACTTCGGTGGGGTGTGATGGGCCAGAGCCTGCAATGGCACTTGGGCGGGGGAGCGGGCGGCATCAACCACTTCATGGAGCAGCTCATGGACCCGCTTGCGGCGATGATGAAGACTCTCGGAGACCCCCAGGTAACTCCCGAACTCAAGCGAACCATCGTTGATGGTGTGATGCGCGAAGCCGCGGGACGCTCGGTCGACGAGCTCGCTCGAGACGAGAACGAGGTAATCATCGGACTTCTTCGGTTGCGAGCGAATGCCGCGAGTGCGCCCTCGGCGAAGAGGGAAACGGCGTGAGTGCCGCATTCACGGCAGGGGCATCTTGTCTGACAGAGGACCTCGAATCGACACTCAAGTACCCGGCAAGTTCATCGGAGTTCGATCTGATGGCGAACACGAACGACGTACTGAGCGACATCGGAATGACTGTCGCGGACAGCGGAGGACGACTTTCGTTCTACGGGCAGGACCCGATCATCTCGAGCCCGCACCGGTTTGGTGCAATGGCCGCGATCGGCCTGGCCGCGAAGTCTGTCGCCGCCGCAGCCCTATGGCGCGCGAGAACCGGGGAAGCACAGGACATCCACGTCGACGTTCGCAAATCGCTTCGCCGCTTCTGTGGTTTCTTTGAGGGCAAATGGGAAACCGTGAACGGACGTGCTCCTGCCATGGGCGGATTCGCGGGCAACCCGTTCCTCGAACTTCCAATCCTCCACAAGACACGTGACGGGCGCTACGTTGTCGCCTTGGATTTCTATCCTCGATCGAAGACGGATACGCTCAAGTTTCTAAGGTGCACGGACAGCCTCGCATCCATCGAGAACGCCATATTGCAATGGCGTGCAGACGATTTGGAGGCGGCCGCAGCAGAAGAAGGTCTTGTGCTTGCGATGGTGCGAACCACTGAAGAGTTTCTCGATGAGCCGCAATACACCGAAGTCCTCTCCACGATGCCCTTGATCACGGTGGAGAAGATCGGTGATAGCGAGCCCATGCCCTTCGCGAAGGGCGGAACGAATCCCCTGGACGGCATTCGCGCGTGCGGAATGGGCCATGTGATTGCGGGAGGGGCGATGGGTCGGGACCTCGCCATGTATGGCGCGGATGTCCTCAACATCTGGCGGCCCAACGCCATCGAGGTCGAGGCCTTCGCCTGGGATGTACAGGTCGGGATGCGCTCCACCATCTTGGATAGCTCCAAGGAAGATCGCACCAAGTTCGACGACCTGCTGAAGGATGCCGACGTCTTCTTCGCCAACAAGCGCCCCGGTTATCTGGAGCGAAACGGTCTGACTGCCGAGGAGCTATCCGCGAAGAGCCCCGGGCTGATCCATGCCAAGGTCGTCCTTCATGGCGACACAGGACCGTGGTCGAACCGTCCCGGCTTCGATGAGATCGGCGCCGCGGTATCGGGCGTGTTCTGTATCGAAGGGACGCCCACCTTTCCCAAATCGCCTGTGATTGTTCCTATTTGCGACAACGTGGTGGGCTGGCTCGGAACGGCCGGCATTCTCGAGGCGCTGCGCAGGCGCGCGACGGAGGGCGGCAGCTATCGAGTCGTCGTGTCTCTGACCCGGACCGTGCTTTGGCTGCTTTCGCTTGGCATTTTCGACAAGGAGTATGCCGCAGCTACCGCTGGATCGAGCGACGAGCACAGGTATGTCGCTCCCGACCTGTTCACCGCAGAGACTCCGCTCGGCACCTACCAGGGAATGACGGACCAGGTGGTCATGTCGCGGACGAAAGAGGCATACCGAACGGTGCTGGCGCCGCACGGTTCATCGAAGCCGCAATGGCTGGAAACCTGAGAATGATCTCGAATGTCGTTGTCGGCCCGGTGTTGTCGAAAATGACCAATGCGACAAGGCGGATACAGACGTTGCGGGAACGCTTGGTGAACGACATTGTCCGGTCCCTCCACAACGGAGTCACTGACCGCGTCGTGCAACGCGCGTTCGAGTATTGGTGCAACGCCGAAAGGGACCCCAGCGAACGCGTCGAAAGGGCATTCGCGCCGGATCGCCATGAACAGATGACCTGACGAGGAGTTGATCATGCCTGCTGTAACGGCCGACTATTCGCGGTTGCCGCGGCTAGACGGGCCTCCGCGTGGAGCTCCTGAGCGTCCGGTGTTGAGCGTCACCTCGGCGCCGACCGGGCTTGAAGGCGAAGGCTTTCCCGTCCATCGGGCTTTTGCCGGGGCGTCACATGCGCTGCTCGATCCGTTCGTGCACATGGACCAGATGGGTGCGGTGAACTACGCGCCCGGTGAGCCCAAAGGCACACCGTGGCATCCACATCGGGGGTTCGAGACCGTGACCTACATGATCGACGGTCGCTTTCAGCACCAGGACTCGCATGGGGGCGGTGGGATGATCGAGGACGGAGCCACCCAATGGATGACGGCCGGTTCGGGGATCCTGCATATCGAGACGCCGCCGGAGGACTTGGTGATGTCAGGCGGTCTGTTCCATGGGGTGCAATTGTGGGTGAATCTGCCCGCGAAGGAGAAGATGATTTCGCCGGCCTATCAGGGCATCGACGCCGCCGCGGTGAAGCTGGCGGTGTCCGCCGATGCGGGCGCGTTGGTTCGGGTGATTGCCGGCGGGGTCGGTGGCCACCAAGGCCCGGGCTCGACGCACACGCCCATCACGCTGATCCATGCGAGCGTTTCGCCGGGCGCGCGGTTGCAATTGCCGTGGGATCCGTCCTTCAATGCGCTCGTCTACGTTCTTGCCGGCGCTGGGCGCGTGGGTACCGAGGGGCGACCGGTGCACGACGGTCAGCTGGCGGTATTCGGCCGGGGCGATTGGTTCGAGGTCCGTGCCAATGACCTCCAGGACTCAACGACTCCGGCCTTGGAGCTGCTTATCCTGGGGGGCAGGCCCATTCGCGAAGCTGTCGCGGCGTATGGGCCCTTTGTGATGAACACCAAGGCCGAACTGGGGCAGGCCTTTGAGGACTTCGAGGCCGGGTTGTTCGGTCAGATTCCGCCTAACGCCCTGATGCCCCACGTGCCCGACCCGGCCCCGATACGCACCGAGCAGACCGGGATCTGAAGCTCGATGACCTCGCGTCGCCGTTTCGGATCGTCCACGGCAGTGAAGGGAACGACATGAACGGTCCGGCGCGAACCTACGACTGGCCGTCCCTTGCTGTGGACGACTGGACGGCCACCCGCGACACCTTGCATCTGTGGACCCAGATCGTCGGTAAAATCCGCATGGCTCATATGCCGCTGATAAACCACTGGTGGCAAGTGACGTTGTACGTCAGTCCACGGGGATTGACCACCGGCGCCGTTCCATACTGGAATGCGGTATTCGACATGGAGTTCGACTTTGTCGCCCGTCGGCTTGCAGTCCGGCTCAGTGACGGTCGTCAGGAGGCGGTGCCGCTGGCGGCCAGACCTGTCGCCGAGTTTTACGGAGAGATGCTCTCGGCGCTTGACAGGCTCGGCATCGAAACACACATTGTGGGCAAGCCCAACGAGGTAGATCCCGCTATCCGGTTCGCTGAGGACTATCGGCACGCCGAATACGACCCGCATGCGGCACGCTCGTTCTGGCAGCAACTGGTGCAGGCCCACCGAGTCATGACAAACTTTCGCGCGGGGTTCGTCGGAAAGGCCAGCCCAGTCCAATTCTTCTGGGGTGCTGTGGATTTGGCGTGTACACGATTTTCCGGGCGGGCCGCACCCGCTCATCCGGGAGGCGCCGCCAACTGCCCGGACTGGGTGATGGTTGAGGGGTACTCACGGGAGCTCAGCAGCTGTGGATTTTGGCCAGGAGGCGGCAAGGAGGGCGCGTTCTACTCCTACGCATACCCTGAGCCGGACGGCTACTCCGCCCACCGAGTTGAACCAGACACCGCCTACTACAGTCACGAGATCAAGGAATTCCTGCTGCCCTACGAGGCCGTGATAACCGCCGACGACCCAGACCGCGCTGTCGCCCGGTTCTTACAGACCATGTACGAGGCGGCCGCCGAAGTTGGCGGCTGGGACCGCGGCGCACTCGAATGCGACCCCGACCGCCTGCTGCGGTCCACGCGCGGCAGTTAGTCATTTGGGCGATGACGGTGATGCCGCGATGTCGTGGCGGCCACTGACGAGCTACATATCGTGGACTGCCGAACAGTGACTCCCGTGGCCGCCAGACACCAAAATGGGCTAGAGCCGTAACCACGACCGAGAAGGAATCACCATGTCGATGTTGAGCGATCTCCACCAGCGGGCCGCCGAACACCACGAGCACGCGGCGCGACACCACCGCGAAGCCGCGAAACTTCACGAGTTGAAAGATCTTGTGGCAGCAGCGGATCAGGCGCATATGGCGGCCGACCATCAGATGCATGCCATCCAATTTGCGACGAAAGCTGCGAAAGAGTACGTCGCGGAACACCGCACTGACTAGAAGAAGGCACTGACCAGAAGGCATGCGGGAGGCGTGTCATTATCTGGTCCGATGGCGGCTACGCGTCGGCGTGCCACAAGTCATCAGGTCTCACAACTGCGTTGATCGGCGGATCGTTTGGAACATCCGCGGCGGGTGATTGTCGATGGCGGCTATCGCGGTCGCCGGTTTGGTTTGTTTGACATGTTCGTCGCTGGACGGCACCCATGATGCGTGGTGGCGAAATGGCATTCGCGGGTTTAATTGACGTCAGCGGCAGCGGACGAATACGCGATTGGCCGTCACCACGTGTCGACAAGGTCGGCCGCGCTTAGGGTGAAAGATGCACGGGACTTTCGACGGAGTCGTGCGGCTATTAGGGAGTCATCCTTCTTTGTCATCGACAACATCCGCGACCGCGCCCCACGGTGACCTGACGAACAGTTCACCAAGGTTGTCCGCAGCAGCGCCAGGGTCTGCCTCGATCGGCTCGTCGAGTGTTACGCGGTAAACGCAGAAATCAGCGTGCCTTGCGGCGATCGCGCGCGCTAAATCAACCCGGGTTGTCGCGTACGTGTATTCCTTGCCATCGAGCGGGTCTAACGTCCGGGTGGCTGCGTCTCCGACATTGAGGCCACGCGCATCGGCCCGGTAGTAGGCCATGCGGCGTCGGTCTGTCGAGGGCATCAAGTCGACTCCTTGGTTCTGGTCGATACCGTCCAAGCATCGCCGTTGCGGCGGTCAGCCGTCGAGGTGTTTCCGAACAGTCTGAGTGGCCTCCGCACTGTCGCGGCGAACATCGTGAAGACACCGATGCCACACCAATCAGGCGTGGAGAGGGCCGTTGTTCACGGGCACCGCAAAAGGTCGCCGACGATGTATACGTCGACGTCGACAGGAGGCGCGGCTTCCGGCAGCCTCGAGTTGACCATGTAGAACGGAACGGAAGCGGGGAAACCTATGAGCGGCTATCGGGTTGGCTACATAATCGGCAGCCTTTCAACTGATTCAATCAATCGCACCCTTGCGAAGGCGCTCATCCGGTTGGCGCCCAGTCAGCTGACGTTCGTGGAGATTCCGATAGGGGCTCTTCCGTTGTACAACCGCGACTTCGACACTGATTACCCGCGGGCGGGCCGAGCACTCAAGGATGCGATCGCCGCAGTGGACGCTGTGCTGTTGGTAACCCCCGAGTACAACCGGGGCATCCCCGGCGGTCTGAAGAACGCTATCGACTGGGCCAGCCGTCCGCACGGAACGAACTCATTCGCGCATAAGCCGTCGGCGGTGATCGGCGCCTCCCCGGGCAAGATCGGAACCGCTGTCGGGCAGCAGAGTCTGCGGAATGTGCTGACCTTCTGCAATTCGCCATTGATGGAGTCGCCGGAGGCTTACATCCAGTTCACTCCCGGCTTGATCACCGAAGCGGGGGAGGTCACCGACAAGGGAACCGAGGAGTTCTTACGCGATTTCATCGAGGCGTTCGAAGTGTTCGTGGACCGTGTCCTGACCGTGCTGCCGCGCGTCAGCTGACAAGCGGCGGGCTTCCTGCATTCTCGGGTTGGGCCGTGAGCGCGAGCGGGTGGAACCCGTGGGTGGCGATAGGGTTGGCTATCAACCGCAAGCCCGGCGAACTGCTCGATCGGATAGTCCTGTAGGTAGCCAGAACCACCCAAGGTTTGGAGTGATTCGGTCAAACGCTGATAGGAGCGCTCTGAGCCGACAGCTTTGACGATTGGCAGGAGCTGTGCGGCACCCGAGACGATCTTGGCCGAGACGGGGTCTTGATGGGCCGTGGCATAGAGGTAGAGGGCGTAGGCCTTCTGCCTCAACAGCGACCGGCGGACGTCGGCGTGCTGGATAGTGCTGATGCGTGGAGCCTTGGTGCCCACCATCATTCGCGCGAATTCCATGATCTTGAACATTTGTGAAATGCCGTCGTGGGTGCCGCCGACACGCCAGCCGACCGAAGGAATGTCGTGCTGTCCGAAGGTCGTCGCAGATGCTTTCAGGCCCATCTTGTGTTCAATGCCGGTGGCGAAGACGCCGTTTCGAGCTCCTGGCGCGCCGGGTATGCGGGTCGGGCAGTTATTTCGGCACCAGGAACAGGCTCAGCCCTCTCGTGCCCCGCGGGCTCCGGCGGGGCGGGCTAACACAAGATGCGCGATATTCTCAAACAGGTCATCGGAATCGCCTGATGTGATGAAGCTTTTCACGCCCTCGATGTACCAGAGGCCGTCACCTTGGTCAATCGCCTTCGTCCGCGCCGATCCGACGTCAGATAAGTGAGGGGAAATGGTCGGCTGGGGTCAGCGGTCGACAGCCTGAGCGCGCGCTCGGGACTGTTACTGCGCATAACTCGAGGAGTCAGCTGTCCTTCCATTCCGCCTTACTTGACCCCCGCACCACCAGTAGGGGGTCTTGCCAGTAGGGCTTGGTTTCGGAGAACTTCACGGGCGGTGCGAGTCGAACGAGCTCCCCGTACGGGGTCTGCGCGGTAATGCTGTCCGGGGCCAGGATTTGGTGTTGCTCGCCGGTGGGCGTCGGGGCGTTCTTGTCGAATTTGCCCAGGGACATGAACCACATTGCGCAACGGGCCAGGTTTACGCGCACGTGGTAGCTGCCGCCTTCCTTGGCCCGGCGGATGAGGGCGGCTTGGATGCCGGCCGCGCCGAGGTAGCCGGCGATGTAGTCGTTCATGACGTGGGTCGGGGGGAACGCGGGCCGTTCGGGGGTGCCCTCTTCGGTGGTGAACCCGGTGACGCACAGGGCTTCCATGTCAAACCCGGCCCGGTTGTCCCACGGCCCGTCGTAGGTGTAGCAGCGTGCCGAGGCGTAGACGATGCCGGGGCGGCGGGCGGCCAGTTCCTCGGGCGACAGACCTAGGTTGGAGATCTTGCCGGTGCGGTAGCTTTCGACGAACACGTCTGCGCCTGCGGCGAGTTCGTAAGCCTTCTGGCGGGCTTCGGGCTGGTTGAGGTCCAGCCACGCCGAGGAGGTGAATCCGGCGCACGGGTCCTGCATTAGGGCCTCGTGCTCGAACTCTTCGGGGTGGGCGATCTGCAGCACCTCGGCGCCGTGCTCGGCCAACGTGCGTGACATAACGCTGCCGGCGATGACGTGGGTCGCCGACAGCACCCGCAAGCCCGACAGCGGGCGTGGCGCCGGTGTGAACGGCTCGGGATCGCTGTCGCCGATCTTGACGATTTCCACCAACGGCTTTTCGGCGAGCTGCTTGCCCTGAGGGTGGGCTGCCCACTCTTCGGCCGTGCGCACGACGGCGAAGACGAGCTCCTTGTCAGCGGCCGCCTCGTCGAGTTCCATGGCGTCCCACTTGGATACGGCCTTGGCGATGCTGTTCTTGTCCGGCGAGCACCCCAGGAACGTGCACATGCTGTCCAGCAGGCGCGGGTAGGCCCCCGTCGGCAGGAAGAACCGGCCGTCCTTGGTCTGGTACAGGTCGAAGCCCATCGGGTTGCCGATGAAATATGGCAGCTGATAGGGGTAGCCGTTGATCGTAGGCATGAACTTGTACATCGGGTTGATGCCGTGGATGGCCTTGCGCAGGTCGAGGCTCAGGTCTTGGCCGGCGCCGCTACGTTGGCGCCAGATATCGGCGATGCCCGCCGCCCCGGCCATGATCGGGATGCCGATGCACGCACCGAGCCGATGCACGCTCGGGAAGATCGGATCCTCGCCAACGAAAGTTATTGTGCCGCCGCTGTCTTCGGGCGACAGTCCGAGATCGCTCATGACAGTGCGGAAATGCGCGTTGACGTCGAAGCCTGTAGACAATGCTGGTGCAACCAAACTATCGCTGCTCATATTGGTTCCTTTCGACTTTCGAAGCCGCACTGGCTGTGATGCCCTGACTATTGCCTGTTGGGGAACCCACGTCATTGGCGCTGATGACAGCTCTGAACCCAGTTGGGTGTAGCGGGGAACACCGACGCGCGATTGCCGTGGGCGGGTGCAGTCTGGGGTGTTGCGAAACTACGGATAGCGTCATACACGACGTTGGTCCGGCAACGATGTCGCGTCAGACTTCGCAATCTGGCACACGCCCACCCCGCGCGTCACGACAAGTGCCAGGTCATGATGCGCTACGTGCGCGGGCCCCGACTAGGCAGCATCACATGGTGGCGCCCGATCGTTCACACCCTCAATGGGTTTCGGCTACATCAGACGGCGATGGACCTCGAAAGCCAAACACAGTTCGGCGACATCCCTTGGCCGCGCCAGGGATCGGCCGGTATGTTTCTCGATTCGGTGCAGCCGGTGGCGGACGGTGTTCGGGTGGCAAATAAGCACCTCAGCTGCGCCGCGCACCGACGCATCGTTGTCCTGCCACACCCGAAAAGTTTCAAAAAGTATCTCGCGCTCCGCGTCGGGAAGATCGCCAAAACCTTCCAGCGCGGCGCCGGCCGTTTTGATCATCGCCTCCGGTGCGCTGACCGCGGCGGTGGCCAGGATGGAGCCGTCGAACACAGCGACCGAGGATGCGGAATCGGTCGGGCCCTGCAACATCACTCTTGCGACGTGCAGGGCTCGTGGCGTATCGCGCAGATCCTCCACGGCCGCACTGACGCCGACCCGTGCCGTTGTCATCCGCGACACTAGGGCAACAACCTTGTCGAGTTGTTGTTCGGACGCGACGTTCACGATCCCGACCTGCAAGTCAGGCAGCAGCCGCCACGCCGAAAAGATGTCAAGGCTGCGCAGCTTCGATTCGATCTCGGGGAGCGGCTCATCACCCGCACTGGGAATCTGGGCGACGACGACCACAAAAGGACCATTGATCGGCAGCCGAAGCTTGCAGGCGAGATCCCGCAGGCTCCAGTCGTCGAGAGCTCGTCCCTCAAGCAGCGCGTCAATCAGATTCGACCGTTGTGATCCTTCAGCGAGTAGCTGCCTGTTCTGCTCGTCGCGATGACCGGCCACGAGTGCAGTGGCGATCAGTTCGGCAAAGCGGCTGATGTGGACCTCGGTGTCGGCTGGCATCGGGCCGTGTTGCAGGGAACCGACCGCCGCCAGGCCCCACACGCGTCCGTCTACGATGATCGGCACCATCACCGCCGCGCGCACGCCTACCGCGCGCACGCGAGCAGCGATCGGCCCGGCGACGTTGTCGTAGCTGTCTATCCGTGCGGGCCGGCCGCTGCGTTGCACGAGCGTTGCGAGGGTGTTGCCTTTCACCGGAGTTCGCGTGCCCAGCGGCCATCGTGCCAGCGCCTCAGGATCGGCAGCGGCGGCCACGATGGTGATCTCGCGATCCGATTCGAAGCGCCACAATCCGGCGGTGTCCGCGGGCACGCATCGGCGCATCTCGTCGGCCACCGCGCCAAATACCTTCAAGGGTTCAACGCCGCGCGCCACGAGCGTGGCGAGCCGGCGCAACGCGGCCTGTTCGGCGATGAGCCGTCGATATTCGGCGTGAAACTTGCCATCGTCGCGGTTCTCGTCGAATTCGGCAGCAAGTTCCTCGACGGTCAAGAGTCCGTCCACCGCATCCTGATCAATCGTCAGGTCAGATTGAAACCCTGCGCTCAGTTCGCCATCGTTCGCGCGTCTTGCCTGCGAGTCGGGATCGATAGTGCTACTTGCTGATTCGGTGACCGTGCTAGGCGAGTCTGCGGTCATCGGGATACCATCGCGTACCCAGCGACACCGAACACCACCGGCACCATCGCCAGCATTCCAAGCGTTGCACTCAGCATCTTTCGCTCTGTTCCTCGTGTTCTCACTGGCGCGGTGTCTGGCCTAGCCTCGGCCGTCGTTCGAGTGAGAACGTGATTAGTTGACGACTACTACGGTCGCCGCGCGGGCAGCCCAGCACCATGGCCCGAGGATTCATGTTTAGGGCCGCACGGACCTAGTACTAGGCGGACCCGGTATGTGACGGGCTGGTTAATCGGACCCCGGCATGTGCTGCGTCAATTCGGCGCGGGAGTTGATGCTCAGCTTGGCGAACGCATTGTGGACGTGGTTTTTTACCGTATGCAGGGAAAGGTGCAGCTGTGTGGCGACGGACTGGTTGGTGACGCCCTGGGCGATCAGGGTGACAACCGTGAGCTCGGAGTCGGTGAGGCTGCCCCAGCCCGTTTTTGCCCGCGGGTGGGTGACGATTCGCCGTTCCACCCCTAACCGGCGCAACTCGCGACCCACCCGGCGCGCATCGGCGAGCGCTTCGTGGTGCAGGTAGGTGTCGAATGCGGCAGTGAGCTGATCGACCGCCTTGTCAGGGTGGTCGGTGCGCGCGAGTTCAGCGCCGGCGTCCTCGGCAGCTGCGGCGTACAGAAGCGGCCGCGACGACGAGTGAAGGACGTCTGCGGCAGCCACCAATGCTGGGGCATCACGTTCGAGGATCCCGCGGGCATACCCCGCGACCCCCGTGAACAGCGGGATCGCCGGCCGCTCACGCTCGAGCAGGTCGGTGGCCTGCAGCACACGTGCGCGCAAGCCGGCATCGCCGGCGGCCGACGCCACCCGCGCACTCAAGATCACCTGATCTAAGACCTGGGGCCAGAGTGGTGAGGCGAACAGGGTGGTATCGCTGAGCCAGCGCATCGCGTCCTGGACGTCGTCGCGCTGCCACGCCGCCAGCGCGAGTACGTGCGCCGTTCCCCGACTAACCACAGATGAGCCAGTGGGGTGGGCGTCGCGCGCGTCATTGACCATCTGCTGCAACAAGTTTCGGTCATCGGTGCGCGCGGCCACCTCGGCCAGAATCACGATGCGGATCATGTCCGGCTCGGTCGCGCCTGTCCGTTCTGGGCGCGGCAGGGATTCAGTCGCAGCGCGCGCAGCAGACAACCGGCCCGCGGTTAAGTGGACAACCCCGTCAATCGTGGCCCACATATCAAGGGCCATCGCGTTGCGTTCCCGGCGGGCTTGCTCTGTTCCGTCGGCGATCTGGGCAGCAGCGTCATCCAACCGGCCGACCACCGCCAGTAGGATCGCGTAGTGGTTTGCAGCCAAGTCACGAGCTGCGGTCGCATCATTCGTGCGGGCGAGCGCGCAGAGCTCCTCGAGGCGGCCTACCGAGCGGCCCGCGTACCCCTCCCCACCGTCGAGCACCGCGAGAGCGACATCAGCCAGGGTCCTGGCCTCGAGATCACCGGTCGATGCCGCGGCCGCGGCAGCCTCGTCGGCCGCCGCGCGCCGTTGCCCACGTTGGTCGTGGATCACCAAGTTGTAGGCCAGCCAGGCCAGATGCCGGGCCCGGGTGACCTCGCTGATGTTGTTCAACTGCAGCGCTCGACGATTCTCCTCAACGCGCCGTTGTGCCGTGTGCTTATTGAGTGTCGGGAGGCGCAGGCGGATCTCGGCCTCCTGCTCGGGCGACGCCACCGCCGAGAGCGCAGCAATCGCCAGCTCTTCGGCCTCCTGATAGCGGCTGGCCCGGTTGAGCAACCCCACCGTTTCGGCGACCAGCAGCCCGTGGTCAGCGTCTTGGGCGGGCAACAGCTCCAACGCGCGCTTGCTCAGATCCGCGGCCGCACTGGCATCACTGTGGCCAACTGATTGCGCGGCCGCCCGCAGCGCGCCGATCGCCTCCTGGTCTCCGGGCTCGGCGCTGCGTGCCAGCTGGGTGGCCACCTCGGCCGGGGCCGCGCCCATGCTCAGCATGATCGACGCCGATTGGCGCTCCATCGCGCGCCGCAGCGACTGCGGCAACGACTTGCGGGTGGTCTCGCGCAGCAAGTCGTGCCGAAACCTCAGCTGCTCACCGTCTTCGACGAGCAGATCCGCGCGCACCGCCTCATCGACAGCCGACAGCAACGACGCCGGCTGGCGTTCCAGCATTGCGGCCAGCAGACCAGCCGAGAACCGGTCCGGCAGCACCGCGGCCACCCGCACCACCTCGCCAGCACCGGCGGAGAGCAGGTCCAGGCGCTGCTGCATACCTGCGCCCAGCCGTCGCGGCAGCCCGTGTCCGCTGGCCACCGCACGCCCGCCGCTGACATTGAGCCGGCCCTCCTCGCCCAGACCACCCACCAGCTCGCTGACCAGGAAGGGATTTCCGTGCGCCTTGGCGGCCAGATTCAGTAGCGACGCATCAGCGTTCGCGCGCACGGTGTCCTGGACCATATCGGCGACCGCGTCCGGCGACATGGCGGCCACCCGCACAACTGCGGCATCCGCGCGTTGCAGCACCGACAAGGTCTCCTGGAGCGCTGGCCCGCCAGCCCCGGTGCGGGCGGTCAGAACCCACAGCACCGCCACATCCAGCCGCGCGGTGGCCAGCGACCGCAGCGCCACCAGCGTGCTGTTATCGGCCCAGTGGATGTCCTCCAGCACAATCGCCAGCGGGGTTTGTGCCGCCGCCGCACGAATCGCGTCGGCCAGATCGTGCACCACCCAGTAGCGCAGATCCGCCGAGCCGCCCATCCGGCGCAGCGCATCGGCGTCTCCAACCGGCGGATCGGCGCTCAGGGTGGCCATGAACAGCGCGAAAAACGGCACCGTCTGCTGATACTCGAACGCCTCACCGAACAAGGTGCGCACCCCGGCCTTGTCGGCCAGCGCCATCACCTCGGTCAGCAACCGACTCTTCCCGATGCCCGGCGGCCCCTCGATGACCAGCACGCCCCCATGCCCCTGCACCAGCGCCGTCACCGACGCGCCGATCACCTTCAACTCGCCCGCCCGGCCCCGAATCGGCGGAGTCACGAGCTGGCCGCCACCATCAAAAAGGCCGGTCGAAGACCCCACGGGGTGTCCTGTCTACCGTTTGCTGGACTGCCACTGCAGTGCAGTCATTGTACGCATCCGTCCACCTACCGTGGAATACACGTCGATGCTGCTCAGCTTGCACGCGATCTGGGGCAGCGCCTCGGCGCCGACAGCCGAATATCAGCGGCGCGACCACGCATGGCGGGTGATCGCGGGCACGCAGAACCGTCAGTTCATCGGTGCGCTGGTGGAGCGCTTTCGCCACTGAGCGACCTGTTTCTGCACCTCGTCGCCTTGCATGGCCGAAAGATTAGGCTCAAGCCTCGGCCGTGCCATTGTCCACGCGACTGGTCAATCGGACCCGCGCATGAGCTGCGTCAATTGGGCGCGGGAGTTGATGCCCAGCTTGGTGAACGCATTGTGGACGTGGTTTTTCACCGTATGCAGGGAAAGGTGCAGCTGCGCCGCGACGTCGCGGTTGGTGACGCCCTGGGCGATCAGGTTGACGACCTTGAGCTCGGAGTCGGTGAGGCTGTCCCAGCCCGTTTTTGCCCGCGGCTGGCTGACAATGCGACGTTGCACACCCAACCGGCGCAACTCGCGGCCCACCCGGCGTGCATCGGCGAGCGCTTCGTGGTGCAGGTAGGTGTCGAATGCGGCATTGAGCTGTTCCAGCGCCTCGCCATCACGGTCGGCCCGGGCGAGTTCAGCGCCGGCGTCCTCGGCAGCCGCGGCGTACAGAAGCGGCCGCGACGACGCCCGAAGCACGTCGGCGGCAGCCAGCACTGCCTGGACATCGCGTTCGAGTATTCCGCGGGCGTGTTGAGCTACCCCGGTGAACAACGGGATCGCCGGTTGCTCACGCTCGAGTACCTCAGTGGCCTGCAGGACGCGTGCGCGCAAGCCGGCATCGCCGGCGGCCGATGCCACCCGCGCACCCAAGATCACCTGATCCAGGACCTGGGACCACAGTGGTGTCCCGAATAGGGTAGTACCGCCGAGCCAGCGCATCGCGTCATGGATGTCGTCGCGCTGCCACGCCGCCAGCGCCAGCACGTGCGCCGCTTCCCGATCTACCACAGTTGAGCCAGTGGAGTAGGCGTCGCGCGCGTCATTGACCGTCTGCTGCAACAAGTTTCGGTCATCGGTGCGCACCGCCACCTCGGCCAAAATGGCTGTGCGCACCATGTCCTGCTCGCTCACGCCTGTCTGCTGCGAGGGCGCCAGGGACTCGGTCGCGGCGCGGGCAGCAGACAACCGGCCCCCTGCCAGGTGGACACTCCCGTCCATCGTGGCCCAGATATCAAGGGCCATCGCGTTGTGCTCCCGGCGGGCTTGCGTTGTTCCGTCGGCGACCCGGCCCGCAGCCTCGTCCAACCGGCCGACCACCGCCAGCAGCATCGCGCAGTAGAGTGCGGCCAAGTCATGGGCGGCGGTCGCATCACTCATGCGGGGGAGCGCGCAAAGCTCCTCGAGGCGACCCACCGAGCGGCCCACGTACCCTTCACCACAGTCGAGCACAGCGAGCGTGAGGTTGGCCAGGATCCTGGCCTCGAGATCACCGGTGGATGCCGCGGCCGCGGCAGCCTCGTCAGCTGCCGCGCGCCGTTCCCCACGTTGGTCCTGCATCGCCAGGTTGTAGGCCAGCCACCCCAGATGCCGGGCCCGGGTGACCTCGCTGATGTCGCCCAATTGCAGCGCTCGACGATTCTCCTCAACGCGCCGCTGTGCACTGTGCTTGGTGAGCGTCGCGCGGCGCAGCCGAATCTCGGCCTCCTGCTCGGGTGAGGCCACCTCCGAGAGCGCCGCAACGGCCAACTCTTCGGCCTCGTCATAGCGGCTGGCCCGGTTGAGCAACCCGACCGTTTCCGTGACCAGTTGCCCGCGGTCAGGGTGGTGGGCGGGCAACAACTCCAACGCGCGCTTGCTCAAGTCCGCGGCCGCACTGGCATCGCCGAGGCCCACTGATTGCGCGGCCTGGCGCAACGCGCTGATTGCTTCTAGGTCTCCTGGCTCGGCGCTGCGTGCCAGCTGGGTGGCTACTTCGGCCGGGGCCGTGCCCATACTGAGCATGATCGATGCCGATTGGCGCTCGATGGCGCGGCGCAGCGACTGCGGCAACGACTGTCGGGTGGTCTCGCGCAGCAAGTCGTGCCGAAACCTCAGCCGCTCATCGTCTTCGACGAGCAGATCCGCGCGCACCGCCTCCTCGATCGCCGACATCAACGACGAAGGCTGGCGGTCCAGCATCGCGGCCAGCAGCCCAGCCGAGAACCGGTCCGGCAGCACCGAAGCCACCCGCACCACCTCACCAACACCGCTGGAGAGATGGTCGAGTCGTTGCTGCATCCCTGCGCCCAAACGGCGCGGCAGCGCCTCTCCGGTGGCCACCGCACGGCCGCCGCTCACGTTGAGCCGGCCCTCCTCGCCCAGACCCCCAACCAGCTCCCTGACCAGGAAGGGGTTTCCGTGCGCCTTGGCGGCCAGATTCAACAGCGACGCATCAGCGTTCGCCCGCACCGCGTCGCAGACCATGTCGGCGACCGCGTCCGGCGACATGGCGGCCACGCGCAGAAATGTGGCATTCGCGCGTTGCAGCACCGACAACGTCTCCTGCACCGCCGGCGCGCCAGCCCCCGTGCGCGCGGTCAAAACCCATAGCACCGGAACATTCGGGCGTGGGCTGGCTAGCGACCGCAGCGCCGACAGCGTGCTGTTGTCGGCCCAGTGGATGTCCTCCAGGACGATCACCAGCGGGGTCTGCGCGGCCGCCGCACGAATCGCGTCGGCCAGATCGTGCACCACCCAATAACGCAAATCCGCCGAGCCGCCCAGCCGGCGCAGCGCCTCGGCATCGCCGACCGGGGGACCGGCGCGCAGCGTGGCCATGAACAGCGCAAAAAACGGCACCGTCTGCTGATACTCGAACGCCTCACCGAACAAGGTGCGCACCCCGGCCTTGTCGGCCATCGCCATCACCTCGGTCAGCAGCCGGCTCTTCCCGATGCCCGGCGGGCCCTCGATGACCAGCACACCCCGGCGCCCCTGCGCCAGCGCCGTCACCAACGCCCCAATCACCTTCAACTCGCCCGCCCGGCCCCGAATCGGCGGAGTTGCGAGCCGCTGGCCGCCACCATCAAAAAGACCGGTCGAAGGCCCCATGGGGTGTCCTGTCTACCGTTACTGGACTGCCGCTGCAGTGCAGTCATTGTACGCATCCGTCCATCTACGTGGAATACACGTTGATGCTGCTCAGCGTGCACGCGATTCTGCGGCAGCGCCTCGGCGCCGACAGCCGAACATCAGCGGCGACCACCACGAACGGCGGGTGATCGCGAGGTCAAGCAGAACCGCCAGTTCATCGGTGCGATGGTAGAGCCGCATTTAGCCCGCATTAAACGGTCTTCGATTCAAAAAACCGCATCTGACCTAAAACAACGCTGGTGCGCGACATTGCGATTGAACTTGGAGCCAAAGCGTTCTGCGCCTGTCCGCTCCCAGCGCTGCCACACGCGTTCGGTGATCCGTAGTCTCGCAGCCAACTCGCGTGCGGCGATCGGGACGCTTTTTCTAGTGTTCACTGTCGGCGCTGCCGTGGCAGCAGTAGCTCACTGGCCCCACTGGCGATCGGTACGGTCCTGATGGTGATGATCTACGCCGGCGGCCACCTATCCGGCGGGCACTACAACCCGGCGGTGACGCTCGCGGTGTTGGTGCGGCGCCGGATCGGCGTGCGTGACACGGTCGCATAGTGGGTCGCGCACCTGGTGTCCGGTCTGCTGGCCGCGTGGGTGGTGCGCATCGTCGTTGAGCCCGTGCAGCTCGCCACCGCGACAACGACTTTGGCTGGGCGGAACGTCGTTGCTGCGTTTGTCGTGGAGCTGCTGGAACACCTTCGCCCTGTGCGACGTTGCCGGGCCCAGGGCGATGGCGTTTGAGGTCGACAACGGCACGACGGAGGCGGCCAGCAGCCGAAGACACCATCCCGGGCGAGTTGCATCGCCCCTACCCGGTACGCGAAATCACCTCGTCGGCGAGGGGATCCCGGCATGCTCACGTCTCATCTCCGCCGATATCGCCGGTGACAAGCCACGCATCGACGAAGGCCGACTCGGTTGCCTGAACCACCATGCAGCCGAACCTGTCCTCAAATCGACTCAGCACGTCCTCGGGCATCGAGGCACCGATGGACATACAGACGCGCAGGGAACTGAAATCCAGCTAATAGCGGTCGGCTGCGGCGAGCATCGACTTGTACATCGCGGGCACGCCCTCGAAGACCGTTACCCGCTCGGCGGCAATCACTTCCAGCGCCCGATGCGAGTCGAACCGCGGCAGCAACACCAGCGCCGCCCCTGCGGAGACCGACGCCAACAAACCACACGACAACCCGAAACCCTCAAACAACGGCAGACATCCCATCACAATGTCATCGGACCCAAGGTCCAGCAGGCGGCGCGCGATGACAGACCCGTTACTGGCGAGGTCGCCGTGGGTGAGTTGGGTAACCTTTCGAACACCCGCCGTTCCGGAGTCGTAGAAGATGACCGCGATGTCATCTTCGGCACGATCCACCGGCCCCGTACGACCCGCGAACCCGGCAGTCAGGGTGGCGATCCCATGCTTTCCCACTCGCACGGGTTGCGTGCCGGCGGTGACCGCGGCGAGGTCGGTCGCCACGGAGCGTCGACCGGCGTGAAACAATATCCGTGCGTCCGTGACCGTCGAATCGAACTCCACGGCACGGAAGCTCAGCGACGGGCTCATGGCCACCACGACCCCGCCTGCGCGCAGCACTCCATAGAACACCACCGCGAACGCGGCGCCGTTTGGCAGCATCACGCCGACCCGATCACCGGGTTCCAAACCACCATCGATGAGGTAGTCGGCGAACCGCGCAACATCGTCGGCCAACATCGAATACGACGTCGTCACGTCGGCGCATCGCAGCGCGGCGGCGTCCGGGTACCGTGACGCCGATTCGGTGAGATTCAAGCTCAAATTCGTCATGACCACTCCTCGGATGCGATTCCATCTCGATGATGAGATCGACGAGTCCGTGTGTCGATGGACTTCACCCCAATGCGAATCGCCCGCCGGTGTACCGGCGAACAACCACCCTGAAACTAGATGCCGTCGTTGGTGAGCACAGCGGCGCCAAGTCGACTGCACAGAACGAGCGCGAGTGCCACGTCGATACGACCGTCGTTGGTCGTGACCCGTAGGTTGTCCTGCGCGTCGTGGATGCGGTATTCGATGGTGTTGGGATGAACGTGCACCCCCGAGCGTCTCACGAAGCCGCGCCGTTTCAAGATCATTGGCGTTTCGAAGAATACACGCGCCTCTGATGTCTCCCCGCCCGAATCTCCTTGAGGCGGTACTCAACCGGTGGTGATCGCCGTGATCCCGCAAACCCGGCCACCGCTCGTCGTGGTCGAGGGCGGGAGCACCCGCGAACTGGTGCGCCGCGAGACGATCGCCGATCTGCTGTCGCGGCGGGACCGCGGTTCGCACGAGCGGCCGCCTTTGCCGCAGCACGCGATCGTCAACGGCGGATGCGAAGCGTTCCTAGGCGGCGAGTGAGGAATCGAGCCTTGCGACGGTGTTGACGGTGACACGAAACACCGCGGCGGGTTGTCCCGGACAACATCGACACTTCGGGGAACTCGTTAAAGGATTAAAAGGCCGACGAAAAACTAACGGCGGCAACGGTATCCGTCTTCCTGCAACGACAGCAGGTGGCCGGGCCACATGACCATACTTTCGACGAAATGAGGAGCGCCATGAATAACCTTCTTGAGCAAAAGCTGTGGAATTGGAAGCTCGTCGCAGGCTTGTTAACCGTAGTGTTGGGCGGCATCGTGCTGGCTTGGCCTGGTCCAACCATCCTTGTCGCCTCGACATTATTCGGCGTCTTCCTGCTGCTGACCGGGTTCACAGAACTGTTTCTGGCGTTCACCGTACCCCGGTCCGCCGCCACTCGCGTTCTGCTGTTCATCAGCGGCGCGCTGTCGTTGGTTTTGGCCGTTCTGTCCTTCCGCCACTTCGGCGATGCCTACGCCATTCTGCTGCTGTCAATCTGGATCGGAATCGGGTTTGTATTTCAGGGCGTTTCGGAGGTCGCGCTCTCGATCGGCGAGCAGAACTTGTCCGGGCGGGGTTGGTACGCCGTTCTTGGCGTCATCTCTGTGATCGCCGGCTTCGTCGTTCTTGTTTGGCCGTTTAATTCAATCGCCGTGCTTGTGCTCGTTACCGGCGTGTGGCTTGTCGTCATGGGCATGGTCCAGATCGTTCAGGCGTTTCAAATCCGCAAGGATGCAAAGACCGTGCGAGAAGCAGTCGACTCTGTGTCTGAGCGGTTCGCGCCACGAAAGCGGTCCGCGTAGTCCGGGCCTGCCCGCGAAAGAGTCACGACCGCAGCAGTCCTGCCGCATCAGGTCGGCTCAGACCGGCCTGCCCGGTCCCGCGATTCAACCTTCGGAAGGATGACAATGACCGCGACGCAATCCCACTCGAGGATGAAACAAGCCCGCGAACCGGTGCAGAGCCGGTCGGTCGACGCCGAGGTGAGTGCACGGTTCGAACGTGAGGTCGTTCCACTTCGCGATCTGCTCTACCGCCACGCGTTCCGCATGAGCCACAATCACGCGGACGCTGAGGACCTGGTGCAAGAAACCGTGATGAAGGCGTACACCCATTTCGATTCATTCCGGTCGGGCACCAACCTGAATGCATGGCTGTTGCGGATCCTGACCAACACCTACATCAACGGCTACCGCCAGAAGCGACGACGACCGGTGCAGTACTCCACCGAGCACCTCACCGATCAGTACTTGACCGAGGCCAACGCACGCTCGGCGGCATCGGCATCGGCATTGCGTTCGGCTGAGGATCACGCACTGGATTTATTGCCGGACAACGACATCAAGGCCGCGATGCAGGCACTGCCGAGGCAGTTTCGCGAAGTCGTGTACTACGCCGATGTCGAGGGGCTCCGTTACAAGGAAATCGCGGCTCTGACAAACATGCCGCAGGGAACCGTGATGTCGCGGCTTCATCGCGGCCGACAACGGCTGCGCACACTGCTCGGTGGCGGCGTCGGCCAAGTTGGCCCCGAAGCACTGCCCGCTAGTGCGTGATCCCATGTCTGACGTTCAGCAGGATCGCCGGGATTCGCCGGATGAGAAGCCACCCGCCCCATACCCGTCACATGGGGCGATAGCGGCGCAGCGGCGACCGCGTGTCCGAACGCTAATTCTGCGCGGCCTCGCATTGGCAGCAATTTCGGCAGCGGTCGGTGCAGCCGTCGCTTTGCTCGCCCTCCCGCTCGGCATCGACAGGCAACTGGCCGTCCCTGGGTATGCAAAAACGCAGTCGACGGTCAACCCCTCGGTCGAACAGATCGCCACCAAGGTGTTGCCCAGCGTGGTGAAGATGACGACCGAACTACGCGGCGGCGAATTTCACGAGGGGTCGGGCATCATCCTCACCTCTGATGGGCTCATCATGACCAATAACCATTTCGTCGCGGCGGCCGGTGGTGCGCCGCAGGAGGCCGTGAGCAGCCTGGTCAGGTTGAACGACGGTCGTACCGCCCCGTTCAGCGTGGTCGCCACCGATACCAAGAGTGATATCGCGGTCGTGCGGGCTGAAGGGATTTCGGGGCTTACCCCGATCTCGTTCGCCTCCTCGGCCGACCTTCGTGTTGGTCAGCCGGTTGCCGCCGTGGGATCTCCGCTCGGCCTGACGGGAACCGTCACCGTTGGCATTGTTAGTGCGCTAAACCGTCCTGTGTTCGGTGCCGCCGACGGCAACACTCAGTTCGCGGCGTTTGACGCCATCCAAACCGACGCTGCGCTCAACCCGGGTAACTCGGGCGGCGCCCTGGTTGACATGAACGGCAAGCTCATCGGAATGAATTCGGCAACGGCGTCGCTGCGCGGTCTTGGCGACGACGCCAATGCGCAGAGCGGTTCGATCGGGATTGGTTTCGCCATTCCCATAGATCACGCCGCGCGCATCGCCAGCGAACTCATCGCCACTGGTACGGCATCGCATGGTTGGCTAGGAGCGCAGGCAGGCACTGAGACGGACGCCGAGGGCGCCAGGATCGTTGGCGTGACAAGCGGTAGTCCCGCGGCCGTAGCCGGACTGGCTAATGGCGCGCTGGTCACGAAGGTCGATGACCAAGTGATCCAAAACGCCGGCGCGCTGTGCGCGGCAGTGCAGTCACAGGCGCCAGGCGCTCGGGTGACTGTGGGATTCATCGATCCCTCTGGTGATCCCAGGACCGTCCTGGTCACCCTCGGCACTGACCAGGGTCAGCGGTAATCCAAGTCTCCCAACATGACTGTGTCGTTCCTGTGTTCGTCTCGACAGCCGTCGCCACGTACATCCTGTTCGCTCCAACAATGACGGCGAGCGATGTCGGCGCGATGATGGGCCGAAGGTATCTACGCAATCAGGAGGACGCATGTCCAGCGAGGTGACACGGTCCGAATTGGTGGTCGGCGTCGATGGGTCTGTCGCATCCTATGCTGCGGTCAGCTGGGCAGCGCATGAAGCCACGATGCGCGGGCTGCCGATCAAACTGGTTCATGTTGTTGCGCCGACGTTGGTGAGCTCGACGATGGCCCCCAACGACACGATCACGCAGGAGCAGGAAGTCAAGGCCCGTCAGATCCTCGATCAAGCACGCCGAATTGTCGACGAGCGGACGGCCGAGGCACCACCGAACGTCCAGCCCGTGCTCCGGTACGCAGGTGTCGTTGCAACACTTGTCGATGCATCAAGAGATGCGCAGATGATCGTCGTCGGCAGTCGCGGACTCGACGCGTTTGGTCGGCAGATGCTCGGCTCGGTCAGCTCGGGGCTGCTCCATCATGCGCAATGCCCGGTGGCGATCGTTCACGATCCGGACACGGCACAGCGCGAAATTCGAGACGACGCACCGGTCCTCGTGGGTGTCGACGGCTCGTCGGCCTCGGAAGCGGCCACGGCGTTGGCCTTCGATGAAGCCTCGCGTCGCCGTGTACCGCTAGTCGCGGTGCACGCCTGGAGCGACGTCGGGGTCTTTCCCATCCTGGGCATGGATTGGAGGGTCTACCGCGACGAAGGGGACGAGGTGCTCGGCGAACGGCTCGCCGGATGGCGAGAAATCTACCCCGACGTGCAGGTGCACCGGCGACTCGTCTGTGACGTTCCGGCCCGCTGGCTCGTCGACGAGTCCGAGCGCGCACAACTTGTCGTGCTCGGAAGTCGGGGGCGCGGCGGCTTCGACGGCTTGCGTTTGGGCTCAGTGGGTTCAGCCGTCGCGCAGTCTGCACGCGTCCCGGTCATCGTGGTCCGCAGCGGCGACTGACATGACCATCACACGAAGCGTGGAGAGACGGCGGATAGAGGGCTTCGGCCGACTCGACCTGGGGCTGCGTCAGGCCAGCGACTGGTATCTGTGGGGGCCCTACCTCAGCGAAAGACAGTGGGGAACAGTCCGCGAGGATTACAGCCCTGGCGGGGACGCCTGGAACTATCTGCCGCACGACCACGCACGCTCGCGCGCATACCGCTGGGGCGAGGACGGGCTCGCGGGCTTTTGTGATATCGAGCAGCGGTTGTGCGTGGCGGTTGCGTTATGGAACGGGCGTGACCCGATCCTCAAGGAGCGGTCGTTCGGGCTGACAGGCGCGGAGGCCAATCATGGGGAGGACGTCAAGGAGTACTGGTGGTATCTCGATGCTGTGCCCAGCCACGTCTGGAACAGCTGGCGCTACCACTACCCGCAGCGGGCTTACCCATATCAACAACTGCTCGATGAGAACCGGCGGCGCGGAAAGCTGGATCCCGAGTACGAGTTGCTCGACACCGGGATCTTCGACGACGATCGCTACTGGGTCGTCGACGTCCAGTACGCCAAGGCGGATCCGACCGACATCCTGATGACGATCAGCGTGACCAACGCCGGGCCCGACACCGAACTGCTGCACGTGCTTCCGACCATGTGGTACCGCAACACCTGGTCCTGGGACGCCGATGGAACCCGACCGGCGATCACGGCCACACCGACCGGCACCGTGGCCGTGGATCATCCGTTCCTCGGTCAACTGGAGTTGTTACCAGGACCGGACCCACAGGGTGCTTACCCGGAGCTGCTGTTCTGTGACAACGACACGAATCTTGAACGGCTCTATGGCGTTCCGTCTTCCTCACCATGGCCGAAGGACGGAATCAACGACCACATTGTCTCAGGCGCCGACACCGTCAATCCGGAGCGGCGCGGCACCAAGTGTGCAGCCTGGTATCGGCTGACGGTAGATCCCGGCCAGACCGCCCAAGTGCGGCTGCGCCTGCGACGGGAAGGCACTGGCCCGGACGCCGTAACCGCGCTCGGCGCGGATTTCACACGGGTTCAAGCGCAACGACGGGGCGAGGCCGACGACTTCTATGCCGAACTGACGCCTTCCGCAGCATCGGCCGACGAAGCGGCGGTCATGCGTCAGGCGTTCGCCGGCATGTTGTGGAACAAGCAGTTCTACAACTACAACGTAGCCCGCTGGCTCGACGGCGACCCGGGCCAACCACCCCCGCCGCCGCAGCGGCGGCACGGCCGAAACGCCCGATGGCGCAGCTTCGAGGCCTTCGACGTGATGTCGATGCCCGACACTTGGGAATACCCGTGGTTCGCGGCATGGGACATGGCGTTTCACTGCGTCGCGCTGGTCCACGTCGATCCGGCGTTCGCGAAGTACCAACTATCCCTGCTGTGCCGAGAGTGGTTTCAAAACCCCAACGGCGCCCTGCCCGCCTACGAGTGGGACTTCAATGATGTCAACCCGCCGGTACAGGCGTGGGCTGCGCTGGAAGTGTTCGCCATCGACGGCGGCCGCGACTTCGACTTCCTCAGCCGCATCTTCGACAAGCTGCTTGTGAACTTCACCTGGTGGGTGAATCGCGAAGACGCGAACGGCTCCAACCTCTTTGAGGGGGGGTTCATGGGTCTGGACAACATCGGCCCCCTCGACCGCTCGCACCTTCCGGTCCACGGGCTCCTCGAGCAGTCCGATGCCACCGGCTGGATGGCGGGCTACGCGTTGTCCATGGCTACCATCGCGGCCATCTTGCACGGATCAGGGCACCGGCCCGCGCTCGATCTGGTGCAGAAGTTCCTGGAGCACTTTGCCGGTATATCGGAAGCGCTTGAGACCGTGGGTCTTTGGGATGATCACGACGGCATGTTCTATGACCGCATCCTGCTGCCGAACGGCAGTGCCGTACCCGTCCGGGTGCGCTCGATGGTCGCCATGATCCCACTGCTGGCCGCAGCAGTTGTTAACGAGGAGGCCATCGAGCGGACGCTTGTAACCGACAAGATGTTCGCCGGCTACCTGCGACGCCATGGACTCGGAGGGACCAAGGAGATGGTCGATGCCGGAATCCTGCGGGGGCAGCCCGGAGAGCGGCGGTTGTTGGTTGGGGTGACCGGCCTGGATCGCGTCCGGCGGCTATGCCGAGCCCTGTTCGATCCGGCGGAGTTCCTGTCGCCGCATGGCCTCCGTTCCCTGTCCGCCTACCACCGGGAGCATCCATACGTTTTGGACGTGGAGGGTGAGCGCGCCAGCATCGACTATGAGCCGGCCGAGTCAACGACAGCGATGTTCGGCGGCAATTCGAACTGGCGTGGCCCGGTGTGGTTTCCGCTGAATTACCTCGTGGCGACCGCGTTGGAGCGCTATCACGAGTTTTTCGGTGACGAGCTCACGATCGAGTACCCGACCGGGTCGGGATCTCACGTCACGTTAGATGTTGTCGCCGCCGATGTCTGGGACCGGCTCGTCTCGCTTTTCCTCGTCGACCAAGACGGACGGCGGCCGTGCTTCGGCGGCGTAGCGCGGATGCAGACCGATCCGCGGTGGCAGAACAACCTGCTCTTTCATGAATACTTCCACGGCGACAACGGTGCCGGCCTCGGCGCGTCGCACCAGACGGGGTGGACCGGGCTGGTCGCCGACGTGATCAGGCGACGACACCGCGCCTACCCTAAAGCGTCGGAAGTCATTCAGCGCCTGGTTCAGGGAGAGGAGACCGCGTGAGCGCCATCATCCTTCCGGGCCGTCCCGCTCCGCTCGGCGCGACGCCGGGCCCGCAAGGCACGAACTTCGCAGTATCGTCCAACGGTGACGAGGTCAGGCTGTGCCTGTTCAGTGGCGACGGCAGCGAAACCCAGTTGCTGCTGCCGCAGCGTGACGGCGACGTCTGGCACGGGTTCGTGCCGGGGGTGCCGCCGGGACAGGCCTACGGTTATCGGGTCAGCGGACCGTACGATCGCACGCGCGGTCTGCGTTATAACCCTGCCAAACTCCTGCTCGACCCCTATGCGCGAGCGATCCACGGCGACGTCCGGTTCGGACCCGAATTGCTCGATTACGCAATGGATAACACCGGTGCACCCAGCCCGCTGGATTCAGCGGGTCAGATGCCGCGCAGCCTGGTGACGGCCCCCGTCTCCACGCCGTTACCGCCAGGGCCGGGACACGCTCTGGCCGACACGATCCTCTACGAGGTGCACGTGCGAGGGTTCACCGCGCAGCATCCGGACGTGCCGCCGGGACTGCGTGGCACATACGCGGGCTTGGCGCACGAGGTGGCGGTGCAACACCTCGTCGCCCTTGGCGTCACCACGGTCGAACTGCTGCCGATCCACCACAACGTGCCGGAATCATTTCTGGTCGAGCGTGGTCTGACTAATTACTGGGGCTACAACACGATCGGCTTCTTCGCTCCGCACGCGGCCTACTCCGCGGAGGTGCGGGCGGGGCGACCCGGAGGGCAGGTCGAGGAATTCCGCAACATGGTCGCCGCGCTGCACGCGGCCGGTTTGGAAGTGGTGCTGGATGTCGTGTTCAACCACACCGCCGAGGGTGGGTCCGGCGGCCCCACGCTGTGCCATCGGGGGTTGGACAACGCCGCCTACTACCGCCTCGACCCGAACGATCCGAGCCGATACGTCGACACGACCGGGTGCGGGAATTCGCTGAACACGGCCGACGCGACGACCTTGCGGATGATCATGGACTCGCTGCGCTACTGGGTGTCCGACATGGGCGTCGACGGCTTCCGTTTCGATTTGGCGCCAACACTCGGCCGGGAAGATGGTGACTTCGACCCGTTTTCGGCGTTCTTTGACACTGTCGGCCAGGATCCGTTGGTGTCGCAGGTGAAGCTCATCGCGGAGCCATGGGATGTCGGCCGCATGGACAGCTACGAGATCGGCCGGCTTCCGCCGTTGTGGAGCGAGTGGAACGGGCGCTTCCGAGACACCGTGCGCGACTGGTGGCGCAGCCACGATGGGCAGCTGCCTGACTTCGCGACGCGGCTGTGTGGTTCGGCCGATCTCTACGACCGGCCCGACGCAGGGCGCCGCCCCAGCGCATCGGTCAACTTCGTGACCGTTCACGATGGGTTCACCCTCAATGACCTTGTTTCGTACGACGGCAAGCACAACGAGGCCAACACCGAAGACAACCGCGACGGGTCCGAGGACAACCGGTCCTGGAACTGCGGGGCAGAGGGGCCGACCGGCGACGCTGACGTGAATGTCCTGCGGTCGCGGCAGAAGCGGGCTTTCCTCGCGACCCTGCTTCTGTCCGCCGGCGTGCCGTTGTTGCTGGGCGGCGACGAGCTCGGCCGCACTCAGCGCGGCAACAACAACGCCTACTGCCAGGACAACGAGATCACGTGGTTCGACTGGTCGGCGATCGACGATGACATGCTTCGGTTTGCCAAGGACCTCATCGCGCTGCGCCGCGGTCACCCAGTCTTCCGCAGGCGTCGCTATCTGACCGGCAAAGCGGCTGCCGATCTGCGCTGGTTCACCCCGACAGGGACTCAAATGACAGCCGAAGACTGGGTCGATCCCGCAGCCCGAAGTGTCGCGTTGTTCATCGACGGCGCAACCGATCCCGACATCGGCGCTGACGGCACACCGATGGTCGACAACGACTTTCTCGTGTTGATCAACGCGTGGTGGGAGCCATTGACCTTTGTAGTGCCAGTCGATCTCCCTGCACGTGGGTGGGATGTCGTATGCGACACCTTCGACCCGGCACGGAAAGGCACTGCCGCACATGAGCTTACGGTCGGACTGCGGTCGATCGTGATCTTGCAGTCGCGATCGAGCTGAGCGTCGGACATGCATTACATAGTTGCGGGCGTTGACCTGACGGTCGACGCCCGCAACGGAACGAAGATGTGGGCTGGACGACCGAATGCTTGCGCCTCTCGCCGACGATGCTTCTAGCTGCCGCGGTGCTCCGCCAGGTACTCCTTCGCAGCTTGCGTTGCATAGTGGATGGCGTGCACCTGGTGGTCCGTCGCCATATGCGCCTGATCCACTGCCGCCAGAACGTCTTTCACCTCGTGAAGCTTGGCGGCTTCGCGGTGGTGCCGTGCTGCGTGCTCGTGATGTTTTGCCGCACTTTCATGGAGTTTGCTCAGCGTTGACATGGATGCCCCTTCATGGTTGCAGTTCTGGTCCCACCAATCGTGAGCCCTCGGCGTGCGAGGCGTCATTGTTCGCCGGGCCACCATCTTTCGCCCGTCATTAGTCGCGACGACAACCTATCGAAGAACCCAGTCACCGCGGCAACAAGATCGATGCCTTCTCAGAAATTCCGCTCCGCCGGTGATCGCAGCTCTCGCAATCCCACTCCGGTAGGTGCTCGGACCCCGAGCCGTCGGTGACCTCCTCCACCCGCACCACGCTATCGGTCGGTGTTCGCCGCGACATGATCTTCAGATCAACGTTAGTCACCGCCACATCCCGGACCGGCAAACCGGGCATTAGCTTCTCTCTTAACACCACAACGGAATCCGACAAGTGGTGGTTTGTCGTCAGCAGGGTGTCCGCGATCCGGGGCGGTTAGGCATCTATCGCCAAACGGCTTGACCGTCAACCGCTTACGCCCTCGCCGGACGACACCAAGCGAAGGAGAGTACCTATGAGACGCTGGTTCGAGAATCGGTTGGCCATGCTGCTCGCCGCCACCTACGTGGCGGCGATGGCGCGGGCGATAGCCGCCCTGCCGCACGACGAATTGACTTGATTGGGGTGGTGCGCAGCTCAGGTGCGGTCTGGCACCAAGCATCGCCGTCCAGCAATACAAAACGCCAACTCGCGGAACGCGCGATCGATGCAGCACCGCCAGAGCAGTCGGAAAGGAAGAACACGTGACCCAGGCCGACGACCAGACGTTTCAAGAAATCATCGACGAGGGCGCAGTGCGGGACGTCCAATGGACCACCTGCGCCGTGCTCGTCGTTAACCGCGGCCCCAACGCCGGTTTCCGATTCCCGCTGCATCAGGCGGTCACCTCCGCAGGCCGCGATCCGCGCAGCGACATCTTCCTCGATGACGTCACTGTCAGCCGGCGCCACGCCGAATTCCGGTCGGGACGCGATGAATTGCAGGTTGTCGACATTAGCAGTCTCAACGGCACCTACGTCAACGGCCAGCCGATAGACTCAGCTGTGCTGACCAATGGCGACGAGATTCAGATGGGCAAGTTCCGGCTAGTGTTGTTGATCCAGCCCGCGACGGGTTGACACCCAGGACGATCTGCAGTCGACGAATCCGTTTGTCCATCAATCCAAACCGCGCGGCGATGCTGTTCGAACATCGCGGTCGGATTGCTGCCTTCGCACGTGCGGGGTTGCGGAACGATCCGCAGCGCGCGTTGCGCTTTGGGCCGATGTCAACTTATCAGCGGTCTTCAACAATAGCGTGTGCCGAGACCCTATGGTGCGGGCATGTTTTCGCGAACCGCGAACGCCAGACACATTTCGGCGAGTTGGTCAGGCACCGCGAGCGACCGGCCGGTGTGCCGCTCGATGCGGTGCAGACGGTGCCGGACAGTGTTCGGGTGAACATGCAGCTGGGCGGCGGCATTGGTGACCGAGCCCTTGTTGGCAAGCCACGCTCTGAAGGTGTCGAAGAGCACATCTTTTTCTTCGGTTGGCAGGTCATCGAATTGGCCCAGGATGACGGTCGCCACCTTCTTCGTTACTTCGGGTGCGCTGACGGCGGCAACAGCGAGCACAGAGTTGTCGAACACAGTCACACCGCCGTTCTTGCTGCTGCGGGCGTTCAATGCGACGCGGGCGTAGCGCAGTGCTTGCGCGGTGTTGGTTAACTCGCGGAACTGGGGGCTGACCCCGACCCGTTTGATGGCTTGTCTTTCGATGAGTTCGAGCATCGTGTCACGTCTGCTGCTGGATGGGACCTGGGCGATGCCGACCTGAATGTCGGGGAGCAGGCGCCACGCGGAGAAGACGTCGACGGCGCGCAGCTGGGCGCTGATTCCAGGAAGCGCCTGTTTGCCCAAGGTCGGACACTCGGCCGCAATGACCACATAGGGCCCCGAAAGCGGCAAGTGCAGTAACTGGGCGACTTCCCACACGCTGTAGTCGGTGATGGTGCGCCCGTCCAGGAGTGCCTCGGTCAGCGCGGCGCGCTCGGCCTCGTCCTCCAAGACCTGGTGCATGTTCTGCTGTCGATAGGCGTTCGCCATTGCGTCGGTGTAGAGGTTCTGAAAGCGCCAAATCCGCCTCGTCGCCGCGATCACCATGTCCCTGCTGACACCGCGTTTCTCTGTGGCGATGTCCACGACGGCGTCCCAGAGACAGTATGAGGCCACGCGGTAGGCGTCCATCACTGCCGGTAGTGGGATGCCGGCGGCCGCCCGTCTGGAACCCGTGGTGACTGCGGGCGAGGTGTCAAAAGCCACGCCCTCTTCGAGACTTTTCAAGGCGAACCGGAGGTTCTCGGTGCAACTGGCCAGCAAATCCTCGTCGGCCACCGCACCGGTGCTCTTGTAGAAGTCGACTTCGGCTCGCACCGCGGAGGCGACATCTTGCGCCAGCTGGTCGACGCGCTCGGCTAACGTCGACGCAATTCCGCCAGTCTGTTCGTCCCCGTGGAATTGGAGTGCGGTCATGAGCAATCCGTCTCGAATCTGAAATCAACTGGTAGAGCGCTCCTTCTTGCGTGCGGCAAGCGTAAGGGCGATATGGGCAGTTCGGGTTGTAATCTTGGACAACGGTCGGTGGGTGACGTTGTCACAAAGTACAACGAGGACGAGTCCCTCGACAGTGTCCGGCTATACGCCGAGTCAACCCCGAAAAGTAGTGCGCCGTATGGGCGTTGGCTACCGGCACTACGTCGCGACAGCGACGTTGTGGCACACCCCATCGCAATTGCGTACGGCCGAGAGCACTCTTGACTCACTCTCGCAGTGGAAATTTGGCGAGGCTACATCAATCGAATGCTTAGGAGTACCAATGAGCGAGACCCTTCGTCAGGCCACCACGACACCCGGGCCAGTCGGTCGGTTTTTCGACGAAGCCGCATCCAAGACCCGGTTCTGGTGGCTGCTGCTGATCACCGGCGCCGCCTGGATCGTGCTGTCCATCGTGATCCTGCGCTTCGACTACACCACCGTCGCGGCGGTGGCCGTCCTGTTCGGGGTGTACTGCCTGGTCGCCGCGGTCAATGAAGTCATGATCGGGGCGGTGTCCTCATCCACCGGCTGGCGCATCGCGCACGGCCTGCTCGCGGCGCTGCTGATCGTGGTCGGCGTGGTGTCCTTTGCGAACTTCGGCGCCACCTTCGTCACGCTGGCCGCCATCATCAGCTTCTACTTCATCTTCCGCGGCTGCTTCGACATTGTTATGGCGTTCGCCGGCAGCGCCGTGCCCGGGTGGTGGGTGCTGTTGATCACCGGGCTCATCGAGCTGGGGTTGGGGTTCTGGGCCGCCGGATCATGGAACGTCTCCGTGGTGGTCTTGGTGGCGTGGGTGGCCGCCGGGGCCCTGGTGCGCGGCATCGGCGAAATCGCGCTGGCCTTCCAGATCCACCAAGGACGCAGCGGCATCACCGCAGTGAAAGGGCTAGCCGATGAACTCGGGGTCACCAACAGCCAACCCGCACCCGACGCAGCCGTCCCCACTCGGTGACCCACCAGTCGCGGCGAGGGAGTGGTCATGCAAAGCGTCGAATATGTCCACGGATGGTGGGTTCTGCGCGCATGCGGCCGCAATCCGCTGGTGCGTGGCATCGACCGCCTCGAACTGCTGATTGTCGCGCTGGGAATCTTGGTCGTTGTGGTCGCCGCCGCGGGTGCGGGGGCGCTGGGCACGGCCGTGCATGATGCGCGCAGCCGTGTGTACATCGCGCAGGCCCAGACGCGGCACACCGTGACCGCCAGAGCCATCGACGACAGCACAATCATTCGTAGAGTCGACGACAACGCGGCGACGAGGGTAACCGCCCGGTGGCAGGTCAACGACACCGAGCACACTGGCAGCCTCAACTGGGATCACGCCGTCAAAACTGGTGATCCACTGACGATTTGGGTCGACCGTGACGGCAATCGCGTCGCTGCGCCCGCGCCGACATCGCAGGCCGGCGCGGACGCGGTCGGTGTCGCCTTCGCGGCGTGGCAAACGGTGGCCCTTGCCATGGCCGGATTGATCTGCTGGGGTCGCTCGCACCTTGACCGACGGCGGGATTCTGCCTGGGAACGCGGCATACGATGCCTCGTCGACGACGACGGCGGGCGGACGAACCGTAAGCCATGACTGCCGAGCGAGAACTCGCGATGAACCCTCAGGTTGTCGTTGCACACGATGCGCCAAGCGAATTGATGTCACAACCCACAGTTCGTGTCCTCCGGTGTACACGACGACATCGGCGGTAGCGCGTGCGTGTGGGCGACACCATCGACAGGCGTTGCGGCCCATCGGACGATGGGCGTGTCATCAGCAATCGCGGGGCCGCGCCCTGCGAATGCTTCACATCGAGTGCAGACAGGTTGCGATAATGGCGGCTCCACGAACACCAAAGGCATTGCCGGACTTCATAAACGTGTTGGTCTTGGTTGGTCTCCCCGCGGGTCCGGTCAACCGTGCGCTGAGCCGGCAAGCGCTAGACAGCTCGCCCGACGGAGTAATGGTGAACGTGTTCGACGACCTTACCCGCCTGCCCCGCTACAACGAAGCGTTGGAAGTCCACGGGACGCCGGATGCTGTCGTCGACTTACGTATCGCTGCTGTTGAGGCTGATGCGGTGCTCGTCGTCACGAGCTACCGCGGGCGAATCCCCTCGACGGCGCATAGCGCAATCGACTGGCTCACGCGCCGGTGGCGTCACGGTGCACTGCACGACAAGCCGCTTGCCGTGGTCGGCCGATCGGCCGGGTACTACAGCGGCGTCTGGTCACGTCAAGTCGAGGACACCCGATTGGGACCCCGAGTAATCGAGCCACTGACAGTGCCGACTCTGCGCGAAGCGGTCAAGAAGCTCGCAGATGAAGTGCACGGAGGCAGCGCTGCTGCGGCGATGTGACCTTGACCATTAGTCGTTGCGCGAGCGATCGGTTCCGTTGTGCGTGAAGGAAAGCGCGACGCACTCGAAGGTGTACACAACACACACCAAACCGTGCGCCACGTTGTCTGACCCAACGATGACGCCAACGGCTGACTCGTTACATGATCGACATGTCGACCGAAAGTCGATGTCGGCAACGGCATCCGCGCAAGTGGACGACGGAAATTATCGCCTGCAAGAACGTTCACTTCGACAACCTCAGGAGCCCCATGAGTACGATCACCGGTCACCCCACAGTGCCGCCCGTGACGCAAAATCTAACGTCTTCGCCCGATATTCATGCTGATTTCCGTGACCTGTTGGGCGGTGTCGGGCTGGACCCGAAAGACACCGGCGGTGAGGTCACTTTCACGGGTGCCGATCCCATTCTTCCGAGCAGGCATCGCCTCGGGGCGATCATGGCCATGGGCATGATGGGCCCAGCGGTGGCGACCCAAATTCTCTACCGCATGCGTGGGGGTCCGGCACAAGACCTGTCGGTGGATCTGCGCAAGGCCGTGGCTCACATCAACCCGCTGTTCTTGTTCAGGCCCACCGCGGGTGGGTACCCACTGCACTCGCCGCTCCTGACACCGTCAAACGCTATGGCGTTCAACATTTATCCCACAAGAGACGACCGCTGGTATCTGCCCACGGCGGTCTACCCCCGCATGTGGGTGGACTGGGCCGGACTGCTCGAGAGTGGGCTCGATGCAAGGTCTATTTCGCACGCCATCTCCCAATGGAATGCCCTCGACCTGGAGAACGCAGCGGCCGAGCGCGGCATGATCGGGGCGATGTGCCGCACGCCGGAGGAATGGTACGGCCACCCTCAGGGTGAAATCCTCGCCCAGACACCGCTGATCGAGATCGTGAAAATCGGCGACAGCGAACCGGAACTCCCGCCGCTCACCAACGCCAAGCGACCTCTGTCCGGCATCAAAGTCGCGTCGTTCACTCATGTGATCGCCGGTCCGGTCACCAGTCGTACGCTCGCCGAGCAGGGCGCCCAGGTGTTGGACCTGGCCAACCCCGCCCTGGAAGTCGGCTTGCTCGTTCAGGACACACATGTCGGATTCCGCTCGACGTTCATGGATCTAAAGCAGAAGCAATACTTCAACAAGGCCGTCGACCTCATCCGCGGCGCCGACGTGCTGGTCGAGAACTACCGCGGGCGAAAGCTCGGCGAACTCGGGCTATCCCCGGAGACTGTTGCAGAGCTTCGCCCGGGCATCATTTACGCCTCGCTTCGTGGATTCGGCTGGGAAGGCCCATGGGTAGATCGCGGCGGCTTCGACATGGACGCCAACTGCGCCACCGGCTTTACCACGTTGGAGGGAACCGCGGACGCGCCGCAGCTCCCGGCCACGGTAATCCTCAACGATTACCTCGCCGGATATCTGACCTCGCTGGGTGTAGTGGCGGCGCTGATCCTGCGGGCAAAGTACGGGGGCAGCTATCACGTGCGCACGTCGCTTTCACGCTTCTCCATGTGGTACTCAGAGTTGGGTGTCTTCGACCGCGCCTACATGCTCGACACCATCCGCAAACCGGAGCATCAGCACATCCCGCCGGCAGGCTTCGAGGTCAACGGCGCGTTCGGCAAGCAGGTCCGGCTCGAACCGGGCATCACCTACTCGAGGACGCCGGGCTACTGGGAGGTACCGGGTCACCCGACCGTCGTGCCCATAGGTGCGTCTGAGGCGGAATGGCTCCCATACTGATTTTCACGGTCAATCGGGACTTCACGGTCAATCGGGCAGGGCCCGGTCGAGTTGGCTGCGCGAGTTGATGCCGAGCTTGGTGAAGGCCTTGCGCAGGTGGTACTGGACCGTGCGGGCGCTGATGAACAACCGGGCACCAATCTCCGGATTCGACAGGCCCTCGCGCGCTATCCGCGCGCCGGCGAAGCGCCGCAGGCGGTCGGTATCGGGGCTCACCCGACGGCTGGCCGTTCTTACCGCGGCCGGCTTCCACGGCGTAACGTGCTGGGCTGCTTTGAATGGCGACAAGCACTCGTTCCGCCGGTATGGCGGTGATCCGGGTGACCGCCGTCGCGATCTCGGTGGCAAGACGTGTGGTCTCTGCGTCCGGATGCCCCTCGCGTACGCAGCCGCTGATCAGGACCGGTGTCGACGCCGTCAATCGATATGCGCCCCCGTCGCGATCCCGGAAGCGCGGGATGAGGCTCGCCGCGTTTGATTTGCCACTGCCGGTGGGCCCGACGATCCCCACCATCTCGCCGGGCTTGACGTCAAAGGTGATGTCGCGTAGCACCGGAAGGCGGGGTCGTAGGCGAATGACACGTTCTCGAAGGTGATCTCGCCACGAAACGGTGCGGGATCCCTTGGTGCGGGTCGCTCGGGGATCACCGTGTCGGCGTCGCAGACCGCCGTCACCCGTTTGGAAGCCAACCGACACCGTGGCGATCGTGTTGGTCATCTGCGCGAGGTCGCGAGCCGGCTGGAAGAAGCGGGCCAGGTACGCCAGAAGGACTGAGAGCGAGCCGATAGTCATCGCACCCGACAAGACAAGCAGTGATCCACGCCAGAGGACGTGGCCCGTACAAACCGCGACTGCCAGGGTGACCGAGGGTGACATCAGCGCCGAGACCCGCCGCGCCTGCAGCCATGCGGTCACCATTTCGGTGCTCACCTTCTGCAACTGTTGCTCCTGGCGGTCCTCGCCCTCGAACGCCTTGATCACCTCGATCGACTGCAGGCCTTCCTGCAGGGTGGCCAGCAGGTCGGACTGCCGATTCCGAACTTCGCTGACCGCGGCTGTGACCGCCTTGTTGACGCACAGCGCGAAAGCTGCGAGCAGCGGGGTGACGGCAAGCGCGATGAAGGGGAAATCCCAACGCAACAAGAACATCACCACGATCATGCCGACCAACGACAGCACGTCGGTCAGGATGTTCAGCGTCGACGTCGACGCAAAACTCTGGATCGTCTGAATGTCACCCGTCAGCGTGTTCAAGATCGCGCCGACGCGGTTGGTGTTGTATTGGGCCAGTGAGAGCTCCTGCAGGTGGCAATAGAGCCGAACCCGCAGGTCATTTCCGATCGACTGGCCGAGTCTCTCGGTCAAGTAGCTCCCGACATACATCGCTGCGCCGGAAACCACGGCGATCAAGACAGTCAAAATACCGGCGGCCGCGGTGATTTGGACCTTGCCGGTACCACCGAGGAAGGGACGCAACCAGGAAATCCACAGCGGGGCAGGACGATTGCCAACCACATTGTCAAGGATGCGCTTCAGCGGCCAGGGCGCCGCCAATGCCGTTGCCATCTGCACGAGCATCGCTGCCACCGAGCCGGCGATAGGGCCGCAGCAGCTCAAGCAGAAGTGGCGGAAGCCGATGTTTAAGGGATGCCATCGATGCCAGGATGTTGGCCCGGTTGAACCGTTGGCGCCGCAGGCGCTTGGACCGGAGGCGTGAATAGGTTGCCGCCGGTGGGGCTGATGCTTTTCTCCGTCGGCGAAGGCGACGGTGTGCTCGATGGCGTCGTGGTGATGCTGGCGGAGAGCGTCGTCGTTGTCGATGGCGGCGCTTGGTTGCCACCCTTGCCACATGCGGCAGTCATCGCGCCCAAGGCGATGAGAGCAGCGCCACCAGCGACAGCCAGCATGCGACGACCGATACGCGTCGAACTCATAGTCAATCTCCTGTCCGTGCCGGCGGCTTGACGCTACTTATTGCGGTGGATCCCAGGCGGTTCAGTTGGGGCTGGCGGTGCGATCACCTGGGGTGAGAACAGATTGCCGCCCGTCGGGTTGATGCTCTTTTCTGTCGGCGACGCCGGCGGGGCTGTGGTGGCCGGCGGCGACGTCGCTGTGGATGTGGTGGTCGTCGTCGTGGGTGCGGTCGTCGTCGAAGGCGCTTGATTGCTGGTGCTTTCACATCCGGCGGCAATCGCAGCCAACGCGACGACAGCTGCGCCACCAGCGACCGCCATGATGCGACGCCTGATGCGCTTCGAATTCGTAGTGCCCGTCCCTTGCCGCGTGTGAATCATTACCGACACTCCTTTCGTCTTACCGCGCAAGCCCTACGTGCCAATCGATTACACTGCTTGCCGGCTTCCCGTCGGTGTAGAGACCGTCGGCCGCCAGCTCGTGGAATGCGACGTTCACATAGGTGCTTGGCGCGTGGTTGATCGATGAATGAATGCGCGCGATCTCGCCAGCCAGTCCGTGCTTGGTGTCGGCGATGAGTGTCGATTCAGCGATGGTGCAGGTGTAGATGGGCATGGTTGCTACTCCTTTGGGCTAGTCGAGAGTCGCTGCCATTCAGCATCGCGATCTTTTCGGGCGGCGTCGATGTCCTCGGCGACAACGATCTGTTAGTGCTGATGTGCTAAACCACGACCGCTGCTGAGCTTTTCGGGTTGCGCCGTCACACGAATTCGTCGTTGAGGTTGTCAGCGGACACATCGCCATCGGTCGATTCCTCCGCCACGCTCGGATCGTGAGCAGGCTGCCGCGGGAGGGGACTCATGCTAGTGAGCATCAACGACGAAACTGTGGCGGTCGCTGATCAGAGCGCCGATGACCGCGCGCTGCTGCCCGACGCCGCCGAATTGGTCAGGGCGGCAGAACGATTGGTTGACGACCGCTTCGTCGTGCTGCCGTACACCAACGACGATCCGGTGCTGGCGCGCCGACTGGAGGACACCGGCTGCGCTGCGGTGATACCGCTGGGCTCACCGATCGGCACCGGCCTCGGCATCGCCAACCCGCACCACATCGAGATGATCGTCGAGCAGGCGAATGGCGCGGGCGCGTTCCAGAAGCTACGGGTCTGCGTTCGCGGAGGCGAGCGGACATGACGCCCCTGCGCGTACCTGAGAGTGCCCGCACCGTGGTTCGGATCGTCGGACGCGCCGCGGCAGTGCACGCATACGAGGTGGTGGCATTGGCGTCAACAGCGGCAATGGCACCGCTATGCTTCGTCGGCGGTGGCTTTGAGCCCGCGAGCAGTCTGTCGCCGCATACGAAAGCGCACGCCGCACCCACGGCTCGTCCCGCGCTGCTCGTCCACGGGTTCGGGGGCACGAAGTCAAGCTGGTCCGTGATCGCCCAGGCCCTAAGCGACCGAGGCATCATGGTCGACACGATTGCATACAGCCCATTGGGAAATTCTGTGGAGCAACTTGCCGACCAGCTCGTCGCCGCGGTCGAGAGGACGCTGTCTCAAACCGGTGCGGACAAAGTGCATCTGGTCGGACACAGTCTGGGCGGTGTCGTTATCGCTCAGGCCATCGCAGGCGGCGGCCTGGTCGGGCTGGTCGACACCGTCATTACCCTGGGCTCCCCGTTCGGGGGATCGCCCTGGGCGGGCCTACTGCCGTTCGGGGATCTGCTCCGGGCGCTGCGACCAAATTCGCCTCTGTTGCGCGGTCTAGCCTCCGCTGCGGTACCTGAGGGCGTGCGGTGGTTGGCAGTTACCGCTGCACTAGACATCATCGTCCCGGGCCCGCGGTCGGTGCCCGCCCACGCCGACGTGGAGACCATCACGGTCGATGGCGTCGGCCATCTCGGCATGCTCATAAGTCGGCGGGTTGTCGCTTACATAGTCGCCGCCTTGCCCGCACACGGGTCGCCCGTGGCGGCGGAGCCGCATACGCGTCGGTTGCCAATGGCCGCCGGACAAGCCGCACCGGCGTCTTAACCGAGGGCGTGCACCTGTCGGATTATCCGCCAAGCTAGTCGCCCGCGGCTAACACCGCTATGCCCAGGGCACGTCCGGGGTTGATGCCGGCTCGCCAGCAGACGGCGGTGTCCACCGACGCACTGTCGGCCCAGGGACGGTGTCACTGTGGACAGCCCATGCTGCAGATCGCTGTTGCCAATCACAGCGACATCGTCGGCGGCTGGCACAAAGATGAAATTGCGTGGCGCAGGGGCAAATCGGGCACTCGGCCCGGATTCCAACGATTACTTGGAGTGAAAGCACATGGTCAGCACACAAGAGCAGACACCGCAACGTGCCTCCGGCGACACAGCCACAGTGGGTCGCCTGTTCCTTCTCGACCTCAGCGACGACCGCGTCGTGTCGCTCAATTCGTACGGCTCCGACCGCGAGGTCATCGTCACCGAGTGCAGATACCCCGATGACATCGCGGTCGATGTCGTGGTGGGACACATCTATTGGACCAATATGGGGAACCCGAAGGCGAACGACGGCTCCATTGAGCGAGTTGACCTCGACGGCTCGAACGTCGAGATGCTCGTGGACGCGAGTCAGGGCGACCCGCGACCGGGTCCGGATGCCACGAAGTGGTGCGTGGGCGTGGCCATCGATGTTGACGGTGGCAACGTCTATTGGACGCAAAAGGGTCCCGACAACGCCGGCAAGGGCAGCATTTTCCGCGCCGGCATCGACCTTCCCACAGGACAGATGGCGTCTGATCGAGCAGATATCGAAGTTCTCTACGACGGGCTTCCCGAGCGATCGATCTGGACCTCGAACTGAACCACCGCACCATCTACTGGACCGACCGCGGCGATCCGCCCCGCGGCAACACGGTCAATCGCGCGCCGATGGATTCGGATGCGAAGGACCGCCCCGCCCCGGAGATCGTGCTCACGTGCCCCCGCGATGGGCGGATTCGCCGGCAACCCGTTCCTCGAACTTCCGCTCTTCCGCAAGACACGTGACGGGCGCTACGTCGTCGCCTTGGATTTCTATCCCCGATCGAAGACGGACACGCTCAAGTTCCTACGGTGCACCGACAGCCTCGGATCCATCGAGAATGCCATATTGCAATGGCGCGCCGATGATTTGGAGGCCGCTGCAGCCGAGGAAGGACTCATCCTCGCGAAGGTGCGAACCACCGAAGAGTTCCTCGACGAGCCGCAATACACCGAAGTCCTCTCCACGATGCCTCTGATCACGGTCGAGAAGATCGGGGATAGCGAGCCCGTGCCGTTCGCGAAGGGCGGAACGAATCCCCTGGACGGCATCCGCGCGTGCGGAATGGGGCACGTGATTGCGGGCGCGGGGATGGGCCGCGACCTCGCGATGTACGGCGCGGACGTCCTCAACATCTGGCGGCCCGCCACCGAGGTCGAGGCCTTCGCCTGGGATGTGCAGGTTGGGATGCGCTCCACCATCCTGGACAGCTCCAAGGAAGATCGCTCTAGGTTCGACAACCTGCTCAAGGATGCCGACGTCTTCTTCGCCAACAAGCGCCCCGGCTATCTGGAACGAAACGGTCTTACCGCCGAAGAGCTCTGCGCGAAGAAGCCCGGACTGATCCATGCCAAGGTCGTCCTCCATGGCGACACAGGGCCATGGTCGAACCGTCCCGGCTTCGATGAGATCGGCGCGGCCGTATCGGGCGTGTTCTGTATCGAAGGGACGCCCACCCTTCCCAAATCACCTGCGATCGTGCCCATTTGCGACAACGTCGTGGGCTGGCTCGGAACGGTCGGGATACTCGAGGCGCTGCGCAAGCGCGCGACGGACGGTGGCAGCTATCGCGTCGTGGTGTCTCTGACCCGAACCGTGCTCTGGCTGCTCTCGCTTGGGATTTTCGACAAGGAATACGCCGCGGCTACGGCCGGATCGAGCGACGAGCACTCCTACGTCGCTCCCGACCTGTTCACTGCAGACTCCGCTCGGCACCTACCAGGGAATGACCGACCAGGTGATCATGTCGCGAACGAAAGAGGCATACCGGACGGTCTTGGCGCCGCGCGGTTCGTCGAAGCCACAGTGGCTGGTGCCGGCTGGTCCTGACACGCGTCGAGCGTGACGCTCTGGGCGTCGCGCTCGATTGCGAAAGCTCGGTTATGCGGCGACTGGCATAAGGCCGACGGCCGGGCGGAATTCGCGGACCGGGTGGAATTCGCGGACCGGGCGGAACTGGTGGACCGGGCGAACAGCACGCCGCCTGCGCCAGTCGTTGAACCCGCCGACCACGCTGACACCAACCGGAATGAACAGCGGGGACAGCACGATCAGGAAGAGGACGATGGGGAAGAGCATTTTTCTCTCGCATTCTCCGCGAAGCGGATCGTTGGTCTGTTCTGTGTCGAGCGAACTCATCGCTGAATTCGTAAACAGAAATCTACGAGCAAAACCGCAGCTCAGCGATGTCGCGCCAAGACCAACTTTCGATGCCGTCTTATCGCCTGGAGACAAACGTGCGCATACGATGCAATCGAGGAGGCCCAAGCATGCCGCACCTTATGCACGAGCCAACGCTGCGGCGCTCAGCATCTGACCCAGGGACCGTCGGCCCCGGGTGGTGACCCTCGCGTGGACGCATCGATAGCGCAGCGGCGAGACCTCGGGCGTGCCCGCCGTTCGGTGATGCCTAGGTCGGCGCTGGCAGAGTTCATTCCGCCTCAGAACCGTCCGAACCCGGTCGACTTGCTCGAGTCGCAGGCCGCGGACCGGATCGCGGACCTGCTGCGGGTGCGATACGGCCGGATGCTGCGATCGCAATTCGCGTTCTTCCGGGGCGCCGCACTGATCATGGCGTCCGACTTGGCGTCCAGCCGGCACACTGGCCTCACCGTGCAGCTGTGCGGCGACGCGCATGTGTCGAACTTCGGCCTGTTCGCGTCGCCCGAGCGAAGCCTGGTCTTCGATATCAACGACTTCGACGAGACACTGCCGGGTCCTTGGGAGTGGGATGTCAAGCGGCTAGTGGCCAGTGTGGCGATCGTCGCTCAGGAGAACGGCTTTGGTCGTGACGAGCGTGAGCGCGTCGTGCGCACCTGCGCGCAGGCCTATCGAGATCGGATGCGCACGCTTGCGACGATGCGTGAGCTCGACGTGTGGTACGCCCAGACAGTGGTCGACGATGCGCTCGAGGCCAGCGTCGATCAGACATACGCAGAGGCGATCCGACGCACGGCAGCCCAGGCGAAAAGACGCGACAGCCTTCAAGCGCTGTCGAAACTGACACGGCTCGTCGACGGGCGGCGCAGGCTCGCCAGCGATCCGCCGTTACTCATTCCGATCGACGAACTTGTCGGCGAGGCCGAGGCCCGAGTGCACGAGGAACACATGGGCGCCCTATTCGATGCCTATGAGCAGAGTCTCGAGACCAGCCGTCGCGTGCTAGTCCACCGGTTCCGCTACACCGGCATGGCCCGCAAGGTGGTCGGCGTGGGCAGTGTCGGCACCCGGGCGTGGGTCGTACTACTGCTTGGACGCGACGACCAGGACCCGTTGCTGGTGCAAGTCAAGGAGGCCCCGCCGTCGGTGTTCGAGCGCTTCCTCGGTTCGGGTGGCTACACCAACGCCGCGGAGCGGGTGGTAGCGGGTGAGCGGCTGATGCAGGCCAGCAGCGACATCCTGCTGGGGTGGTTGCGTTGCGTCGGACCCGATGGCCACGAAGGCGACTACTACGTGCGTCAACTACGGGATTGGAAGGAGTCGGCGAGTTTGGAGTCGATGAATCCGCAACTGCTTGCCGACTATGGGCGATCGTGCGCGCATGTCCTGGCCCGCGCGCACGCCCGCACCGGGGATCGCATCGCGATCGCAGGGTATCTCGGCAGCAGCGACGCCGCCGACGTCGCGCTCACCCGATTCGCGGAGGTCTACGCACAACAGAACGCCCGTGACTACGCGGCGCTGCGTGATGCGGTGGACGGCGGCCGGGTGTCGGCCCAGGCGGACCTGTAGCGGTCACACGAACGCGCTGAGTCCCGTGATGGCGCGGCCGACGATCAACGTGTTCATCTCCCGCGTGCCTTCGTAGGAGTAGATCGCTTCGGCGTCGGCGACGAAGCGTCCGACGTTGTGCTCCAACAGGATTCCGTTACCACCGAGCAGTTCGCGTGCGTACCCGACGGTTTCGCGCATTCTGACCGTGCACCACGCCTTCGCCAGCGACGAGTGCCGGTCCTCCGCGCGGCCCTCGTCCTGCAGTTGCGAGAGTCGGGCGCACAGCGCCCACGACGACGTGATGTTGCCGAGCATCCTGACGAGCAGGTCTTGGACGAGCTGGAATCCCGCGATGGGCCGGCCGAACTGTTCACGGGATATCGCGTACGCCAAGGCATTGTCGTACGCGCCGCGGGCGCAGCCGATCGCCATCCAGGCGACGCCGGCACGGGTCATGCGCAGCACTTCTGCGGTGTCTCGGAACGAGTTGGCATTCGCCAGCCGGTCAGCTTCGTCGACCCGGACATCCTGCAGCGTGATCACCGCGTTCTGCACGATGCGCAATGCGATCTTGTCCTCGAGCTTCGTCGTCGAAAACCCGGGGGTGTCGTTGGCAACGACGAACCCCTTCACCTGGTCGTCTGCGACGTCCCTGGCCCAGATCACCGTCAAGTCGCCGAAGGTCGCGTTGCCGATCCACTTCTTCTGACCGTTGAGGATCCACGTGTCCCCATCCCGGCGGGCCGTCGTCATCAGTCCCCGCGACGCACCCGACCCGACGTCGGGCTCGGTCAGTCCAAACGCGCCGATCTTCTCCAAACGCGCCATGCTCGGCAGATACCGTTGCTTCTGCTCATCGTTGCCACACAGATAGATCGAACCCATCGACAACCCGCCGTGGACACCGGAGAACGTCGCGATCGATGGGTCGGTTCGGGCGAGCTCCATCGCCACCATGCCGTCGAGGAGGAATGACCGTCCCGGACAACCGAATCCGTGGTACGGAAGCCCGGCCAATCCGAGCTGTCGGAATCCCGGCACGATCTCGAACGGAAAGCTCCCGCGTTGCCAGTGCTGGTTCACCGTCGGCTCGACTTCGGACTTCATGAAGTCTCGTACGCGGTGCAGGTACTGCCGCTCGTCGTCGTCCAGCAGTTCCTCCAGTGCGTAGAAATCAGCGCTGTCGGTCGTCGTTGCGGTACTCATCGGTGCTACCTCAATCGGGTCGGGATCTGAACAGCTCGATCACCGGTGCCAATTCTGCGGCGTTGGTGATCAGGTCGACGTGACCGCCACGGTGCAGATGAACGGTCGCGTGGGGCAGAAGCCGGCCCATGATCCTCGCGTTGACAACGGGGATGATGGGATCGTCCAGCCCGGCGATGATCAGCGTCTGTTGGCGGACGAGGGGCAGCGCGAACAGGCTGGTCCACACCGCTCCGGCAAGCAGTTGATGCAGGTAGCCCACCCGGGAACCGCCCATCAGCTGACGGTCGAAGAGTCGCTTGATTGTCGACGGATCGTCTCGGACCGTGCCGCCGTAGATGGTACCCGCGATCGACGCAGCGTAATCGTGATCGAGGAACCGGCGAGGCGTCACCATCTTCGCCAGAATGGCAGGCCCTCCAGGAACCATGATTGCGCCCGTGCCGGTGGACACCAGGATCAGCCGGCGGCAGCGGCGCGGATTCTGGAAGGCGAACTGCTGGGCCAGCGCTCCTCCCCACGACAGCCCGAGAACGTCGACCGGCCCGACGATCCCGACCTTCCGTAGCAATCTCCCCAGAACCACCGCCAAGTACGGGAAGCCGTACGGGAGAGGCGAGTCCGGGGAGCCGCCGGTACCGGGCACGTCGAGTCGCACGATCGGCGTATCGGGATCCAGTTGCTCGACGAGCGGATCGAAGACTTCCAGGCTGGCGCCGATGCCGTTGCATAGCACCAGCGGTACGCCCCTACCAGGGCGTATGTTCACCCGGATCTGCTGGCCGAGCACGGGTACGAGTTGTTCCACGCTCGTCCTGACTGCATCCGGGGCCGTCATGGGTACAAAACTATGACGTCGGCGATACACGCGGGGCGTTCTTCGCCGTCGATCTCGTAGGTCAGCGTGAACACCGACTCGACGCCGGAGGTCTTCTGTTGCGCGCTCGCCACGGTGACGGCCGCACGGACCTGGCATCCGACTCGCACCGGCGCCGGGAATCGCACCGTGTTCAATCCGAAGTTCAGTGCCGCCGTCAGTTCGCGGATCTGCAGCACCTGCGCGATCACCGCCGGCGTGAGCGACAGCGTCAGATAGTCATGCACGATCGTGCCTCCGAATGGGCCCTTCGCCGCCCGCTCGGGGTCGATGTGGATCCACTGCCGGTCCCCGGTCGCGTCGGCGAACAGATCGACCTGTTGCTGCGTGACCTTCATCCACTCGGTCGTGCCGAGCGTCTGCCCGACCAGCCCTAGCAGGTCGGCGGGTTCTTCGAGAACGGTTGTCATATGGGCCCTTTCACGGCAGCGATCTTGCTAGTGCTCGAGTACGTAGCTGCCCGGG
>Ga0193743_1000016_pt1 | contig 112095 bp, 128 predicted proteins | sample L2c2metaG_FD_143038 | JGI IMG/M metagenome (GOLD analysis project Ga0193743, IMG submission 143038) | Soil microbial communities from a riparian zone of the East river system, Colorado, United States - L2c2 | ecosystem: Environmental > Terrestrial > Soil > Riparian zone | place: USA: East... | reverse complement strand
TGGGAGAGGACAATAAACTCACGCTCCAGTATCCAGACCCCTCTTCTTACCAGTCTTGGCCTCATCCAAGAATTGATTCAAGCCGAACACATCTCCTGTATCCTTCTCGAATTGCACAGGTCCTTCCTTAACTTCTTGATCGGCTGCACCTTCAAACCCAACTCTCGCTTGACCCAAATTGAACCGATCATTATCCAGAGCTTTGCCAATTCCTTCCTCAGTACCACCACCGAATGAATCCTCGTTACCTTCTGGAATATTCCCTCTTGCCTTGTAAATCGCAGCAGCAGCGGTCGAACCATGAAACAGAGGACGGTCGTAGAGATTGTAAGCATCGTCATCTGCAAAGTTACCAGATAACGATTCTTGATTGAACAAACGGGAGTCGAGCATCGATTCCTTTGATAAAGTCGGTTTCGCCAGTCCAAGAGCAACTTTTTCTGAGATGTCGCGGTTCTGCTGCCGCGCGAGTTGTTTGGCCCGTTGCTCTTGACCCATATTGCTCATTCTCATCTCACGCTCACGCTCTCTCCTCTTATCCTGACGCATTTGTTCTCGAATCTTGCGAGCCTCTTCATCCTCCGCACTGTCGTCTGACGCCTCAGATTCATTACCACTACCCTCGTCACTGTCATAGGCAGCCAAAGAGGATTTGAGAGCAGCTTGGCTTTGTGCTGTTGGTTTGGGAGCAATGCCTCCACGTTCTTCCCGTGCGCGCTGCGCAAGTAACCGGAGATTTTCTTCTTTCGATTCCTTTTCTTTCTGCGCAAGCTTTTGTTGCATTAGTGATCGTTGTCGAACCTCTTCTCGGGCGTGGCGGTCAGCAACAAAGAGCGCCTCTGAGAACTTGGCAAAGTTATCGTTGATGTGTATCTGTTAAACGTTAGATCAGATGGAGGTTGGAGATCTGTTAGTGCGTACATCTTGTAGTCCTCGACCATCAGCAGCGAGACGTTTGTCTAGTGGGATAGTGAAACCCTTGTTGTTCTTCCAATTTGAGATACATGGCGGAATCATCCATTCCTTCTGTTCTGCAACTGTGGCTTTTCGTGGAGGACTTCGGAGAACGGGGGGTGGTGGGCTAGGTGGTCCTCTCGGTATCTTCTTGTGTTTAAACCTTGGAGGTTCTAGAGGGTCCTCAACCACCTCCGACATTTTGATGATCCGTTGTTTCAAGCCGCTTTCGCCATTTTGTTGACCAGGGGTATAGCGAATAAATGAAGTCTTCCCTTGGCTATCTGGAACATTTTTGGGTTGCGCAGCCTTGATCTTTCCGTTGGTGAGTTTCTCTAGAGCAGCGCGGGTCTTGTCAGCAGTTGCTTGCACCTCTTCTTCTGAAGGTCGCTCCATTGTACGGTCCGCATCATCGAGGTCTTTGCGGTGGAACAGAGGAACAAGATCCTTGAATTGTGATTGCACAATCTTGTCGGGTCGTTGACCCTGGTGAGCGATAGCGTCATAGCGAACATTTCCCTCATTGTCCACTTGCAAAGCTAAAGTATTGCCAGAAGATGCCTAAAGTAATCTGAATGTTAAGTTTCCTTGCACATAGTTGTACCACACACTTTCTTCGTGCCCATGCCTAAAGGATATTGTGCAACATGACATTCGGGGTAAGCACCACCATCGCCTGGAGCGCTCGGTAAGATGGCTAAACAAAGGCTGCGAGAATTGGAGACACACCAAAATCCTCCACTGATGTAGGTCTCCATCCATTTCGTTGACCATATGCCGGTATAATGGCGCGAGCTAAGACCGTCGTCGTTGATTGCGGTTTAAATTCCGGTTCATCGTCTGAGATTAGTGGTGCATAGACTGGCTGCGGGAGTAGTCTAAAACAAGGTCAGTTTTTGAACACAATGACTACTTTGCAGAACGTACGAAGCCAAGGCGGACATTGTTTCAAGGAACTTGAGCGTATGAACAGAAAGAGTATTAGAGCTGTTTACACTTGTTTCCTTTTAGTAAGGTCACCTTCCCTACTTGGTATGGTACAAAAAAAGGCTAGCAAAATAGTAAATGAGGCATTCAAACTTGAACTTCGCCTCTTGCAGGATTGTTCTTCCACCATGTCCAAGCTCCCAATCCCAGGAAAAAGTTGAACAAGCCAACTATGCCCGACCCAGCACCAATTAGAGTGAGAAGCCACCACACAACGCCAATGACACGATCAAGTACTCTTCCTGTATAACGTTTAATGTTGGCGCATGGGTCGGGCCGTGGCTTGTAGTCCAGCGGAAGTTGGATCATGGGCAACTTTATTGCAGCACGTCGCGGTTGGGCAGGAGGCAGGAGCAATAAGCAGACAATAGGTTTCTGAAAACATCCCGTGTCAATACTACGAGAGCATGTATTGACTTCCATACATACATGATCTGAGGTTGTGTAAGAAGGAATGCTGGTATACAACAGGTTGGTGATATTTGTTTTATCTGGGGTGTCGGGGGAGTCTGAGTATGTTGCGTACAAAACTCGATCCGTCCATGAAGGTACACGCTTGGCGCTGAAAGAGAAAAATCAGTGACAACAACGACCCACCCTACCAGCCAATACATACCTATACTTGTCTACCTCCCCAAGTTTGTATTTGTAACTGCATTTAAACTTCCAGAAATCGCCTTCCCGGAGGCCAATAAAAATATTGCCTTTCCTCTTCTCAATCGTAAGCTGGTCGAACTCCTTGAGTTCTTCTCTCGATCTTTCTGATTCTATGGCTTGCGAAAATTCGGATGCTTTTCGTTTGACGTATAACGGATGAGTCTCCGGGAGAGCAACTCGGAAATTGAGGTCTCCGAGTAAAAATAGGTGGCTAGTTTCATAGAGCGTACTTGGCTTTGACGACTCCGCAGACACAGGTGGAAAGAGCAATGTTCCGACAATATGTTTATAGTCTGCTATCCTCTGTTGCAACTTGTGGTCGAACGCAGTTAAATGGCAATTGACAAATCTATTCGTTGTCTGTTCAGCCGTCGCGAGAACAGACGAAAAATGGACTATACGTGTAGGTTTCCCCAATACCGCCATCAGTGTCAGTTACACGAAAACGTATTCCAACAGCTCCTTTGTTGCCCATAAATGCAGGGCCACAACCAGTCCATGTTGTCTGCACGTCGCATGCCCGTCGTGCGACACCAGTATCGCGTCCATACACGAGTAATGCAATACCCACGTTGACGACTTTGGCTATGAGAGAGTATGCCTCCTTGTTGGTTGTATGGGCCTCAATCTGAGATAGAATAAGAGCATTCCTGTTGTCAATGACAGACTTGGATAGTCCAGAAACTAAATGACAAACAATCAGGAGTTCGTAATTCCTCTATTGATGATGGATGTAACTTACGTCCGAGATGCAAAGGAAGTAGCTCCTGGAAGCCGACAGCAACTACATCTGGTGCTCGTCGTTCGGTAGAGAGAAAGCTGGACACTTGGAAAGTAGGAGACAGCCAGTCGACCAAGTCCTGTGGGAGACCCAGCACGCCCTGCAGGTTAGTATTGTAAGATGCAATTTGAACTAAGAGCCGTTCATTATGTAGCGTATGGGCAGTTTCCGCCATAGGACTCAGTAAGGAAGATATGGACGGGTCTAAAAACGTGATATCACACGCAAGTAAGTAGCACAGTCTATGTGTTTATTGACCCCACAGGCATTTTATTTCGCAATTGTACAGTTTTTGAGCTTTGGAGAACTATACGTAGAGTATGACCATTGTCTACTGTGGACCACGAGATATACCGAGATCTTTCAAAAGACCAGTGCCCAAATCGTAAACCCATCCGTGTATGATGACTTTTTGCCCTTTGTGAGTGCCTTTAGTCCAAGCATGTATTATTGTTTCGGTTTTGGCAAGGTTCTCAACTTGCGCTTTGACATTATTTTCAACGAGAGTGGCGAGAGACTCGGCGCCAGTGCCGGGGAGTTGCAAAGAATACGCCAGTCGAGTAAGGGGCTCCAGCCACTGATTGAGAGGCGAGTCCGTTGGCTCGGAAGGAATCGTCGTAATAGGAAGATCGGGAACGAAGTTGGGAGAGTGGGCAGCCGCTAAGCAGGCAGCGGCACCTCCGCATCCTGAATGACCCACGACGATGACTAAATATATGCCGTACGATCGATCAGCATTATTTTTGACGCGAATAACGAGAGAGGCAGCCACCGTTTTCAACCCCGAGGTGTTCAACGGCGTATCCTAGTACAGACAACACATTTTTGTCATCCGAAGGAAGTTGGCTATAGGCAAGGCATTAGAAATTTGATGAGAACAAATGTCGAAAACCTTACTTCGCGATATTTCGGTGGACAAAGAGGACGCCAGGTTTGGAAGCGGTGATGACCGACTCTGGCACTCTGGAATCCGCACAACCTATCCAAAGAGTCTAAAAGGCGTTTTAAGGCTTTCTTTTTTTTTTTTTTAAGAAAAGAGGACGAACATGAGGTGTTTGGCCTTTAGCAGAGTTTGGACAAAAGTCAGGATCGTGTTCGCAAACCTCCTTTGCCCAAATGGCGTTGGAATCGAGCAATGCTTTTGCAGACATGGTGTTCTTGAAAGGATTGTGATACAGCGAGCACTTGTATTTATCGTATTTCTGATGGTATGTACATGTGGGTATAATTTGACTATCCTCGTCTCAATTCCGTGAGAGGATGTGGTGACGACATTCACACGGTTCTCCGTCAGCTGTGCCTGAAGTTCCGTGTGCTCCATCTGCTCATATTAAGTAGAGGACATTATCAAAAAAGCCTATTGCAATATGTACAACATAAACCTTATGACTTATGCTATCTAGTTCATTTGTCGGATAAGCTTGTTGATGTTGGCTTCTCGGTCGCCAAAGTCACCACCCTGTACATAGTGCTTGAATTTCCGAGTTCTCCATCCACCCGTGGGGTTAGAGAGCTTGAATGGCCACAGGAAGTTAGAGGCCTAGAAGATTTTTTAAGAACGAAGGAAAAGAAACAACGCGTTGATGTGCACCTGTTTGAAGTTAGGTCCAGCGGTGGCAATTTCGTGAACAAGATCCTCGACGCAAAGAATATCGAACTTTCTCAGAGCTTCTTCGATAACGGCATTGTTTGAGAGAGGGATGCGTTGCTTGTCGACCTTACCGTATCCACGTTTGTAGATCAATTCACGAACAGACTTCAAGTTAGGTTCACTAAGAGGAATCGGTAACAGATTCCACTGCACTAAAAAAGAAGACATACCCATATGCGATGTAGGGTTCAACAAGACGGAGCATTTGTTGGGTCGCTCGTGTGGCTTTGACGAAGACACCGTTGTTAATTTGAAGTAGGCGGAGCAGCTGCAAAATTTTGCGGGGTTTTGGTGCGATTTCGTTGATACTACGAGAATATCAATGGCTTATTCAAGAGATTAATCCTCCAAGACGCTTACCCCCGAATACGAATAACGAAATAGACCTTGGGCTGAGCAGGGACGTAGAAGTCACCAGCAGTCCGTGCAGCACGCTTCAGTCTGATCTCCTCCTTTTCCTTATTCAGATACTCCTTTACATATGACTCCGCGCGCTTGAAGATGACTTTTCGTTTGGCTTTTGATGCCTAAAATTGATAGTAATTAGTACAAGGTTGCTATATTTGAAGTGGATGAAATTTGAAGGAAGAGAATCAGTCCCGAAAGATGGTTAATTGAAAGGCAGCACAGCGGAGTTGACCACTAGCCATTCTTCGAAAGTATCGTATCCATCATATTGGTTAAGGTCGAGGAGAAAAGTAGGGTGCGTGTAAGTTTCATAGTGGGAGCTGTTCTCACTTTACGGGCTGCTGAAGCAGCGGCGAGACGTTCTTCCCGGGCCTTTTCATTTTGTTTACGTTTCTTGAGGAGAGTCTCCGGGACTTCGATTGCCTAGTTCAACATATAATATTAGGTTGTGTTGAAAGATCCATTAAATTCACTGACCGAAGCACTCGGGACGCTTATGGATATGAGATAGTCAGCATTGAATAAAAAGAACGCGATAGACGTACGTTGTTGAGGGGGTCATTGGGAATATTGAGGACGACGACTAATTTGGTGTGCACAAAGGAATCTCTTTGAAGTGGCTGGAACTGTATAGTCTGACATAACCTTTTCCCACAGCTGTGTTATGATACATCACAAATTTACGGTAACCGGTTATGGTCTTATTAAGAGTTTAACTAGACAATGTAATATTGGTACACTAGGTGACCGAAAGCACCCACTGCAAAGACAGGATGAACGGCCAAAGAAGTGCAACAGTGGATCTGGGGCACTTGAGATGTAGAAGCAATTAGATGCATATCGCTCAACATGTGGTATATGAAAGCGCCCTGGTAGTTGTTAAAAGATGAAGAAGAAAAGAAAAGAAAAGCACCAGTCACTTTTTGCTGGATGGTGTAGGGCCGGGCGATTAATAATGTGTGAATGAAAACGGTTGTCTTCGTCCGTCTAGCCGGGTGGGGGGCACAAAAATCAAAAATCAATGGCTAAAATTCGATATTTTTTCCCTCATCTATCAGTTAGAAGATGACAAAATATTTCATTCTGAACGATGGTTCACAAATTCCCTGGCTAGGTTTTGGTACTGGCACTGCCCTCTATAACAAGGACGCTGCCGATCTCGTCCGTGTCGCTATTGAGAACAACATCATCCACCTTGATGGCGCCCAGATGTACAATAACGAAGACACCCTGGGTGCAGGCATCAAAGCCTCCGGGAAACCTCGCTCGGAACTATTCGTTGTCACTAAGCTCAACGTTCTTCAACCCGGCCAGACTGTTAAAGAATCGCTCAAAGTTTCACTGACCAAACTTGGTCTTGATTATGTCGACCTCTTCTTGATCCATACTCCATCCCAAGCCAGAAAAGAGGCAAATCTCAGCCAATTGTGGGAGAGAATGGAGGAAGTCAAACAGGATGGCTTGGCCAAATCGATCGGAGTCTCCAACTTCACGGTCGAGGACCTCAAGGTTATCCTAGAAACAGCCAAGGTGGTCCCTTCCATAAATCAAGTAGGAGCCGATTTTTACTTCATCTTGATCTGGCCTCTTACATTTCCCTTTCCGCCAGATCGAATTCCATCCATATGTCTGGAAAGCTGCAGAGCCGATCGCTAAACTCTGTCAGGAGCATGGCATTGTTATAGCATCCTACGGCGGCCTGACGCCCATCGTGCGCGTTCAAGATGGTCCCCTCGATCCCGTTCTTGCCTCCATTCGTGAGAGACTCGAAAAGGCTCGTGGTCACCCAGTCACGATCGGACAAGTATTGACCAAGTGGATCCTGGCCAAGAACGCAGTCGTTGTTACGTAAGAAAGCCTCCCTCTTCCATCATTCATGTTTGCTTGACCTGTCGAATTGCAGCACAACATCGAAAGTGTCTCGTATACAAGAGTTTTTGGACGCTGAAAACGTCCCTGATTTAACTGTAGAAGAAGTCGAGGCCATCGAAGCGGCAGGGGCCAAGTTGCATAAGAGGGTATATCTTAGCCACCTTTTCGGCGAGTAAATTTTGAATCAAATTACTGCATATGAACTGGACGTCATATGCAAGCAGGCTTGTAAATGAGAAAGTGAATGTACGTGTACCGTCAGGTCGTCGTAAAATTATCATTTCAACTAAGAATCGGTCTCAGTTTATTTTTAACTATATGCAACTTTGATTTGGAGGGGTTAAATCCTACTATGCAAACATGAACTGCAGCTACAATACCTCGGTCGTTTGATGACGAGTCATCGCAACAAAACAAGAGCATTCAAGACTAGATGTTGAATCTTCTAGACCTTGCTATGAAGCAGGGCTCCAGGAAGCACCTAAATTTTATGCACTATAGCCCGGCTACTACTGGCAGATTTGAATCACGGAAGAAACGGAATTCAAGTTCATGACACTGCGCCACCCTTCCAAGAAATAAATCCTAAGTGCCCATCTGCCACTCTAGTCGACGTTTCCGACGCTGATGGCCTGAATTAGGTGTACGTAAGGGCGACCTCATCAGATGATGGTCCCCCTTACCGGTACGAAGGACTGTGTGAATCCCTCATTCTGTCAACGAATGTACCTACTCTTCGTTATAACTACTGACATCCTAACGGAAAATTTTGCAAGTGTTTTTACATGCAACGGACGGAACAGCCCTACTCCGAGTAAGCTGCTGGAGAAGCTAGCACTTCCATCATCCGCATGCCTCAGCCACCCATTGACTTCATTTCATGCCCCCTTTGCGGAGAAAGTTAATCCTTCTCCTCGAAATCAATCCCGCACAAGCGGCGAAACGATCAACATTCATGACAGATTTGACACCTCATTTTGCTACCAATTGTGGGGGCGGACTCGCATGCCTCGCGGTTGTTCTTTGACTGAGTACAAGGGACTCTGATTTGGAAAACGACAGAGGTCAGAAATAAGGAACACATTCCAGGGCCAACGGCCACATATCTCGATTGATGCTTCCGTTTCGAGCCCTCCTGGTAGTCCCCTCTGTATTTTTATGCTTTATAACTGATGATGTAGAGCCAGAAACCATGCCTCGCAGACTCTTTTTTCCCTTTTCAAAAAATATGGTGTGGTGGCTCTTGTCGTTCCTTAACTTCTCCATGAACTGGGATGGCACGATTGCTCAATCGAACGCTTCGTGCCTTCCGTTTTATAACTGGGTCAGTCGCGATACTCTTCTATCTTCTTGATTTCTTCACTATCCCACAGACATTTAACTCGGTGAAGCAGTCTCCTTGCCAAGTTGCCTCGTCTCTATTGACAGTCTGCAACGAGGACCGTAAGGAACCACGGCAATTCTACATATCGAGATGCTAATTGTTATCGGCAGCGTTCCCTGTATCTGCTCTGCCCAATATGTCCCATTATGCAGGCCCTTCATTGCAGGATGCCAATCCTTGTCAGTGTAATACTGTCACTTATTCCTTGATGAGTGCATGTGGTGCATGTCAAGGCCAAACATATCTATCGTATGGCCCCACAAACTCTAAGTTTTCACAAGTCCTGACAAATGAAAAATTAAGTTGGAGCGTTTGGTCGGCTAACTGCCCCACTGTACACCTGAGCTCGTCAGTCCTTTCCTTTGTGTTTATCAGACATGCTTTGTTAAGGATTCACGGTATAGGTATCCTGAGTCAATCCCTCCTGGAGTGTTTGTGCCTGGATGGGCGTATCTAGATGTACAGGCGTCATTTTTACTTGCCAATCCTGGGAGCGTTATTGACCGATAAATGTAGGCTGGTGATGACTTTGATCAATCTCTCGCCAGACAGAACGCAAGTAAGCGGAGCATTTATAATTCTGGGACATCATGCTTATCACCGTTATGAATTTACTAGACTTAACCCAGTCGACGGCTCTTCCTTCACCGACAAGCACAGTGAGCCAGAGTCAACAATCAACTTCATCAAGGACCTCTTCTATTACCTTAGCGAGTTCTCCATCAACCAGTACTTCCGATGCCCACGTAAATGCTGTGGGAGGAGGCGTAGTTGGTGGGCTCCTGGGCCTTTTCATACTCTGTGGATTGCTCTATGGTTACTTTCGATGGAAGAAGCGTCTTTCTCGCGACAGAGAGATTCTGTCATCTCGAATTGATACGGAAAATCATGCCTCGGGCGATGTCGAGGAAGAGCCTCCCACGACACAAGTTCAAGCCACCGCCTTGAATGTCATACTACCTCTAAGATAGGCCTTTGTGAGTCGGAAGTCCCAAGATATGTTAATCCTCTAATTGTTCACCCTTCCAGACCTGTACTCTATCAATTCCGGCCAGGTCTATCAGTGACTCGAGTGTTTCTGGGTCGACGGATTTGTGTACCGCAAGTGTACCGTAGGCTTCAATTGATTTCTTTATAAATAAAATATCTGTCAGCTTGCTTGTACTTGGTTGCAGCTTGTAGTTTCGGGGTCCTCACACTGCATGTCAGGAACACGCTGCACCCATCATTTGTGCATTTAGTAATAGTAGATATGCAAAGACTACCTTTGCTCCGTCTTCTCCGCCAGCGTCCATTTCATTATGTCCAGAGTTCTCGCAGTCGCCATCCTAACGATTTTGGCCTACTATGTCTCTGCTCAGTCGCCGGCATGTCTTCCATCAGGATATGAATGGGTGCGCCGATACAACTTGAAGGAAGTTGACATTCTCAAATGATTTTGTAGTCTTACAATACTTTGCACCAAACACCATGCGATATGACAATCGAGCTTGGAGGAGTCTGTTCTACAACCCGTAAGTTCTCTTGTACTGATTGACTTTTGATATCTGTTTGCGATCAACTCAATGTTCTTCAGCATTTCAACTGCAGTCACTGCAAGATTTGGGCCCAGGTTATGTTTATCTTGGGCCCACTCAGGCCAACGCCAACTCTTGTCGATGCAGCTCGGTGTATTATTCCTTATTGAGTGCATGCGCCGTATGCCAGAACCATACCTTCCTCAAGTAACTTCACCTGTCTTTTGCTGAATGCTCAATGTCAACATTTTTTTTCGTTGTTAGCTGGTCGGTCTACAAAGTCAATTGTACCCAAGTCTACATCCAAGTGTGAGCTGCAATTCTTATATCCATCCTACGATTCCTCATGTCATTTAGTTTCGACAATCCCATTCCACCGGAGACTAGGATTCCCCATTATGCTTATCTGAACGTAACGGTAATAACATTCTACATCTCTCGGAATGTTCGTTGAATATATTGTAATCAGGTTGACAACGGATTCAATGTCACATTGGCTCAGAGTGCAGGTACGTTCTCCGGATATACTGGTCTGCATTTGCTGATTTTGGCCTCAGGTGGTATCGAATCATCACCCGCGCCTCAATCAGCAACTGCAACTGCAACTTCCACCTCAACCGTCAGAAGCGGCAGCAATTCGAAGGTTGGAGCAATCGCTGGTGGTGTCGTTGGAGGAGTTGTCTTCCTCGCACTTCTTGGCGTCCTAATCTTCTTGATCCTGCGTCGTCGCAAGCAGTCCGCGCCAGTTCCTTCTACATACAATTCTGTTGCATCACCAGAACCTGCGATGGGTTATAATGAAGTAAAATATAACAACTTGGTTCCATCATCAGCGGCTCCTGGAAAAATATATGTGAGTCCGGTGAAGCATTATAGTACCATCTGACCATTTGGTACAGGACCCCAATGATCCCAGCACCTTCCCTACCAATGACCCAGTTAGTTTTAGCACTTATTCATATTCGCCAGAGCAGCGGGCCCCCGTCACTCCGACATTCACCGGAAATACCCTCGTGTCTACGCCTGCTGGCCCTGCCCGAGCACGCTACACTGGTGCCCCGGAGTTGTGAGGATAGCTAACCACGACGCTTTCAACATATGTAATACTACTTCCTCTGAATTTTCCATTTGCTTGTATCCTTTCTGATATTTTCTCGAGTATATGTTGACAATTTATGTACTTCTCTTCACGTAAAATTGAGCGTCTTTCTTGGGGAAAATAAATAAAGAATTCCAAAAAAGCAGACTCATTCACCATTGCCTCCCTGTCCAAGGTATCACATCACAATTTAAAAATAAGAAAACTGTGAATTACTTGCTGTATGTGCAGGCAAGGTTCAAATATTGTTATTTTTTCCAGAAAAAAGGTGGTAAGTTTTTTTCCCTTACACGCTAAAAATATCGAGCCAAAATACATATGGAGCAGACTCCAGAACCGGAGGAAGCGTTCTATATTCGATATAGGCACCAGTCGCCGGCCGCTTCCGAAACGGTACTTATGACTTAATCTTATCTTATTAATATTTTATATATGAAAAATAATTTAAATCACACAAGTTTGAATATCTCGTTTTTTTTCTGTCAGCTTTCAGCCTCCCATGCTCAAAATTTTCATATTCATACTATTCATTTTAGAATATCAAAGAATATTAGAACTGCCAATGGATGTGAAACATATTTTTTCATTACCCAATGTAATCGAATGTCGACTCAAAATCTATATAGATCGGCTGAAAGATTTACCTTAATAAATTTGGGAATTTTTTTTTGTATGGTACATTCGCCATGAAAAATTCTGGGCTCGAGGATACATTTCTTGAACTGCAAACAGTGGATTTTGTGTCTTGGAGTGTGGCCTTCATTAAGCTTCATTCCTTTGTTCTGTGCGTTGATGGTCAAGCCCATTGCCGACGTCGCTGTTGTGCGGGAAATGAACTTTTTGATGTGACCAGGGTCCAGCAGTGACCAATCGCATATTTTAGACTCTCGAGCATCGGGAAGGCTCCGCTTCCATCCACATTTCATTTACAAACAAATAATATATATATATTATTGTGTATTTAAGGCCGACACACATCCTGGCAAATTTTTGGGCACGGGGAGTGAATGGTCACAGAGAACGATGGCGGCTACGAAATATTTTACGTAAGAACTCCAACCATTTGCGTGACACCACTAGTTTGTAATGTCCTACTTGGGCAACCTACTATTGCGGTGCGATCAGATCGAGGTTAACCGGTAACCGGTAACCTGTGATAGGACCCCTGACACAGGCACGGCCACACTCGTGATTATGCAGATCGTGCTTCCATCTTCCTCGAAATGTATGTAATATATGAATGATGTCGGAGGCTTTTCACTTTCTTGGTTTCTTTCCACCATGTCCGCATGGACAAGACTCGTCTTATGGTTCGCTGCTGTATTGAGTGTTGTTGGCCAAACTTCCAATGTTGCTCAGTGCATACCTTCTCTTGATTGGGTACTATCTTTTTGCCTATGTACTTCATTTCGTAATCATCTGACCAATTTTTGACTTTTTTTTGGTGGATAAATGATAGTCATTCAATTCCTTGCACCAAACTCCCTGTTATGTTGCAGCGAATTTGGAGTCCCTCTGCGGTACCCGTATGTTTTCTCTGTTTATCTACTGAATCTATAATAACATAATATTAAGCGACGTCTGTTAACTTGATACCTGTCGGCACTCACTATCTGGCTCCGACCTTCGCTGAAGCTGATCCATGTCGATGCAATTCTGTGACATATTCTATGGTCAGCGCCTGTGGGGCATGCCAGAATCGTACGTTCATCGATTGGACAACATGGAGCGCAAATTGTATGTCGGTCTCGTTCATGACGTGAGTTCGAGTCCACCTTAGTTGAAGATAACTTTTCACCAACCGCGTTTCCCCAGATTTCCGAAAGGGATCCCAAGTGGTGTTCCGGTGCCCGCCTGGGCGTATCTCAACCTAACCCTGGTAAATGGATTTCCTAATAGAGGCAATAAAGGAATAAAGAAATAAAAATCAATTTCCCTTATAGACGGATAATACCTTCAACTTACTAGCTGCTCAAAACAGTAGGCCATAGAAATTTGACCAACTCCGATGGAAACTGATCACTTGGTCAACAGACCTCACCAATACTCCGGTCCCGATCTCTTCGTCGGCTATAACGACTAGTACAAGCATTTCTACCTCTTCCTCAGCCTCAACCCCAACCACCACCCCATCAGCAGGGAAATCGTCTACTAACGCTGGAGCGATCGCCGGTGGCGTGGTTGGTGGACTTGTGTTACTAGCAGTTATTGCTCTAGCAGTCCTGTGGTTCCTGCGCAGAAGGCGAAATATGATCCAAAAGGACATCGCCTTCGATAGCCAGGCTCTAGTTTCTGGACCGTTCCTTTCACAAAACACTGGATCAACGGGCGGCCCCACATCCTTTCCTTCTCAAAGCATATATGTAAGTCGCTTAGTATTTTATTTGGTTCCATGTAGTTCACCAAATATCACAGACTTCCGACATGAGTACATTCCCTGGATCTCCTTTGACTACATCTGGCGTTTTTACTACCATTCCTCCCAGTCGAAGATCTTTGGAAAGTGTCTCTCAGAGTGTTGCTCAGTTTGGCGGCGGACCTCAAGCTCATGGCACTGGACAACCTCCGCGTGGGTATACAGGAATACCCGAAGTTTGAACTAATGTAATCGATTTGTATGTCTAAATAATTATTTACACATGTACTCGCGTAAGTATGTGCTTCCAACTTTTGAAGTTATGCGACGAGCACGTGACGTTACGCGACGCTTGTCAAGAGGCCACTGAGTGGAACTGAACCCACTGCCGTGTCGATCTCAGCGCCATCTACGCCAATGCTATCTATCCCACCATACTCGACAACTTCCACACCTCGTTTACAAGCCCTCTATTCCGACTTCTCCCGCCAAAAACACTCAAATCCAACCTCATATCATTCTAACATTGAATGGTGGCGCAAAGGGCTTGAAGTGATCGTTAGCTCTGGGTTACAAACACAGCATACTGCCGAGGAATCTTCAAAAAGTGATAAACTGGTATTGCATGCAGGACGTGATCTACTAGAACTCGTCAAATTACCCAGAGTGGGTAAACCACTTGCCCTCGGTGAAGTCATCGTACGTCTTTATATACAATCCTCTTCCTTGTTAATAATTTGACTGCACTAGAAAAGTCTGAACTACGGAGCGCCAAGTCCATCATTTCTTTGTCTGAGTTTATGAATGCCAAGGTGTCTATATACGACCCTGGCTGGCTGCCAGCCCGTATCGCTGCTTATGTTGTTGGGAAACCACTTTGGTGGGCACTGGAACAGATGGGTGTTGTAGGTGAGGAAGGCCTCTTGAGCTCGGGAACTAGGCAACACCCTCATAAAGATACCACTTGGTGGGGTGACTATGTTATGATATCCATTGTGGAGAGAGCAGCAGACGCAGTGATGGAAAGGCAGGAAGCCAAAGGTGCCAGTGCTGGAGATGCTTTATATACCATGGAAAGTTTTAGGAACACTTTTGCTGGTGTTGCTGGAGGTGATGAAGATGTTCTTTTACGAGATTTGGATGCGAAAACATTGCTCAAGTATTTGGAACGTGATCGCCAAGTGGTGGTGGTAGACAAAGATGTAAGTTTTGAGGGCAGTTTATCTTTCATTTTATTACTGAACTAGACGTGTATTTTTTTTTCTTTCTTTTACTAGACCATCAAGTTCGTTGAAGCACACGCGTTGCCGGAACTTCGTATTATTACGGCTGTAGATCGGGGTATACTGGAACTCAAAAGCGCAATTCACAACCTTCATACTCAAGTGGAAGTTCTACAGTCCAGAATAGACGAGTAAGTCTATTTACTTTTTCTTTGACCGATTCTCTTTTTTTATGACCACTGAAAACTCCTAGGTGTACGCGGAAGGCATCGTCTGCCCTCCAGCAGAAGCGGAAATCTGCAGCACTCACTTACATTCGATCTCGAAAACAACTTGAAGATCTTCTATCTAAACGACTCGGTTCATCAAGTACACTAGAATCCACATTGATCAGCGTTGAAGCTGCTGTTGGTGATATTGAGGTTCTTGGGTTTCTTTTTCTTTTGACGCAGCTCGTAGTTCTCATGAACAGTTAATTTCAATCAGATTATGAAGAGTTACGATTCGTCTGCTATTACGCTACGAGCTATCCTCGCACATCCTTCGTTACAACGGGATAGTATTGACAAAACAATGGACGCTCTTGCTGAAGCTAACCTTGACGCGCGTGAGGTCGACGATGCTGTTCGTATGAGTGGTGATATCGCTCTAGGAACCGACGGCATTGTGGACGATGATGAGTTGGAGGTGGAATGGAAAGTTTTGGTGGAAGAAGCTGAAACAGCTCAACGATTGAAGGATGCTCAGGCCACAGGCGAGGGATCAAGGGTTCCTCCAGAGCATCCAGTGGTCAAACCCATTTCCCGCGAGCCACCAAAAACACCGGTCGCGGCATCATGATTTATTCGGGAATCCGGTTATCAAGATCAAAGGAGTTCTCCATATCGTATATTTTGGGCTTATACACTGCATAGACAAGGTACTTGTAACAAAACCATATACAAATATATGATTCTACGAGTAAAACTGATAAGAATATAACCGCCTCCATGGACGTAGAGGTTTGAATCATTATAGTTCTAGAAAATAACTGGGAAAACTTTTGCCAAGTCGTGCATTTTTGTTAAGGGGTACAGCAATGCATTGAAGTTGATATTACATGGAACAGGATACAGTTCACTTTACAAACTAATGACGAATGAAACTGTGATACGATTGATTTAGTTATTATTGTTGTTGTTGCCCATTCCGACAGCATTCTTGGCCTTGTTGAGCATCGAATCCTTATTCCACGCCAAAAAAAAAAAAAAAGAACAGTCAATATGATTCTAGCGCAGTAGGAACAATGCAATCATACTAACCTGGTTCTCGTTGGAGTTGCCGCTCATGCTGTCACCGACCCTCTGGGAGTCGGACTTTTGGCTCTGTTGTAAAATTGGGTTAGCATCTGGTTTGATGGTAGATAAGAAAGAAAAAACTAACGTTGGGTTGCATAGTAGAGGCTCCCGAGTCCATGGTGCCTTTGATCTTGTCACCGGCTTGCTCGAAAACACCTTTCTGAGAGTCGGGCTACAATGTCGCGTTCCAGACGGTAAGCATGCATGGCATGATCAAGACGGATATATACCAACACACCTTCATGGTAGAAGAAGCCTTGTCGGTCATTGATTGACGGCCGGTGTCGGACATGTTGTACTAATAAAATTCGAGCTAGGTGGAACAGAGGTCAATACTACGACGGATAGTCTGTTAGACAGAGGAGCGTTACTTTTGAATTGAAGCGTTTAGATTTCAAAGGGGAATGGTAAGAGAAAGTGAACGATGCTGCAAGCTATTTTATAGGTTTTCTGGAAGACAGTGACGTAGAGAGTGACGCATTGGAATTTTTTTTTTTTGGATGACGCGTCTGGGTCATAGTGATAGCATCGCGGATCCACATTGATCAAAGACTTTTTGCTTAATTAGCTATGCAATTGCTTCATTTGAACACCACGGTTGGGCACAAACAAAGAACAACAGATGACGATCCGTGGAAATCTCACTTTCAAAGAGTTCTAACGAAATCATGCCACCAATACGACTCCGACATCCAAAGGGCGTCTCTACTATAGAGGTACCCTTTGACAGCAGTGATTTCACAGTAAAAGATCTCCAACAAGAGATATACACTGAAACTCAGATCATTCCTTCAAGACAAATTCGTCCGTTTTTTTCTATTTGAATTGATATCGCAGATCAACTTCACCCATCCAATCTCTAGTCAAATCGGGTTATCCACCACGCACACTCACTATCGTCCCAGAGCTTCCTTTTGACTCGCTTGGCTTGCAGCGAGGTGATCAGATCATTCTCAGCCAAGTACCCAATTCAGATACCCAACCCCCACCCGGCCCTGTATCCGGCCCAACCCAGCCGCCTTTACCCGCACCAATATCACAGTCACCCGCAGGGCCGGACCACGTCGAAGTTGAGGGAGGTTTCCTTATCCACAGAGTAAAAATGCAATTTACGTTGTCTCCTTTCGGTTATTACTCACCTCGTTAGGTTGTACCCGATGATAACTCATGCCTGTTTTCCTCTGTCGCCCTTGTCTTTGAACAAACCATATCAAAAGCGTCAGACCTGCGCAAGAGTACGCGTCCAACCTCCCTTAATTCGACGTGCACGCACTTGATCCATTTTTTCGTAGTTGTAGCAGATGGTATACGAAACAACCCAGATACATATAATGAAGCCATTCTTGGGTAGTCCGTTTCTATCAGTTTTTCCTACCTCATTCTGACCAATATAGAATGTCAACGTCACAGTACATCGCTACTATCTCCAAACCTACCTCGTGGGGAGGTGCCATCGAGCTCGGAATTCTCGCAGCGCACTACCGCACCGAGATCGCAAGTATTGACGTTGAAACTGGGAGAATAGACCATTTTTCTCCAAGCGAAGCCGGAGGCGCCATGCGCTGTATTTTAATATATTCTGGTATACACTACGACGCCGCGTCCTTGGCACCAGTAGTGGATGCGCCTACCGAGTGGCATCAAACTTTGTTTCCTGTGGTAAGATTGTTTCCTAATTTCCTAAACAACAAAAGATCGTCGCCTGATTCTTATTTACTTTCGACATCAGAACTCTTCCAACGATTCAGATTCAATCCTTGTTGCCGCCAAAAAATTAGCTACTTTATTGCGAGGGAAGAAAGCTTTCACGAATACCTCTACTTTTGATCTCAAGTGCGAAGTTAGTCTTGAGCGTCTTTATCCTATCGTTGCTCGCCTGAGGCTCATTCCCGCCCCCCCCTCCCCCCATCCTTTCTAGGACTGCGGACAAGGCTTGAAAGGCGAAAAGGGAGCTCGTGCCCACGCTGAACAGACGGGACATGTCCGCTTTGGAGAGTATTAATTACTTCAACTACTTACGTCCAGCTCAACAAATTCAATGATTGCTAAGAGGTCTTATCATTTACTTCATTCAGTCTTTTGGTTCTCAAACCTATCTGAGTATCTGAATACGTACAATATTTTATGTATACCAACCAAAAAAAGGTGCGCAAAAAAGCAATACAGTTGCCCTGGGGGCACCGCGGATTGAACGCGGGACCTTTAGATTACACGGTACTTCAGTCTACTGCTCTCCCAACTGAGCTATGCCCCCTGACATTCATTTGTTGCGTTGTCCTTGATAAATTGAGAATGATCGTTGCAGGCACGAAAAAAACTTCAAACTGGGGGCACCGCGGATTGAACGCGGGACCTTTAGATTACAGCACTTCAGTCTACTGCTCTCCCAACTGAGCTATGCCCCCTCTAAAAATTTGTCCAATACTTTGTCCAATACTATGTCAATATGTGAGGTAAGCCTCTTTTGGCATCCACTGACGATACTATGGAATTCAAGTTCGATCATCTACCATTCAAGAAAACAAATATATTTAAGAGGATCACAGAGGGCCCTCAATCTCCAACACCAAAGGACAATGATCTGAGGCACCGTAAATTTCGCCTCGAATTTCACACTGAAAAAACCAATAAATCAGCGACAGTTTACTTCGAGTCAACTGGCTTACCATCTTGGCACGGTCAGATAATCGTTCGCTCAGAACAACTGTAAGATAAAAAGATCAGGTTTACCAACTGGCCTGTATTCGTCGAGGTTCAACCGATACGTACACATATCGATTCTCCATCCTATCCCTTTGAGCCTACAATTGAATCTATACGAGAAATAAGTGTATTCTCGGTCCTTCGGATGCATCTTTCTCCAGACATCAACGAATTTATTGGCATCAGGATGATCTGGCAGCTCAAGAATGTTCTTGAAAGCAGTAGTTTCGGCTTCGGTGTATCCTGCAGTTTTATTCCAATTCGGTTTCGGATTCGCAAGGTCTGTGAGAGGTTGAGGATATGTCAAAGATAGTTCACAATGGTAGAAACATACCTAGTTCAGTTGGAGCGACGTTCAAGTCACCGGTCCAAATAACAGGTTTCATTTTATCTAAATTGCGAATGTGGGCATCAAAGTGCGTGTTCCACACCTTTTTCACCTCTAGCGTCTATAGAATACACTTTAGAATGAATAGAAAAGTCTAATTCGTTTGAGTTACCTTTAACTGCACACCGGCGTTTACGACGTATGTACCTATTAGGTAACATGTCTCGAATTCTAGTGTAACAATTCGCCCTTTTACTGAGCTTGGATCCGGATGTCCTGGAAGGGTCGTATCCACTCTCAGAGCTTTGTGCTTTGAAAGAATAGCAATGCCGGCTATAAATATTGGAAACTGGTCAGATTGGGTGCCAGCATGAAAAGAAAGTAGAAGATTTTACAGTATGTTTTCTTTTCGGATATTGACCAATATTGATGAGGATACCTTTGTTTTAATGCTGGTTCCGCGGGTACGTCGTTGACCTGTTACGCGGTGAGACATGAGGATGAGGTCGAAATCAAGTCCTTCACCGCCTCACTTTGGTCTCCGTCAATACAAGAATATCTGGGTCTTCTGCTTCTACATAATGTTTGAATCCCTTTGGGACCGATCAGTTACCACCGAGCCACGTATATCATTCGACATGCCTTCTTTTGGCTAGCAGCCAAACCACAAATGTTCCAAGCTGCAATGCGCAATGCGCCCTCGATACGGGGAGGAAATGATATCTTAACAGGTAGAACTTTATTGGTGTATTCTGGAGTATTCTTGGTCGCGTCAGTTCTAGCTTTCTTTGCCTTTGACGACTGAGATGCTTGTGACTGATTCGACTCCTGGGTTTCGGTCATTTGGGAGGAAGGCCCGTCTTCCAAGTCATCATCTTCATCAATTTTGCGCTTTGAGGAGTTGCGAGATACAGACATAGCAAAGAAGGCACTTCTAAATGTAAGTGGTTCGTTGTTTCGTAGGTTTAGATGTCTGGATTGTGTAAGGGCTCTGCGACTTTGAAGCCTGTAAGTGTTAAAGAAACGTAAAAGGCCTAAAGACATGTCTTGCGTGACCAGTGACGCGACTGTGACCAATTTCACGTGACTGACGCGATCGAAGCTAAGTATGTCCCCATTTGGTATGAGTGGAAGATGAACATAGGCTTTGATTTTTTTGTGTTCTTTGAAAGCAAGCCGGAATTGCCTCACTGTCTTTTCTTTTTGGTGGTACTGGTAGGCCGCCACATCTTGATATCTACGTCTACTATAAATACTCTATAGGTTCTGCTACTGGTTCAAATCCATCGACATGCTCAGTCATCGTGGCTTCTCAGCATGGGTAGTGTCAAACGGCGAGGTTCTACCCGAATACCTTGCCGCTGTCGATGAACAATCTCATAGCGTCTCGTGTTGGATTCCTGGTACAGAGGGTCATGTACGTCCCTCAATGCATTCTCAAGTGGCTCGCAACCGGGTTCTCATCTAATGAACTAGGCATTCGACATCTATTGGCAAGATCATGGAGGAAACATTGACTCTTGCGGATTCATTATACTTGATGGGCTCGTTGTACCAGGGAGATTTCTCTTCGGGCAGGGAATCACTTCACGAGGTGGCGTCAGGGCATCCAAGTCTACCGAACGGCGCTTTATGTTTCAGAAAGTACCAGAGTTCGGTATGTCCCAGTACATTTTGTGTTCCGTGCATTCTGATCTCCTCTCTCAGCCACTGAATCTTCTCAACGAGCTGCAGCCAAAGAAGCCGGCGTGATTACTCTGAAAATAAAACGTATTAAAAGGGTTTTCAATCGACCACCAAATGCTATACAATCCTTACCAGAGCTTGGCAAGCGTCAAGTCGGAGATCTCTGTATTGGGTCAGTTCATCTCATTCCAACCGATGGCGTGTAGTCGTTGACAGACATGTGTTTAGATTCGGGGAAGAAGTGCAAACCTTCGAACAATATAGTTCGACGTGGTCAGTGGTTCCTTATGATCAAGACGTCCCAGGAGCTACCAAACCAAGCACATACGTTTCCTTTGTCTTCAGATATCGCTCACCAGGTATTTCTATTCGGAATCTGTCGTCTTGATTCTTGGAGAGTGATCGGTTGCAGATTTTTTGAAAGTTCAAGGGATTTCTGTTGAGAAGAAGCCTACTCCCAAGAAATTTTCCACTCGTCGATTGGCTAGTCTGCCTCCCCACGTTTTAAACGATCTTGAACCCAGTTCCAGTCCGCACAAGAAGCCCAGACTTATGCCATTACTTGCTTACCCCGTTTGTGTTTTCAATGAAATATATATCAACTTGTACTTGTTCTAATTCCCGTTCCAGGGTTCTTCAGGTCCTCACCGTCCTTCTTGCGAATTGCGGAGGACGATGAGCTGGACAGTCAAGCAAGAAGGTCCGTTCGAAGGAGAAGGACAATTCTTTTTGCCTCGCAACTTTTCAACACCAATAATGGCAAAGCCGCGTATTCCTGGGTCAACTGATACATCCGAAGGTTCTGAGACCGATGCAACTTAAAGATCTCTTTTTTCCTTATCATTCTTTTTTGTCGTATGCTTTCATTCTTGTTTTCCTTGTTTCATAGCTACTCGTCAGAATGTTCTTGCTTCCCCTTGCTCCCTCTACACATGCTCTATTACTGTTGTCGAATCTGTCTTTTTTGCTTGCTATCTGCTCTGGTAGTGTTGTTTGTTTTGAATTTAGCTATCAATAAAGTATATTGTTTGTCGATCTGATTCTCAGCTTGTGATCTACGAGTTGTGACGCGCTTCACTTGTTCTGTTCCTTATAACTTAGTGACATGAACGGTTGCACCTTGCCCTCGTCAGGTATCGTCTTACACATATGGCCCGGCCAATGGGCTCTCCCTTCGTTTGACCCACAATGCCTGGCTGCTCTGCTTTATCTGCGATTGGCCATTCCAGGACAATTTTACGTAGTGGAATGCTCATACCCGGATTTATCACCTACTGGTAGGCCTTTGCGTCTTATTTTATTGCTTGAAGACAAATCATGGACAACTAGGACAGCTCCCATTCTTGACTCATGAGCGGCACGTAGTCGCTCCATGCACATCCATCATCAAATACATATCAGGTCTCAGCAACTCAGAGCTTGCCACTTATTCCAACGCCAATCTTGACGCCCACCTTACGCCTTCCGAAAAATCTAAAAGGAGCGCTTGGTCTTCCCATGCAGGCTCACATCTGGGTGACTTGGTGGTTCGTCCTCATTTTTATTTAATAATTTGTCCTGAAGGCCATTGGCTAGTACCACACTCTCTATGCAATCAATGAAAACTGGGTAAATCTGACGCATCCCTCGTTGGCTTCGATGTTCCCTGTGCCACAAAAATACTACGTGCCTCGCCGAATACGAGATACATACATACCGAGACTTGAAGCCGTTGGACTTTGGAATAATCCTGCAGAGGAAAATGCTACAGAAAAGTCTTTCCAGAACCAACGGAAAAGCTTGCCTATTGGAAATCTGAAGTCAAACACGACGGTGTCTCAAGCCTTCCAACGCGAAAAGGTATACTGTCCTCTTTTGCTATATCTTCATTTATTCCTGAATGTTATGTACAGGTAACAGAGAAAGCACGAGCAGAACTTGGAATATACAACCAGCTGTTGAGTGGCAAGGAATACGTTTTTCAAAATCGGTACGCCTCTGGAGCATCCCGTATGTTCGGTCGGTTGATGTAATGAATTTGATAGGCTTTCTTCCGTCGATGTCATCATTGCAGCACATATCCTTCTCTTGGTGAACCCGCCTTTTCCAGGTCCATTTATCAAGGATCTCATCAACAATTCGTATCCCGCTCTCGTTTCCTATGCACAACGAATATATACTCAAGCATTCGAAGAGGGACGCTCCCCCATTCAATTTACTTCATCCTCTTCTTCACTCTGGGCACTGATACCTTCTTGGCCCAAAGCTCCAGTTCACTCGCGGAAATCCAAAAGTCAGGAAGATATCAATTACAACCGGATGACTTGGGGTTTTGTTGGCCTTGCCATTGGTTCGCTTGCTGCGTATCTTGTGGTTGTAGGAAGCCAGACAAGAAAGGTGTTGAAACGACATACGGAGGAAATGGATAATGATTAAAAAGTAGTAATTTACGTCACGTGCGTTTAGTCGCCTTGGACAAAATTAAACTTAGAAGTCGTCCAAGCCTTGAACTATGGATAATGACCTGATCGTTGTGGATGATGAAAATGAGTCGGGTCCATCAACGTCTGGTCATGAACCTATCGACCCCCAATCATTTTATGCAAGCTCACGTCCCAAAACTGTTGCGGAGCGAACTATAGGATCCTCTCGTCTACGAAATTCCACCACACCATCCCCACTGTCAATGGACAACTCAGAACGCACAACTAGATCGTCTAACACCAGGAGCAAGCCTCAACCCAAGCTCAAGCTTAAGTTGAGCGATAAAGCAGCGTCTCAAGCACCTGGAACATCGTTCTTGGGACAATATGATAGAGAACTGGACTCTGACGATGAGGATCTGGCTTTTGAAGAGCAATTCATTTTACGAATGCCAACAGGGGAAGATTGTGAGAAGCTGAGAAAAGTTATAGCATCTCGAGAGGTTGGGGATGATGTATGGTTCAAGTTCAAAGGTGCATGCCTGGTTCTTATATATTATATACAAATTTCTCACTGTCTGATAACCCCAGACTCTCGCCGTGCTGTATTCCACGTTGGAAACAATCTTTACTCTGCCAAGCTTGTAGACCTACCGTGCATTGTCGAATCCCAGAAAACCGTGGACAACAAGCAGATGTTCAAGGTTGCTGATATATGTCAGGTTGCAATGGCCCTCCGTCGTTAATAAATGGTTACTCAAACGGTCGTTTAAAAGATGCTTGTGGTAGATAACAAGATTTCGAGCGAAGACCAGGTGAAGAAGGAAAAAAGTTTCAATATTGAAGAGTTCATCTGGCCACATGGCGTTACACCTCCCTTGCGTCATGTACGCAAGCGACGATTTCGAAAGAGGGTCAATAGACGGGTGAGTATCTGTACCTTTTATTATTAACGACCCCACAATTTTTTCATTAGACAATAGAAAGTGTCGAACAAGAAGTGGAGAGGCTACTGGACGAGGACTCTCTTGCAACTGAAGTCAAATATGGTTGAGTCCTATGACTTCTGTACATTACCTCAGACTCATAATATTCCTGATCATCGTTCAGAGGTCCTCGATAATGTGAATCCTGATCTGTCAGATTCTGAATTCATCGAACAAGAAGCACCTACACCGGCTGTGTCTGATATAGCTGATGCCCTCACCCCCGGAGGTGATATAGGAGATGGTGAGGATTTCGAGGAACTTGAGGAGAACGATGAGGAGCCGGATGGAGACATCGATGAAGAACTCGCGGCAGAGCTAGATTTAGCGCTTGGCGATGACGATGTCGACGAGGATGATGAAGATGAAGATGAAAGTGAGGAAGAAGACAGCGAAGATGAGGATGATGAAGACGCACAGGCGAGGAAATTGCTAAGCGAAGAAATTCGAGACTTGGAGGCGGCAGTCGCTAAGAAGGGAAATGAAATTGCCAGCTCAGGGAATCCCCTTATCAGAGTACGTGGAAGACTCAACTATCCTTTTTTCCCATTCCTCATCTCGAAAACCATAGAAACGCTTTGAGGATGCTCTCAAGAAACTCACGGCGGACTTGGAAATGAAATTGGCCCAACGAGATGAGTTGAAAGAAAAACAACGCTTGAAGAAGGAAGGGATTATGATAGATGCCGCTGAGGATATCGATTTTGATACTGCTGGACATGATGGTGATGCAGACATAGAGGACGATGAAGACCTTTTTGGAGATGGCCCTATGGACGTAGGCTAAATTATCAAGATATGTATTTTCTATGTAACTCTGCACAACTCAATGCATTGGGTATTTGCCACCGTTTTTGAGCTTCTCCACACTGAATTAGCTTGGTCATTTAGAAAGCTCCCTCCTCAATTAAAGTGGCATAAGACACGAAATACCAGCCTGTAGTACTAGAGGAACATATACTATGCAAATGAAAGGTGCAAACCACACTAAAAGCACTTCCCAATTCCACACTGCCTCCCACATCTCCCTCTGACGAAACAAAAGCCATCCATGACTTAACAGTGCATATCCAATGTATTTGAGGATACGAATAAGAATTGATGGGGAAGAGGAGGACAAAATTAGTGGAATTCCCATGACTATCGTTAACGATCCAGCCAAAGAGAAGTTGAGCACAGTTGTTGTAGATATGACTGTAGACGCAAAGCAGAGATTAAGGCCCTTCAGGACTACAGATGTCGAAGCTGTCTCAGAGGTGGTTGGACGCGGAACAGCGAGGAAAAGGCAGGGAATTGCGGTGAGAACAATGAATAGAACTGGTGACAAAGCCTAAAACGAGTAAGATGTATGAAGTCCATGGGTTAAAGAATCAAAAAAGACCGACCTGACAATTTTTCATGAACCAAGGACGGGTGATCGTCCAGAACAGCAATAATCCCAGAAGATGCGTAACAATCATGATCCCCAATACAGTGATTACAGGCCTTTTCCTGTTTTTCCACTTCATTGATGGTGGCGTAGAAGATGGCGGATCCTCTTTTTTAGCCGGTCCCGAGTCAATTTCACATATCCACCCCGCGTCAACCCATGTGCTCAATCCATGAAACATCATGGCCACGCTGATCAAGATGGCAGAGGGTAGGAAGAATCCGATTTTCAGGAATCTCTGCGGGCCAGTCATGATATAAAAAAAGAAGGAAGCGTGCAGGCGTTCTAGCAGGTTGTTCATGGTACGAAGTGTTGATTCGATGGTTCTAGAGATGATAATAATTTACACATGACTCCAGGTTTGGAAAGCTCACATACCTTCCCAAGGCGTGGAAACCATGAGGTCCTGGTGCTGGAACAGCAAACAGGGTGACTGCATCTATCCTAAATCTGAATTAAACATTTGTCAATCGACGCCAGGCAGTAAGTAGCAGGGAACTTGACTGATGGAATAGTCCATGAACCCCACTCCCGCGGCCTCGGGTTTGGTATCGCACATGTAGAGCAACATTTTTCGCTTGGTATAGATATGACTTAACTTCTGGAATGTTATACATCGATCTATGTATCCATGACGGGTCTTGTATAGATTCTACTCGGGGATCGAGATGGTCATAAAGGGTCACTGGAATCCCTCCCGTATAGCGAGCGATGCGATCAAGGGAGTTGATAAGATCTTGATTTGGTAAACGTCCGTTGAGACCCTCTTTGGTTTATTTTAGACATGAAATAAACTCCGTATTAATTGAAAAGACTGACCGAAAAATACCCCGAGATGTGAAAATGAATGGCCCGGATAGTCAATATTAAGGGCTGTCCAAATTACGCCAGAGGATAGACTTAGTGGCTCTGCTTGCAGACCTAGGAAGGGCTAAATAATTATATAAATGACAGATATAACTTAATTTACTATACTGTTCTGAACCATGATATGCACCCAGCCAGGCTTGCATCCCATCGAGATACCCATCGCTAATGACAAAAACAATGTCTTTAGCCCAATATGAGTAATCTGTGGTCAAAAAGGTATTTTAAATGGTACATTGTTTATAGAGCATAAAAACTCACGTTTCAAGAAGGCCGCCAAGGCCAACACAGTGGATACTCCGCGCAAATTAAGGGTACCATCTCCGTCCCCTGTTCTGCTGAGCCATGACGCACTGATGACCATAGCTTCCGTCCCAGGATTGCGGGGAGATCTGAGGATAGCATATGCGTTCGTGCCATTAATATTCTGGAGACTGAACGGTAAGCATTTGGTCACAGCATGAGAAGGTGTGCATACAACGGTGCTCGCGGAGAACGCGTAGCTTTGGGTAGAAGACGACAGCCCTAATTTGAGGAATTCAGTGGTAAGAAACTGTGCTCGTCTAGAAAACGAATTCAAAAAAGTAGAGGGACCAAGTGATTGGGTGTTCTGACTGTTTACTCGTGAAGTTAGCGTCACTCATTTGTTCCAACTGAGCAAGGTAGAGGTCTGCAGTATGGACATTGCCCCAGTTCCAATAGGTATTGACCTGAGAGACACAAAATATTAGAGGGCAACGGAACAAGGTTCGCGCTGCCGTACCTGACTTGGTTGGAGTGCGTTTTCATCAATATAAGTTTCCCTTCCTAAGCCAGGCAAAGGGATGACCAGTATCCACAGGTATCCAATAACAAACAATGTAACCCTAGTGGCAAATCATTCCATTCGTCCAAATTGCCAGAAACGAAGAGACTGACTTTATTAATGTTAATCGACGAGTCAAGAGCTGCACCATAGCTTTTCGTCTACGAATTCGCTTTTCGTTGACATCTCCAGATGGCTGCAGAAATTTCTTGAATCTCAAGAATATTCTCTTCAATTTTGACGCTGGCTCTTGGGTGCCTTCCATGACACTTGGTGATGAATGAACAGACTGGCCGTGGTGAGCGATCAACGTGAATGACCAAATTTGGCTACACATTGATCGACAGTCAGGGTTCCACAATCCACTTACTTGCCTGCAACCTGGCCTTCAATATGGCACCCAAACGAAAAAGAAATGCATCTCTACCTCCGAGAGGTCTTGCTCCTGGAGAACTCCTCAAACGGAACGCGATTACCTCTAGTTCCACTTGGGGTTGGGTAGGCACCGAGGTGACAGACTTGGCGGATATAACACTAGAGCATCGAATGTTAGCCTGCAGTCTTTCTCAAAGGAACGATGCTCTGTATTGCCGCAACAAATTTGCCCCCACACAGGACGAAGCAAACGCGAATAGTGCAAGGGAACACCAGCTTCCGAGTGCCAACGGGGAACTTGATGATGATATAATCGTCATATCCGATGACAAACAGCCCTCATGTTCCAAAAAGCTCTGCAAGACGAATCCGAATTGCTTAAATTATTTAGGCCAGGAAATGTGGGAAGATGAAGGTGACTTAATGTCGAATGTACATCGTTGTTTTGTTACTCAAAAGTATAGATGAGGCGGAGCAGGTCTTTCTCAAGGCCGCAAAGCTAGGTGAAAATCCATCATGTGAATCCCGTGAACCAGATTTACCTGTTGGGCTGAAGGTAAAATCTCGTACAATTCCTTTGTTTTCACATAGCTCATCTTCGAAAGAACCTCGGTGCCACATGCTATGCAAATGCTTCTTTGCAAGTAAGTGAAACCCATGCATTTCTGTCGTGTGACTTAAGATCGGTAGGTTTGGTATCGGGACTTAGCTTTCCGTGCTGGTGTATATCACTGTAAACCGCCAGAAGGCATATCGGAAGACAAGTATCAGGTATGCTTTGCAGTCCAGTACTATTGGTCGTCAAAGTCATATTTGACTGTCTTCAGGAATCACCGATTTTTCAGCTGCAGGTCACATTTGCTGCACTTCAAGAAGGCAATAAAAGCGTATTCAATCCGGCGAAACTCGTTGAAAGTCTTCAGCTTCGTACTTCTGAGCAACAAGATGCTCAAGAGTGAGTTTTGACACAGCTGATCGGGGCAATCGTCTCAGATATCAATCTAGGTTTTCCAAACTTTTCATGTCGCATCTTGATGCTGAATTCAAGAAGCAGTCCCTAACTTCTGTCAAATCGTTAATCACTGATCAAGTAAGGCATCATTCATTGGTCAATATACACTCACATATAATACTCACTAGTTCCAAGGCAGCCAAGTATATGGCACCATCTGTCATTCATGTAGATCTCGTTCCGAAAAGGTTTCGGATTTCCTGGAAATTGAGATTATCTTCGAGGTGGCTGCTATTGATTCTCTCAGTTCACGTGGATATTGATAGGTTTTATCTGTTGGCAGAGTAGTTCCAAACTTGAGGATCGTATTGCTGCTTCCTTGCTACCAGAGACCCTTTGTGGGGACAACCAGTTCGTGTTTCTTTTCTCCAATTCTCCCACCAAACATTCTCACTTCAAAGGTCAGATATTTTTGTACGCAATGTGAATCTTTGCAGGACGCAACACATTACACTGAATTAAGAAAACTTCCGCCCGTCCTACATTTCTCTTTGCTGCGCTTCGTATACGATGTTTCTACAATGGAGCGCAACAAGTCTAAACATTCAATCACTTTCCCCACGACGCTCGACATGGGGAAGTTCTTGGGGTCAAAGAACGATCGAGAACGATGTCCTAAGAATGACGATGACAATATTTATGAGCTACGAGGGATACTTCTGCATAAAGGAACGAGCGCCTATCATGGTCATTATGAAGCTCAAGTCAACGATATCGAGTACGTCTACACACATCCTGGTATGGTTTTCAAGTTTTCAAGTTTGCAGAATTGGTTCTTGGTTCCAGTTCAATGACGAGACTGTGACCCAGATCAAATCTCCGGGTGACAACGTACCAAAAAAGCTTCCTAGAGTTGATGAGGAGTGAGTCAAATTATTCTACAACTGCGTATAGAAATCTTATTATTTCAAGGCCAAATCCATCACAAGCTAAGAGAAATCGCATAAACGCTAGAAAACGTCAGAGAATTGATGATAGTGATGATGATGATGTTATTGAGTAAGTTTTGCTGTCTAAAATTCAAGAATATACAGAATTAGAACAACTCCAGATCTAAGAGGAAGACTACCAATGGTGTCTCGCCCAAGCCACCGGAACGAGGCAGGTAAGAGTCTTATTAAAGATCTGAATTCCATAACCTAATAATGTCGTTAAGTATGATTTCGTCGAAAGACGCATATATGCTCATATACGCCAAGAAGGTTTCTTCTATCCATGGTTCAGATGTATCAAGTGGCTCGAGTAACGAAATTGAACGGTTCCCGCAACCTCCTGCTCGTGCTTTGAAAATAGTTCACGGTTTGAACGCTTCCCATGATACCTTATGCGAAGGATTTCAAGCAAGGTGGGTACCGTTATTGCTCATAGAAGGCTTCAATTGGACATGAGCATATATGCAGGGAATCCGAGGTGAAAGCGTGCTTTGAAGAGCTACGCCGAAAGGTTGTGGACATCTACCACACATGGCATGCAACGCCATGCGTAGTAAGTAGAACTGCCTCTTTACGCCTCATCTTCTGATTGTGGCATACAGGCTTCCATTATAGTCAGTCAACAGGCGCTCGAGTCTTGGCTCTCTACACATTGCATAGCAACTGCTCTACCAACCTCTGAAATGAAACAGACTACCGAGAATGATTCCGGACCAATTCACAATTCGCGTTCCGTAGATATTACAATATCTGATATTCTTTGCGAACATAAGTATCTTGATCCTAACAAAGCGCAGAAGATGAAACGTATCAACCTTGTTCGTATTCCTCGATTATCAACTGTGCGAATTGCAATTAACTACTGCATAAGCTTGCATGCACCGAAATCTTGGAGGCAACAAATTGCTTGTTCAATCCTACTCTCGGACCTTCTGAGATATGCCGCGATTGTGTATCAAATCTATTCAAAGGTACTTTGTGACTATTCATTTTCATTGTTTGACATGTCTCAACCTTCCCCGATCCCAGAAAAACTTTATGAATTTGAGCACCCACGATACGCCAAGCAGTTTGATGACATATCTCTTGTTCCCGAGGATGAAATAGGTTACTGGATTTCCAAAAAGTGGTGCAGAGGTTGGTTCTGCATTGCTGACGTTTTTCATTTTGTCAATTTACATTGCTATTCTTTTCAAAGACTGGAGATTATTGAAGCCTAAGATGCATGTCGCATCTGAGAATGATCCTGGGCCTGATTCCTCCGAATTCTATAACCATGTTCATTGTGAACACGGAGGTCTATCATTAAATACGACATTACGTCGCAAGATATCGAGAGAAGTAAATATCCAAGGTCTTCCAGAGAACTGTATCTCATCGGTTCTCAGGCAGTTACACTTTTACAACAACTGTTTCCCACTTGGACGCCCATCGCTAGTGATTCCGAGGCCTGTGCCATCTGCGATGCAGAAGTTCATATCTCCAAAGAAGACAAGAAGGAAATCCGCAGACGGGTTGAGGAAGAAAAGGTAGCTACAATTCTCAATCTTGATTTAAATCTCCGAGCTGAATTCTGACATACAGGCCCGACTGTGGTTTTTGCACGAAACGTCTTTGAACTCGTGGGCTGAATCATCTGATCCACAACCATGTGCTATCATTCCTTCGCAATTTGCCAAAAGCTGGAGGCGTTGGCTTAACAGTCCTTGTGACAACCCCAGGCCTGATATGTTTGAAAACGCCTCATTCATCTGTGAGCATGAATTGCTGGCTTTTGATCCAAACTGTCCTGCCGACCTGGATTCCATTATCATGATTATCGAACTCGATGACTGGCACACACTGGAATCTTTGTGAGACGCTCTGTGATAAAATTAATGCCATAACTATAACGCTTATGCTCTCTGAAGCTATCCAGGTGGCCGCTTAATTGCTCTGACAAGACGACCTCGACCGCGAGAGATGGATAGGCAGTATGATCATGAAATTTCTGTCTGTACAGAATGTCGCACGAGGAGGTACCTCAATTTATCTCCATTTTATGCTTCTTGCTTTCATCTATTAACTTCATCTATTAACTTGGCTACGTGTGCTAGGAAGACCGAGTGGGATAGTACTGATATTGTCATTCGGTTCAGCGGTTCGAAAGGGTCGTCCGACTCCAAGGCTAGACCTAATAAACCTATCGCCACGTATTCGCGGACTAATGGCGCACGCCAATCAAGACGTCTGCGTCAGATCAAAGAGTACGGTGAACGCAGAAAGATAATCGTGAAGAAGTCGACGACCGTGAAAGAAATGAAGATCATGGTCAGCTTTGGTTTCCTTAGATTATGTGAACAAATTGGATTGACTGTCCAATAGGTCAACGAGGAATTTCTTATCCCTACTATTTGCCAGCGTCTCTTCCATCAAGGACAAGAACTCGAAGATAATTCAGCTACAGTGGCTACACTTCAGCTCCTCGCGAATGATGTGATCGATCTACGAGAGGCCGAAGAAATGATAGAAATTGATTCAGATTCTGACTCGAGACCAATCAACAAAAAGCGGAGAGAGGAGGGGCAGGGGTTTGGGGGAACCCTGCTGGGTAATACAGATTCTTCATGGTCGAGTTCACCAGAGCAAACACCGGTACCACCCGTTGGGTCGGGAAGTGAAAAGCCCTGTCTTGCATGCACATTCTCAAATACTTTCGATGCTGTTGCTTGTCAAATTTGTGATACAATTTTCGTATGAATAGTGGATGGTATTACAAACAAAACCCCAGGGCACCCCTTGTGCCAAAACCGCCCAGATTCGAGAAAACATAACCTACGGACGTCGCTAGCACCTGTCTATGAAATAACCACAAAAAGAAGAGAGATAATATCAGTGTCAAGAATTCTCCTGAAAAGAGCAAAGTCCCATATGACCCAGACGAGATAAGAGTAGATGTGATGCAAGGTGAAAAAAAAAGAAAAAAGGATTGTTCGAAGCCAGCATAAACCAAAAAGTATATACTAAACATATTCAGGCAATGTGGAAAGGCTGGAAGGAGGGAATGCGGATGCAATCCTTGAAGTAGAAACAGCACTCGAAGCCTGAATGTGCGTTGGTGAGGTGACACCAGGTGTCTCGTGTGTTGGTGTTCGAGATTTCAGAATGGAGGTCGCTGCGACAATGATGTCGACCTCATTAGAAGTAGTGCCATTCAACTTGACAGCCATGGCAATCGCGTCTTGAGTGGTATCCGTGAGTTCGCTAACCGAGACACTTTGAATGGCCACAGTTTCGGCCTGAGGTGCAGTAACACTGCCGATAGCAACAGTACGATCCGCAAGTACTGTTCGAGCAGCTTGGAGAACGACATGCTGTGCAGCAACGGCCAGGCGGCGAGATTGCGAATGTCCTTGGCCAGAGATTGCCTTGTCATAGGCATCGACCGTTTGCTCAAGGACATGCTTTTGTTTGACAAGGGCTTGTAGTTCACCTTGTTTAGGAGGTGAGGACGATACAAATTGGGACTCTGCCTCATCTGTTACACGTTGCGCGACACTTTGTAACACACGTATGACACGGGTATCATCAACACGACTGGATCGTGGGCCGCTGGTTCTAAATGATTAAGCGTGTAAGCGAACGAACCATACAAAGAAATAAAAGGCTGGATGCCTTTGTGGGGCCTGGCAAAGCGCTGAATCGCTTGTGCTTCGTTTAGGAGGTTGCTCGTTAGTTGCGGAAGTTCGACGAGAGCTAGAATATGTTGCAGAATCGAGGATCGGTGCTGGTGCAATTGTAATATTGAAGGTCTGAGACACCTGAGCATCCTGGTTATCTATGACAAACTAGAAAATGATGTGTAGGGGATTAGTTCGGATCGGCCAGAAGAAGGATAACAATGACCTTGGCAATAACTGTGATTTGACAACTTTCTGCATCATGAGGGGGTGTGCCAGAAAGTTCACCCTCTTTCCAGGTAAGCCAGGAAGGCAGACCTGGTGAGCTGAAGGTAACAGCAATTTTTTTGAAGGAAAATTGCGGATCCCAGACACGTGGTCTCCAATACCATCGCAATCCACAATACGCCACCCCTGGAGGCGTGCCCGCCAACTTTCGATGGAAAGGTCGAAATTCCCATTGTCCGTCGCCGGCCTTTTTTGCTTCTACATTCCATATATGGTTACCTTTTGACTTCGCCTTCTTACCATCCTCGTTGAAGCGAAGAATATATTGCTGGCGCCAAAGATAGTTGCGAACCTTGAGGGACGTTAGTATAAACAAGCCCGCATTCCAATTCGACAGATCAGCTTGCCTTTTTCGTGGGTATCTTTTCTTCCGGGTATCCTTGTCGAGTAAGCTATAAAAGAATAAATCTACAAATCGCCGTACACGAGGTTGATGACTTACTTCATCCAAAAAGGAATTTGTAAATGCTTGAATCCTAAATTTGAATGGTCGGAAGTCAGGCGATTCGTCAAGCCGTTGCATCTTCTTAGCCATAAGGGTTTGGTGAATCTGCTCCCCCTTGGCGTCCGTGGCATCCACTAATAGCACATGTATGCAATGAAGATATGTAACATTAAAAAAAACGGAAACTCACAATTTGAACATAACTTGTTCAAGAATTCAAAGAATATTCTGTCGACATCAGCACGATACTCTGGCTGTATATCCGTTGTCGTAGAAGAGGTCTACAAAAAAAATGTGTCAGATAATAACATCATCACTGGATGAAACCTCACTCGATGAATGACTGTTTTTCCTCCATTGCTATCATCGGAGTCAGAATCATCCTCCTCTTCCTCGCCATCAGTTGGGGGAGAGTTGTGCGTTGTGCCAGGCATTGAACCCGCGAAGTCTGAGGATGCTTTCCTGAAGTTGTTGAGCGGCTCCGAGCCCATGTACCAAGTTGACTGGCCAGAACGGTTCGAAGAGCTAGACATTTTTGGTTGCCACACCGATGGATCAGAGTACCCATCTTGATATGCGAATGAAGCATACGGGCTTTTGAAGGTAGTACCGTTGATGGATCCAGATCTCGACATTCTTCCGATAGGTGGGCTAACAACAGAAGTTGTGGGTACTGTAATAGATTGGGGTAACGTGCATTGAGGTAACGTGGGTGGAGCAATAGGCGGAGAAATGGTATTCAAATGTGTCGTTGACAAAGACGGCACATTGACGAGGGACCCAGTGATCGAACCAGCCGATAAAGAATGCTGATGGCGTGTGGTGGGAACAACTGAGTCTGACCATGAAGAATGAAGAGGGGGGAATGTCGGAGGGATAACATTTGTCGGGAGGGGCAAAGGAGTTAATGGTCCGGATGTAGACCCAGCTACGAAAGTGGGAAATGTAACAGTTAATGGTGTTTGCTGTTTGATTGTGGTAAACAAATTTTGTGTGGCGAAAGCCGAGGGAGGTGTTGGCGGGCGAGAAGGAGGTCGGGATTGAGACATTGCTGAGATTACTGGTTGCAGAACCGGGAAAACTACCGGGGGAACAACAGAGGGAACAGCGAAGGCTGTTGCAGCCGCAGGTAAATGATTGACTTCGTTGGCGGATAAAGATAACGGTATATCGTCTTGAGGTTCTCTCTTCATCGCTTTAACAGTACGATGCTCCTCCAGTTCAGAGGCACAGCGCTTGCGAGATTGATCAGACATTGGCTGAATAGGTTCAGCAGCCAGAGAATCCATGGATCGAACAGCAGGGGGAGTAAGCCCCATCGGTTGTTCAGATGGGATAGTGAGAATAGGAGGTACAGTGGACGGAACAGAGATCGCTAAATCACTCTCGGAAAAAGACATGACCGCAAGCATATCTAGTACCTGAACAATACGATCTCTCAGCTCACCAACCTTCGTAGTCCGTTTAGCACCCTCCTGGTTCTCAAATGCATCCCCCGCATCAATGGCGGTCTTAGCAATGCTAGATTGTTCTTGATCAGACCGATGTAAATAGGAAAGAAGATCAGGCTCACTCCTTCAACATTTTTCCGATTATTGTTTGAGGTTGCTGTTGGGAAACCGAAGCTTCCAAAATGCTGTTGGCGCTTGGTGGAGAAGAAAAGTCAATGCTAGTGGTATTCTGCAAACCTGAGGGTGACAGCGAGGAGAAGGGAGAATGAGATGGCGGCGAAAGCGATGTATTTGCGCGGCTACGTCCTGCGGTAGCGGCAACAGGATCAAGAGCAGATTCAAGCGAAGATACGCCTGTGGAATAAGACGAAGCTGCTCCATGTAGTGACGGCGAGGGAACTTGGGATCGAGGTGACAGCGATGATGTACGCGCATCTGGTGAATGGCCTAATTCCTCATCTGAAGCGACCAGTATGAATGGGTCGACAACGGATGTCATATCAGGGATGAATCCAGCAGATGTCGAGTGCAGCTGAGACGGCTCCACAGCTTCCATAGCTGTATCCAAGAAGGGCATAGCAATTTCGGACATCGACAAATGCAGCGTATTGACGACACCGTTATTAAGAATCTCAGACTCAGACTGACCTGGCATAAAAGGCAGGCCCGAGTCTGGCGAAAGTAGGGAGTTATGGAGAGTAAGATCTGGGACGGTTGTCGGAAGAGTGGGCACGAAAGTGGGAACAATCTCTACAGAACGAGATTGGAGGATGGGAGTAGTATCCATTGGTCCCAGACCTGGCATTTGAGAATCCTGCTCATACTGAACCATCATATCCATGCCAAGTATAAGGACGCCTCCGCTTGCTGAGGGTCAAAAAAGCACACGGGTTAAATAGAAGACCCGTCGTAGAATGATCAAGTACGATCGGTTTCGTTAGCACGCGGATGCAGCCCACAAAATAAGCCCTCAATTCAAGGGGCGGATGCAACGCGCGTCTTCAAACTATCGATTAACAAAAGAATGGGATATAGCCTTTACAGGGAAATTGAGACGACGGCAAGGACGAAGATGAGGTGTGATGGTCGTCGTAAAGAAGAGAGAAAGCAAACAAGGAGGTTGGACCAGTGAAATGTCAGATTTGCAGATCTTGCCAAGTTCTGGCCATGCCGTCACAGAAGTGTCACAATGGTATTGCATCGATGACCTGTAAAAAAAAAAAAATTATTTGTCTCTCGGATCCTAAAAGTCACTCATAACGCGGCTCTTCACAAATTTCTACAACATCTGCAAATCTTGAACAAAACATATGGGGACAGAGAGAGCCCTGTCACCTGAGGTGAGGCAGTATAGTAAGGACCCCGGGCAATAGGGGGGGTGGCCTGATATCAATCCGGACAGACGCATGCGCAAATCCGGCCCAAATTTTTGAAAAGACACCTGTCCGGACGGTCAATATATGGGGCCAGGTCCCCAATCCGGACAATAAAAGGGCGCTATAATAGTGGTGTAACTGACTCGCGAGTTTCGAGCACCTCTTGTAGCAATTATTTTTTATGCCTTTTCATATGCTTCTGCTTATGCTTGTATGATTTGTTTCTTTTCATTCCAACGTTCAAGAGTCACTAGTCAAGAACCATCCCACCCGCACTCCAAGCCACTCTTGTTTTTGGTGCCTGTCTCGCAAACGGCTCTCAGGCTTCTCAGGCTTCTCAAGCTCCATAAAGCAGCCTTAACTCTTATTATGGGTTCCCGTCACTCACCCATCGAGCTCGATGATGGTGTTCCCTTTCTCAAAAATGAATGGATCGGCCAAGGCAACGTTCCGGCTGTCAAAGGGACAAGGACATGGAAATTCCCCTCGAGCTCTTGCTTGAGGATTTCGCACTCTACAAAAGGCACCAAAGGCAACCAGCAGTTGCAAGCGGTATCAAAGCTCCCACGAAAGCGAGGCGGAAACTCCGATTACGAAAGATCGGGTTACTACTATACCAGGTTCCATAAAGTTGTCTATCATAGCTTTTGAGTGTTATTTATATGCCTAATCTGCATTTCCGAGATCCTCTCATCAGCAGCCAGATCCTGCCGATCCGGACATGAAATATAGGCCAGATGGTCCGGATAATTTTTGGAAATTTCGGAGGAGGCCCGGACAAATCAGCAGGGCCTCTTAGGCTCCTGCCTGGTCCGAAAAAATGCTAATGGGTCACATTTTATGGTGCACCAGACTAGGACCCCTGAAAGTACCCTCACCGTTCCCGAAAAGTCGAAAAATGCCTCGATTGCTACCCGGACGGCTTTGCCCAATTTTTATCCGGATGACGGTTTCGACCTCCGACTTGGGCAAATTCTATCCGGACGCCGGATCCAGCATACTAAAAATCACCATTTATTCATTTTTCACTCTACAAATTAGTACAATGCTGATTTTTCGCTCGGCGGGCTCTCTGGAGCACCCATACGCACACTTTGGATGTCTCAGAAGTGAAAAATGCACAGTTAGAGCAAGAGAATGTAAAACATATATCATATGCATCAAATTTTGATGATATTGAGGCCTACTCCTCATCTTCTGCAGGCTTCTTCCTTCTTGTGAGAGTTTCCAAAGCTTGAAGAACCTTCTTACAATTGTCCTTGTATTCTTTGAACAATTTCCAATGATTTTGAGGCCGGTGGGAGTCACTTTCGGAGCATGTTTGAGAGCACATAGGAAAGTAGATGGTAGGAGGTAATCAAAGCAGAGAACAGGAAGGTGTGGGATGGCACTGATTTGAGTTCCAAGTTGGTGCTCGAAGGCCTGTGCGGCGATGTATGAAATGACCATGATACATGATACATGACTCGGATGCTCGATGAGTCGGTTATATCACTATGCCATCCATTTCTACGGCCAGTCTTAGCGTATATAGATTTTACTAAAATATAATAGTCAAGTCAATAGCATAGAGGTTGTACAGGATGCCACATAATCTACAAGAGATGTAATTACAATACTAGAATTCAGCGTTAACCAATGATGGCAGTCAGTCTCATCCCGGGCCTGAAGCTTTTATCCGGACTCGGCTCGGGGTCAGATCAAGCGGCCCAATTTCTATCCGAAAAACTCCTGCGGAATTTTGCCAAATTGTCAGAATTTCTATCCAGACAGTGTGCTATGGGATTTCGAAAAAAAAAATTGTCAATTTCTAGGAACGGCATTAAAGGGAGCTTTCAGGGGTCCTATCAGACTTATAACACCGCTACACACCTTTTGTACAATCAAATTTACGCCACCAATGGCTTATATAAAATTTCCCATATACGGAAGGTATGTGCATATATAGATATTTGTAATCAATCAAACTGTCTTGCACTTTTAATGACCTTTTGGGCTGCTTTCTGGCCAAAATATTGACATAAAATCGAGTTCGGCAACCAATTTGGCCACTGCACCATAGAAATCTAGATTATTTGTTCAAGCGAACGATTGCCGAAAAGGGGGCAACCAGACGAGCCCCTTTTCTACACTCTCTTAACATACCCCAGGGTGACGCTATGGGTTATTAGAGCCTATGCATTTTATGGATTATGAGAGGCAACTTTCGGCGCAAAATGACAATTTGGTAGCCTCAAAAGGTAAGATATATATATATATATATATATATATAAGGGTTTATGGTTTTTCAGAGGTTTGGGTTCGACTTAGTTCGTCAAATTCTGTTTCTAAACACGCCAAGATGTCCCATCAGACTCCGCGAGTCCGTACCCCTCTGTATCAAACTCGACACTGGGGCATACCACTTTCATTATAGGTTTTATTCCAAGTTTCGAAACTTGAACACAGTCAACTTATGTACTTATAAGTTATAGCTTCCAATCCCATCCCTTTTCCATATAACTCGGTTCTGGTTGTGAAAATGAGGCAAATCAACGACAGATCGGTATCCTCCACATCATCTTCCTTCGAAAGATTTCGGAATCCAGCAGGATATTTGCCAATTATGGCACAATCTGTATTTTAATCACTTCCTACGTGAAAAATATATTGGGCCGGTTCTATGGTTTAGCCTAAATATTTTCAAACTCAGCCGGGAGAAAAGAACGACAAAAGCCAAATCTTAAATGGTCAATATCCCAGTAGCACGAAACATATGAAGTATGTATACGCAAGAATCGATGTGCAAGAAGATAACGTGATCAATACCTCCGCCTTCCTGGACTTCTTGAGCGCTCCCGATCTCTCCGTCTGTCGTTTAAAAAAATACACACACAGAGATCAGCAATAAGAATGACAACGGCAGATGTAAAAACTAACTCGTACCGCGAAGACGACCGGTCGTAGCCACGGTCTCGTTCGCCACGTTCACGATATTCATCTCCACGAGATGCTCGATAGTCACTTCCAGACCGTGACGGGGGACCTGACGGTACCGCCGTTCCGGATAAGCCAGACGGGATGGAACTTGGAGGCGCCATTTTACGCTTTTCACGTTCTTCTCTAAATTTGCTAAGCATGTTACGAAGTTCGTGATACCCTAGGTGCATCTAGCCCGGAAAACATTAACCAAGGGTAACACAGAATTTGTGAACTTTCAACATACTTTGCCGCCAAAGTGATCCGCGAGACGACGGTCGGAATCTAGGACGGAAAGGTAGGCACCACATACATCACACACACGTAGCTTCTGGTGGCCCGAGGCACCCGACGTGTCGGTCAGTTGCTGGAGTTCTCGCTGCGAAAAACTGTTAATAAAATTCGTCATTTTAGGCACTAAAAAAAGCGCGTACCTCTTTGTCGGCTTTCTCACTCTTCAAAGCTTCAATAGCAGCCATTTCACGCATCGACTCATCTACTTTCCCTTGTTCCCCTGGTTTCGATGCATTAGTAAGTTGTAACGGAATAAGGGAAACCTGCAGCCTCACCCAAAGTCTCTATTTTCTCAGTCCCCCCTTGAATCGCAAGTTCAATTTCCGCAATTTCCCTCATCTATCACAGACGAACAGTTAGTCCACAAGATGGAAACATGTAGAAAACAGACATACTAAGTTTGTTGTCTTTGCGTTCTCTTCTGGTGTTTTCTCCAGCCGACGATGTGCCGCCCTTATTCTCCGATCACATTCGTCAACGAATGTAAATATATTCGCCTCATATTCCATCTGAAACCGGTTGAAAATAGGGTCATTTGGGTTAGCCTCCTTGGCTGTGAGATACTCGGTTTTGAGGCGTTCGGTATGAGACTTCGGACATGCACCAAGATCCATTTTCTACAGAGATTGAAATGACTCAGCCATAGATAACTTTAAATGGATGAAGAACTGACGGTATTAGTGAAAAGAGCGTGGGGGCACGTTCCGCACAGGAAATTTCGGCAAACTTTTTCGTCTGACCATACAAGATTAGCGTTGGCAACGCCCATTGCCTCTGGACCCATCATTTGCTGCCAGGCTGTTTCAGATTATGTTCCTGGCAGTGATAGATTAGAACACACCTCTAGGAGCTTCCTCTGCATTTCTGCTAAACGACCCATATTTTAATCTGGAGCTGGACTCGACCAAATGTAAATTGACTTGAATGAACTTGGAAGAAGGGACTTTGTATTTATTATGCCATGTTAGGTAATTAATATATGTAGCAAAAATGGTTGGGTTATGATTATAGAGAACCTGCCAGCAATGGGGCCGGGGCTCTTCTGCAAGAAACAGTAACTTGTCAGTAAAATGTTATGTACCCTATGTTACAGATGTCATGGTAATTTGAAGATTTTGAACATGTAACAGTGCATGTGTTTAGTAATGTAGAGAAAATGACCAACTGAATGGGATTATGAATGAAAATATGGGTAACGCAGGGATTTGAGGCCATGAAAGAAATACCGTCACAGCAGTGATTCAAATATTGAAAAGTTGGGGAAAGCTCGATCGCTGAGATGGCACAGCCTAGTGGGCTGGTGGTGCATAGCGGCCGCCTCGACCTCGACCCCGCCCGCGTCCACGATTGAAACCTCGGGAAGCAGGTGGTTTTGAAGGAGATACCTTGGCAGATGGTGAAACTGGGGACTGAGCGTGAGTTGACTTGGGAGAAGCTTTCGTAGTCTGCGCCTGGGTATTTATTGGCTGCACCTCTTTGTTTCCAAGCTTCCCATACTGCTTCAGCAGTTTAATGATATCCTCAACCTTGTCCCGATCCTCAGCAGAGGCACCGCCTTTTAAGGTGAGTGAGTCTTTCTCGGAGGTTGCCCGAGTCAACGCCTGGCTGATTTCTTGAGGATTTGCGAGTTTTCTGTCAAGTAATATCCAAACGATTTCGGGCTCATGGCATTCCAAAGCCAAAGAAATAAGATTGGAACATTCTGAATAGTCGTAGATGAGTCTCGAATCCGAATCCTTCGGGGGATACGTTTCAAGGAAGAGCTGAACGATCGGAATGTGTCCTTGCTTCAGAGCAACATGAAATGCAGTTAAACCTTGCGAATTTTTTTCTTCTGGATCTGCACCTGAGAATAGGGTAAAGGAGCTGATTTATCGAAATGTGAGCTATACATACCATGACTGTCAAGCCATTTGACAAGTTCGATATCTCCGTTTGTTGAAGCAATGTGCAGTAAAGTTTCTCTGGCGTCCTGAGGATGGTCCTTGACAAATTCTGCGCTTCCCTGTTTGACTTCACCCCCTGCGGCATCGACAGCATCTTCCCAGATACCCTTTTTCACTTTTGCGGAGTTCCCCTCACGCGCAGCAGCAAAGACAGAAGACCTGATGGTCTGAGCTCGTTGAAGCAATAGCTTGGCCCTTTCTTCTGATGATTTACGGACTGCCTCTGCTTGAGCTTTTTTGGCCTCGATCTTACTTTTTTGCCTTTTCTCGGCTTCCAAGCGCTCTAGTGTCGAAATGAAATATGAATAACGTTTCAGCATTGAAACTGCAGACTTACCCTGCTCTCTTTCCATCTCCTGCCTGGCCTTTCGGGCGATGGCTTCTTGCCTCCGTCGCGCTTGCGACTCCAATTGTTCTTCGCGGGATCTACGTAGACGTTCCTTATATTCTTCGGGTGTTTCTTCCTTAGCCATGCGGTGGTAATTAGAGTCTGGCACATGTTAGCTTGAACTCAAGTATTTGGACAACTTTGAGTTACTGACGATTATTACGACCCGCACGCTCATATCTGTTCCTCATAATGTTCTTGAAAACATATCTGAGTACATCCATGATAAGCTTAAAATTTTAAGGAAGAAATTTTACAGACAAGTAAAAGGCCACTTCGTCATCTGAATCATAATATTCATCTTCGCAGTATTCATAATGGTCTTCATCATCATATTCATCGTCAGAACATGGACAATCACTCCCGTGATGGGAATTGAAAAACGGGTAGGAATGATGTGAGCGAGTGGACGGATTTGGGGCTTCATCCAGATGTTTTACGAGCACGCGGTAGGCCTCGCTCACACGTTGAAACTCTTCAGTGGCACTCGGGTTATCTGGGTTTTTGTCTGGATGTGTACGAAGAGCAACCTAGAAAAGGTTGAACAAAATTACATAAATCGCGTCTAAAACATGTTTACGAGAGGTTTACCTGCTTGTAGGTGGACTTGACAAAGTCAATGGAAGATCCCTATTTCTGAGTATGAGACCTCCGAAAGTTCATTAAAAAATCAAAACCTGACCTCTTCTAGACCAAGAACTGTGAACGCCTCGGAAACTTTTAGAGAGGCGCGCATCTTGGTCAATGGGAGAACGTGTCGAAATCATTCAAAGTTTATTTCACGACCGCGATTGCCAAATGAGGACAAGCAAAAAAAACATGTTCAAATTCTGAGTCGTGGGTCTCTTAAGATGTCACCCGATTCACCAACCCTCCTTAGTAATTTTCTAAATGACAAGTGCGTATTAGCTATCCCGTTCCAACACCCCCGGCTCTGATCTTTCGTCAAGTATAGTCCATATTTCCAAGCTGGCTTCGGTCTCATGGTTTGCCCTGCCTTCCCTTCTAATTGGACCTATTCTTTGATGGTACTCAGGCATTAGGCGTCGGCGCCACAATTCTGCGCCAAGGTCTTGTTGTGGGCACCACTGCACTCAGGCGGCGAATGCTTGTAACCTTAGAAATCAACAACAAGGACAAGTCGTATGAATGGTTTCTTGCCTGGATGGCATCACAAACGGCTTTGCAAAAACAAAGGTCGAGGTTTGCGCCATGGGCACGAAGTCATCAACTTAGTGTCGAGACTGTTGTCGAACAGCGCAAGAACGGGAGCTCAACTGCTCTTTTTAAATTTGTTGCAGGGCCTGGTACTCACTACTTTAAATACAAAGACGCCTGGTTGCAGGTAAGTCACATCCTTACCTGCAACGGAATTTATTGATGTTCCCCATATTAGGTCAAACGTGAACGAGAAACTCGATCTATGCAGCTAATGTCAGGAGTCCCCTGGGAGACGGTGACCTTGACCACCCTGTCAAGGGACAGGGCGTTATTTCCTTACTTACTGAGTGAGGCACGCGACCTCGCAATGCAAGGTCACGAAGGTAAACTCGTGATCCACACCGCTTGGGGAATCGAGTGGCGGCCGTTTGGCCAACCACGACAGAAACGCCCGCTGCACAGTGTTGTGCTTGGGTCCGGCATAGCTGAAAATATCGAGAAAGATATAAAAGCCTTCTTGGACAGGCGCCAGTGGTACGCAGATAGAGGTTTGTTGATCTTGTTTTGCTCAGAACGCATCCTTGCGCGTGTACCGATAGTTGTTTCCTCTAGGCATTCCATATCGTCGAGGGTATCTATTACACGGACCCCCCGGCTCTGGAAAGACATCGTTTATCCAGGCACTTGCAGGAGCGCTCTCTTATGACATATGTGTTCTTAACCTCTCAGAGCGGGGACTCGCTGATGACAAATTATTTCATCTATTATCAAATGTCCCGGAGCGTAGCTTTGTACTCATCGAAGATATTGACGCTGCTTTCAATAAACGTGTGCAGACCAGTGAAGATGGGTACGGAACTCCAGACACCGTGCAGGGAAATATAACACTAAAATATCCTTTAGCTACCAGTCTTCCGTGACTTTCTCTGGCTTTTTGAATGCGCTAGATGGTGTCGCCTCTGGGGAGGAGCGAATCATATTTATGACAACCAATCACGTTGAAATTCTAGATCCGGCCCTGATTCGACCAGGACGCGTTGATCTAATGGAGCACATAGACGATGCAAGTCCAAAACAAGCTCAGAGATTATTCGAACGTTTTTTCGGAGGAGGCAGTACACCTGACCTCCGAGATGAAGAAGTGGAGGAACTTTCCAGGATCCTGGGGAAAATCGTCCAGGAAGAGATGACGAGTGGGCGAAGAATCAGCATGGCCGCGTTGCAGGGACTTTTCATTCGTCAGAATGCCCAGGAGGCTCTTGCACAATCTCGTAACCTCTTTGTAAGTCGACGGACATGAATTCCACAATATGCTGCATGCTTTGAATTAATATACTAAAATATGTAATCGTACTTGAATGAGGGAACGGGGACCTTAAAAAACCGGCTTTCTTTTGCGACCTGTGAATTTCGAGTCATGAGGCACTCCCTCCTTACCACGTTTGCGGTAGAGCTATGTCGTGAAAGATGAGTATAGAGAAGAATATGAGCAAAATTTAGGTATACCTCTTTCTTCTTCAAGATCCAATCCCTATCCTTCAGATTTTTCCGTTTCCCATTCTTCGCCCTCGCCCGTTCCCGATCTCTTCGTCGCTCAAATGTAACCCTGTCGTCTTCTTCCTCGTCCTGTAGTCCCTGCGGTACCTGCTGCTGACCACCTCCGCCGCCAACAAACAGGCACAAAAAGACCTTTTTGGCTTTTTTAGAGTTCGGATAATCAACCACTATACCTCCACCGAAGCCGGCTTTTTGGGCCATGGATGTTATCAACTGTATTTGGTCATCGGAAGAAGGATAAAATTGTAGGACGACGCGTGAGGGGTTTCGCATGGCAGAATGCAGTGTTGCAAAAAAACGATTTAGTCGGTGTGGAGGTGATGAAGTTGGGTGTGAAGTTTCTGCATTCAACAACCATTGAAGGACGGAAATACTGGTTTCGAATAAGATTTAACGCCAAGAGAAGATATCCTAAGGAGTATATACCTGATTGCTCCGTCAAAACTTCCAGGCCGGAAACCAAAACCTTGGCCGATGTCTTGTAAAAACAGATCGCCTTCAACCTCACGCTCCAGAGCAACCTCTACCCGTAATAGGTTAGCTAAGGAACAGTGCAATGGAAATTGCATGATCACCAAGCATACTGGGTGCAATGTCAACACCAGTCCATATATATCCTTCATCGTCCAAAATTTCTCCTGACAGGCCTGAACCACAGCCTATGTCCAGCAAGTATCCTGGCTGATCTGGAGGCATATTCAGAAGCTCTATTGCTCTATATGTCATGTCGGCCTGGATTTGCTGGTTTCGTGTGCTGCATAGATAGAATGGTTAGTGAGTTTTGGATCGCCGCCGAGGTATAGATGCAGACTTCTGAGTATATTTTTTAGCTTCTGCATCACCATAATACTTGTAATTGAGAAAATAAGTATTGAATTTTCAGAACAAAAAAAATATGTGCTCATACGATCTCTGGAGGTGCTTGCAGCTCCGGCCTGGACATAATTTTTGTGGTAAGAGGGAATGTCCTGTTTTGGGTCGCACAATCATTTTGTGTACTTAGGCTTCTCCATGACTGAAGTTCTCGCCAACCCTGTAAGGATATTTGCAGCTAAAATCGATCAAAAAAAGACTATAGGTAATCGCATTTTGATAGTACAATACATATCATCTAATGATCAGGATCAGTCATCGCCAATTGGTACCTCCTCTTCGAGATATTTAACCAATTTCACGCGAATTTCTGTACTTTCGTCGCCTCGTAGTACATCCGACATAAATTCAGCTCGTACTTGTAATTGAACCTGGGCGAATCAGGGATCCAGTTAGCAAGCATTATCTTGTTCAAATCCCAGATTCACGTACCATCTCTAGCGCACCTCGAAGCACACCACAAAGGACGTTGCTGAACCATAATCCACCTTCCAGAACTTCTTCCGGTAGTTCAACAAATTCTGCTAGAGGATTTTCTTCAAGAGTCAGAGTGAAGGTTGAGCCTGCGTTAGCTTGAGTTATTGATGCGTTACTTGTTGGTCGACCCGGCGACGATGGAGGAGGTGGTCCTCCATGTGTAATTGTGGGGGTGATATTAAGGAAAGATTTAAATCCAACCTACATCATTGGACTATCAGGATGAATTATCCGTCCGTGGTTATAGGTGAATGTAATCACAAACCTTGGCTACAACTTCTCCAACCTCTTTAAAATCTGAGCACCTCCCAAGATTTGATTTCGCCAGGAAGTCCTCAATCAATCTGGTACCTATGTTGTAACCCATCTTTTCGAGCTGTTTGTTGACTTCTTCATAGTCTTCATAGTCTTGAATGAGCTGTACGACGAGAGCACCGTATGTGAGCGCGAACAGTTCTGCATTCTGTGCACGTTAGTTCGAGGATGGATATAGCGTTCAATGTCACTCACAATTTTCTCGGAACGGCTTTTCCAAAGATCCTCACCAATGTTCTTGTATTGCTTGCTGATCGTCGCCATTCCGAAACTAAAAGGATTGAATAGTAGCAGTGTAAGGGTAGTGGAGGTTATCAATATCTGTCACAAAACCTAAATTTAGAAGCCACTGGCAGTATATCCAGTCTCTAGTACTAATTGTATATACGTCGGATAAACCAGGCAGACGTCGTATTGCTCAGTATCGGTCCAACTTATTGAGTTTCTTCGCCGTACGCGCGTTGTTTTGCGTATTCTGTCCCCTGACAGGAAGATGCATGGCATGTCTCCTTCCAACATAACTACCAATCATCCGTTGATGGCCAATATTCTCTCGAATTTCGCTCCTCAACTCTGATTCTATTTTGAGGTTTTTCAAAGGATCAACGTTCTTGAGTTTCTTATTCTTTTGTGCTGCATTAAATTTGGCTTGAAGTTCCTGTATTGGAATTGAAGATGGTGGAGGAACATGATTTGGGGATGCGAGTGGATGCCTCGGCAGAGGAAGAGCGGTCGCGGGGGATGAGAGGAAGGAGGCAAGGGAGGTCACTTGAAAAGGAGAAAGATCCTTGACTTTACATCGGTCATGAACCTGTAGTCGTGCGCAGAGCCGATGTGCTGTGTGGGCACCGATGCCATAGACCTTGGTTAAAGCGAACTGAACAGGCAAATGAGGTCTTCTATGTCATAGCTGGTAGAAAGACGAAAGCTTACCCGGGCAAATTGATTGTCTGGAAGATTAATCCCCAGAATATGCACCATTTTGAGGGTCGCCTTCCAACAGTTATGGCTTTGAGCTAAATACCTGTAGTGAACACCCGTAGAGTCACGCGATCGAGCTTTACATTATATTCACGTTCCGACGAACTCAGCACGGTGGCTGTCATTTACCAGTATGTCTAACAACAAAGCCGAAGGTCGACGCGAAGATATACTTCTCAAGCAGCGCAATCAGATGCGTGAGGAATATGAGCGTCAAAAGCAGTCTCTCATAAATGAAACAGAAAAAGCTCGACCTTCAACGAATCGATTCGTTGGACAAAATGATTCAATGGAAGAATCATTGAAAAATAATACTATTGGTTTGGTGCGCCTGGAGGACTTTCAGAAAAGAAAGAAAGAGCTGGAGGAGGCAAAGGCTCGGGAAGCTGCCCGGTCAAATGACTTGAAGTATGTTTCATTTCTCAATCTTCTTACCTACCCCCTCTCTGTGTGCCTGCTTGTTTCTAGGAAGACTAGATGGCTTATAGGTTGTGGAGAATCTGTTTAGGGACGACGCGAGAAAGGCAAAGAAGCGCAAGAAAAGCGCAAAGGCAACTTTGTCTTTTGCAATGGACGACGAAGGCGATGAGGACGGTGATTTGAATGATGACAATTCACGCCAAAATGAGCAAGATGATAGAGACGAACCTCCCACCAAACGGAATAAACTAAAGAAAAATCCTAACGTTGATACCTCGTTCCTTCCTGATAGGGAGCGAGAGGAGGCTGAACGCAAGGAGCGGGAGCGACTGCGCCTCGAATGGCTGGCCAAACAAGAACAGATGAAGAAAGAGGACATAGAGGTTGTTTATTCGTATTGGGACGGTAGTGGACATAGAAAAAGTGTCACCGTAAGTCCCTACCGTCGACGAGAGCGATCCAATTCTCATGAAATACTCAGTGCAAGAAAGGCGACGATATCGGTAGTTTCCTTGAAAAATGTCGGCAACAGTTTCCTGAACTACGAGGCGTTAGTGTGGACAACTTGATGTATGTTAAGGTAAGGACCCTTGTACTGTTGAATATTGTGGCTCTGCTCAACCCCATAAAGGAGGATATCATTATACCGCATGTAGGCGATGCTTTCAAACTTGTTCTTCCCCCGTTTAATGAATGGCTGACAGCATTACACATTCTATGACTTCATTGTCAATAAAGCACGGGGAAAATCTGGGCCTCTCTTCAATTTTGATGTCCATGACGACGTTAGATTGCTCGCAGACGCTACCAAGGAGAAGGATGAATCTCATGCGGGGAAAGTCGTTGAAAGAAGCTACTATCAACGAAATAAACATATTTTCCCGGCGTCTCGATGGGAGGTTGGTCTCATTCATACACGAGAAAATCAGCATTACTTTTTACTAACCAACAACAATTTGTACTTCAGGTTTTTGATCCAGAGAAGAACTACGGAAAGTACACAATCGCCTGACTTTTTTTCCATAAGATTATATTGCGCCGTAGTATAAATATATACCCTGTCGGAATATAACACAGCAAATGATGTCTATTTGCTACATAGTCTCGTTCAAGATACCGATTTTGTTTTGTATCACCTGGAGTCAGAGGAATTGGCATGGAGCGAGAACATGCACCCTCAAAATCCCCACATCGGACAAGCGACGGAAACAAGTTCTCCAAGGATGTATGTAGTAAGGTAAATTAATCGAAAAGTCCGAAGCCCTATACGACGTAAAAATAACATTAGTGATACTTGGAGAAATTGGAAGTCGGACAATACACGCACCATGTCGTCGTCTGACTCTTCCTCCTTCTCCTCCTTCGCTTCCTCTTTTGGTGCTTCAGCAGCAGCAGGGCCTGATGATGTAGCGGGAGCAGCAGAGCCAGCAGCAGGCGCTCCTCCACCTGAACCAACGTTTGACAATAGCTCCTTGACGTTCTTTCCCTCGAGAGCTTTGGCGAGAAGAGTGGCCCAGATAGGTTCAATGTCGACATTTGCAGCGGATGTCAACGTGACAATTTTGTCTGACTAGAAGGAAGATAAGATTCTTAATTTTCAAGATTTGAGAGAGATACAAACTGTGATTTCAAGGCCGTCATCTGCGAGAATGAGAGCGGCGTATGTGACGGCTAGATCAGTGGATGACTATGTCAATAGACAAGGTTAGCAAAGTGCAGAAAGGTCATCCGTGTTGGTTTCAGCCCATCCATCCAAAATTTTAGGCTTGGAGGGAGATGAATGGCGCAGAGGCACTTTCAACAGCAACTTGAAAGGATTTGCTTACCATTTCTATGATAGGGAGGCGAGGTGGTCGATGGAAAGTGAATTTATCGTTGACAAGCCTTTGTGATGACTCGATCACGTAATCAAGCTTCCCAAATTAAGAAAGAATAGAATTAAAATAAAATAAAATAAAATAAAATAAAATAAAAAACTGGGGGCACCGCGGATTGAACGCGGGACCTTTAGATGTATTTTACTTCAGTCTACTGCTCTCCCAACTGAGCTATGCCCCCAGATATTAGTCAAATAGAATCCAGACACTATATTCTTTTAAATCTTCAACCTTCAGCTTGACCTGACATCGTTATTCTTTGACCTCATCATCATCATCATCCCCTGTAATGTCAGGCACAGGACCCCGTGAAAATGTTTTCGCAACGAGAATGGCCCTCACAAATACTAAGCTTCGTCTTAAGGGCGCTCAGACGGGACATTCATTACTTGCCAAAAAGCGGGATGCACTAACTACACGATTTCGCGCGATCCTAAGGAAGGTTGATGAGGTACGTTTCTCACTCTTATACATCCTACATTAAGTTTCTTTATCAGTTTAGCATTTAGGCAAAGAGGAAGATGGGACGAGTCATGCAGCTGGCCTCGTTCTCTATGGCTGAAGTGACATATGCGACTGGCGACATTGCATATCTTGTTCAGGAGCAAGCCAAATTGGCAACTTTCAGAGTAAAGGCGAAACAGGAAAATGTATCTGGTGTCGTCCTTCCTGCGTTCGAAGTAGAGCGTGTGCCAGGATCAGGTAACATAATAACGTTTTATTCACTGAAGCTCGTATATAAACGGTTTGACCATTGTCTAGATTTCAATCTTACTGGTCTAGGAAGAGGAGGTCAACAAATAATGAAGGCGAAGGAGGTATATGCAAAAGCCATCGAAACTTTGGTCGAGTTGGCGTCCCTGCAAACGGCATTCATGATCTTAGACGAAGTCATTCGGGCAACAAACCGACGTGTAAACGCAATTGAGTATGTTATCATGCCCCGACTGGATAACACGATCAAGTACATCATGAGTGAGCTTGATGAGATGGATCGCGAGGAGTTCTTTAGGTTTGTGGTTTTCGATACTTCAAAAGATAAAAAAATCATAATAAAACCATTGCTTGTAGACTGAAGAAAGTCCAAGGAAAGAAAAAGAGAGATACGGCTGCTCGCGAGGCTGCACGGGCATTGATTGAATCATCAGCAGCTGAGGAACCCTTTGATGCTGGAGTCACTGAGGAGGGATCTACAGATCTTCTGAGCAGCAAAGATGATGACATTATCTTCTGATTTCACAACACCGATTCTCTTTCTTTATTCGATGCCAAGTTGTACGACTCTGATTCATGATCCAATTTACGTCATCGAGCACGCTTTCAGATTTTTCACAGCGCAGGAATGGTTCTGGCTGCAAGATGATCATGGTGTAGCATATAGCATATGTACATGGACGATTTTTGACGCAGAAAGGCGCTACGGTACGATACGAGTATAACGTAGGAAGATCACTGTGGAACAATGTCAATTGTAAGGACAACATCAATAAACCAAAGGACTCACGTCAACCATCTCAACATCGCCGCTAGTAGTTGAAGATTTCTTGCGATCTTTCCTCTCGAGAATGGCCCGTCTAGAGGGCAGAAATGGTCAGGGATAGCTCGAAGCAAGAAGTACAGAATGACACGCCTGTCGGTGTCCAGCTTGATGGTGGTGATAACAACATTGCTTGGGTGAATACCAATTGGGGCGGTTGCACCGTTTGACTTGTCTCGTTGCACACGGTCGACATGGACAACCCATTTCTTGCGGTAAACTTGCGTAACTTTCCCTTCACGCCCTTTGTACTTTCCTCGAACAATTCTGACCTCATCATCTTTACGAATCGGCAGCGAACGGCACTATTAAGGATGTTAGGTTGCGCCTATGGATCGCAATAAGGTATTTGAGCATACGTTGTGCTTGGAGCGAAGTTCTTTTGAGAGGGCCGAGGACATTATCTTGCGGCGAATTGAAGAAGGGGCCGCAAAGTGGGCCTTGCGAGATTTGCGCCGAGAGGAAGAGACGTCTATAGCATAGAAACAAAATATCAGAAATTTGTTCACAGGTTATAGCGCGTCATCCAGAAGTGCATGAGTCCATCCAGCCTCTATCTTCATGGAATTCCAGTGAAATTTCCTGAAAGACGACAGCCATACTACTTAGATAGACGAAAAATGACACACCGGCGTTGAACTTCATTTTGTGAGGAGGAGTGTCTTGATGCCGGCAGCAACGATGAGGAAAGGCTTGGTGTCTGTTGCGGTAGGCATTCCCACGGTCTACGTAACATCACATACGTGACAGTGTAACGCAAATTATTAATAGTTCTTTGCAGTCTTTCAACTTCAAGCTTCAAGTCGGACCTCTCAAATCATCGTCGATTCAGACAATCACCATGGCAGACAATGTGCGCTCAAGCAAACTAAAATTCAAGGGGGATAAAACCAAGAAAAAAAGAAAAAGGGATGATGGTGACGAAAGAACAGGTAGCAGAAGCAAACGGAAGGTCGACGAAAAGGATCCGGAGACATGGGTCCTTCCAGAGAATGTGAACGAAATACGAGGACCAACTTTTATCTTTCACCCTTCTGACCCTTCCCCGATATCTGTCAACTTCAACTCTACGACAAATCGCATATATCTTCACACTCTTGACAAAGACAAGTCGGAGGGCGCAGAACCAATAGAGCTGCTTGACCGAACACCAACAGATGTCTCTCAAGTTTGGGTAACAACTCGGATAGCAGGTTCGGAGACTATCAACCTGAGAACTGGGACGGGAGAAGGCAAATTTCTGTCTTGTGATGCTCATGGTCTAGTCTCCTCCGACCGTGATGCGCGAGGACCACAAGAAGAATGGACGCCCGTTGTTCTGCCGGACGGCATGGTGGCTTTTATGAACATATATGAAAAATATCTTAGTGTCGATGAAGCTGCCGGTGGAACGCTACAGTTAAGAGGCGACAGTGAAGAAGTCGGATTCGCCGAACGTTTCTGGGTCAAAATACAGCACAAATACAAGAAGGAAGCCGACGAAGAAGAGAAGAAGAGGAAGGATGGTGAAACTGGCCCCCCTAAAATTGATGAGGCTAGCTCGAAGTCAGTTAATTATGACTTGTTCTCCACGCCCTCCGCTCACTTTGGTTAGTCACGTATATCAAGCGTGGGGTGCAGGTCGATCTGTTGTGTCAGTCGAAGATAAAAAGGAGGTCCGTGGAACTTATCAATATCGCTATCTCTCACTTATCCTTTCCATACTAGCTTAAACGCGCTCGGAAGGAAGGCCGCTTGGCGGAAGCAATGCTTGACCGCCGGTCAAAGTTGAAAAGGTTTGTCTGCCTCTCTGGAGTCCACTGATAACTAATGCGGGTTTTTTTTCAGTGACCGATTTTGTTAATCTCAAGTCGAAACGGCGATTTCGACACTTGGCAACCTGGCATTACGTATAGCTTAATCCTTGACAGGGAGCTCCAAACGCCGCAAAATGGCGGGGATCATTTTTGAAACGCTGTATTTCTAGTCCACAGAACGTATCCTCAATATATAGCTCGAGCATCCATGGGGTATGTATTATTACTTGTCAGATCCATCAAACAGGCGTGTGTAAGTCGCTTTGGGACGTTCATTTCATGTAGAGGATGCCATATACCATATAGTGCGTCACGTACACTTGAATTATGGCTATCTATGCTTGCGCGGCTACCCCCCAAACTCCGCAGAAGACTATATGTAAGGTAATTAAAAACCCATCTTAATACAGTAAGGAATCCCGACATTACTTAACATTTAACATTTAGGTTTTTAGTACCGTGTCCATGTTGTCAGTTGAGGCGCAAATTCACTTTTTCTTTCAACCAGAGACGGTTGTTTTCCGGGCCACCTCTTTTTCTCTCGACTCTCATACTATCTTCTTTCTTTTTTTCCAGCCAACCATTTCTCTTCAATGCCTATCCCAAAGCCCGAGTCGCTCAAATTTAAGCTATTAAACACCATCCACAACTCCATGCTCGAGACCCACGCCAGTGACGAATCATTTCAAGAGTTTAAAGTTGGCTTATTTCATTGAAAGTCCTCATATAGGTGTTGACCACAGTTCGTTTAGTATTGGATTCAATTTTATGCAAGCAAACTGAATCCTGTGAAAGTAAAGGGAAAGTACAGCGTTGAAGCTTGGACCAAATTCCTTGACAAAGTTCGTTGTTGAGACGTTGTTATTATTCTCAGATGGTCTCATTGACACATTCTCAGATACTATCAGTACAACCTAAACTCACGCTCTATGAAAACTATTGGCCCGTGGAAGTTTATTTTGACTTCTATATGGCCAACCGGCGAAAACACCTTGAAAAACGCTCTTTGTGCCGATCGAGACGCAAGTAAGCAAGTTCATTTCAACGGTCTTAATTTTTTTCTTGTCCGATTTATAAGAATTCAGTGCCAGAAATAATAAAGGGAGATCCCCGAATTCTACAATGGCTTTCGGAATATCTTATGACGATGAGTTCGAAAATGCTGGTGCCTCAAGCTCGAAACCATCATTGAATAGAGTCCGCGATACCCATCAATCTGTATCTCGTAACCCCTCTCGTGGCACATTACCAATTTCCCCTGGCGAGAGTTCGAACGAATATTCAATTGACCCTTTTGGAAGCAGACTTGGTAACATAGCATCTAGCAGTAGCATGACCCTCTCTGCGCGATCTCAAAGTCCGGGATGGCGCTCAACTAATGCTACTGCCAGTAGTTCTTCTAACACGGTACACAGGCGTCCTACTTCCAGGAACAGCCATGTCGCAGTCGGTCTTGATGCGTCTTCTCGAATGTCTGTTCAGGACCACTCAAAATGGGAGGAAAATTTGGTTGTTTCATGCTTCAAATGCCGAAATACTGCAACTGTCGAGTCAATCTTCAACAAGAGGCTAGTCAACCTTGTAGGGAAGATTGACCTCAGTTTTTCAAATTTGGCCAAGCTAGGAATTTTGCTTGATCAACATCTCGATGATCTTCGTCGGTTAAAACACGACGACCTCATGAGATTCTTTTCTGACGTCGCCTCTAATCAAATGACCCCGCTGGCTAAACTCCAGTTTATAAAGTCTCTCCAAGATGAGTCTTGCAACATTCAAAAGCCACGAACTCTCCGTTTGGCTTTCATTTCTTGCCCACCCTTGGACACTGAGCGCCGCTTGAGTGACCCTTATCATCTGGACAAGGGCTTGTTTCGAAAAACGATGAAATTGGAGGACGATGATTTTCAAGAGCTGATGGTACGTCCCGGTTATTTTATATAGGATGCTACTGATTTAATCAGATAACGATGGAGGCAATGTCTCGGGATTTTTTCTCCATCTACCATCCCAACACCGACCAACTCTGCGAAGTTGTCACTGCGGTAGGTGTGCAAGTTATAATGGTTTTTGGGCCGGTGACAGATCATCCATACTCTTTAGGTCTGTGTTGAATGTAGGCTCGTTAATCAATATGAAAGATTATGGCCCCTCAGGATTTATCTGAAGCGTCGCTCTACTTCAGTCGGCACACGTCCGCTTTATAATGAAATTGAAGCGGAAGTCGTCTTCTCTAAAGTCTTCGTCAGTGCTCTCTGTCTCTGCTTCTGTGTTCCTTTAGATGTTGAATCTGAATTCCTCGGAAGAATCAACGCCATTTTGGCTTGCCTACTCTGATTCAGCTTCCGTGCGAGCTTCACCCTGTTATCGACATATCTCAGGTTCCGCTTACCCTGCAAGCTCGGTTGCATGCCCTAGGAATAGCAGGACTCATCCCAGCCTTAGCTTATGTCGGTGTTCACAGTGACGCCCACTTTGCAGATTTTTGCAAATTGAACGATCAAGAAAAGGATGACTTATTTATCCTTGGTAAGCTCAAGTTGACCCAGTTCCAGAGGTTCAGGTTGCATCTCGCCTTGTCACCTGGAAATTTAAGTTTCTCTAAATTTTAGTTATCATCTTGCTCCCTTGTGGATTACTACGGTTCTTGATTTTCTTGTATTTCTTGCGTCATTCGTAGACTATTACAGTGCACTTAATCGTTCCCTCCGACTAATCTGCATGTACAGTTTCTCGATCAATCTCGTCATACCATATGCATTTGATCCTCTCCTAGTGCTGTTCTATTTGAGACGACTCGTGTTTATGGATATCATCTAAGCAAAAGAATAACAGGTTCTGGGGGGAGCAGGTTTCAAGGTACAACGGGACACGGAGGCTTGATTACGAGAAAACAGGAAAAAAATGTAATTGCTACTGGTTGAAAGTAAATGTATGTGTAATCGGAGCGTTGTATTTCAAACAATGGGATGTCACAGGGCATAGAGCAAAGTAGGGAAGAATAAGAAGTGAGATATTAGAGATCCTCGTCGTCTTCCGGAAGAGGTACAGCTTCCGCCTGGAGTGTTGGAGTTTAAAATTAGCAAACTCTGATTTCAGGAACCTGGGGTGTACATACGCGTGCCAATTCTTGCTGATACTGGTTCATGAGATCCGCGTCAACAGCAACTTCAGCGGGGGCCAGAGCAGGAGCCGCAACAAAGTCCAGGGTGGGATTGCTGGATGATTGGAGGTAGTAGAAGGTGAAAGACGAACAGGGTACTATACACTCACCCAACAAGCTTCCTCGCCAACCACAGGAAAGGTTTCTCGAAGTTGTAGTTAGATTTTGCTGAGATTTCGAAATATTGCAAGTTCTTCTTTCTGTGGAAAGTCACATTGCCGGTTTTCACTTTACGCTCCTTTGTGAGGCAAAAGGCTCTGCGTGAGAACTGTTAATCGATCACGAATGACTCACCTTGACATCAACTTTGTTTCCGCACAGCACGATGGGGATGTTTTCACAAACGCGCTCGAGATCGCGATGCCAATTGGGGACATTTTTGTAGGTGATTCGAGAGGTTACATCAAACATGATGATACCACATTGGCCCTGAATGTAATAACCATCACGGAGACCACCAAATTTCTCCTGACCAGCGGTATCCCACACGTTAAAGCAGATGGTACCAAAGTTGGTGGTGAATGTGAGGGGATGAACTTCGACACCGAGAGTAGCTGGAGACAGAATGAGGAGTCGAAATTTTAAATGAAACGCCGCAGTCGCACAAAGCAAGGCGAGACGCGATTCAGAATAAAGATCGCGTACCGATGTATTTCTTTTCGAATTCACCAGTCAAGTGGCGCTAAGAGATGGGGGCGATCAGCACACGATCTTTCACAAAGAAAGGGTGATCAATATACCTTGACGAAGGTGGTTTTTCCAGTGCCTCCGTCGCCCACTAATTAGAGAAAGAGATGTCGAGCAGGTGGTTGAAGAAAGCAACATGGTTGAAAGACCAGGGAAGTTAAAGATGATGACCGATCAAAGAAGGATACTGTTAGACACCTGTAGATAAGTTGAGATCAGGTACGCACCGAGAACAAGCTTGAATGTGGGGATGGTAGGTGCAGGGTTGGGAGTGGTCATAATGGAATGTAATAAAGAGTAATGGTGGAAGAGAGAGCAATCAGACAAATCTCAACGGTCAAATAAACTTTTCAAACTCAACCGGCCATTTCCGCCACATTATCACATCACGTGACGTGACATTGGTAAGTCTGGGTCACAGTGAGTTGCTGTTCCTCGACTGCTCATAATCTCCATTGCTGCCGATCACTGTACCTATATACTTGGGTCAAACAATTTCGTCCTCCAATTCCGGCGTCCTTTAAAAGTAGCAGTGACCAAGCAAATATAACTTACAGGTACTTCCGCACAGAAATTAACGAAGACTTCTGTATGTAAGTATCATCTCATCACATACCCAAAACGGTAATATTTGAACTCCGTGTAAATTACTTGAATTAAGAGTCAGACTTGAAAGTCCGACGCAGCATGCTTCGGAAGGGATGATGATACTAACACTGACCCATCCTTCGGCCACCACCCATCATTCGCCCACTTGGAATATCTCACTCATCTCCCATCTGTTTGACTCAAAATTTTAACTAGTTAGTCCAGTATATACTATTAACCCATTCCAAGTGCTTTTCCCTCTTGAAATCTACTCAATGTCGAGGAAAAAAAAAACTGTGTTTGTCACACTTGCCGACTAGGCCGTGTCGGACATTAAATTGAGATTATCGCGCTCGAGTTGTGTCAGCGTCTCCTCTCAATTTGGGTGCTCTCTTCTCCTGATACCTAGAAATACCACTAGATTGCGAGATCGTAATGACCCCAATTACAATTCTCAGATTGATGATGCGCTGGCGTGTGTAGCAAATTAATCACCCATCTTAGTTATGTTATAGTCTCTTGGATATCATTTTATTTAATATTCATCCAATAATATATATTGTAGTGATCGCTTTCCTTTGTTGTGCCGTTTGCTGTGATGCGACATTGCAAGGTGCCGGCGGAGTTGGAATGCTTGCCGGTTTTGGACCGTGACATTTCGTGACTGGGCGAAAGATGGGTGGTGGCCGAAGGATGGGTCGGTGTTAATAGTATTTAACATTTCGAGCCACAAAACAGCTGAGATGCCACATCCATTTGCTGCCAAGAACTTTACCTGAGCCATCGTTGATGCTCCAATAATAAGTATCCAATCTAGTGTTTCTGGCCAATGTCGGCCAATTTACGTGTTATCTTGGACAACGATTGCCGTTCACGTGACTAACTAGGCAGTTCGACATCCCTAAAATGCCGAGTGAAATCGGATTAGACGTCACATATTTCTCGGCAAGCTTTTTTTTCTTCACTGCCAACTGCGTTTTTCACGCAAAATAATTCTTTCAGAACATATTAATGTAAGGTACTAGATGTCATTTACAAAGTTTGGTGTCAATAGAGCGGAAATCAAGCTATATATTTGAAGTTGACGAAAGGTGGGTCCGTGACGATATGTGACATTGATCCCGGACTTCATAACATTCTCTTTGATTGGACATGAGTATTGCTATCAGGAAGTGCTGCTGGTACTAAGTAGTATTCAGGTTTACATCTTGTCTCCTTTAATTTACACACCGTCCTTGTTTTTTTTTTCCAGTAATTTCAAGTTCAATCAAGCTGCCGGACATCTGTGAATCCGGCCCTTTTGAGTCTGACAGGGGTCGTCGGCAATTTTCTATAAACAGCTTGCCGAAAGTTTGATTAAGCGGCCATTGCAAACCCATGGTCTTCTAGCCCGAGGTGGTGTGAAAAGGAACTTTTGGTGCAAAATGAGCCGCGCCGACTGTACTCCAAGTTTACATAGAACGGATGAACGACGGGTTCCTTTGAACGCAAACGTGCGATATGAGGCGTTATTAATACATAATAAGTTATGCCAGATGACAAAATCAGGAACGAACATATAATCGATCGGCATTATTGCACGGCAAGCGCTGTCATCTAATACCGGCACCCTTTGCATTGTGCCATTACCCAAAAAAAAAAATCTGTGGCTCAGCGTACCGCAAATTATATAGATCCGGAGGGTGAGAGAAATGTTATCCCATTTTCTATTAGGTTCACCCCTCTCCTATATCTCTTCCCCTACAAGAGAATGACACCCGACCTTACCCAGGCTGAAAACAACCGTCAGTCGACCTCGGACACAAAAAAAGCAAAAGCAGAGCCAGGTGCATCATGGACGACAGACGAGACGCATGTTCTCCCTAAGAACAGGTTATCGATCGTACGATGAACATTTTGTCATGTTGGCCAATTCGTTAGATAATTGTTGATTTTAGGTGTTTGCGGGACTCATGGCGTGTATTTTCTTAGCTGCAGTTGATCAGGTTTGTCCTTCTGCCCTGCATACCGAGCGAACCTAAGTACCGAAGACAATTGTTGCGACCGCACTTCCCACGATTGTTAGTCACCTAGGAGGTGGCTCTCGGTACAGTTGGGTTGGGAGGTTCGTGTTTTCATCCCAGAGACTGTCAATTAAAGCCATTGACTTACACTTACATGCCTTAGTGCCTACTTGTTGTCCGCAGCCAGGTGTGTTGTTAAATTTTCTTTTTTTTGTAAAAAGTCTTCTCATTGATATAGTCTGTCGCCTTTATATGGGAAATTGTCGGACCTTATTGGTCGTAAACCCATACTGTACGCCTCTATTGCCCTTTTTCTAGTACGTTATTCCCATATCGGTCGCGCAAAGCTGAACTGATTTCCGTGCCTGGCGCAGATTGGATCTGCGCTATGCGGTTCCGCTCAAAACATGGTACACCAGTCTCTTCCTTCTTTGTCTTAATACACAATTAATTTTTTTCAGACGTGGCTAATAGTATCAAGAGCAGTGCAAGGTATTGGCGGTGGCGGCATCTTCCAACTGGTTTGATCCTTCTTGTGCTATTGTCTCGACTCTGCTTACGTCTAATCTTCGCCGTTCAGGTGAACATTACAATCAGTGACATAGTTCCTTTGACTGAGTTAGTCTGCAAGCCGAGCAGCACATGTTGTGCAATTCTAAGCTATTATTTTACTTTGTAGACGGGGAAAATATGGTGGATTAATAGGAGCTACCTGGGGCATCGCAAGCGTTATTGGACCTCTTCTTGGTGGCGTGAATATTTTGAACCAACTTTCAATCAACACTTCGCTAATAATTCTTCCCTCAAAGGCGTTCACTGATCATGTTTCCTGGAGATGGTGATATTTTATACGTGTTCTGCTTTATTGATTTGCTTCTCATCTTCAATCTACCATAGGTGTTTCTTCATTAATCTGTATGTTTCGCATGCTCCTCGTACAGACTATTGTTTAACCAAATGAGGTAGCCCAACTGGAGGCGTCGCGGCCTGTCTTCTGTTTTTCTTCCTCAATCTCAACCCACACCAGGGAAGGACTTTAAAGCAGCATCTCCATGAATTTGATTTCATGGGTTTACTTCTGATTGTCTCGGGAATTGTGCTTGTATTGTTAGGCTTCAATGAGAGCGAAACCAGTTGTGAGAACCTTTGGTCCAGAGGTTGTGTATATCTATATCTCACCGTTTCATCCAGGGTCTTCGAAATCTACCATTGCACTCCTAGTAATTGGATGTGTGATTCTTTTTGCTGGAGCAGTGAACGAAGCATATACTAAACGTTCACCTATTATCCCTCCACGTCTCTTCCAGGTGAGTTTCACAGTGATATATGAAACTCTTGGATACTGAGGTTAGTCTCCTGGACGACCAGACCCGAACCACTGCCATTATTTTGATTACAAATTTCCTGCATGGGGTTGTTTTCTTCACGGGCGCATTTTATCTACCTCTTTATTATCAAGTTCTTGGTGCATCTGCAACCAAGGCTGGTGTAGAGTAAGCGTTATCCTTGGCGTAGCGGTGGGCGGATCTGACTGATCATTCCTCAGAATGCTTCCATATTCTCTAGGCGCCGCGCTGCTATCAGCTATCTCTGGTATAATTGTCTCTAGGACTGGCCTGTACCGGCCGGTGATGTGGTTCGGATTTGCTTTATTTACGCTGGGGATGGGTTTGATGATCATGCTGGATGCTGACTCGTCAACGTAAGTTTGTTCTTATCTCGTCACCAGTTAACGTTGATAATCTATGGCGAGTAGTGCTAGGAAGGTGGTCTTTCCCTTAGTGGCAGCTATAGGCCTGGGCTCCTTGTTCCAGGTAAGAGATACGATGCTAACTTGAATGACAACCAGCTAATATATATTGTCAGACCCCTCTAATTGGTTTGCAAGCCGCAATGCCTATGAAAGATATGGCGACCAGTACAGCGACGTTTGGCTTGCTCAGGTCTCTACCTGAATCGCATCCTCGTTCTATTGATATTCTGACAATCATTCATAATACTAGGACACTAGGAGGTACGGTGGGGATTTCTATTGGACAAGCCATTTACTCCAGTGTATGTCATAGCATCTACCTGCATTCTATCTTTGGCTGATAAGTTTGCCGCCCGTTAGATTCTACGGAAAAAAATCCAGAATATACCTAACTTGACGTTGGACACGTCGCCGGGCGCGCTACTCCAGAGCGTCGGAAAGCTCAAATCAATTCCTGTATGTTCCGGATGTGATCCATGCGCGCTTAAATCTAAATTTACAATATAGGACCCTGTTGCACGGGTGGCTACGATCCAGGCTTACACACAATCTATAAGTATGATCTGGATGGTTGGCACCCCGATCATTGGCGCTTGTTTTATCATGGGTGAGTCGATATCTGGTTTGTGCGTCTAACTGTTAAGCACCCAACTAAAGTCCCCCTGTCTAGTTCTGTTCATGAGGCACTATACTCTCAAACGAACTGTTGTACGGGCTGGAAATGCGGAGGAAGGTACTTCTGACGTACTGGGTGAGCCTGGACAGGGCAATGGAGAAGGACATACTGAAGAGAAAGCGAGCGAACCCACAAAGGGTACTGGGGAAGGTGATATAATGACCACGATCACTGATATTGATGAGAAACGATCTGTTGAGGGTGATGATGTCACTGTAACGATTTAGGGGGAGGATATAGACAAGGCTATGATCTTCGAACGGAAATGTGCTACTTAGAATTTGAACGATAACGATACGAGCCGTCTTAGCGCCTTTGCCTGCAAGTTAACGCGAAGTCTATGAATCAAATCAATTAGAGCAGTTTTTGGGCTAGTGCTTGCTGTATGAGCGTATATATGATATGACTTCCATATGATGGGCGTTTACAGAAAGTGTATTATACTGTGACTTGTAAGGATCTCATGGTATGCCAGGAGGAGATGTCAATCTGAGCACGTGCAGAGAACCTGGCCTCAAGGGTCAACATTCCTAGGTTCTGTTCCTCTCAGACCATCGCCATGCCCTCTGAACACAAATCCCCTGTGCACATCGACCAGCATCAGCAGGACCAGCTACAAGGACAAGTTAAAGAATGTCCGACTTGTCATGCTACCCTTCTAGAACCGGCCACCTCACTATTTCTCTCAGAGACGGCCACAGTTGTCTGCTTAAGCTGCCGGGAACGTACCGCCCCTGTGATATCTACGCAAGATGTGCGGCAGCACCGTATTGATCTTGATACCTCTTATCCTGTTCGGCAACCTCCCCACGAGCCTCCCATTCTGCAGAGCACAAGGCGATATCAAGATATTCTCCCCGCCGACTTTGACAGTGTCGTTTCCTCTTCTCCTGCTTCTTCAGTCCTGGAATCGAATATCTCATATCACGCCTCTTCACCGCCGTCGCCAACCTATTCAAAGAAACCGGCGTCATTAAGTATCCAATGTAACATCATCCCGCAGACTTTACCCCGCCATCAGAACTCTTTTGTTCCACATTCGTATGAGAGTACGAGATACCAGTCAACCTCCCATTCATCTCCGGATCCTCTCGCTGACATTACACGAATACGTATTCGTTCGCGAGGTCATCATTGTCTCTACCCAGGGGCGGCCTTCCAAGGAACACAGAAAAGCGGCAGGAACAGCTACGACGTCAATGTAACCATCGTCGTATGTCTTCCTTTGCCAACCATCTGAGAGCCTTGAACTAACTTGTTTTAGGATGTGAATTTTGCTTCTTCAACCCTCTGTGGCTATCTCAGGATTAGAGGCTTGACAGATGATTGGCCGGAACTGACCACTTATTTTGATGCTGAGATCATTGGCAGTCGGTATGGGTTTTTGACCCAGAATTGGGGAGCTACTCAGCATGAGGACATGGTACATTGGTCTCGTTTCCCTGCGTTTAAGCATATCAGGCATGAGGCTAAGCGACCGCACATGACAATCGATGGTCAAGATCGTGGTGCAGTATTCATGAGATGGAAAGAAAGATTTTTGGTACCAGATCATCGTGTGCAAGATATCAACGGTGCAAGCTTTGCAGGTAAGAGACTACATTTTCTGATCCTGCCACTGTATTGGCACAGCATGATAACACAACCCTCACTGTACTTAGGGTTTTATTACGTTTGTGTGGATTTCAACCCGCAGGCCTCGGTATCGTCGACAATGCCATCCCCGCGATCGGTGTCACAACCAGCATCGTCAGCTCCTACAACTGAAGAAAGCACACAATCTTCCCAACCCATGAATTCCACAAAAGGTGAAGGACGCCAGAGATCTCGACGAGATTCCAGTGTCCGTCGCCGAGACACTTCTCCTACGCCATTGAGTGCACCGGTAGCAACAATGAGTGGATTCTATTACCACCAAAATTCTGAACCGTGAGTTGAACCGAAATCTATGACTTGTACATCTTTTGTCTAATTTTTTTTTCCCAGATATCAACAGCTTTCTCTTACGCACATTCCAGAACGCACTACTTCGAGTTTTGAATTCCGCTGAAAGATTGCTCGTCTTTTTGCGCAGAGCCCGCGTAATAATTGTACGACAAGAGATGACTGGAGTCCTACCGCTTCTGCAGCATGTATGGCTTGAGATATAATTCCCATTTCGTATTCGTTCATTGTTTTACTACTTGTCGTTGTAAATGTTTATTTTTTTCACCCTTCTTTCTCTCTTGTGCTGCCAGATATTCTGAGTATTCGTGAATCGCATGAAATACAGAAATACAGTGCCTTGCATAACGAACTCTGCACCCAGAATGTATTTTTGTTACCAGGTGTCAGTCCAAGTAGTACCGTAAAGGGGGGGGGGTTGATCAACTTGGGACAAATTGATGATCTGATGTCACTTGCCAGGTGGTTTCCTCATTATGCACAACATCCTCCCATGTACAATATTTTTGAATGAAAATCATATGAAAGATGGAACTGCGCATTTCTCTCGCGGTCAATATTGTGATTCCTTCTTGCTTATTGACCGTTCTTTGCAGTCATGCCTTTCTCGAAGGACTCAGAGTGCGCACCCCATGTAGTCATTGTTGGAGCAGGGTAAGGATTTCTTTGAATAATGTAATCGCAGTTTAGTGTGATCCATCGACTTGCAGTCTCGCAGGTATCACAACGGCTATCCAGCTCAAGAGGAAACTGAATTTTCACAATTTCACTGTAAGTTTCTGTCAACTTATAGCTTTGACGTTCAGATTTATGAAAAGGAAGATGGTGTTGCTGGAACTTGGAGGGTGAGTCTGGCCATCTCCGTTCGGAACGCTTCCTCCGCAGGCTAATGAGCTGATAGCTCAACACTTACCCTGTCAGTTGGGCTTTTTCGCGAACTCCCTTCTGATCAGCCAATTGAGTTATCTACCACCAGGGCTGCGGTTCGGATGTACCTGTACATTGGTACAGTCTTTCCACAGACTTGAATCCTCAATGGGAGAGGTTTTATGCGACCCAACCTGAACTACGTGCCTATTGGGAGAACCTCTGGCACAAATATGACCTCGCCAAGCATACCTGCCTCAACACCGCCGTAAGAAACGCACAATGGAACAACGAAACCCAGCGCTACACCGTATCGCTTGAGAATGTGACCACAAAGGAGACGAGTCAGGTTGAAGCACAGATTTTGGTTTATGCTATTGGTGGATTTCAAGGAGCGTTATACCCGGAAGATATACCAGGTCGTGAACAGTTCCGTGGAGAGATTTTCCATTCGGCTCAATGGAGGCACGACGTGATATTGAAGAACAAACGTGTTGGCGTTATTGGGAATGGATGTTCTGCGTATGTCCTATCCTGTTTCCTCTCCGAGTTGATTTCATTTCCGTTTGGCTGATCACGTTTAATTCAGCGCACAATTTATTCCTATAATTTCAGAAGACTCTTCAGTTGAAGTAGTCAACTTTTGTCGAACACCTCAATGGTATGTCCCCCGAGTACGTTTTCTTCCTTTTCCATGCTTTATTCAATCACATTGCCGACGATGCTTTGAATGTCAGAGGGACTTCCGTTACCCTGCTTGGATTCGATGGATGTTTGCGCATGTCCCTTTTCTCATGCGTTGGTATAGAAATTGGATCATGGCAAGAGTCAGCCTTCATGTCTGACCCTATCACCCAACGTCTGACGTCTGACGTATCGTGCAGGCAGATATAGGCTTCTTGATTTTCCGAAAGAACAATAAACTGCTTCTCTCTCTTGCTAGAAAGGTATATTATTCTTACACAGCACTATCTCGACACATTGACAGGTTATCGCTAGGCGCAGTCTGCATATATCAATAGTAAAGCGCCCAAAGAGGAGTTGAAGAATTTGATACCAAAATATGGTATTTAACTCGGATGAACTTGTTCAGGACTGGGGCACTAATCTGACTTCTTTCAGCACCCGGATGCAAGCGAATTATTGTAGATCCACAATATCTCGACACATTGAATAGACCGAACGTTAGTCTCAAATGGGACGCTATCGAGACCATTGTTGAGGATGGAATCAAACTCAAGACAGGCGTGGTCATACCTTTGGATGTGATTATTTTTGGCACAGGGTACTCCATTGTATGCCATTTTATTCAGATGAATCATGAATCCTTGGCAACTCACTATTCGTGGTTTATCAAGGAATCGGCTTCATTAAACGTCCAGGGAAGCAGTGGTAATACTATAGGCGAATACTATGAGAGCAAGGGAGGCCCACAAGCCTATCTCGGCTCGTGTATTCCCGGATTTCCAAATCTATTCACCGTGCTGGGCAAGTTGCTTATTTCTCAAAGGTAGTTTGATAGTTTGATAATTGCCTGCCTTCAGGCCCCAACGTTGTTTCTGGTCATGCGTCTGTGATCTTCAGTCAAGAATCCCAGGTCAGTTCAATGAAACAACAAGTCAAGTGCTGACCAAGTCAAAATTAGATTTCTTTTGCTTTGCAACTGATCCGGCCCGTGCTTGAGGGTAAAGCCAAGTCATTTGAGGTTACTGTGGAGGCGACGGACGAATATAACGAATGGCTACAGAAACGTCTCTCAACTTCTGTCTGGACGGACTGTGTTTCGTACTATCAGGGGGGAAAAGACAAATCCAAGGTGGTTGCCATGTTCCCCGGACCCGTCACCCTCTTTTGGTGGTTTTGCCGGCAGCCAAAGTGGGATGACTTTGATGGAAAAGAGAGTGAATTGTGGGAAAGAGAAAGGAGGATGAAGAAGAAGTGGACCAAGGTGGCAGTGGTCATTGGACTAGTAGTAGTAGTAGTAATGTACAAGATATAGTTAGTTTGATGAACAAGGCCTAATTTGGTCAGAGTTTACTTCTTGGACCTGACCACTGCGCTTGCTGTGCCCAAATAGTAGGCCTGTCTGGCCTCTACCTCGACGACAACGTTCTCAACCATGACATCCCACTCGCACCAGTCCTCAACAACAAATCTCGTAGGTGTCCATTACCGTGTCGGCAAGAAAATCGGTGAAGGCTCGTTTGGGGTCATCTTCGAAGGTGAGCCTTTCTTTGACTTCCAACAAGTCAACGGCCTGTGTAACATCTACTCATAAAAATTTAGGAACCAATCTTCTTAATTCTCAGACGGTTGCCATCAAGTTTGTGCGTTGCATTGCCACTGCAGTTTCCTCGACTTAGGGCTGAGAACGTAAACACCCCCCCCCCCCCAATTGTCATATAGGAACCGAGAAAAGCTGAAGCACCTCAGCTTCGTGATGAATGTCGTTCATATCGTATCCTGGCAGGCTGCAGTCCGTGCTCGTTCCCTAATGCTCGGGTATTAACTTACAGTCATTCTCATTGAAGCCGGGATTCCCCAAATATACCACTTTGGACAGGAGGGTTTGCACAACATTCTTGTCATTGATCTCCTGGGACCAAGTTTAGAAGATTTGTTCGACATGTGTGGCCGCAAGTTCTCAGTGAAGACTGTGTGTATGGCCGCAAAACAGATGGTGAGCTTACGCGTGATATCGATGCTTATCCATCCATCTATATTTGTTCCCCCGCTCTTCCTCCAGCTCACTCGTGCCCAAACGATTCACGAAAAGAATCTGATTTACCGAGATATCAAACCGGACAACTTCCTCATAGGCCGTCCAGGCACTAAAGGCTCAAATGGTCTGGTCATACTTACTCTGCATGGTCTCTCCATTAATCTATGTTTTTTATAAAGTCGTGCACGTTGTGGACTTTGGAATGGCCAAGCAATACAGGGATCCAAAGTCAAAACAGCACATTCCTTATCGAGAACGAAAGAGTCTTAGTGGCACAGCGCGATACATGAGCATCAACACGCATCTCGGCAGAGGTTCGCTAACATCTTCAATGACATCCAATCTACTAACCCTCGATACAGAGCAATCACGTAGAGACGATCTAGAGGCCCTGGGGCATGTTTTCATGTATTTCTTGCGAGGCAGTCTACCCTGGCAAGGTTTGAAGGCCGCAACGAACAAGCAGAAATATGAGAAGATCGGGGAGAAGAAGCAAACCACACCGATCAAAGAGCTTTGCGATGGCTACCCAGGTAGAGTTAATCAAAGATGACTGCATTGAAGAAAAGTTGGTTAACATCTAGGTTCTAGAGGAGTTTGGCATCTACTTGAACTATGTCCGCAAACTGGGGTTCGAGGAGACTCCTGATTATGATTTCCTCCGGGAGTTGTTCACAAAAGTCATGAGAAATAATGGGGATGTAGATGATGGTGTCTTTGATTGGAATCTCTTGCATGGTTGGTGTCTTATTTCTTTTCTTGGCAACAGGACCTAAGCCTTTCTAGATGGGAAAGGGTGGGAAGCATCAGTGGTTTGTTTTTCACATCAAACAAATGGGTATTCCCTCAAATTAATATATGCATATAGAGTCAGCATCAAAGTCAAATACTGGCAGCGCGGACGCCACAAGATGGAGGGTACGGAGATAGACGCAAAGAACGGGATGATAGGAGACGGTCCCAAGCACAGAACCCAAGCAACGTGGTACCTCCTTCTCCTGCTGTTGTTCGAAATGGTTCTAAGCAACGGAAGATACCCACTGCACTCACACCGGGCCCTGCACAAGCCCACATTCCCATCGGCGCCAACCACAGGGCCAACGGGCAGCATCCATACGCCGTCGCCGGTATCGGGGCCGGATATGAATATGCCCAGCAGAATGAGCAGTACAAAACGCAGCAGCAAGCCTACGGTCGCGTTTCTCCCATGGTGTCAAGCGTTGGAGCAGCTCCAGTTGCTGTTAGCAATGTGCGCGCCATGGGTGGCGAAACTGGGGTAGCTCAAGATTTTAACGGTCAAGAAATTGGCGACGAACCAACGAAACCGTCTTTGTTAAGAATACTCACCTGTCGATGTTAGATTCTGATTGTTTACTTCTATGCATGATTCCTTCTATCTCTCACGCTTTTACTGTAACGTGCCGTCGCTCACTCGTGAATAATTTCCCCCGACCAATGCTAGCTACTCCTTGCATATAACCATTCTTTCACGCCTTGCTATACCCGCCATTGACTAATTATATATCGTCGGTCTTTACCTTTTTGCGCCACCTCTATGCGAGTGTTATGCAACAATAAAATGATAGGAAAATGATCATTAGGGTATATATACTACACCCAGTTAAGTGACTCAAGAGATTCACGCTACACGACGGTAGTGCTACGATGCCCAAGGGTTATCAGTCACGTCGGCCATACTGTCGTCAGCATTGAATATTGGGTTCGAAGGGCCACTGGCGGCTGGGGCTGACTGAGGCGCAAATTCAGGGGCCAAGGCCTGGACCGCATGTTCTTCTGGGATCTCATAACCATCCTCCCAGTTCTGGTCATTTTCCTGGTCTTCAACAGGAACCGGAAGGTGATCCATTGGTGTTCCCGCCCCATGAAGGGTATCACCTCTAACTAATACAGAATCATCCGAGTAAACCCCATCCTGTGCTATCTGTGGGACGGGGAACATCGGATCGGCCATGGGTAAAGGCTGTTCGAGTTGTGTTATATCATTTGAGTCAACGTCCATAGCGGCATCACGATTGTATATACGACGTCGAGGAGCTGAACCTTCTCTTTTGGGCTCAACAAAAGAATTTAAACCACCACGATTTCGAAAGTCGAATTGGTAGGGCTCCGCATTAGATGGGTATTGATAACCTCCGCGTCCGTGGACCGATTGGCTCTGAATATCTGTAGACGGAGTCCCTGAACCACTTGCCCTCCATGATAATCGTTCATGGTCTCTACTCGTAGACCTCTCTATCCCATCATGATACTCGACTTGTTGGGAAGTGGAATAGTTTCGTGCAGACTTTGTATAACCTCGTGGACCCTTTGGTGGTCGCAGACCGTGATAGAAACGAGAATTATTGGGAGGCTTGCTGGGAAATTGAGTTTGACTTGGAGAATGGTGAGGGCCACTATACTTCCGTCTCTTATGTGGAAGTTTAGACCCCAGAGATTGTACAGGCACTTAACAAAAATCAAAGATTGAACCAAAGAAAAGCGAGCTTGAACATACTCTTGTTTCGTCCACCGTGAGGAGCGTTGTGTTCATCTTGGGGTTGATGATTCAAGTGTCCCGTTTTGCCCACAAATCGCGCCGAAGCTTGGTTATGTGGCGGCCTGCGGCTATCTTGATGAAATTGGGCCTGATTGGCCACCGGATATGAGGGCGCGTGATACGGAAACTGATTGTTGTGACTTTGAGGATGAACATGTGGGTATTGAATATGACTTTTGTATTTATGGGGAGGGCCATTGGAATAGTGGGAAAGGCCGTTGGGATGCTGGGGAGGGCCGTTGGGATGCTGGGGAGGGCCTTTGGGATGCTGCGGAGGGCCGTTGTGATGATGCTGGGGGCTGTTGTAATGCTGGGGAGGGCCGTTGTAGTGTTGGGGAGGGCCATTGTGCTGTTGGGGATGACTATAATGCTGGGGAGGGCCGTTGCAGTGTTGGGGAGGACCATGGTGCTGTTGAGGATGGCTATAATGCTGGGGAGGACCGGTGTAGTGTTGGGGAGGGCCATGGTGCTGTTGAGGATGGCTATAATGCTGGGGAGGGCCGTTGTAATGTTGGGGAGGGCCATGGTGCTGTTGAGGATGGCTATAAAGCTGGGGAGGGCCGTTGTAGTGTTGGGGAGGGCCATTGTGCTGTTGGAGATGACTATAATGCGGAGAATGGTTATCAGAAATTTGAGGACCTCCGTTACTGTGGCTTGACGTATCAATGGAATTCGTAGCCTGTCCAGGAATCGAAGTCTATCACCACTATATTAAACCATCGTTCAAAAATATATATCAAAATAACGACTAACCTTTTGGCATAACATAAAGCCAACTTGAGAAACCACTGCTTCCGCAAATGACGCTGCAAATTCAACAGGAAAGACATTGGCTATTTCAGAAGGCGATATGGGAGGAGGTGCCGGCTGCGATTCGAGCAGGCTGGGCTTGCGACCCACTTCCTGGGTGCTGGTGCTAAACACCGTGGTATCGTTCGAAGAAGATGGTGGTGGTTTGGAAGTGGTAGGTTTGGTCTTGTTAATCTTAAAACCGGACATCGGCCGTTTTTTCGTGATGACTTGGGCAGTGACGGGATTGGCCACATGGGGGGGCTTCGAGATCCTAGCCGTAAAAGACTGCAATGGGCGCTCGGTGGGCGGCATTTGGGCAGGGACTTCGTCGCGGGGAATGATCTCGTGTGTGTGTATGATGAATGACCCCGACTTGCGAACGGTCGTAGGTATAGATATGCCTATGTCTGATAGCGTCTGGTTGGAAGGCTTAAAAGTCGTTAGTGCCTTTGGTACATTGAGCTTCTCTTGCAAAGATGGCACCCTCTGTTCAGGCCTGTTGACCATATGTTGAGGTCCGTGTTGGGTTGACGAGAGCGCAGAAGTTGAAGAAACTGCCTGGGTTCTCCGCTGACTGTCACTACCTTGGCTAGGTAAGCGATATGGTGCTGGAGGTACAAGAACGTAAGGTCTTCTCTTCCTCTTCCTCGTATCCGCACTATTAGGCATGATGCTTGTGGGTGGGTGGACAACTACTGGACCACACTCGGTAGACACGGTGGCAGTAGTGTCAAGGACGAGCATCGATTCTATTTCAGCTTGTGAGAGTGATTCTTGATCATCTAATATCTGTGTGGCCAGGAAAAATTCATGATATATTGCTCGTTAAATATAGAAAATACTCACGTAAGACAAGTGGGCAATTTTATCGTACCAGCCAAGATTCATGAACTGAGGCTTGATAGGTTTACATCGAGTGAAGTTGATGGCGTAGTAGGCCAACTGCTGATGTTCGAGTCGACTGCTTCTTTGGTCAGTCGCGCTAAACCTGGCTTTACGCCCAGCAATATGATTGTTGTGATATATTTGATGAGTATCGTCGGTGTTGTGGAGAAGGAGGGCTTCAACTGAATGGGTTCTGTGCTCCGACAAGATATGGGAAAAGCACTTTGCATGGTGACACATTTTGCAAGTCAACGCCCACGGGAACGGTACGTTATGTGATTCTGAACTACCATTAACGTGCCTAGATTGGGTGCACACTTTCCGAGTCACACTCTATAATATTTCCAAATAACAGGCTCAGCACACAGCATCCTGAAAGTATTACAGGATACTAACCTTCATCTTCATGCGAAGTTCAAGCAGAACACAAGCTGCACTGAAGATCCTAGGATAGTCGTGGTTGTTTATGTCGCAAAAATCACTGTGGTGGAGTGAGAAACCATAATACACAGCTGAGTGGAGGTCCGAACTCACTCGCTAGGTTTGAAAGTCCTTCCATGGCGTCTTTCAAACATGTCCACGACCTGGACAGCCTCTTTACGGGTATCTAGGAGGACCCCGAACTGCCGCCGCTGCATGCGCTGCATGATATGACATTTGCAAGAGCGTCCTTCCGCATAACACCCTGGACAAACAACATAGCCTCCCTCTGCAGAATCCACTTCGGCGCATGTCCGACATTCGAAAAAGCTTTGAAAGATATCACAGCCGCAGAAATCACAGAGGATGTGTTCGTCATCGATGGAGTTCGCTTCGTTCGCGGCTGAGCTACGAGTCATCTCGTCCCTATGGGTTTCAAACTCCTCGGCTAAGATGAGATCATAGACGACCAACAGCTTCTTGATATTGGACGCCAGGGACTCTTGTTGTTTCCCTTCATCATTGTCGCATGAGCTGGGAGCGTTTGTATGTTGCAATAGGGTTCGAAGGTCCCTTGCCAGACCCAATAAAACATAGCGAATCGTGCTTTTAACCTGATATGTCTCAGGCCGACAGACTCTACATTCGCATGGTGTCAGTCCTACAATCACATAAATGTTAACAGTGGCTTACCTTCGATAGATAGGCAATTCGTGATGATAAGCTGCCACCAATCCCTTCAAACTCATTCTAGACCACGAGGTTTTGATAGTGATTCCACCAAAATTTACGACCTGATGAGCGCTTCGTGGAGGAACGAGGACCAGGTCTCCCAGCTTTTGTTCAAGGATATAAACTTTGAAACACGCTTTCGACAGCTCCTCGACGGTTACAACATAGTCTTCGTGGTCCAATTCTCTGCCAAGAGAGTGGAAAAACTTGGCTACGTCCGGGGCACTGGCAGTTTCTGTCATAAACCAAAAGGATGACCCGCCGTCTTCTGTATGACACATTAAGTTTTGGCCCGAGGATGCGCAGAGGTCTTTATGGCAGGGAGTGAAAGTATCTCCTACACCGAGATAGCACATCAACGTTTCAACGGGAGACTGTCATGCAATCATCAGCCATCTGGCACATCAGACGGGAAAAGCTACTTGCAGACTCAGGTCGATACCGAAAGAGATCCTGGGGACCCCAACTCAAGAGGGATTGAGGGACGACACCCGCGTCTTTAAGCCAATCCTCCCAAGGTTTAGGACACTCTGCATCTTTTCCATAAAACCTCACTTGTTCTATAGATTATTTGAACTTGATCTGCGGGAGTTTGCAGCTAATAACAGATAACATACCTCCCTCTTCTGCAAATTTTCCCATGGAACGAGATTTTGTGATGAAATCAGAGAGTGGCATGACAGTATCTTGCCAATCATGTACGTTGCGTACAGTTATCTCAACTTTAAAATGCAGGGTTAGAAGTGATAGCTTTGGTAGATAAGTAGGAGTCGCTAACCATTGGAAGTTTTGTCGGAGGCAAATGAATCCAATGTAAACTTGTACCAATTCGGGTGCTTGTGGCAGTCTTCTATCACCAATGGCAGGCCAGATTCTTCATGATCATCGATGATTTGTGACAAGGAGGTAGAAAGTGCAGAGACACGACGGACATGGTGAAAGTTGATGCTCTTGTTGATCAGGGAATCAAGAGCCCATCCCTTTGTCGATATCATGGTGGTGTTGGACGGTATAGGTATCTGATGATAGGTTGGTTGACCCAGTGGGTCATTATCGTTGGGTACGATGGGAAGTGCGGTGACTGATGGATTGAAATTCTCACGGATATGATCGAGGGGCGGGCAGCCAGTGTGCGGCACAGTAGAGACAAGGTCTCCCCATCGACGGGGGGCAGCTAGCAGTTGCCTTCGTCGACTCTCCATGGTCATGGTGGGCTGTACAAAAAACTGATGCTACGATTTACTACTAAGTGCCATATACTTGATATCATTCCGTAAGCTGCTGTCCTGGTGACCTTGGACAGATTGTTGTTCCGATTTTGGACAAACTTGAAGGGACCAAAGGCACCCCCGCGTGTTGAAACGAAACGTCTCATTACCACGCATTCTTGATAATTTATTTGTGTACAACAATAACTACGGGAGATCGTTCTTACGACCAGCGCGTCTGACAGATTAGGCTGATTAGCGCTCACGATCACCGCGATTATCGGGCCGAAGGATTTGCTTCCCCTCCGTTGACCGATTCATTCAAACTCCACTATTAGTTATATATTTTATCATTAATCATTTGGCATTCAAGGTCTCGTGCTAATAGTAACAAAGATCATGAGATATTGATGTAAGCAGTGCGGCCAAGTGCCTGCAGCCTGGCAGTGCAGTATTACCACGATTGTCACGCCGACTGTCACGATCCTCGTTGCCTCTTGTCGTCCCCACGGATCACTGAGTCTTCTGTTGCAGCCTGTCTGGGAACCCTTTAGAATGACGAATATCTCTACAGACCAGTCTGATTTCGATTTCTGGGAGTTCGTGTCTTGTGCGAAATGTCAACTACTCTTTTCTCTGGATGCTGGAGCGCTTGTTCCATTTTGGCTGACAGAGTGTGGTCATGTCATATGCAACAATCACCTTAGTCTGCAGTCCTCAACCATCCCTTAAGGCCTAATCGTTCTAATGTTGGACTCCCTGATCAAATAGATCCCGACCAGAGTTGCAGTCAATGTGGCACACAGGGAATTCAGCTGGCTCCTCTGCAACGAGAGGTCTGTTCATGAAGCTGTTTGGAAGATATATGATAATCAACGATGTGACAGATGGAGGCTCCTATGTCAGAATGGTTTCGTTCTGTCCCCATGTCGCTCAATGCCATTGCGTTTACGGCCAAGGTGCCTTGAACTTGTAGTCTCCTTTTCAGGCTATGATGATTTGACCTATCGATCGCAGTTTCAGCAGGAAACCATGGCCTCACAAATCCGATATTACAAAACAAGGCATCAACAACTTAAACATTTTGTAGAGCGCCTCAAGCGCGATGTGGCTGAACTTAAGAAGTACATGTTCACGTCGACTCAATGGCACTCTCAAGTTTCATGCCTGACAGCGTTATCCTCACTTCAGAACTAATGGCGTTCTTCAAAGTGAAAACGACCAATTACGAATGCAAATGGATCACAGACATGATGGTCAGTTTCCTTCCAACGCTTTCAACTCGAATGGAAAGCGTCAGATGTCGACGCACCAGTAATCTCCTGCACTCTTATATTCTCCTACTCCTCACTGATTGTGCGAAGGTTCGATTACAGCAACAGACGGCCGACGACCAACTCGAGCCCTCACTCCATACCCACACCCTTAGGTCCGAATAGACTAACTCTGGCTCCCGGACAACAACTTCCAGAGCTATCTTCACGCGAGCAACACAACCCAGGACTCAATCGATCCCATGCTTGTGGGCAGGAGAATCAAGGCCACTTCGCCAACACACTGCAGCAGCGGCCAACTTCAAGTCGATCGCTCGAGTAAGTTCGAGTAGGAGGCGCATATATTTGCTGAAAATATGTCAGGCAATATGTGTATGTGCCTCCAGATACATCCAAGTTCCAAGGTCAACAATCATCTTACCCGCATGCCGACCTAACGACTGTCCAAAACACTAATCAGTTACAGAGTGAGGTCCCCCAACAGGGGCGAAATCAAGGCCAACCTGCGATGCCTCCGACTTCACGATTCACACCAGCACTTGGCTCTAAGGCGCAATTCCCGAGTAATGGCACAATGGAACAAGCATTTTCGCGACAAAGCAACATGGGCCCCCCGCCAACACCGCAACGGTTTCGCGCCCAAAAGAGCAACACCTCAAATAAGACTGAAAACCTACTAGCAAGGAACAAATCAACGAATCATCTTTTCCCTCCGCCAAGCCGGAGTCGACAGCAGTTACAAAATACAGATATAACGATTCCGGGTACTTCGCATCAACAGTCGGCATCTCAAAGGTTTCTACAATTATCCTCGACTTCTAATCCAAGAGGATCGGGTTCGTGGCCAGTGATCAATACCGTGCGAGGAGAGCACAGAGTGCCGTTCGTTCCTGAAGGCGCTGCCAGTCTTAAGTATTTAAGTAGTTGATAGGCTTCGAATTCTTTTGCCATAAATTTGACCCCTTTATTGTATCCAAAAAATTGGCTTGATGATAATCAATATTAGTCTTGGCGGTTGCTGCGCCTGAGGCAGCGCCTCAGTCACTGCTCGTGACTCAGACATAGCCTTATACTCGTCTCTTTATTTTCCCTCCCATCATATACGTAGCCCACTATACCGTCACTGCAGCGCAACTTGATTCAGTTCTTTGACGACCTCACGATTCTACATTAATCAGTTCGGTCTAGCAACATGTCATACCAAGACCCCTATTACGCTGGTCATCATGCTGCAGGGGCAAGTACTCAATATCTGGGTAATCAACCGCAAGCTGTTGGAGCATCGCAAGAGTATCACAACTCTTACAATCCAAGTGGACAGCCGTACACAGACGAGGGTCAGAACCAGGCAGCGCTTTACAATAATTACCCTCCACCGCAAAGGGAACCCACTTTGTCTTCTAGCGGGAACAAACCGTCAGTGTCCGTCGTTCCTGTGCGGAGAGAGAGTAGCGGGTTCGAACAAGGAGAGTTTACGCCAGGTGCAATGGCTCCAGCAGGTCGCAAGTGAGTTCATTCAAGCACCCTCCGCCGACCCTCAATTTACTTATTTCTTTTTTCTTCCAGAAGCCAATCTGCTCAGGCATTGAGAGAGTACCGCTACGACCGAGGCAACTCGTGCACTAAGGTATATCTATTCCTAAGACCTTGTCTGACTGCACAACTTGATCTCACTTCTCCGTGAAAGGGCGGTCCATTGCGATGCTTTGGTAGAATCTGTTGCTGCTCGCTTATGACAACTGTGTTCTTGTTTGTGAGCATAGTCCTCGCTCTTGCTTTGGTAAGTACTCTTGTTGTCTCTTGATCTCATGGATTTTGATGATGCTTGTGCAGTGGATTCGACCGCCGAGCATAACCATCGGATCAGCAAACACTATGTTAGGACCTACTGGTAATGCGGTAAGACAGTTTATAACGACAACCTCTGAAAGGGTTTTAATTCGGAGAACAATCTAGATTCAAACCACGAACGACGGACTAACCGTCAATATGGGTGTGAACATTTCGTGCGTAAAACATCTTAACACCTTGCCATAAACTCTTGTTTATCAACCTTTAGTGTCGCCAACCCTAACTACTTTTCCGTTGCCCTCAGTAAAATTCAAGCAGAGGTGGGTTTGCTCTTAGTTTTTTTTTGTCAATATTCTGCTTACAACGCTTAAGATCTTTTATCCGATCAATAACACGCCAGTGGGAGGAGGCTCCACAACCAATATCGTTTTCAACTCGCATTCCCAAACGAACTTTACTTTCCCTTTCAATTTGAGCTACAACTCCACACGAGACCCAACAGGCGCCGTGATCACTGATTTGGCTAACAAGTGTGGGGCGGCGGGCGGCACCAAGTCGAATCTTAACATCAGTTATAAGATCACTGTGAGTGTATCAGATGCTGTTAGCAGAACCTGGGAGTCCTCAATACTTTTGGTTTATTTAGTTGGTTATCCGCATCCTTATGGTCACCGTATCGCCTGTTATATCGAATCAATTCAATTTCCCTTGTCCAATCTCAGCTTCAGATATCAACGTACGTTTCCTTCGTTTTCAGCTGTACGGGATCATAATATCTTTCACAAACAGAAACTCTTGGGCGGGAAAACTTGATAAGATATCATTTAAACGAGCATTGCATTGTTGCAGCACTCTCCATCTACCCACAATCTGGCGTTGAACTTATTTTACATGGGACTTTTATTTACTTGCATGTATTATAAAGCATGCGGCATTAAAAGCTTTTGTGGTGTTGTCATTGATCTCACCTGCAGGCTCTTTCAACAAATAAATTGCTTTGGTGTAAAAATCAAACAAGATATTTGTAAATCATATACCCCCCAGAGACTTTGCGTTTACTAGATAACCCAGTCTGTTGGTGAGCGAACCGGCCGTTCCACCTCATTCATATATCTGGAATAGAACTTGTGACTATTGCAGTGTTGTCGCGAGCCTCGGTCCTGGAAAGATGCATACCATATAATGTACGGACCGTGCAGCTTCTTTTTTAACTTAGCTCTTCTTTGGCGACACACGTCAAGTGGGGCAAGATCATGTGACTGAGCGATAATCTTTTGGAATGCCAGTTTATAAATAGTCCAACCTTTTAAATGTGTCCCGAAACCTTCCCCAACCATGACTACTACTAGTACATATGCCTTGCTTCAGTCCTTTGTTGGGGGGTTCACTATCCCCATAGCAGCTCATGCCCTTTTACTTCTCAACGGGAATATCTTCGGCATATCTGGCTTTATCCATTGTGCTGTAAGAGGCCATGTCCAGGATGTCGTGAGCCTTTCGGGACTTATCTTGGGTGGCGTATCAGCAGCCTGGTTGGAGGCAAAGGGTCCCGTACCCCTCTCGCTTTCCTTTCGGCAAATTTTGCTCTCAGGATTCTTAATTGGACTTGGATCAAAGGTGCCGATTTCCAACAAATACTGCTTGTGTAGTTCACCTTCACTTAAGCTATTTAGTTAGCCAATGGTTGCACCTCAGGGTATGTGCAGAAAATAGGTAGTACGATTGTTAGCTCAAAGGCCGTTACCTATTAAACAGACACATGATCTGTGGTATTTCACGACTCTCAGTTCGGTATGTATAGTGCTTTTCAAGTTCGTAAAAGAACAACTTACCACCCTATAATGCAGCTCAATAGCGGCGACTGCAACCTTCTTCTTCACCGGTGTAATAACTGCTAGAATTCTGCATGGAGATGACCTGCAGCCTAGCGCAACCGTTATGGATTGGACCCTTGGTAACAGAGGTATTAAACTTCTCGCCCTTCAAGCCATCCCACTATCTTTGAATCTCTTATTATATGCGCTGGTAAGCTAATTCATTTCGTACATTGATTCTATGATTCTAGTTTCTTTTTCAATTTAGGCGTCATCCGTGGACAAACCCATAGTTAAATCGACGTCTGAGCCGAACTTTGTCAATCAGCCCCAGTCTAATCTCCGTATACTCGCCCGTCTATTCACAAGCTTCCAATTCGCTCTAGCACTTCATCTTTCTAATTTAAATGATGCGCGCAGGGTGCTTTCGTTCTTGCTCCTTCCATTCCACCCCGCCTTCGATCCTTCGCTTGCTCTTGTCGCCGCTGGCGCGTTGCCCATCGGTATTTTTCTCTACCACTCCGTGCGAGGAAGTGGACGTGCTCGGCTAGGAGGCACAACGTTAGTGGAACCCGGCAAGGTTGACGCCAGGCTGTTGATTGGGTCAGCCGTCTTCGGCATTGGTTGGGGTATGGCGGGCATATGTCGTAAGCTACCACAATCTATCATGACCTACATCTTCGTGCTAAGTGCGTTTGATAGCTGGCCCTGCTCTTGTCAACTTCGGTTTATCATTAGGCATTGGTGCCCATGCCCGTGAAATAGCCCCTTTCGCTGGTTGGCTCGTATCCATGGCGCTTGGCGGATTTCTTGTGTAGGCACCCTCAAGTTCAGAAAATTTGTAGGTGCCGCAGGGGTCATTGATGAACTCCCTATTGCACTCTATCATTCATGGAATTATAATTTCAATCAACCCTAAGTCTTGATTAAGCTTGATTGACGACGACGATGACGACGATCTGAATCTTCGAAGTGGGGATCAACCTTCTTTACAAGAAAAGGTATAGCTACAAAGCCCTATCACCATCAACTGCTAAGTATTTTGCTAAGGGTTACAATACCGGGATGCTCATGAATCTGACAGAATTCATAAGTAACGCTACGAAGCAACGCTAGCGCTTGCGTTCGCTGCTGAAGGCACGATAGAATTCACGGGCTGTTTGGGTCTACTTCGACCCCACTTTACTGCGATCAGTTCCCCATCGATCTCTAAACCATGAGACCAAGCTTGGACAGCGGTTTCTGCTACAGCACGTTCCTTGAAGTTGACAAACGCACACCTAGCATATGACAAGTAAGAACATTATCTTTTGGAATAAGAAAACTGAACGAACCGCGTCTTTTCCACATGGACGATTGATTTAAGTTGTGTCGGTTGAACGCTAGGCAAAGACTGTAGAACATGGGTGCGAATGCTTAATTCAGTGGAGGTTGTTGGGAGAGATGAAAGGAATAGTGAAGTCTGCCGAAGTTGTTAGATTGGGTAAATTTATTAGATCTTTAAAATCCACGTACAATTGTCACATCGTCTGGTGGTTTTAAACCTTGACTTTCTGCGTGAGTCGACAGAATCTTGCGTGCAACAGGATCCGCTCGTCCATGGTACCGATCCTGTAAGTTTTGATTGGAGAGGTCATTGTCAACAGGTATTTCGTGACGATAGGGACATTCTGTCCCTCTTTTACAATCTCCTTTGACGAAAAACGAACAGACATGTGGACGATTGCGTTTGTAGTAGGGGTCTGTTCTTGCTAGTTGTTTTAGCATCTCTTTCCCTGCTGATGCCGTGCGTCCTGAATCAAGTCCTGACTTGTTACCGTCCAACTGTATATTATTGTCTGTCAGACATGCATGGAGATTCAAAAAAAAGTATGACTCACCTTGCCCTCCATGTTTTGAGCATAGTATTCCCGGTTGATATCGCTCGTAGGAGCTTCATTCTGTATTCCCAACGCCGTATCCCTCACTTGAGTAGGTAGGCCGTATTCGAGATCCAGCAGACATGTCTGGCACACGTTCTTGATTTTAGCACAAGTTTGGCAAATGACGGTCGTTTTAAAGCGCGCTCCTGAACCAGGGTTCCATCGGAACACAGTGAATGGTCGTGCACATGTACCGCATGAACGACCGTATTCTTGCTTTGACTAAGGAGAGTGAAAGGATTAGCTACAATGAAGAACAAGGGGTTAAAATGATCCATGCCATTCGGATGAAGGGGTTGTCGCCTAAACCTAATCGGCAAATTGGCGTTAGTTGGTATGGGTGGGTTATATATGAGATAACTCACATGTTTCGCACAGGATAGGGAACTCACTCTGTTCCCATCCTGCTTTATTGATGTCAGCCTTGGGTGGCATAGTGGTTGGTGTCGAAAGATGGGATACTGCATGTTGGGTCATGATCGAGATGACAAATCCATCAAATCTCGCTCCTCCATATGGACGACTACGAGCGAATTAAAAGAATTGGCGGAGGTTCTCTCCTCATCGCCTGGCAACTCCAGGATAAGAACGTTTTAATCGTTGGCGGCGGTGAAGTTGCTTCACAACGCCTCGAGTCCATTCTTACAGCAGATGCCAATATCACACTACTTTCGCCAGAAAAAGGTCTGCACCCTTTCACTAGACGCCTCATCACACTTCGACAGGACCGTATCACATACCATGACCGCCCATTCCAAGGACCCGAAGAATTGGACAATATGGATATGGTTCTCACCGCCATAGACGATAATGAACTATCTCACAGAATCGTTATGATCAGCCGCGAAAGACGTATCCCTGTGAACGCTGCAGACATCCCAAACCTGTGCGACTTTTATTTTGGAGCTCAAATACGCGATGGCCCTTTGCAAATAATGATTTCGACAAATGGCAATGGGCCTCGTATGGCTGCTCTCATCAAAGCTAGGTTGCAAAAGGGACTATCAGGCCTTGAAGGTGAAGCCATCGCCAAGGTCGGACAGTTGAGGAATAAACTCAAAGAAAGGGCTCCTGGGGTTGGAGGACCATTGGGCCGAGAAAGAATGAAGTGGATGACCAAACTATGCAACCAATGGGAAATGGAGGATTTCACATCTTTGGACAATGCCATGATGGATAACTTATTGGATGAAGGTTGGGAGAAAAACAGACGTATACCAACAGTGCAGGAAGTTGGAGGACCTCCGAAACAGAGGAAAGCCATCGAATTTCAGTTCTTGCCTTTAGCCACCGCATTTTTAGTTGGAACAGTTACGGCTGGCTTATTACTTGTGTGTCGACAGAGAAGATGAATATTACAGATGTATTCTTGACATATCAGTAAAATCTGGTACGGTGCATTCCTTGACGCAACTGCCAGATTAGCTGCACTCAGCTGAGTGCCAATCACCACCAGTATAAAGTCAATGGGGTGTCGGTGTCCTGCTCTGACCGAATGCACAGAAGAGTGAAAATATGAATGCGAGTGTGAAGGTATCACAACGATCATGCTAGCGTCCGATTTGCATTGACGTATCCAGTTCCGTAGCATGAGTATAACAGTTGCGAAGAGTCCGGATTCAAAGGGTCGGCAGCGACAATTTTGAATGATGTGCCAAAGAACGCTTGTACGTCTCTCAGAAATTGAATCCTGTACAAGGTATGAGAAAACATTTGCAAATAAGCGGGGTTACGTACGTCTTGGCTGTCGGCTCACCCATACAACATCGACCGACATCTTCACTTCCTAGAACCATCATAAGTAACACCAGGGTTTGATGCTTCTGGTCAACACATCCCCCTTTTTCTACTTCTGCCAGAAGGGCACGCGTAGCCTTGAATCCAATGTCTTCTGGTGCAACCCCCGGTTCTGAAATAGCCTCAGCGCAGTGTATCCCAGATGTAGTTGACTCGACGAGGAGTGTCAGGGCATATCCAGGCGATCTACATGAGTTGTATGGTTACTGTAGTTCGTGAAAAGGTTAAGAGCCAAAAAAACTACTTACTTTCCACTCTCGTCACCTTTATACACATCTGAATAAAGGTAGACATCAGGTATATATCGATTCAATATTGACCGTGAGGCTTCAATCATGCGATTTGAGAATTGGGGGTTTACTCGAACAGCATGTCTATATGGATGAGTGTTAGCACAAGAAACAGTTCCGAGCAGAATGGACCCACGCGATCCCACGTATCCTTTTTATCTTGCCAGGGTCCACAAAATTAAGAGTTTTAACTTGTTTCACGATAGGACAGAGGAATTGGACTTCCCCACCACCTCCAGGAGGGGCACCTCGTCTTTTTATCTTTGAGTACAAGAAGTAAGCGCGTCATTCACCATCTGTATTGCGATCATTACCTTGAGCTCTAATCCTTCAGAAAGGCCAAACAGCTGCAAGTGGGGGAGTGTCACTGTCCGCAGAATATCTGCCTAATAATGAAGACACTTAAAAAACTGATGCAGAGCGACAATTAAAGAACGCACGGAAAGATCATGCTCATCCGTGGTGATCCCTTTCAAAGTCAAATGCATTGATTTCTTTGCGAATGGCGCGAGTCTGACAATCGGCTCCAAAAAGTAACCAATGGATCTGGAAGTGGGACAATCATGTTGCAGGGTACCTCCAAGAATGATGCCTGGCCTCAGCAGGATGGCAGTACCTATAAGATAAGGCTTGTAAATTTGTTTACTTCGCTTTTCATCGAAGCAGAGGCAAGACGCCATACCTGTTACTGAAATCTCAATGACGGTACCATTGGTCGCTTTTTCAAGGAGTCGCAAAAGACTGATTTCATAATCTGCAAGATACGTTTAAAAGAAACGTATGAATTTAAATTTGGCACACCTCGTAAACCAGGATTTTGGTCGTCGGAACGAATTTTATCTATTCGTACATGTTTTCCGCTGAGTATTGACAATACCAGACGACTTCGGAGATGTTGATGACCACTGAAATGGACGATAGAGCTGGGTTGGGACATGTACGCGGACAAGAAATTTGATGCTTACATCATAGACCCTTGGACTTTGACCGTACCATCCTTAATGGCTTCATCATCCACAGACTGGCCTGGTAGATATTATCACATAGATCAGGTCTTGAACACTCCTGGTCCTCGAACAGATCCTGAGTTCCTAGCTGGCGATGGTGTACGCGGTTGCTGCTTTGATACCCTCAATCTCATCCTCACACCCCTTGCGTCTAGGTAAAAAACTTTTTGCGAAATCAATCCAAGATCTTGGTTATTGGCGCCGGCGGTCTGGGCTGTGAAATTTTGGCCAATTTGGCGCTTACTGGTTTCAAGGACATTCACGTTATTGATATGGATACAATCGACATCAGCAATCTCAACCGGCAGTTTTTGTTCAGGTAAATTCCGTTGGATCACCCCTTGTCAGGCCTTTTTTTTAAAATTGACTATGGATTCGATATAGACCGAAAGATGTAGGACAACCTAAAGCAACAGTGGCGGCGGAATTCATCATGAAACGTGTTCCTGGCGTGAAAGTAACACCGTCAGTTTTTTTGCTCATTTATGCCGCCTGCAAAAATCTGATATTCGACTCATTACCAGATATTTTGGTAGAATCCAGGACAAAGACGACGAATATTACCTTCAGTTTAATCTGGTGATCTGTGGTCTTGACTCTGTCGAAGCACGGCGATGGATGAATGCGACTCTAGTCAATTTGGTCGATCCCGAAAATCCAGAAAGTCTGAAACCTATGATCGATGGAGGGACTGAAGGTTTTTTCCCTTCTTTCTTAATATTGACTACTTCGTCTGATTACTGTTGTAGGGTTTAAGGGTCAAGCTCGCGTCATTCTCCCAACACTTACTTCATGCTACGAATGCTCGCTTGACATGCTCAACAAACCAACTGCCTTCCCAATTTGCACGATTGCCAACACACCTCGACTACCAGAACATTGTATAGAATGGGCTTCGGTATTGGAATGGCCGAGAGTCCAAGGAGGTTTGATCCATCTTTCTGAGACCTAAAATGACAAATGGCTTACTCTGCAATGTATAGATAAGAAAATGGACACCGATGACCCGGAGCACATCGGCTGGCTTTATAAAGTGGCAGCTGCTCGAGCTGCAGAATTCAAGATAGAAGGTGTAACATGGTCTCTAACTCAAGGCGTAGTTAAGAATATCATTCCTGCTATCGCATCCACGAACGCCATCATCGCGGGTTTGCAACACTTCCCTAGCCCTAATTCATTCTTCTCCCTTACATTTTCCCTCTGTTTTCACACATAGCTGCATGCTGCAACGAAGCATTCAAGATCGCCACCAGCTCTGCAGCTTACCTCAACAATTATTTCATGCTCATCGGAACGGATGGCATTTATTCGTATACATTCGAACATGAGAAACGCGATGATTGTCCTGTGTGTGGTGGCGAGGCGTTAGAAATGACCATCAACCCGGAGTCAACCGTGGAACAGCTCATTGAGTTGCTGGTGGAGAAACAGGACATGTACGTCGCCATTTCTACATATTAGATCAGCATAAGCTTACTGCTTCCCTCACTAATGAAAGTCAAATCAAGAAACCATCATTATCGACACCCACGAAGCAGATTTATTTGCAGGCACCACTACAACTTGAAGAAGCTACGCGTCCAAACCTGGAAAGGAAAGTGTCAGAGTTGGTACCACCAGGAGGGGAGGTTACGGTCACAGCCAGCACCCTGCCTTTTAGCCTGTCCCTGCGTATTTCTTATTCAACGTGATTAAACGTTTTTCCAATTCTTTACTGTACATCACTCATTTTGCATTCTATGTACATGATTAGATGATAATGATATTAATAACACATAAATTTCTACAAGGTACTGCAAGACGAGTATGCATGTCCAAAAGCTACTTGTAGATGATGACCACTCTGCCATAATCCCCATCACCCTCTCCGCCTCCTATACTAAGCAACCACTGTTCGAGTAACGGCCAACCAGCCTCGAACTTCACAGACAGCTCATCCGTATGATGTTCGCCATCAAGGAGCGGTAATAACCCCGAAGGAATGGCTAATTGTCCCCCATGTCCCGGGTTAGTGTGAGGAAGTTGTGAAGATTGTCTAGTCGGACGTGAAGGTGTGAGAATATGCTTGGGTATATTAGGTGATGGCGGTGGTACAGCTGGTGAAACGAGGGATTGTCGGCGAGATGTCGACCTCCTGTTTCCGAGGCCTTTTGGTGGACTCTCTTGGGATGATAAAGAAACTTGAGTGGTCGAGGACGTAGCAGCAGCAGCATCGGCGCTGCTAACAGGCATTGTAGTGGCCACAGTTTTCGTCGTCATCGTCGTCATTGTTGTTGGATTCTGTATGTTCTCTGGTCGACCGTTTATCCAAGATGTCCGAGGACTGGAGAGCGAAGTTGTTGTTGATGTGGTTTTCTGCATATCTCTGCCTCGTAGTTGTTCAAGCACCCTCTCAGCTGCACTGGCTCTTCTTGCCCGATGCGATTGAGAGATGATCACGGGAGATGCGGACGGTGGAGGGACTTCCGTGGCACCAGAAGGTTCAAGAGGAAGAGATGGTAATCCAGTTTGACCTGGATGGTAAGGAGCGTGAGTCGTAGATGAATCTTCAGGTGCGGTGTTATAAACAGGAAATCGAATATTTGCGCCAGAGAAACTTTTCGCTCGTTTGCGCACAATTGTCGGGTTTGAAGGGTCTGTGGATGGGTATAACGATTCGAGCTGTGATGGTAGATAGACTGGATACCGATGTACTCTCCTTAGGAATCCCTGAAGGAGTTATTGACTAGTTAGCAGATGGTCTGTTTGCAAGCATAAGTCGTACTTTGATTACACCAAAACTTGTAAATCTTCGGACGTCAATGCCGAGACCCTCGACAGAATGTGCTTCCATCCATTCAAAAATCGTCTTCCCAGGTTTCAGTCTTGAGTAAAGATGAAGCAGCTTAGGCCAGTCAGGAATGCTGCATCCTAGAGAACAACTGATTATAAGATAGGAAAGAGGATTCGAGGCATGGTACAAACCTGACTTTGTAACGTAGGGACCACATTCCTCTTTGACATGTATTTCATCTGCTAACCACTGTATACTTTTACGAAGGGTGTACATGTTTGAGTGTTGGAAGATGTCTATTGTCATAATCACTTGGTAATAACTGAGGCATAATTCAGGACGCGAGTCCAAAAGAAAGAAAAAACTTACAGCAAATGAGAGATTGCTTGACGTGTCAAGGAGATATCGCAATCGGCCAAGTGGGCAATGCGACTAACGTGGTTGACTCCGTTAATGTGCTCAACAACCTAACAATTTGTTTAGGGGCAGATTCGATGGGCAGAAGTGCGGATGAACCTTGATCATGGTTAAGTCCCAGTTCTCTTTTAGCCTTTTCGCCAAGTTTATAAGAGCAAGAGGTACCATCCAATCTTTGACTTGGGGCGGATTTGGGTAGAAAGGAAAGATCTTGAGTTCAATAGAGTTGAACTGGTCAATGGGGATTGAAGTCTCCGAGTATGAATTTAGGTCTTCGTATAACTGTTCTAGAATGGCGTGTACGGCCGGCGAGGTTTGAAGTGAAGATAGAAAACCCGATTCTTCCTGATATGAGCATCTCAGAGGACGACAACGACGAATCCATGTTAAAACTTACCTCACAGGATTTCAACACGCGACTTACTTTTCGTACTATCGGCTCATAACAACTTAGGTCGGCCTCGCGTTCAAAGACAAAGCAAAGATTGTAACGAAAGTAATTTCTCTCATATTTGCCTTTGAGTTCAACAGGAAATCCAATGATACGATGCCGTCTCGTGGAGCATGTTACGAGTCTTCCGCACAATGCTGGGGGAGGTATGACATACATAGAGATGTCATTAAAGTTAAATAGGGTGCGTTGAGAAGAGCTGGAGTGCTTCTGCAGTGAGGTAAAGTACCGACCACCTGGACGGTAATAATCCGTTGGCGAGACTAGAGAGGTACTGGAGTTACGAGAAGTCAGACCATTTCCAATAGACAGAGTAGGCGGCAGAGGGGGAGTATCCGAGGAAGGCGTCGAGGGCAGCGACGAGTTCCCATTGACAACAGAGGCGGGGCCAGCTGCAGGAACAGCGATGAGCCCTTCTGGGACTTGGTACACGATTTTGGGCCCTTGCCTTACATCGAAGACGGCGTAGAAGACTGACTGTATGCGCGGTAAAAAAGAGTCACCTTCAGCCATGGAGGTGGGGATTATGTACAAAGAACTAGGTTCTGACCTCAACCACGATGTCCTTTCACAGTATACCCCTCCCCACCGCTCAACTTTCGCTAACAGCTGTTCTCAAGTGTGGTCAATCTTTTCGCTGGTCCACACTTACTCCAGTCGAATCCACAACGCCAGTAGAATACCGTCTCTGCCTAAAGGACCGTGTCGTCTGTCTGCGCCAGTCTTCTGACACCCTTTTCTACCGCTCTGTATTTCCAGATCCTCAACCACCGCTTCACAAATATGCTGAACGGGAAACGGAAACCCTGGAATGGCTGAAAGATTATTTTCAACTTAACATTGACCTTGTGGAACTCTATAAACTGTGGGCTCAGAGAGACCCAGTCTTTGCTAAATTCCAGGAAAGGTTTAAAGGCATCCGCATGTTGCGCCAGGACCCTTGGGAAAACCTCATTTCGTCCGTTCTACCCCTTCGTTTTTGTGCCAGCCTGGTTCACAAATACTCTGACCCAGGTTTATATGCTCTTCTAATAACAATATATCACGCATCACAAAGATGGTTCAAAACCTCTGCAACCAATATTCACCTCCTTTGCTATCCATACCCCACCCATTTTGCCCTACAGAAGCTCACACTTACCATCCCTTTCCACCGCCCTCAGCACTGTGTGGCTCAGGTGTTGGCTTGAAATTGAGATCCTTAGGCTTTGGCTACCGCGCAGATTATATACAGCGCACCGCAAAGATGCTTGTTGATAGCCACGGGCTAGGCGCGCCTCTACCGCGAAATGATTTCAAAGAAGCATCTGAACTATGGCTAAGGCGACTTAGGGACATGAGTACCACCGAAGCGAGGGAAGAGCTTCTGAAATTTGTTGGTGTTGGCAGAAAAGTCGCCGACTGCATTTTATTGATGAGTCTTGACAAGGTACTTTCCGATATTCGATCCTATATCTGAACTTACCTTTCGTCTCATTTTCTTAGAAAGAAGTTGTACCTGTTGATACTCATGTCCATCAAATTGCTCTCAAACATTATAGCTTCAAGAGTACGAGTCGCGGGAAGGGGAAAGCGACAATGACACCCAAGCTTTACGAGGAAGTAAATACTAAGTTTTTCTCCATCTGGGGAGATTACGCAGGCTGGGCCCACTCTGTTGGTTTTCGCCTTCCCAGTTTTTTTAAAAAAAATATTCATTCATTATTCCTCCAGGTTCTATTTACAGCAGATCTCAAATCATTCTCTTCCTACGGTCTAGAAGCTCCACCTTCGGCGCCATCGTCCTCCGATTCACGAACACCAGAAGAAAAAACTGAGAAACATCTGCCACCACTGCAGTCGGTCTTGCGCCTTCAAACGCCTCCTGTTACGCCTTCAGTCTCCCCTCTCAAACGAAAATGGGATCCTGAGCTAGGAAATCATGTGGAGATCTCACCGCAGAATATCTCTGAACTTTGTCTAGAAGCTGCAGAATCTTGGAACCTTGCTGATCGGGTCAAAAAGAGGAGACGTTACTGATACATATTTTCTTTCTTGCTGCGCTGCGTTATAAAATTTGACCAAAGTGTCTATGAACAATGGAAGAGAGTAGCTGGCGTACAAGCGTACCAACTGTAATAATAATATTTTGTTAACTTGATCTGACTGGGGCGTGACATACTGCTGGAACACCATGTCAACTTTGACAATCCTATACAAACGTATTCTTGCTAATGCATCGAAGGCATCGAATCTTCCAGAAATAGAGGATGAGACTCAAGTTTGTTATAACGAGATCTCCAACAGCATTTTGACATTGATGAGGTTCTTGGGGACTAGAATATCGTCGTGGATTGCCTGCAAGACCTTCAAATCTTACACAAACGCATCATCGAACTCTCAATATTCAGCCCAAACGAAACGCTCGAAGATATATCTACACAGGATCTCATATATCTAACCGTGCCGTACATCGTTTCCGAGTTACAGGGCCGACTCAAAACCACCGATAGAGTGGAACGGCTCAACTTGCTCGACCAAACTGAGGTGCGGCCTGCTCCCTCAATACATTTATTTTACCCGCAAAAATGTGACAAGTTGACTAGCTTATTTTCTTAGAAATATGTGCAAAGCTTTATTGAGCTTATGGATAGATATAAGATCGTCTCTGAGGAGGAACGCGCTCTTTTTGATCAACGAGTAGTGGATTCAGTTGACTATTCGAAACGTCGTGAACTGAGGATCAATCAGTATAAGAAGGAGAAGGAGCTGAGGGCAAGAATAGAGGTGAAATTATCTTGTTGTTCCTTTCCAAGGTGATTGACTTGTACTCGTACAGAAACTTCGGAAGGAGAGAGGACACAGACAAATCCCGGTATCAGAGGACACTTTAACCGACTTTGATCTCCTATCTTCCCTTCTGCCCTCCCCTTCATCAACAAAAAATGAAGGAGAAGAATTGGACTCGGCAGTAGATGAGATCCTCCGAGAAACAATCCTCCTTCTCCTCCGTCTATTATATGTTCAATCAAATACACAACTGCAAAGCATGAAACAAGAACTAGAACTTCTCCGAAATGCTCCTCCTAGCCCAATCCACTCGCCTCCCAGAGACATCGAAGATTCAAGGGTAAACCAAAAGGAAAAGGAAAATGAGATGTGGAAATTGGATATTCTTGTTCCTGGTGGTCCAGATGGTAAAGGACCGTTGTTGGATCTTACTGGAAAGGTAAGCAATTGTATCTCAATGGGTTCCGTAAAAAAAATTTGATTAATAAAATAACAGCCCCTAAGGCCATTCACAATCCTTCCCTCGGATGCGGGTGAACGTGCAAGATTTCAAAGTCAAGTGTTTGGTCCCAGTCATAGATTACCAACGATGTCTATCGACGAGTATTTGGAAATTGAACGACAGCGGGGGAATATCATTACGGGAGGAGGGTGCGGATTTTTTTTGCTACGCTCTCTATCCTATGATCTTATGATTTTGGCCGATAATTTACAGTCCAGCATCTCAATCTGCTCCAACGTCGTCTGAACAACTCGCGATTGATGCAGAAATGGATGGAACTGCGGAGGGTGAATTAAAAGCAGAGGAAAAGAGGAAGAAGGATGAGAGTTGGGCGATGTATACGGATGAAAATCCTCGAGGTGCTGGTAATACAATGAATAGAGGCTAAAGAGCAAGTGATCAATGGAACCTGCATTGTCTAGTGAGTACATAAGGAAATGACATGAATGTTCCATTTTCTGAAATTATTCACTATGCTTCCTCACTCCTCAGAGACTCCATGATGATAAGATCATACAAGTGTAAATACAGATCGTGATAGAATCATAACGAGACTGTTAACAATTGCACTGAGATGCCTCAGGCACTTCCGTACTTGGCGTCGTCACATCAATCTCTGAAAAGCACAAGTCAGGTAGCGTTTAGCAAACTAGACAAGGAACTTGCTTGTGTTAGCATCTGCTTGGCCCTCCTTCTCCATACCTGGTAACGACATGGCAATTTTCTTGAACAAACTTTTAACGTTGTGGCCCGCCTTTGCCGACGTTTCCATGAACATGATGTTCATTTGCGTGGATTTTGTCGTTGCTTCTTCTAGTGTTACCTGTCTAAAAGTATGGGGGTTGTTCAGCAGGAGAAGACGACCCACACACTAAGTCAACCGTACCGTTTGTCAGACAGGTCTGCTTTGTTTCCCACTAGCACAATGATGACATCGTTCCCTCGTTCCGACCGCACGTCATCTATCCATTTTGTTGTCGACAAAAATGATTGGCGATCTAAACCCAATCAAGAGTCATAAGAAATGTGTGGATTTCGGATAGAGAAGGGTATGGTAGCGTACTCGTGATGTCGAAGACGACAATGGCTACCGACGAATCTCGAATATACGAAGGTATCAGAGAACGAAACCGCTCCTATAAAACATTCAATGATCAGAATTTCGGTCACATATAAGGCTCCTACTGACCTGGCCAGCAGTATCCCATAGTTGTAGTCTGACGGTCCGGTCTTCCAAATACATAGTCTTGCTGAGGAAATCGATGCCAATAGTGGCTTGATATGTATTGTCGAATGTATCATACATAAATCTAAGATAGTCAACGATGAAAATTCACCAGTTACTAAGGATTTCCGACGCACCTAGTAATAAGACTCGTTTTCCCGACGCTCTGGTCGCCAAGCAGAACGATCTTCGTTCGTTTTGGCGGTGACGAGGAGAAGTCTGCGGAGACTGGTGTAGAAGCTGAATCTGACATTGGGATGATATGGAAAGTGTCGCGATTGGAGAGAAACACAAGCCTAGAGACAGTCAAAATTTTGAACTGGCACAGTGGCAGTCCAGCTCTCCAAGCCTTGGGAAATGGCATATCACGTGAACTCCTGTCTTTAATCGCGACTTGGTAGTGGTAATTGTTCATTCACCTCATCTTCAATATCATGAAGCTTTCGGATCAGATAAAACAGATAAATGCTTGTGATGACTCTCAGCCATTTTACACTCTTGAATTCTTTCCACCGAGGACTGATCAGGTTCGACTTAGCGAACTCCCAAATCATGCTTTTTAGCTCACTAATCTCGCGCCATCCAGGGTTTTGACAATCTAATGTCTCGTATATCGCGATTATCTTCATTGAACCCTTTGGCGATAAGCGTTACGTGGGGTGCTGGAGGCTCAACCAAAGATAGAAGTCTTGAACTTGCTGGATTAACGCAAGCGGAGGGTTTGAATACGATACTCCACCTTACATGTACCAACATGGAACAAGGCCTTGTGGATGATGTGCTTCAGGTACCTTGCGACTTGTCATCAATTTATTTATTTATTTCTCAATATTACATCCAAAAGGCAGCCAAAAGGCAGGGAATACAGAACCTTCTTGCCCTTCGGGGAGGTCGGTCACGTTTACATATCGATTTTCACTTTTTTATGTTTGATTTTTGAAAGATCCACCACGAGGAGAAGAAGAATGGATCCCTTCCGATCCCCGCTTTACTCGAGCCGCCGATCTCGTTTCGTATATACGTTCGGTACCGGATTATTCTTCTTGGTTCTGCATAGGCGTTGCAGGTACTGATTTTTGCCTGAGGCTACCCTCAAGTCCACTTACATTTATTGTCTCAAGGTTATCCTGACGGTCATGCCGGTACTTCTATAGATGAAGACATTGAGATTGACAGACTCAAGATTAAGGTGGATGCGGGTGCTGACTTCATTGTCACCCAGCTTTTCTATGATGTAGACCACTTTCTTCCTTGGTACAGGAAGATTAGGCAAAAAGGTGAGTAGAGGATCACACCTGCTTTAATCATGATTAGAAGTCTTCCCAGGTATTGACATTCCAGTGATTCCGGGAATCATGCCAATCCAGACCTACTCCTCGTTTGCAAGAGTGGCAAAGTTATGCGGTGCAAGGGTACCTGACTCACTTTCCGCCGAACTGGCAAGGTTGAGTGTAAGGCTGTTTCAAAAGCACAAAAATTCCCACTTTATTTACTTATTCATCAGCATGACGATCAACTGGTCAAAGACTATGGTGTCACGCTGGCGGTGGACATGATTCAAAGGCTTCGGTCTGAAGGAGGTATCAATGGATTTCATTTTTGCACTTTGAACCTTGAGAAAAGTATACAGCGTATCTTGGAGACCTTGACGTGGACAGGGATTCACTCCTCTTTCGCTCTCAATAAACTCATAGTTGTGCGCATCATCTTTAAAGAATATGACTACGCAGTGCTGATCTTGAACGTTCAAGGAGACGCCCCCAGTCGGTACCCCGACAGGTCTAGTACCTAATGATTCAATGCTCTTGACCACTCCAACAAAAGCGACAGCTACGGCTACCACAACTTTGTCGAACATCTCCACGACAGAGGGTGAGGCTGGCCGTGGAGAGCTTAATAATGCTGCCACATGGGACGATTTTCCTAACGGACGCTTTGGAGATTTTAAAAGTCCTGCGTTTGGAAATCAAGATCCGTGGGGCGGATCAGGTATTTCGGTAAGGGATCTGTAGAAGAGTCGAGATCACTCCTTTTTTATGCCCCTTTTTTGCAGAGGAGCGAAGCCTTGGCGCAGTGGGGCAATCCGAAACAACTGGAAGACTTGACACGAATTTTCCTTGATCATCTGCATTCAAAGATACCATCAACACCTTTCTCGCCGACGCCACTGTCGAGAGAATCATTGATGATTCTTTCTCATCTCGAGAAGTTGACGAGGAGAGCTTGGTGGACCGTGGGCTCTCAGCCAGCTGTAGACGGTGCTAGCTCTTCAGATGAAGTTATGGGATGGGGACCGAGAGCAGGTTATGTGTTCCAAAAAGGCTTTGTAGAATTCTTTTGCGAAGAAAGTGATGTTGCTGTGATCGAAGAAATGATCAGAGAGAAGGGTAATGGTTGGGTGCATTATTTCGCGGGGAATTTTAAGGTTCGTAATTTTATTCTGACTTGACGGTTGCTTCCGTTCTCGATTGATTCTTCTCTTTGATTCAGGGAGATTGTCGTAGTAATGTGCCTAACGACGGTCGAAACGCGGTGACCTGGGGTGTTTTTCCTGGTCAAGAAATAGTGCAAACAACTATCATCGAGCGTGAGTCATTTCTGTCATGGAAGGTCAGTCTGGTGTTATGGCGTACCCGAACATATTATTCACAACCAAAAATAGGAGGAGGCATTTTCTATATGGACTGAGTGGGCCACATTTTACAGACCCGGTTCTGTAGAGAGAAGTATTCTTGAGGGCGTGAGGGACAATCAGTGGTTAGTGAGTGTGGTGCACCATGATTACAAAAATTCAGAGGCTCTGTGGACTTTTTTATTCGATGATCAACAGTCAACCTGAGAGAAATTAATAATTTAATGATGTCCAAGGAGCAAGGCATGAACTAACATATATATGGTAACATCTATCGCGTGTACGAGCGTAATAAATACTCCGAACTATTGTCTGAGGCGGCTGGCCAGGATCTCCACTCTGACGGTGTGAGGCAGAAATGGTTAGCAGTGTTAGGTGCGAGTACAACAATGGCTGGTAGGTGCTGGTCTCATTGACCGATATGTAGCCTCGTGTGGCCCGTACTGCCTGGACAGTATTATGCAAGTCGTGTGCGGATTTGCATGTCAGCAAGAGGATCAAAAACAATCTGATATAAAGATGTGTGCCGCTACCATCGGTGTTAGCTAGGTGTTAGCAGAAAGGATCGAGAATAATTACAACATAGCGAATTGACATCATATTATATCGGAAGGTTCCTCCTCAAAATCTTCAGTATCTCCTTCGTTCATTTCATCGTTGTCTTCGGTCTCTGCAGCTGCGTCTTCGTCGAGATCCTCCATGCTTGCGTCCATGTCCGGGGCAGATTCGTTTTCGCCATCGTCTTCCATAACCGACTGTGCAGCACCTGATTGCACTGAGGCTGATTCATCAGTTTCTTCTTCAGCCTATATGTACTATTTTAAGTCGCGAGTCCTAAGAGTATGACGCGAAGATGTACATCGTTCTTTTCTTCTTGTCGCGTAAGGGACCGACCGATAGGGACAAGAAAACCAAAACCTCGATTATGTACGCTCATGTTCTAGGGGGAAAGGACATGAGAAAAAGCGTGCTCGACGTGAAAATGACTTGCTAAATCCTCGAGCTCGTTCTCTTCATCGCTAAGATCGTCCATTTCGCGCTGAAGGTCCCGAAAAGCATTTATATGAGTGTAGACGCGTCGTTTTGAGAGAGGAATTGGATGAGGCTGAGGTGGTTTTGGAAGGAGAAGAGGGAAATTAGGTTCGCGGGGTAACAACGTCGGTGTTGCTCCAGACATAAGAATAGTGCCGTGGGAACAATTCTAACTCCGCTCAATGCCCCCATCACTCAGTTTAAACTTTAACCACAGAATCCCAACGGGCTTTGCCTTTGGCAAATGGTTTTTCCGAACCGTCCATGATCGATCCATGTTATATCTAGGACATGCTAATACCACAGTCCTTCCGACATAGTGCGTCGAAATCTCACAGTTCAAGCCAACCTAACGTTCGAGATGATTAAGAAAACCACCATTATTCAAATTCTGATCGATGCCAAAGTTCCTAGCATTGCCGAAGAAGGTTGGGTAACTATAATTAATAAAGTGCGTTACCGTCGACGATTTGGTGGACTTACTTCCTGACCTACATCTACCAGTCTGTCCAAAAAGCTAATTATTGGGCTCTTGACCTTTTTTGTCAATGTTTATGTTATTGCATTTCGAGCAAACCTTGGTGTGTCTTCTCTTCTTCCTTCTATGACAATCTGTTAACTTTTCAAATCAGCTGCAAGATACGCCTCGCCAACCTCGGACATGGATATCGGAGACCTCAAATACGGCATTTCAACCATACTCCTATCACATAGTTGTTTATAAGCTCACACCCCGAGGTGGGTCTGATTTAAAGGCGTCAATTAAACGAATCTCACACATTCCTTTGAAGCTTTCTGCGAAATTCGTCCAGGGCTTGAGGCTATGATAACCAAAAGAAAAATAGCGAGACTCGAGCAGGAACGCCGACAGCCACCCGAAGGGAAAACGCATGTGCAGCCGCTGCTTTTCTTGTTTACTGTCTTGGACTGGACCCCAAGGCAATGCAATCTCAATCAAGGACATGGACTAACGAGATGCGAGATTCCTTTGTGAAAAGCGCTTGCCAGAGACGTCATGCGGTATCACGGGCCTGAAAGCGTATACATAGAGGGAATGCGTAAGGTTTCTTCCGCAAAGTTCCGCAGGTACTCAACTATATGTCGAACAGTCTTGCATTTTGTAAAAATGGGCGTAAATTTCGATATCATGCACAACACTCCTGCATGGCCCCTTTTAACGCCTGAAGCATCCTCTCGCACGAGTGCGTCTACCCCCGGCCACTGCATGAAATATGGCGATGCAGCCACTGCAACGCACTTTCTAACCCCTGTGGCACAGGGAAAAAAGGGGTCCTCATGTCAAAAATATAAACCTATCAGCACACTCTGGGTCTTCCTGAGTCAGCTTCTCACTTCCTCTTACAGCCATCTGGTCCTAGAGCCAGTCATTGGAAAAGATATAGTCTATGACAAGGGGGCGTATGCGCGCCGACGACAGCCTTTCCGGTTAGGCCTTGATCCGGAGTTGCAGTTCAGGTGCGAACGATGCCCGGAATTACCCATATACAAACCTTGGGAAATGCAAGTACTTGCGCTGCATTTACAAACTGAGTACGGATTTTTTCATGGTGCTGCAATTCTTTATTATCCTTTAGACATGACGTCTACGAGCCAATCGAGGCGATTATTGGACCAAAGTGATCACCATCGCTGCAGCTGCTGCTGCCGCTCCGCCAGAAGTAGAATCTGCAGGCAATAATATCCTCAACCAGAACGATGATGTATTAATGATTCTATGACTGCAAGACGCGTTCGGGCACCAATGTATCCATAAACCAATGATGACTACCAAGCACACTTATGATTTGTACATAAATATAATAAATAAATCAAATTCTAGGGACGATTATGAATAAGTTAGAGTATAAGATCTTGGGCATCAACTGTAGAAGCTCCTCGACTACTTTTCACGTTTCGGGAGCGCGGCGCGAGTGGTCGGATCCAGAATTTAATGTTACTGCCTTTCGTAGCAGTCAATATACTGCGAGGAAGAAATTGTACTGTGGCGGGAAGGTCGCCGTCTAGTTGCTTGACCTGCAGCGGAAATAAATTTGATGTATGCACTCAGTTATTGTATATTGAACGGACTCACAAGGACTGGCTGGACAACTGCAATTTCATTGCGAGATGGAGCGGGATGGTAGCGTGGAGAGGGACTGGAATCGAGCACGGCTGGGTTCAAGGAAGGTAGGTATTGAACAGAACGATCTCGTCGAAGTGCCAATGAGATGGTTGATGACATGGACATTCTTTGATGATGGGATGCCTACAGCTTGCATATCAAAAGTCAGTATTTTTGAAGGTGGATGAGTCGCTTGCCTGAAATTTGGGTCTGTGCAAAACCCCGCTTGAAAAATCCCACTAAATAGACTGTCAATTCGGAAGAAGGGGACATAGGACATAAATCAACTGACAAGTATCAGTTTGTTGTCTTCACCAACACTTCCAAAGCGGTAAGTTCTTCCATCACAACGGAGCTCATCAAAAGCTACAGCTGAAACAAATGAGGAATGGCCTTGACATCGTGCTATTACACGTTGTTCCCAAGGTGAGAAAATGGTCAAGAGATCGTCTTGTCCACCAGTCTATAATAGGAAATAAGAATTGGGTTTCGTCAGAAGGAGAATATGACAATGAGCACCTACCAAGATGAACCGGCCGTCTGGTGACCAGGCAACACAAGTCAATGCTCCAAAATAAGAAGCGTAGCAATCGACGAGTCTTAGAAATTCCGTTGTGAAGACATAGATCGTGTGACAGGAGATAGCGCTTACTGTTCGGCCAACGCATCGATTACTCGTAGGTAGCCATCTTCTGAAATTGCAGCAACGTATTTTACGTCCGGTGAGAAAACAAAATCTGTCCAATTCAACAATTCAGTATGTGCCCAATACTCTTTGAAACAGAAGAGAACTTGCCAACAACACCACGTCGCGAAAGTCGCCAATGGCTCACTGGGTTTTTTACAACTTTCTCTTTATCAGACTTTCCAGGGACGTTCAAGGCTGCCCCCGACGCAACCGGGTGCCATGGAGGCATTGTTACGAAAATGTTGTCTGTCGGGTCCCATTCCTTATGCGGTGTACTGTCTGGAGAGATATGTGAAGGATTAGTGGCATCAACTGAAGTTCCAGTAGGATCCTGGGGTATGAAAGTTCCGTCATCACGCTCCTTGTCGTACACAATGATTGTTCCATCTGCATGTGAGACTAGGAACAGTGTAGATGATAGGGGTACCCATCGAACGGCGGTACATGGAGATCCTGATATTGAGCCCTTGTTAATGATTAGTTTACTGGTGGAGACTCTGCAAACACCGACATCTCACTTGCTTGTTGAGGCGCCCGTAACGTGAGTTTATAGGATCTGGCAGAGAAATAAGATGGGTACATATAGTTTATCTGGCAATATGCGTCGCAGAGCGTACCCAACCAAATAAGATCGCCTGTATTGAATCCAATGATGACGTCTAGGCGTTCTGAGGAAGCGGTAAAGAGATTCACATCATGACATGTGGGGTGAGCCGAGAAAGTAATTCTGGAAAGTGGCTCCTGTAAAATGAAGTGTAAAAGGTAAGTTGAGTTACAATTGGAGAAGAGTTTTTGTGGACGGCACCTTGGATTTTGACCCTGCCTCTATCCAGACAAAGCTCTTCGCCAAGTTGTAGAACAGAAAGGTAACACTTTCACCTTGCTTGGACTGCAAAGTTTTGGACAGACCTTCCGCGGTCTGGATCCGGGTGATAAAAGTGGATGAGGTGGTCCGTATATTGTGCTTTGGTCTTGCGGTGGTCTTCTTCTTTGCAGAAGCAGGATGGGAGAACAGTGTGTGTTGCTCATAGGTTGAGCTTCCAGCAGGATGCTCTTGGGAGGCTGGAGGTTGTGGATCGCTTTCATCGGGAGTGTCGCTACTGGAGAGACTGACACCATCTTCGCGATCCCTCAGGATGATAGCTCTGTCCTTCTTAGGTTCTGATTTACTTCCACCACCCAGCAGCTGAGCAAAGCCTGGCGCACTTCCCTGTTTTGAAGCAGGGAAACGAACGACTGCACTGGAGACCCTTGAGGGGTATACAGCTGTGCCGATGTTCAAAGCATAGCTCTGTACTTGAGTCTGCTTGTGCTCATCAGTGACTGAGTAAACGCCTTCTGGGGCCACAAATGTGGAATCGTTCTCCATAGCGAGGCATTTTCCCAAATAAGAAGGTGAGAAATATGTAAAGGCGCGTCTAATTTAAAATCATCATATATGTATGGTTTCCCTGGCAGGTCCGGATCTTAGCCTTTCCAACCACCTTCATGAATCTTCTCAGATCCTCCAGCTCAGTTGTGAAATTCTCTAGATCCGGTAGACACTGCCGTCCCAACTCTACAGCAGTAGAACCACCTCCACCAGGTGGTCATTTACCCTCAATAGCAAACTCACAAGTTCTAAAAACAAAACGCGAAACTGCTCTCCGTACTCCAGGCCTTCTGTGGGCAGATGAAGATCCTTCGCTTCCTTCGCGTATTATTGTAGGTGGCCGCGAGACACGTAAGATGAATACATACCAAGCCATACGAGACGCAATGAGCATTGCTCTGGCTAAAGATGAACATGCTGTTGTGTTTGGCGAAGATGTAGCGTTTGGTGGCGTTTTTAGGTGCACTATGGTTCGTCTGGTCTATAATATGCTCATTGAGACGCCTTGACTTTATTTACTTGCGTAGGGCCTTGCTGAAGAGTTTGGTGTGCCCTTTTCGATTCTGGCTTCCTTTATAGGCTTACCACGCTAATCCTAGGACGAGAACGCGTCTTTAATACACCTTTGACAGAGCAAGGGATTGCAGGTTTTGGAATTGGTCTTGCGCTCATGGGGCACACCGCAATCGCAGAGATTCAGTTTGCAGATTATATATTTCCGGCTTTTGATCAGGTTCGGTTCTTTTTTTTACCCTGCCGAAAGCAGTTATTCATGAAAGACCTTTGTAGATCGTTAACGAGGCTGCCAAAATAAGGTACCGCTCCGGAGGGAGTTACAATGTCGGTGGCCTCACGATTCGTACGCCAACGATGTCAGTTGTAAGTACACCCTTTTGGTCAAACCCTGTACGTCGTTAATATCTCATTCATGCAGGGTCACGGTGGGCTATACCACTCTCAGTCTCCGGAGGGATTTTTTATGGGAGCATCCGGGCTGAAGGTACGTCATCCGAATTTTCTCAAATTTTGTGTCTCAACAAGCTTATAGATCGTAGTTCCACGGTCGCCTATTCAAGCAAAGGGATTACTTTTAGGATCTATACGTGATCCAAACCCAGTCGTTTTTATGGAGCCCAAAATTCTATACCGTTCCGCAGGTTTGTTCTTGATTCATATCGCCGACATCTTTTAACTTGTTTGCTTTTTCGCGCAGTTGAGCAAGTTCCCATTGACGATTTTGAACTACCGCTCGGTCAAGCAGAAGTCCTCTTTGGGGGTTCAGACCTTACACTTCTGACATGGGGAACTCCCGTGTACCATTGCGAAGCTGCCATTCATTTATTGTCGTCCCCCCCGCCCGCATTAGAATCCGTCATACCTAGTTCTTCACGATCCGCCAAGATTGAACTTATCGATCTTCGGTCGATCTTACCCTGGGATGTTGAAACCATTACAGAGAGCGTTAATCGCACCGGTCGCTTGGTCATTGTCCATGAAGCTGGAATGACGGCTGGTGTTGGTGCAGAAATCAGCGCCGAAGTCCAGAAGAGATGTTTTTTAAAGCTTGATGCGCCAGTTAAAAGGGTTACAGGTTGGGAGTGAGTCGTGTCTCTCTATTTAGTGCTTTGATGCTAACGTTTCAACAGCATCCCTGTCGCCTTACAATATGAAAAATTCCATATACCAGATACTATTCGTGTGCTTGATGCCATGATAGAAACTTTGCAATATTGAAATGAGGCAATGTACATACAGACTGAACATGTATTTCTAATCCAGTGCAGTGTTTTGCTTGTTAATTTTCAGGTCTAGACACAACTTGTTGGATATTTGGGAGTAACTATTTCACAAGAACAACTCTCCAACGCGTCAGAAATCCTGCACGCAGCAACCCCGCCTCCCATGCTAACATAAATCTCTTCTCGCGCCATCCTGCAATGCCTTCTTCCTGAACGCAAGTCATTCGCAGATGTCTATCGTTTGAAAGTCTTTCTTCTAGTTGTAGCAACGATTGGGCGTGCCAACAGGATATGTTTCCAATGGATTTGATTGTTGATGATTTGGAAGACATAAGAGCGACGAAAGTGTTGAATCGAGTCAGGAGAGGTGCAGTTGTTCTGCCATATTTTAGTGCCTCTTTTGAGCCCTTGTACGTGCGTAGAAGAAAGGGTATAGCACAGAGGATGAAGTCGCGACCCATGAACCTGACTCCTGGAGCGAGACAAGAGAATTCCAGAACGGTAGTTGAGCCTGACTGGAGGCCGAATTGTATCTTGTTTATTTCCTTCTCGAGCTTATGAAATGGTACGAAATCCAGATCTAGAGAATAGAGAGTCGTCGAATGAAGTTGTGCAGCCCTGGCATTCAATGGCTCTTTGATTTCAAGAGCGGCGTGTCTAGAGGCAGCAAATTCGGGTATCAAAGAATAAGACTTACGGACAGGCATAGTTGAAGACTTTCAGAAAACTTCAAGAAAAACTGTTTTTGAGAGAGATTTAGTCTTACGCTGAGAAAGATGTAGGCATGATGAGCGACCATCCATCGCGAGACCCTGAACGACCAGTTCATATCTACCAAAATACAGAAGTGCCATCCATATATGCGTAGTTTTGCTCGGAAGAGATCATGCAAGTCGCTTGAGTCCCGCAGTTCGGCCTTTCCCGTGCAAATAGCGTCAATGAGGTTGGACAAGTCGAGCTCTATCAAGTAAGATTTAAGGCCTTCAGTGTTCTTTATAAGATAAGTATGGTCCGATATTGAAGCACAAGACGTCGGGGTAACAAAAGTTGAGAGGGTTTGCAGAACTTGAGGATTTGGAGGGCTACTAGTAGTCCGGGCCTTGCTGTGCTGAAAGCAGCAGTGCCAGGGAATAAATATCACTAGCAGGGAAAGGGGGACCACAAAGATCAGGTCAAGTCTCCCAAGTCCATTGATGGTGTTCCATGTGTCTAATAGCCTCATCTAGAATTCAAAGACGTTGTTCAAAAAACTTTTACCAGGCGACATGCAGCCTGTGACATCATGTCACAACTGGCTTCCGTTCCCAATTCGTAGGCTGCTAAACTTTAAGATGCATATAAGCGCCAAAGCACACTTCGACCTCGACTTCCATCTACCACAACATATTGCAACATGGACATAGGGTTTAAGAGAGCTCCAGATGACTACAACAACTGGCGTTTGACTCGCATCTTTTCAGACATCATCCACTCTGATGATTTTGCACCTAAGGCAGAAGACGAAAGAGTTATTAATTTCCAAGTCAAAGTTACTCCAAATCCTGCTGGTGGCATTCGCAGCGATGGGACAGGTTTTTTGACCGTTCCTTCTGAAAAGATCGGCCACAAGTTATTGGAATATCTTCACAAAAATCCTGTCAAGATCGATAAGAAAAAGCTCAAGTTCTTCAAAAAAGGCATCCCCCACAAAGGACTGGCTCTCACGTTGGAAAAGACCCCATACGTTAATCCCAACATCGAAGAAGAACGTCAAACAAAGCTACGCGCCTTGGAGGCCAAGTTTCGGGTCGATTGTGTACAATTCGGCATTTTCTATCGGCCAACGTATCCTGCAAATGATACTGAACCTTTGCGTCCACGGGCGTTTTCAATTGAATGGGAGGGCAACTATGCCAGGAATAGCATTGGATGGTTAAATTTTGACTACGATGACAAGCTGATTCGCATCACCGTAAGCCTCAATCTTTAATCTGCTATGTCCCCGCATTTTGATCTGCTTATGCTGTTCCTGTAGCTTGGAAGTGAATTGACCGAACCAATTGGATCTAGTCTGGCTATAAGTTTCTCTACTATCCAGAAAATAGGTATTGGGTATGATGGAAAACCCTGTTAGTTAACGACGATTTGTTCTGTTTCTCATTTAAGCTAACTCTATAATGGCTACCCCTACAGATATTTGCTTTGATACACTCACTCCTCCTGTCATGGAAAGGATCTTTTTTCATCGGACAATGACTGGTGACAAAAAAGTTGATTATCAAAAATTCAAACACAGAATTGGCTCTCTACACGAGGGCCATTTCGTTGTAGCTCCCTACGCCCATCAACTACGTGTTGTGCTGTTTCATGATCCAAATTCCAATACAATCCAAAAGTTCATGGATATGTGTCAAACTGCTGGCATTGCAGGAACCATGATCCTTCGGTGCGAAGGGGATAATCAGATTGAAGCACTCACGAATGGCTTTTTCAATCCTCGGCGGCTTTATAATCTCCATGGAAAACTAGCTAAGTTTGAATGGCCGGTTGCCTTCCAGCTTGAATCGTTGTTACACAACGGTTTGCTGAATACAGGAGACATCGACGAACTGCTTCCGCAGGTTGAAGCACTCTACCAAAGTCATAGCCAGAAGCGTGCCTGTTTCGTAGGCGACCTCCTGAGGCGTTACAACGAAGCTCTTCAAGTTCGTGCTCCCCGCGAAAGCCCTCTCAGATGTTTCGAGCGCGTCTTCGAGGACTTTGTATATTCAGAATCTCGTGGCTTTCGCTGTTGCCATGTCACCTTTACGCCAACTCGGATGATTTTAGAAGGCCCATACGCAACCCAATCCAACCGGGTTATTCGGAAGTATAAGGGGTATGAAGATCATTTCATCCGCGTTGATTTCCGAGACGAAGATCGCCTGCAATATCGTTGGGATCGAGAAGTGGATGGTGCATCCTTCGTTCGAGAGCGCGTCGGGACCACTCTCAAACAGGGCTTTGTTTTGGCCGGCCGTAGATTTGAATTTTTAGCTTATTCAAGCTCTGCGCTGCGTGAGCATGCGGTCTGGTTTATGCATCCTTTTGACCTACCTGGTAAAGGTCGAATTACCGCCGATTCTATTCGTCGCTCTCTAGGAAATTTCGAGAAAACAATAAAATCTCCCTCCAAATATGCCGCCCGCTTGGCACAGGCTTTTACTGCTACTGATCCTTCCGTCGAGATTCGTCGGAACGAGTGGGAAGAAGTACCAGATCTTGGTCCAAAGTCTTATCTTTTCACGGATGGCGTTGGAACCATATCGCAAGAACTTGCTGATAGGATAGACAAGGAGCTAACTAAAGGCAGGCCAGATTCTTGGATAAAACCCTCTGTGGTAAGCAGGACCCATTTTCTTTCAAGTTCAGCTGATAAATATTTCATTCTTTGTGGTAGTATCAAATCCGATTCTTGGGCTATAAAGGCGTCGTGGCGGTCGATCCGCTACTTGACAAGCACCCAAGCGGCATTCAAATGCGTTTAAGACCATCCATGAACAAGTTTGGCACCGAGGACGATGATGTTGCACCAATCATCGAGATTGCTCAGGCCTTCGAACATCCCAACCCTTGCTATCTAAATCGGTTTGTTGCAGTTCTGAAGTGTATTTTAACTTCTGACATTAGGACAGGCCTCTCGTGATGCTTCTAGAGGATGTTGGGGTAAGGAAGGAGTCTTTCCGAGATTTGCAAGATTTGGCTGTCACAAGAGCACGAACCATCGATGATTCTATTTCGCGATTTAATGAGATCTTGGCATCTCATACCCTTGGCTCGGGTTATCGGCTTCGAGAGATCATGGGGCGTCTGCAGGATCGTTACAACATGGACTTGAAATCTGACGGTCGGCAAACTATCTCTATGGACAATCCATTTTTTAGCCAACTCCGACAAGTCGCGATGAATGATGTTTTGCGAGATATCAAGCATAGCGCCAGGATACTCGTTCCCGATAGCTACTTACTTGTTGGTGTGGCTGATGAAGGGCCAGCCTATGAAGCGGCCGGATACACGAATGTCTTTAAATTGGAAGAATCACAAATTTATGGTGAGTCGTTGTAAGCAGCTGGTCGGCTAGACCTCAACGTACTGACGATTTCCTTCAGCATGCATTCAGAAGACTCACGACCCGGAACCCACTTGGCTTGAAGGAAGCGTCAGTATCTCTAGAAGTCCCGTTGCACATCCGGGTGACGGTAGGCCCATGGACTTCCTGTTTATAGATATGATTATCGATACGTAAAATTTCTACCAACAGTTCAGCGTGTCCGTGCCATCGGTAAACCGCCTGCGGGCATGCTTTGTTCATTCAGCCAGTTGAAGAATGTGGTTGTACTCCCATCTGTTGGTACGCCACAGAGTTCCCTGTATCAATTACGTGGAAATTCACTATCTTCTCAGGCACTCGCTCTCTGGCGTCGTGTCTTGGCGGTGGGGATGTTGATGGGTAAATTTCAGTTTCCAAACATACTATCAGGTTACACTAACGCATTGAGTTCTTAGAGATATGTTTTCTGTCATATGCCATGAACCCCTTCTGCCAACCACATTTGAAGATGCCGCAAATTATGAGTCCCCTGGCCCCCACGAAATTGACAGAGATAGCACCGTGGAGGATATCTGTGACTTCGTTGTGGACTATATCAATTCAGACGTGTTGGTGCGTCAATTTCCTCTTTGTGATTGGTCAGATTAGTTACCCAATTTTCTTCTAGGGTCTCCTATCTGATAGACTGCTTGTCATTGCTGGTGTGTATCATTCTGTTCCATATGCTTAATGAGAAATTTATTCTGGTGGATCTAACAGATCAGTCTAATGTATGCCCACGCCTGTTTTCAAGGTGCATCTATCCTGATATTTTAACAGCGAGGTATGCATGATCCAGACTGCATTAAGCTCGCGGAGTTGTGTTCCCAAGTTGGTTTGATTGCCATCATGAAAAGGATTTAGTCAAATGTTTCTTTTCTTTTTAGGCTGTCGACTATCCGAAGCAGGGAATACCTGTGAAATTGCACGACAATAAATTGCCTCGCACCTTGATCCGATGCAAACCCGACTGGCACGCTGCTGAAGTGGTTTCCCCTCGACAGACCGACTACTATGAATCTAGCCGAGCTCTCGGATTATTGTATCGGTCTATCACTCTCGACGATCCCCAACATATTCCTCCTGTACCGCCAATAGAGCCCCTTTCAGATCCTATAACATTGACGCTTCTGGAAAGTGTGCAGCGTCACTTAGGAGACTCTGCCTTCGTCAATAACCACTCATCAGAGCTTCGAAAGTTATTTCGACGCTATGCGGACGAGTTGCAATATATCTGTGCAACCCATACTTTGTCAGATGCGCCAGGTGTCAGACTATTGGAGGCTGAGGTTGTTATTGGCACCATCTTGGCAAAATGTTCACAGAAGAGGTGGAGAAAAGATCGGATCTACCGCATGCGGCTTCACGCGTCAGCTCTCGTAAAAGATGTTCAACGCAATCTCATAGAAAGCGTGGAGACTACCGTCTCTGTCTCTGAACTGATTGTCGGACTTCAACTGGCGTGGAGTGCTTGGGACTTGAGCCTTCGTCGCAGAAATGAATTTGCAGCCAACAGTTTTGGGTTGATTGCTTTAGGCAGAGTCTTTGATTGTCTTGATGCAATCTAATTGCGAGGAGGTTGAAAGGTGAGCTATTATTTCAGACAACTACTTATACCGAATAACTTGGCAAGAACCTCAACCCACAATAAGCTGGATTTTTTTTAAAAAAAGGAAGAAAAAAGAAGAAAGGGACTAAATAATGTTGACTTGTGAAATTCGGATAGTGTTCCTCATCATGAATGTATAGTAGCTATTACGCGACCCTTTCCACCATATAGTATAACATCTCATTCTATATGTGGTGAGTACTGGCGCAAGAGCACAACAACGCCTGACGTCGAGCGTGACTAAGTACGCGACATGTCATGGGATCAGGTGACTGAGCCGTCACGAGAATAATAGTCACTGCGGTGACGGCAGTATGTTCGGGGTTCAGACATAGATTATTGTATCATGAAACGCAGCTCATCACCAGATTCTCCTGAAACCAAACGTATAAAGATCTGTCCGGAATCTAAACCTACTATAACTTCTCTTGATCATGCCCCTGAACAATGCCCCTTGGACATAGTTCGTCATGGTGTAGATCAAGCTGGGTGCATCTTGGGAACTTTTGTTATGATGTGGCGCAGAGAAAGGGAAATAGACGGCATTGCCTCCGTACGTTCGTCAACCCAGGAGACACACAAGTTTCATATACTTTTCAACACAAGCGAGGATTCCCTCACAGCGCTAACCTTGTCCCCAAAAGACGAGTTTCGCCTCTCCTTATATGGGGCTGAAATGGAAAAACTTTCCCAAATTCCCAAGATCTCTACCTTGCCCTTCAAGTTGGTATACACAAAAGGTGTACACATAGAATGGAAGCCTCGAGGTTCAGAACAAATGGGAAGGGTAAACACATGGCTCTGTACGTTGCTCTTTATTGCTTTGCTTCTTGTATCAATTGTGCAACTCTAGCCGACAAGGCAAACGGTCCTGATGACAACAGCTGGTACGGGACCCCCCCGCTACAATCCAAACCAAAACAAGGTGAGGAGCCTCCGCATGAAGAGGCGCGACTGCGGCAGGGTAGAGAAGATAAAAACCGTCGACGGTTAGAAGCGAAGCGTCAAAAGTCAAAGACTGTGGTTGCCCAAGGAAATACGGAAGTTTCTGGGCCCAGGGAAACTCTTGCGGCTGTGTCTTGCCAGGATGGTGCTTCCCAAGCCCTGGAGGAGGCATCTTCAACAAATACATCGATACTATGTCCTTACGAGGATCATTCGTCTCAACTTTCCGGAGGTCTGTTAGATTTACAGGCAGGCTTACGGTCGCAAGGAGTAAGAATGAAATCGTCCTTGGAAAGGGAAACCATCAATCATCTGATCCGAATTTTTTTGTATAGTATACAGCCCTAAAGGATATCCAGGTGGGGCAGATAGTCCATCTAGCTGGCATCGTCACCGCAATATCTGAACCTTCGCGCACCCGAAATGGCGGTATGCATCAATTAATCCCATAATGGGCTATCTTAATAGTTGTTCAGATTGGATGCGTTTTGTCCATATCGTCGATCCAAGTCACCATGACTCAAAAGGATTGAAAATAAATTGTTTCACCAAAAAGTACAAAGAGTGGTTACCCCATCCCGAGTGGTGGCACGTCCTTGTTCTGCGAAACGTGAAAGTAGGCATCAATTCGTCCAATTCTCTCACCTCCCAGATGCTAACTCATTCTTAGGTGGTATCCTTCCAAGGTGCCCTTGCAGGAACCGGATATGGTGATAAGCTCCGTTGGGCTGCATTCTCTCCATCCAAAAACTCAATCTACCACGGACAGCTGAAAAATGTGCCTAGAGAAGAAGGTCTTGCGGACGGTGGTTTTGGCATATCTTTTTCACCGTTTTATGAAGCAAAAGAATGCGAGGTACGATATTGCTTGAAATTATCCGATTGGTGGCGAGAAATACAAAAGATTGAACAATCGGAGTCGATCAAAGACACAGTAGATCCTGTACGCAATGCACCATCCCGCAGAGTTCATCGCTTAATCAGCGAGGCTGGTCCTTCAATGCCGCCTGATGGTTATTTTGACTGCACAGTCGAAGTCAGTGTTCTCGGGGCAAGCATTAGGTTCACGGATGCTAATTTATGGCGCCTCAGGTTTTGAAGGGTTTTCCCAGCTTCAACGGCGTTCATACCCTTTATGTGACAGATTACACGCGCAATAATCAGATGAGGGGTGTCCAGAGCAATTGGTGTCCGACTTCATTGTCAGATTTTGTGCTTCAAATGGAAATGTGGGACGATGCAGCTGAAATAGCACGAAAAATGCGGGAGGGCGATTATTATTATATCAAAAATGCTCGTATGCGAGCCAACCCTGCAGGTTATCTTGAAGGGAAAGTGACGCAGTCAAAAATAATTCAATTGGAAGAAAAAGACGCCCAGACGAATAATTATTTACAAACTTTACTAGAGTTTGTGGCCATTTAATCCTCCCGTTTGTCCGTGACTGACGGGTGCTTTCTAGGAGGAAAAAAAATTGGGCAGCTAAACAACAGGCCAAACCAGATACAGAAATCCCACATCAATTAATTCAAGATGCTGATGATTCGAAATTTTTCCACTGTACCGTCGAGGTTAGCGAACGTCTCTTATGTTCATTTTGCATTTTGAGTACTTATTTATATACTGCAGCTTGTCCATGCTGCCTATAGCACATCTGATATTTATGTGACTGATTACACCTCGCATCCCCGCCTTGGTATAATTACCACTGACGAACCATGGTCTAAAGGCCTTGAAAACTGTCTGGCCAGAATACGTCTATCCGAAGAGCAAAGGCATATTGCAGAATCTGCCGTTTCTGGTAGTTTCTACAGTGTCAAGAAACTCAGACTGAAGTACAGCCCAACGGAGGAGTGCTTCCGTGGATTCTTAGGTGGGACCGAAAGGCTCATCCAGGTATTGAACCCAAACAAGACGGATAATGAGCATCTCAACTGTCTATTACGGTAATTTCAATAATTTCCTTACTGTGCTAGCTGACTTATGCTTATAGGCGACGAGAGGCTTGGCAGCAGAAAGTGATACAGCTGCAACAAGCTCCCAGTGCGTCGCCAACTCGACCGTCACTGACTACACTTCCTCGACAATCTTACACTCATATCAAAGACATTGACTCTGTGGATACTGGCATTCAAAGATATCGGATCTTTGCAAGAGCCGTCGACTTTTACCCATTGAAACTAGAAGATGCGTTCTATCAGTTTTGCCAGCGCTGTAATATCGAGTGGGTGAACCTAGTAATCTTGAGTACTGACTTGATTAAATTCTCTACTGGACATAGGATTCCCAAAAGTAAACAGGCCTGCTTCGGCTGCTCAGATTTCGAACATGAATACATTCAATACTTATATCAGATGTATGTCATGATAGAGGATGAAGACGGAAAGCAGATCATGGTATCGATAAACGATGAAGTTAGTTGGTTTCTTTTGGAGCTGTCGCGTGAACTTACATTTCATAGTGTCCATTGCTCGAGAGATTGGAACGTGTATATATGCCCAACAACGCGGCAGCTTTGCGCAGCTTCCGAGAACAATTAAAGCCTCTCCTTGGAAATCTCACCATCGTCCATAGTGCTTTATTGTCTGAAAAAAAGATCGAAATCGATACACCTTTCGGGGTGTATGAGGTAGATAGCTGGGTCCTACCTAAGGACAAGCGCGCCTTCTGTCTAGTAAAATATGATCAAATTGTAATGACAAAATCATAACTTAGTCCCTAATGTTAATAACGGTTTTAGAATAAATCATTTGTATTAAAAATATTCCCGACCTCATCAGTGTCATCGACTCAGATTTGATCGCAAAACTTCATCGACACCAGCAGGATTTGAACCTGCGCCCTCAAAGAGGAACAGATACTTCGTTCGAATCTGTCGCCGTAACCACTTGGCTATAGTGCCTATACATCACACGCACTCCAGTATGTTATATGAATTGCGGGGTCGATATCAGTGTCTTGACGTTATGTAACGTACTTAAGTACTCTTACTAGTACTAGCGTTGTAACCGTACTTCGGGCGGCTCTAGGGCCAGCCCGACGGTCTAATCTATTTTTCTTTGAGTGGTACAGCTATACACAGCGTAACTACGTAGAAAAACAAATGACAGGATGTGGGCGGGTGGGTAACCGAAAAGAACGGGCCCTTTGAACGCTCACACCTGGGAGAGACGACGAGACAGAGGGATGGTTTCACAAGTTCCGATGAACTTGCTACTTATACCTTCTGCCATGTCTCTCCCTTAAAGTGTGAACAGGAGAAAGGTGATAGG